>Ga0066825_10000004_pt1 | contig 116711 bp, 116 predicted proteins | sample ETNtaG_6_FD_65608 | JGI IMG/M metagenome (GOLD analysis project Ga0066825, IMG submission 65608) | Marine microbial and viral communities from oxygen minimum zone, Eastern Pacific Ocean - ETNP201306SV45 | ecosystem: Environmental > Aquatic > Marine > Oceanic | place: Pacific Ocean: Eastern...
GAGATGAAAGCCTTGATCCGAGGGGATTGAAGGCGTGAACTAGTAATATGGCTCTCGACTTTACATTGCCGGAATCGGGTCCCGTGTTGGGCATTGGCGTGGATATCGTCGACATCGATCGGATACGGGAAATGCGCGAGCGCCAGGGGGATCGCTTCATCCAGCGAGTCTATACCCAGGCGGAGCAAGACTACTGCTTGAGGATGAGGTTTCCCGACAAGCATCTAGCAGCTCGATTTGCTGCGAAGGAAGCCGTTTCGAAGGCATTCACGACGGGAATTGGCGAACATTTTGGATGGACCTCTATCGGCGTTGTAGTGGGAGATAGAGGACAGCCCGAGATCGAATTGAAAGAAGAAAGCAGGCGGTTTATGGAAGGCTTGGGAGGCGCTCGCGTCGCCATCAGCCTTTCGCACACCGAATCGACGGCAATCGCGTTTGCGGCGCTGATTGGACCATCCGCGCTATGAGCGAAAATCGAGTTGAGATGAGCGAAACGGAATCGTCGTCCCATCCCATTTTGACCTGCTCGGAGGCTTCCTCGTGGGAACAGCGATTGCTGAGCGAAAAAGGAGCGGATTGGAATGCCATGCGGCAGGTGGGCAAGAGCCTGGCCGATGGGATACTGTTGGAGTATCGGCAAACGCGATTTTCTGCCGAACGGCTAGGCGCATTCGCATTAGTAGGGAAGGGACACAATGGAGGGGATGCTTTGCTGGCGCTGTTCGAGTTAGCCTCCAAGGGAATCTTAGCGTCCGTGACCGTGGCCATTACGGGGTCTTTGACAGATTTGAAACCAAACTCCAAGCGAGCATTCGATCTATTGGAAAAGGCAATGCCCGAGGGAACGCTGAGGACCATTGTACTTCGAAATAGGGGAGAAGCGGCCTGGATCAGACGATTGGAAGCCGGATTGTCTTCGAGTCGATTCGATCTTTGTCTCGATGGATTGCTAGGGATGTCCTTCAAAGCTCCCTTGCGCGATCTGGCGAGAGAGGCCCTTAAGCGAATCAACTCGACTCCGTTTCGACTGCGCGTGGCCGTCGATTTGCCTAGCGGAATGGGCGATGTTAGCGATGAGGTGAGTTTTCAAGCGGATACGACGTTTGCGACGGGGATATTCAAGAAGCCGCTTTTGGATAGATCGAAGTCGAATTCAATTGGCTGTATCCGTTATTTGGATGTAGGATTCTTTGCAGATAATTCGTTGGCGAAGGAGCGCGTTTTGGTCGATTCGATTTTGGACTCGATTCGTAGACGTAGATCGCCGAATTCCGACAAGCGAAACCATGGACGCTTGCTGATAATGGCGGGATCTCGAAACATGCCGGGAGCGCTTTTGATGAGCGTCCATTCTGCATTGCGGAGCGGGGTGGGGTTGGTTACTGTCTGCGCTCCTGGATCGGTAGTTCCGCAATTGGCCGCTACGGTTCCAGAAGCTATGTGGATTCCGTGGCCGGAAACGCCCGAGGGCGGCCTTTCCTTGGAAGGCATCTATCTCTTGAAGCGCATGAATTTCGAGCCAGACGCCGTGTTGGTTGGACCTGGCATGGGCGCGGAAGCTGAGGTGGCAGCGATGCTGGGGGAGACGGTAGCCTCCTTCCCCTGTCCTGTCGTAATCGACGCGGATGCCTTGCGCAAAGAAGTGGTTGCTGGCGCCAAGGGTCGATTGATCGCGACCCCTCACCTTGGAGAGTTCGAAAGAATAGCAGGTAAAAGGAATCGAGCGAAAGCAATCGATGAATCGCTGGTCGAATATGCGCGGGAGATACAGGGCGTTGTTGTTTTGAAAGGTTCTAATACTCGCATTTCCGATGGAAGGAATCTATTCGTTAACGCTACTGGAAATGCATTGCTAGCGCGTGGCGGAAGCGGAGACTTGTTGGCTGGAATGACCGCTGCTCTGCTTGCCCGTTGCCCGGAAAAACCGATAGAGGCAGCTTGCCAGGCAGTGTATTGGCATGGTCGAGCAGCGGATGTCTTGGCGGAACGGAATGGACAGGTGGCTGTCCGAACGACGGATTTGTTGGACATGTATGGCCCTGCGTTGATGATGTAGGGCATGGAATCTAACTTAACGCGTAGCGACGCGTTTTGGGTATTGAATGGGCTCCCTTCAATTGGGCCTGTATCCTTGAATCGATTGCTGGACCGATTCAATGGGGACCCCGTTGCCGTATTGGGCGCGGGCAAGGGCGATTTGTCTACCGTGGCAGGAGTGAGAGCTCCTGCGATCGACTCGGTATTGAGGTGGCGTTCATTGTTCGATTTGTCGCGAGAAAAGGAGATGGCTTCGCGACTGGGCATTTCGTTCATCGATCGCGAAAGCGACCGGTATCCGAGCTTGTTGCGAGAAATACATGACCCGCCCATTGGCTTGTACACGCTTGGCGGTTACGACTTCTCGAGGAAGAGCATCGCGATTGTGGGGTGTCGGCGGTGTACTCTCTATGGAAGGGGCATGGCCAGGGAATTCGCTCGAGAGTTGTCTCAGAGAGGCATGTGCGTAACGAGTGGATTGGCGAGAGGGATCGATACCTCGGCTCACTTGGGAGCGCTTGAAGCGGAGAATGGGGCGACGGTGGCTTTTATGGGCTGTGGATTGGATATCGTATATCCGCCAGAGAACATCGACTTGTATCGAAAAATTGGAGAAATTGGAGCGGTGGTTTCCGAATTTCCATTTGGCCGCAAGGCGGATCGGCAGACTTTTCCGATGCGCAACCGCCTTGTGAGCGGCTCTTCGAACGCAGTCGTCGTTGTGGAGTCAGACCAAGGAGGAGGCTCGCTAATCACGGCTCGATTTGCAGGCGAGCAGGGCAGATTGGTATGCGCTATTCCAGGCAGAATCGATCAGAGAAGCAGTCGCGGTTGCAATCGACTTATTCGCGATGGAGCTCTTTTGCTTTCCAGCGTGGATGATCTGCTGGAGGAGTTGGAGTATGAAGCGAACTTGCCTCATCTCGATCTTGCGAATGAGGGTGGTCGAGATAGTGATATCGCTGAATTGGATGCGGGAGAGAAGAAACTCTTAGGGCTCTTCGAAGGCGGGGAATCTATAGGAGCGGACCGCATCGCATCTTTGCTGAACCGCTCGCCTTCGGAAGTCGCATCGAGCTTGATGATGCTCGAGCTCAAAGGTTACGTCGCCAAACGCTTGGACGGTCAGTATGAGGCGGTATCCGTATATCGATGACGTTCTTATCAGCCAGGAGGCCACTCCATTTGGCGTCCTCCCAATAGATGCACGTGCAGATGAGGGACGGCTTCCCCTCCATCGGAGCCGTTATTGATGACGATACGGAAGCCACTCTCCAGTTCCAGTTTTCGAGCGACCTGTCCGGCGACTAGGAGCAAGTGTCCAAGCAATGCCTGATCCTCAGCCGTCGCTTCGCCGACTCTAGGGATCGGTTTTTTGGGAATGACGAGCGCGTGGGTGGGCGCTTGCGGGTCTATGTCGCGAATGGCGAAGCATTGCTCGTCTTCGTGCTCGAAGACGCCGGGAATTTCTCGATCGGCGATTTTCTGGAAAAGCGTTTTTTCTGCAGACATGTCGGTTAGCTGAAAGGGTCGGATCTTTAGAAGATGATCAGCGAAAGCGTAGACGAAGGGCGAGAGCGTTGTTGGCAGAATTCGCGTGCGAAGGCGATGGCCTCTTCGTACTCTTGTTTGCGACGTTGGGTCCAACGTCGACCTCGAGGACAGATCGCTTCCTTAAGGCCGGTCAGAACGACTAGACCCGTTTCGAAACGGCAAGTGCGCTTGAGGGCTTCGAGTAAATTCGCTCTCAGGTCTAGCATGGAAAACGGGGCGTCCAGACTTTCCGCTTCGACCACCTCTATGGCCGCTCGTTCCGAGTCGGATTCGATGCGATCCACGAGCTCCTTGGCTCGGTAGATGAATGGTTCGGCTAGTCCTGCTTGTTCTTCAGGCAGCGAGGCTTCGATGGATTCCTTGATTTGCTGCGCGAAGTACAGATCGTCGCTAATCGTTTTGGAGAATAACGAACAAACGACTTGAAGCTTCGAAAAGTCTTTGGCCGCTTTCCGTTTCATAGAATGGGTTGCTTGGACAAGGCTCCAATTTCGTCGAGGAACTCCTCGAGATTGCGAAAGTCCTTGTAGACGCTGGCAAAGCGGATGTAGGCGATGGGGTCGATGTTCTTCAGGTTGATCAGCACTTTTTCTCCGATGGCAGTGGACGGTATTTCCATGCCGAATTCGTTTTCCAGCTGATCGATCATATCTTCTACTAGGATATTGATCTGCTCTGCGTCAACGGGGCGCTTTTGACAGGCTCTTCGTAAGCTATTGATTATCTTCGTCTTATCGAAGTCGTCGCGCCGGCCATCGCGTTTGATGACATACAGGTTTTCGCGAAGCACTTGTTCGGTGGTCGAATAGCGATGGCCGCAATCCAAACATTCGCGGCGACGACGAATCGTCGATCCGTCCTTGCTGATTCGAGAGTCGACTACCTTATCGAGAGCTGATGCGCACTTCGGGCATCTCATGATGGCCTACAAGCTAAGGAAATTTTTCAAAAGATCCATCCCGTTTTGAGTCGCGATCGATTCCGGGTGGAACTGAAGACCCCAAGTCGGATGCTCTTTGTGGCGGCAGGCCATGATTTCCCCCTCGTCCGTGGAGGCGGTGATCTCCAGGCAGTCCGGAAAGCTCTCCCGTTCGACGATCAAGGAATGGTACCGGGCGGTTTCCAGTCGGTCTGGAAGACCTTCGAATAGACCCTCGCCGTTGTTCGATACCATCGAGGTTTTACCGTGCATGAGCCGATCGGCTCGGACGACTTTGCCCCCGAAATGCTGTCCTATCGATTGGTGACCCAAGCAAACGCCAAGAATAGGCGTTTTGCCTGAGAAGGCTTCGATTATGGGTATCGAAACGCCGGCCTCTTTGGGGGTGCAGGGGCCAGGGGAAATAAGGATTCGACTCGGCGACAGGGCCTCCGCTTCTTCGACGGATATCTTGTCGTTTCGAAAGACGCGTTGCTCCACTCCCAATGCGCCGAAATATTGCACGAGGTTGTAGGTGAATGAGTCGTAGTTGTCGATGACGAGCAGCATGGCTTGAGGCGGAGTTAAATAGTCCGGTCATGAGCGGGTCAAGGGCGATAAAAGGGAGATGTCTTTGGCCGATCGGTTGGTGGCGAAGGCGTGAACTAGAATCTGCAGGGGTCTGTGAAAGCGGTGGGAATCGAAACGAAAGATTGAAACCGAGCTCAAAGCGCTTCGTGGTGGCGGCTTCGGACTATGAGCGATCATTTCCAAGTACTTGCTAAAGACGAACGAACGGCGGCCCGTCGAGGCCGTTTGCGTACATTGCATGGAGATATCGAGACACCTATCTTCATGCCTGTAGGCACTCAAGGCACGGTCAAAGGGCTAACTCCCAGACAGATCGAAGAAATCGGAGCTCAAATTATCTTGGGCAATACCTATCACTTGAATCTGCGTCCTGGCTCGGAGTTGATTCGCGATTTCGGCGGTCTTCATGACTTCATGGGATGGAATGGGCCGATATTGACCGATAGCGGAGGCTTCCAGGCATTCAGTTTGGCGAAGCTGAGCAAGATCAGCGAAGAAGGCGTCGCGTTTCAGTCTCATCTGGATGGCTCTAAGGTATTCTTGGGGCCTCGGGAAGTGATGACAATCCAATCGAACCTTGGTTCTGACATTGCGATGGTGATCGACGAATGCCCTCCATGGCCATGCGACAAGGAGGCTTGCGTCAAGGCAGTCGAAAGAACGACGCGTTGGGCTAAAGCCTGCAAGGAGGTTGCTGAAGATCTTGGGTTCCTCCAGTCGGGGCACCACGTCTTCGCGATCGCCCAAGGGTCGACCTTCGTGGATTTAAGGCGTCGATCGGCGGAGGAATTGGCGGCCCTCGATTTGCCGGGATACGCGGTGGGAGGGGTGAGTGTAGGCGAGCCTGAACCGGAAATGCTGCATCAGGTTGGGGCAACTACGCCCTACTTGCCTGAGGACAAGCCGCGCTATACGATGGGGTTGGGGACTCCGCCGCAAATGCTGAAAATGATCGGGTTAGGCGTTGATATGTTCGATTGCGTGTTGCCGTCCCGCGTTGCTCGCAATGGCGCTTTCTTTACGCAGGACGGAATGCTCAATATACGAAACGCTCGTTTCGCCAAAGATTCCGCTCCCTTGTGCGAGGGCCTGGACAACTATGCCGCGGGATTTAGCCGAGCATACTTGCGGCATTTGACCATGGCGAAAGAGATTCTGTCCTGCACTTTGCTGACAATCCATAATTTGCATTTCTATTTGGATCTAATGCGTCAGGCCCGCGAGCGGATCGAAGCTGGCGATTTCGATTCTTGGAGTCGCCAATGGATCGAACGCTATGAGAATGGGGAGCGGGAGTCGAAAAACGAAGAATAGCTGAAGGCGGACTCATGGATCGAAGATATTGTCGGGTCTCAAGGATAGGCATTCATGGCCGTTTGACATGTTTGAGTCATTCCTTTGGATGAGTTAATAGGGTTCAACGCGAAGAGCCCGAAAGTTGCGCGAGAAAATGAGAATATTGATAACAGGAGGAGCCGGTTTTCTAGGCAGCCATTTGGCGGATCGATTGCTGGATAATGGCGATGAAGTGATCTGCATGGATAACCTTTTCACAGGAGCGAAACGGAATATCGCTCACTTATCGGGTCACCCGAATTTCGAGTTCATTCGTCACGATGTGACCGACCCTTTTAAAGTAGAGGTCGACCGAATATACAACTTGGCCTGTCCGGCGTCGCCCGTTCACTATCAGTACAATGCGATCAAGACGATCAAGACGTCCGTGATGGGCGCGATCAATTGCTTGGGATTGGCCAAACGCGTAAACGCCCGAGTCTTTCAAGCGTCGACTTCAGAGGTCTACGGCGATCCGGATGTCCACCCGCAGCCCGAATCCTATTGGGGAAATGTAAACCCGATCGGCATTCGGTCCTGCTATGACGAAGGCAAGCGTTGCGCGGAAACGCTCTTTTTCGACTACCATCGACAGAACGGAGTCGATATTCGCGTTGTCAGGATCTTCAATACTTACGGCCCGCGCATGTCTCCTGAAGATGGGAGAGTCGTATCGAATTTCATCGTGCAAGCGCTCCGCGGCGAAGACCTGACGATCTATGGCGATGGGACTCAAACGCGGTCTTTCTGCCACTACAGCGATCTCATCGAAGGTTTCGTTCGGTTGATGGAGCAGGATGAAATGGTTGGTCCGGTTAACATTGGCAATCCAGGCGAGTTTACCATGCTCGAGCTGGCGGAGAAGGTACTCCAGGTGACGGGCTCGAAATCTAAAATAGTTTTCGAGCCATTGCCTTCGGACGATCCGAAGCAGCGTCGCCCCGATATCGCATTAGCGAAGAAGCATTTGAATTGGGAGCCCCAGGTTCCTCTCGAAGAGGGGCTTAAGGATACCGTCGCTTACTTCAGGAATTATTTGAAGGGCTAGGGCGCCGTCCTTTCTTCGATCGGGAATGGTCCTTGCGTTTGGCTCGGACTCTTTCTGTAGTTCGATTTTCCATATCATGCGCAAAGAGAATTTCTTCGATCGCCCGCCAAGCGCCCAAAACGCTATCGATCTATTCGAGGGGCAGTGGTTCTCTATCATGCCCAAGGAGATGGGAGTCGATTCCAAGGGAATGGGCGAATTGCATAACGACGAGCGAATCCACTGGGCTTCGCGCGTGTTGGGCGGATTCGAGGGTAGGCGCGTTCTGGAACTGGGTCCCTTGGAAGCCTGCCATACGGCGATGCTGGAGAAGGCCGGAGCAAGCGAGGTTGTATCGGTCGAAGGCAATTCCGAAGCCTACTTGAGGTGCTTGGTAGTAAAGGAGTTGCTCGGGTTGCAAGCAGCCCGATTTCACCTCGGGAATTTCGTCGATTATTTGAAAGAGTCCGAGGAGGTCTTCGATGTGGGAATCGCCTGCGGAGTGCTATACCACATGAAGAATCCCGTCGAATTGATCGAGCTCCTATCGCGTCGCGTTAAATCGCTCTTCGTTTGGACGCACTACTTCGACCGAGAATTGATTGAATCGAACGAGATTGCGCGCGGTAAATTCTCAGGTTCCTGGAAGGCGACGCATGCTGGATTCGATCACACGCTGCATGCCTATGGCTACGGAGAGGCGTTGGATTGGAAAGGCTTTTGCGGGGGTGGAGCCGAGTCCTGCAATTGGATGGAACGGGAGGATATGCTAGGCGCCTTCGATCGTTTTGGGTTTCGACTTTTGGAGGAACGCTTGGAAAGCGAGCACGTTCATGGCCCTGCCGTTTGGCTTGGCTTTCGAAACGAAGGACTTTGATAGCAGCTCGGCATTGGCTTGCTTCCTGCGTTTTAGTTCCCGAACTCGATCGTTAAAGGTCGATTTGCGCCAAAAGAACTCTAAATAACTGCAAACATAGGAAGCTAACGTGTCGCATTGACTCAATCGCTGCTCTTTTCATTGCCAGCAGCCTGCCAATCCGCTACGCGGACAGCCTTCAATTTCAAAGAGAAATCATGCTCTCATCCATTTTCAAGAAATTCGCCGGACGCTCCAATAAGAAGTGGCTCAAATCCTGTCAGCCGATCGTCGATCGGATCAACGAGCTAGAAGAATCCTACCAAACGCTCAGCGAGAGCGAACTGAAGGGTCATACCGAGAAATTCCGGGAGCGCTTCCGCAATGGCGAATCCCTCGACGATTTGTTGCCGGAGGCATTCGCCACGGTTAAGAATGCGGCTCGACGATTGATGGGTACTAAGAGCCTAGTGATGGGGCATGAGCTGGATTGGGAGATGGTGCATTACGATGTGCAGCTCATAGGGGGGATGGCTTTGCATCAGGGGCGCATCGCGGAAATGGCGACGGGCGAAGGCAAGACCTTGGTTTCCACGTTGCCGCTTTACTTGAACGCTCTGTCCGGGCGCAACGTGCAGTTGGTAACGGTCAACGAATACCTCGCTCAACGCGACTCCGAATGGATGGGGCATTTGCTCGGCTATCTGGGCCTGACCATTGGCTGTATTAAGAATCAAATGCCGCCGGATCAAAAACGCGAGATGTATGGTCGCGATTTAACTTACGGAACAGCTTCGGAATTCGGCTTCGACTACCTGCGCGACAATGGAATGGCCCATAGCCGCGACGAACAAGTGCAGCGCGATCACTTCTTCGTCATCATCGACGAGGTGGACTCGATCCTGATCGATGAAGCGCGTACTCCTTTGATCATTTCTGGGCCGGCTCCGATCCAACGAGAGCAGCCGTATACGAAAATGAAGGCTGGAATCAGTCGTCTCGTATCCAAACAGGTAGGGTTTTGCAATAAGCTGGCGATCGCGGCTAAGGCCGAACTGGAAAAGGCGGAAGGCGAAGAAGACGCGGAAGCGGATCCCTACGCTGATTTGCTTCTGGTAAAACTCGGGGCTCCCAAGAACAAGACGTTCATGCGACTGATGGAAAACGGCGACATTCGTCGAGAGTTCGATCGGTTCGAAACGGAGATGCATGGCGACCTGAACAAGGATCGCATGTACCATCTGAAGGAGAAGCTCTACTATACCATCGACGAGAAGCAACGGCAGGCGGACTTGACTGAAAATGGCCGCGTCGAATTGCGGCCGGACGATCCGGATGCGTTTATGCTGCCAGACTTGGCAACCAAGTTCAGCGCGTTGGATAAGGATTCATCGCTGTCTCAAGAAGACAAGGACGCTATCAAGTTGAAAGAGCAGGAGAAACTGGAACTGGTTGGCGAAGATATTCACGCTATCAGTCAGTTGCTTAGGGCCTATTCGCTTTACGAAAAAGACGTCGAGTATGTCGTTCAGGATGGCAAGGTGGTGATCGTCGACGAAAATACGGGGCGTATCATGCCCGGCCGACGTTGGGGCGATGGCTTGCACCAAGCCGTAGAAGCGAAGGAAAACGTTACGATCGAGCGCGAGACGCGTACTTACGCGACCATTACGGTTCAGAATTACTTCCGCATGTATGACAAACTTGCGGGCATGACCGGTACGGCGGAAACGGAAGCGACGGAGTTTCACGATATTTACAAGTTGAACGTCGCGATCATTCCGACCAACGAACCGTGTATCCGAATCGACGATAACGATGTCATTTTCAAATCGCGCCGCGAGAAATACAATGCGGCTATCGATGACATCGAGCAAGCTCACCGCAAGGGGCAACCGGTTCTCGTTGGTACGGTGTCGGTAGAGGCCTCAGAGCTTCTGGGGCGGATGCTGCGACGACGCAATATTCCCCACAACGTCCTGAACGCCAAATATCATCAGCAGGAAGCCGAGATCGTTGCTCGAGCGGGTATCCGAGGAGCGGTTACAATTGCCACAAATATGGCGGGCCGTGGAACGGATATCAAACTGGGAGATGGCGTAAAGGACCTTGGCGGCCTTCTCGTCGTGGGAACGGAACGTCACGAATCGCGACGTATCGATCGTCAATTGCGCGGACGTTGTTCCCGTCAGGGCGATCCAGGTCGCTCGAAGTTCTTTATTTCGCTCGAAGACGACCTGATGCGACTGTTCGCGAATTCCGGTCCCATGGCCAAGATTCTCCAAAACTCTATGGAGGAGGGAGAGCCTCTGGAGCACCCCTTGTTGAACCGATCGATCGAAACGGCCCAGAAGAAGGTCGAGCAGCAGAATTATTCCATTCGCAAACGACTGCTTCAGTATGACGATGTACTGAATAAGCAGCGCGAAATCATATACAGTATTCGCAACGAAGCCCTGCATAGCGATGATCCAAGCAAGGCCATTTTCGAGTTGGTTGAAGAAGAACTGGTAGAGCGGCTCGAAAATGCGATAGCGGAGAACGAAAACGATCTCTCCGGCTTCGTGACTTGGGTGAATTCGCATTTTCCTATCGGCCTTAAGGATGAGGAGGTTGCAGGGCAGGATCCGGAATCGATCCTCGAGTCGGTTTTAGGGAAGATCCAAGAAGCTTATCGAATTAAGAAAACTGCGGAAAACGAAGAGGCGTTGCTGCACCTGGAGCGCTTCATCCTGCTTAACTCGATCGATGGCAGATGGCAGGAACACTTGACGGAAATGGAAGAGCTTCGTCGAAGCGTCAACCTGCGCAGCTACGGCCAGAAGGATCCGCTTAGCGAATACAAGAACGAAGCTTACGCCTACTTCCAGGAACTCATTGGAATGATTCGATCGCAGTTGTGTTCTAGGCTGTTTCGTACGGCCACCAACATGGTGGCGATCGAAAACGTTAAGACGATGCTGGCGCGCCAAGCGGTCGCTCAAGGCCCTGGAGACGCTCCCCAGCCAAGCTTGGGGGGGCAGCCGCAAGCTGCTCGAAAGGAAGTTTCTCTCCCCAAGGTAGCGGTCAAGCGGACTGTGCCGAAAGTCGGGCGCAATGAGCCTTGCCCTTGCGGAAGCGGCAAGAAGTACAAACAGTGTTGCGGAAGGTGAGTCTATTGCTGGCCCACGAGGTCCGTTGAGGATAGCGGATTGAATGTCCAAGCAATCTGAATAGGGACCGCTCTTGCTTCCCCGTTGCTAGCTGATTCGAGTGGGTTTCCGTTCGAAATGTTAGGACTTGCTCCTATTCTTTTAGAATAACGCTCATTACAGTCAATTTAACGCTCGATTGGATCGTAGAATAGGTACAGAAATGAAGTTGCGCTAGGAATCGGCCTAGTCTTGCAGACATTTTTCTTGATGAGACTGCCCCTCCGGAAATATACTTATTAGCGCAGCCCTAGAAATTAGAATCCATGAATAGCTTACCCAGACTTAAATCGCTTTTCGTCGCAGGCTTGCTTCTTGGCTTTGGCGGGGCGGTTTCGAAGGCCCAGGAGGTTTTTTCGCAAATCGTCGGAGCCATTGCGATCGATTTGCCAGCCCAAAGCGATGTAATCGTTTCGTTCCCATTCAAGCAGTCGGCGGACTACCGAGGAGTGATCGAGTCCGTTAGCGACGATGGGACCGTCCACATTGCGGTTGCTGCAGATTCGCTTACTGCGAACGCATTCGATGCAGTGGGCGATAACCCTACCCATTACATCGTTTTCGAATCGGGAACCCAGCAGGGCGTTCACGTCGATATAGGTTCCAATACGCCTTCCCAGATTAGTCTGGATGGAGGAAGCTCCACGGGGCTTCAGAATGGCGATGAAATCGCGGTTTATCCGCACTGGACCTTAGATTCGGCCTTTCCAAATGGCGTTGCCAATCACGAGGAAACGGAACCTGGCCTCAGACAAGTCGAAGTCGTAATTCCTGAGGCAACCTCCGAAGAGGGAAGCATGACGCCCGAAGGGATTTATTATTTCTATAACGGGGCGTGGCGTTTATTTAACGGTGGCCTCGATTCGGATGCGGGAGCGACTGTTCTGAGCTCATGGAGAGCTATGGTGATTAGAAACAATTTGGAAGATGCGAAGAAAGCCCTGCTTTACGGCGAGGTGATCGATGCTCCAATCGCCATTCCTCTTAGCGAGTCCGACGTATTTACCGCGGACAATTTCGTGGGTCTCAACCGCCCGCTCGATATCGCATTGGATGATCTAGGACTCGCGACGGGAGGCGTTTTCGAAGCGACTACAGATCCAGGCTCGCCTAAGGATCTCCTAATCGTCTACTCGGGCGGTCCTGGCAAGAACAAGCATCTGGATCCTCTGGCTCAGTATTACTATTACAATAATGCCTGGAGAGAGAAGGATGCGGGCGAGAATATCGACCGAGGCGGCGATTTGATATCGCCGGGCATGGGAGTCGCGATTCGAAAAAGCAAAGTGGATTCCAATCCACAGGATTCTAACTGGGTTAACCAATGGGAGCTGCCGCAATGAAATGGACTAACTGGATTACAACGGGATTGGCTGCTTGGGGTCTTTCTTCTATCGCGAGCGCCTCAGTCTTCTTTTCCATCGACGTAGGAAGCTTGCAAGACGAAGTAGGGGAATCCTTGGTTAATGAGGGTATGCTTTACTTGGTAAATGCAGGAGCGGATGGCGAATTCGCATTGCCCGAAGCGGGTTCGATTTTGGGAGCTGGCAGCGATGATTCCATTGTCGCTTCTTGGAATCTCGGATCGGAAGCATCGCAAGGGGGCGAATACATCGTGGGCTCCGGCGCAGTCCCTTACGACAATGCGTGGTCGCAAGGAGATCTGTTGGCAATTCTCTGGTTTCCCAATCTTACGGAGGGGCAGAATCCAGCTGACGGCGAAGCCTATGGCTTTTATCGAGATTATGACGGAGTGGTTGGAGATGCCTGGGAAATGCCTCAGGATGGCGTTCTCCTCCACAGTTTGAAGTTCTTTGCGGGCGATAGCTTGCTTGTGAATAGCAGCGACATTCCGCCCTTCCTAGCGGCTGCTTCATTTGGCGCTGGCGGTGACGCGGGAACGCCAACTATCGATGTCGCGGGACTTTCGATTGGCGAGCCCAATCCGGCTACGGCTACATTTTCGTGGAATGGTTCATCCGTCCCCGGTGGAGGGTTTAGAGTGGAAAGACGACTCGCTGGCGAGTCGGATTGGACGGTTCTGGGATCCGTAGCAGGCGATGTTTTCTCATACGACGATTCTTCAATTGGGCGAGGTAAGGATTACGAGTATCGGGTTGTCGCAGTTAATGGATTTGGATCCGAGGTAAGTGGACCGCAAGCGATTGAAACGCTTCGAGCTCGTATTGCGAATATTGCGACTCGTGGATTGTTGGGATCTGGGGATCAGTCGTTGATTCTCGGATTTACCGCGTTGGGAACGGGTGAGATCGATTTGTTGGCGCGTGTGCAGGGACCAGAGCTCGGGTTACAGATTCCGTCTTTGGTTGCTGGGGACCCAACTTCTGTGTTGAATCAGACAATATTCTCCCCCGATGGAATATCGTCTGTAGAAATTGGCAGCAATGACAACTGGGGCGATACTCAGTTGAATGAGATCAAGGCATTATTCGATCGCACATTTGCCATAGCCAATTCGGATGACGCATCGTTCGACTCTGGTATGGCTCTGACTTTGACCAGCGAAGGCGTTTTCACAGTGGTCGCGAATGATTCGCAAGATTTGGATGGGCTGGCTCTTGTTGAGGTGTTCGATGCGACCGATGAGTCTCCGAACGATGCTACGATGCGATTGGTCAACTTGGCGACCCGCGGCTTCGTGGGAACAGGCGATAATATCCTGATCGGCGGTTTTATCGTAGATGGCGTTGTGGATTCCAAGCTTCTGATCCGCGGTGTTGGCCCTTCTCTAGCGACGCCTGATTTCGGTAATTTGAATGGAGTGCTTGCCGACCCTACAATCACGCTGATTAGAACAGACTTTTCTACGAATCCTCCGACCCAGATCACTGTGGCCACGAATGACAATTGGGAGGATGCGCAGAACTCTGACGAGATAATTGAGATATCGCCCGCGATTGGAGCTAAGAATTATCCTTTGGGCAGCAAGGATTCAGCTCTCTTGGTAGACGCCGTGCCAGGCTTGTACTCTTTCAAATTGGAAGGAGTCGATAGTGGAACAGGTATCGGTCTGATTGAAGTTTTCTTGGCAGATTAATATTCCGTTTTAGAAACAAAGCATTTCCAACGGCTCAGCCAGAGCAGGCTGAGTCGTTTTGTTTGGGAGAGTCCGCTGAAATGTTAATCGTCTGTGAATGTCGAGGCTTGCGTTAAAAAGGATTCATCTCCTCCAATGAGGTTCGAATATGGGCTATAGATGAAGCTTTCTGTTGTTATTCCAGCCTACAACGAAGTCGCAACGCTTCAGGGCATTATCGATGCGGTGAGAGATTGCGGCGTTCCTGACATGCAATTGATTGTCGTGGATGACGCATCGAGCGATGGAACGACGGAACTGCTAAAGGGAGAACTTGGGGATCGTGTGGATACGGTCGAATTCCACGAGATCAATAAGGGCAAAGGCGCTGCCTTGAAAACAGGGGTTCGGGCGGCCGAGGGTTCGCATGTAATCTTTCAGGATGCGGACCTCGAGTACGATCCGAGCGAATACGCCAAGCTGATAGAAGGTTTGGAGGAAAGCGGCGCTGAAGTTGCGTACGGCTCCCGATTCTTGGGAAGAGGGCTTTCGGAAGTAAGTCCCTTCTGGCACCGAATGGTGAATGGTTTCCTGACGCTATTGTCGAATTTCTGCACGAGCTACCGTCTTACGGACATGGAGACATGCTACAAAATGTTTCCGCGTCGATTCCTGCAGGGGATCGAATTCGAAGAGGGCGGTTTTGGCATTGAACCGGAATTGACGGCGAAAGCATCGGCGGCAGGACTCCGAATCGTCGAAGTGCCGATTTCTTACGCGAGACGGGATTTCGACGAAGGAAAGAAGATAAGGCCGAGCGATGGGGCGCGGGCTGTTTGGGTGATTATAAAGTACGGTCTGCGAGCGTGGCGATAGTTAGCGCTTTGACTGTTGGTTCCCGTTCCTTTTGGCTGCCAACCCAATGAGAACAATAAGCGAGTTTCTCTACCGGTTGACGAATCTCCTGCCTCCGGGTATCAAGGATCGATCGCCGATGATTCATATCCGCAATCGATTGCGGCATTGGGAAATACTGCGCCGTACCTCCCAGCTGGTTGACCGCCCTTTCTATCGATCGAGAATTCAGGAGAAAGCGTTTAAGGTCGTATTCGTTTCTCCCATATACAACTCGTTTCCGTTGCTAGCAGTATCGCTTCTAGATCAGACTTACGATAATTGGGAGTTGCTCTTCGTACACGACGGGCCTTCCGAAGGATTATCGGAAGTGGCCCGATCCATTATAGACAGCGATTCTCGAATTAGGATGATCGAGACAGAAGAGCGAGCAAACGACTGGGGTCACACGCCTCGCCAAAGAGCATTTCGAGAATTGGCGAATGGCAGCGACGGTGATTTCGTTGTAGTCACTAATTCCGATAATTTCCACGTGCCGGGATTTGCGGAAAAGATGCTCGAGAGCTTTGATGATGAAGCGTGTGTCGCCTATTGCGACATGGTGCACGAATACTACAATTGGCGTAATTTCGAGACGCGTTTGGAATACTCCTTTATCGACTGCGGATGCGTCATGGCTAGATTGGATACAGCGCTGGCGGCGGGTTGGAACGACAATACTTACGAAGGCGATTGGCGCTACGTGGCCGATTTGATTGAGCAATGCGGCGTCAAGGCGTTCCGCAAGGTTAATGCGACCCTATTTATCCACAATTGAACGACTGTCGAAGCGATATCGACGAGGCCTTACCAAAGCGCAAGAGACTTGATTCGCTTTTCGTAGATTTTGCCAATCGCTTCGGGCGAAAATCGTTCTCGAATCGTTTGGGCGGCGTTCCTGCCGAGTTTGCCCGCCAAATCGGAATCGTTCGCGAGTCGCTGCATGTAATCGGCTGCGGAATCGATATGGGCGTCGGCCCAGACTTGACCTTGAGGATAGGGTCCAAAGTTCTGCTTCAGTTCTATGAGATCGTAACTGACAGGACAACCGTTCCATGAATTGAGGAATTCGGCGGTGGCGGACCAATCCGTGGATATAACAGGCTTTCCGAGATACATGGATTCAGCTACCGTAAGACCGAAACCCTCCGATCGATGCAGGGAAATGTAGGCGTCGACCGAATTCATCAAAGAGTAGACATCTTGACGGGATAAACGGGTATCGATCAGATGCACGTTTTCTATGCCCGACAGCTGTTCCTTCATCGATTCGAAAGCGCCTAGGTTGTTTTGGACTGAGTGAGTCTTGATCACGAGTCCAACATCGCGTCCCTGGCTACCCGCGAAAGCCTGTTTGAAGGCTCGAATTGTAGCGACGGGATTCTTGCGCTCCTGATAGCTATTCAAGTCATAGGCGAAAAGGAAGAGGAACTGGTCGTCGGGCAAATTGAACTTGGAGCGTTCGGGCCCTCCTGGCAGGTCGAACTCAATGCAATGAGGAATCGTTATAACCGGGTGAGGCGACTTGATGGCAATGGCATCGCGAACGAAATTGGAAGGGGTCCATATTTCGTCGAAATATTTGAAGTACTGTATCCAGTTATCGGGGAACTCGGGCAATTCCCACGCCCAGTAAGCGATATTGCGGCGGCGTTTACGAAAGCTCTCCCCGTGGTGATGGTCGATGTCGGCGCTTTGCGGAGCATCAATGTGGAATACATTGATAGGATAGGTGTTCTTTTCTACGAGCCTCGACTCGTAAGTCTTATCTCCGCGACTAGCGAGGCAGTTGACCTTTAGGGACAGGAGGTTGGTTTTGATCGAGCTTGTATCCAGAGCTTTCGCGGCAAGGCGGACCGATTCGCCGATTCCGAGTTCAGCGTCGAACCAACCGACCAAGTTGATGCCAATATTGCGGCATCGCCTGATAAAATCGAAATTCACCGGCGAACTTGCTTGGGACTCGAAGTCCAGTAGCGTCTCGTGATTCAATGAAATCTGCTGCACGAGCAGTCGCTGGTTCTTCTTCTGTTCCCGATGGGACTTCCAAAATTGCCTTAGTTTTCGAGAAAGGAAAAACCACTTTCGAGTGATGCGACCGAGGTAGGCGTAAGCATTCGTCCGTCCCACGCCGACCAGTTCCAATTCGATTGTCGTATCTTCGTCGGGGATGTCGGGCAAATCTTCGATTGAAACGTGGAAGTCGCCGTCATCAAGCGGAAAGTAGCGTTTGCTTTCGGCGGAATTCACTATTACCCGCAAGCCAAGCTGTCCTCGCGCCTCTACCTCGTCGCCCTCGGGTAAGATAGCGCCCGATACCTGTATGCTCGAAACGAATACGCCGGACTTGAGCTCGATTCTGGCTCGTTCCTTTATCCATCGCCCCTTTTCTTTACTTTGGCTTCCTTCCAGGCCGCTGCACTTGAATTGGCTATGAAGCCACTGTTCAGAACTTGCTTGATAGCTTTCCTTGATCATTTCGTCGGTCAGTCCATCCAAAATGGACATCCAATGCCGTTCGTTTCGTTTAAGTTTCGCTTCGACAATGAGGGAACCCGCAGGCGAAGGCGAGGAATCGAGTTTCGAAATTCGAGAGATTGCTTGCTTGAAGCAATTCCAATCGAAGAGGTTCCGGTTCTCTTGAATGTCTTCCAAGTAGGCGAAAGGCCAATCGGCTACCATCAATGATTTGATCCGATCGCGCCATTTTTCCTGAAAGCGACGCATGTTTCGTTCGTCTCGTTGACTGTTTGGACCGCGCGTTGAACTCACGTGGTGCCTAATGACGCTTTTGTTGGCGACGAGAATCTTGAGTCCTTTGACTTGGGCTTTGAAGCACAGATCGATGTCCTCGCACCCGTTTTCGTACGATTCATCGAATCCGCCCAAATTGTCGTAAACCGACTTGCGAATCAACATACACGCTCCCGTCACTGCATGAAATCGAGAGTAGGAAGGGGTGGAGCCGAATCTCCGATTGGGCGACTGTTTATGTCGCAATTGCCCTTTTCCATCGAAGAGGAATCCAGCGTGATCGATCTCTCCAGTTGAGGCGGCGAGCTGGACATTTCCAACAATGCCTGCGTTGCGAACCTCAATCCCTCGCAGCATTGGCTCTAGCCAACCGGGGTCGAATTCGAGGTCGTTGTTTATGAGAGCGAGCAATTCTCCCTTGGCGGCGTTCGCTCCTAGATTGTTCGCTGCTGCGTAGCCTTGATTCGATTCGCTACGCAGAACTTGAATTCGTTCGTTTGCAAGCGACGACAGCTTTGAAGCATTTGCTTGATCGCTGCCGTCGTCGACAATGATGATTTCGTATTCTGTCCCGTCGCTGATTGAGCCCTGCAGCGTCTCGACGCATCGTGACGTGAGCTCGACTCCGTTGTATACGGGAATTACGAACGAGACTTTCATTCGGAAGAGTATCCTCTAGGAGGAAATGCCAGCGTGAAGTCCTCTCGCTCCAGAGTTAGGTTCGGATTGTAGTACGGATCATTGTCGATCCGCTCGCCCCACTGCTCTCGCATGTGTTCGGTCGCGGCGCGAAACTCGTCCGAATCATCGGCTCCCCGAGAAGCGGATTGGTGGTGATAAAGCTGAGCGAAGGGAGTGTATAGCGTTCGAAATCCGAGCGATTCCGCTCTCAGACAAAAATCGATGTCGCTGAATGCGTTAGGAGTATTCTTCTCGTCGAGTCCTCCCAGGGTTTCCCAAATCGAGCGCCGAAAGAGCATACAGGCGCCGGTTACGGCGCTGTAGTTGCCAATGAGGAAGGCTCGGTGAATATAGCCGTCGTCGGTCTTGTGAATGTATTTGAACGCTTCGCTTCCAATGCCTCCGATTCCCAGAACGACGCCTGCATGTTGAACATGGTCGTGAGGGAAGAGCAATCTCGCCCCCACAACCCCTATTTCTTCGCGACAAGCGTGCATCGCCATTTCGCGGAGCCAACCGGGATCGATAATCGTCGTATCGTTGTTCAATAGGCAGATCATTGACTCGGAGCGACAACGGATGGCGGCGTTGTTGATACGCGAGAAATTAAATGATCCAGGCGTATCGATGACGTCGATACCCTGCTGCTTGACCCTCTCAAGGTAGTCGATTGTGGCAGGTTCCTTCGAATCGTTGTTGGCGATAACGATTCGATAGTTTGGATAGTCGGTGTTTTCGCGCGTCGATTGAACGCATTCCTCGAGGAGATCGAGACGATCTCGGGTCGGGATGACGATCGCTATCTCAGGGGCGGGTTCTGGGAGCTTGTAGATGGGGCGCCAGTAGAATCGGTCAACAGCTTCTAGAGAAGCATCGATATTCAGTCGCTGAAAGCGGTCTTCAAGCGTTTTGCCGGCGGCTTCGTGGGCGTAGTCCTTCTCGTCAATATCCTTAGCGGTTGAGCCTTCGATGCTGCGCCAATGATATAGAACTTCGGGAATATGCTGGATTTGAGACGGTTCGCACAATTCCGATACTCGCAAAACGAGATCCCAATCTTGGGCGCCTTCGTATCCCTCGCGAAATCCTCCGACTTTGTCGACATAGGATTTTCGATACACGCCGAGATGACTAATACAGTTTTGTCCCAAAAGAAGGTCGGGATTCCAGTCGGATTTGAAGTGAGGTTGAGAGCGAGTCCCTGATTCGTCGATTTTATCCTCGTCCGAGTAGATAATGGCTGCATCTGGATACTTTTGGATCCGATCTACGATTCGAGCTAGGGCGTGAGGCGGTAAAACGTCGTCATGATCGAGGAGGGCGATAAAGTCGCCAGTAGCTAATCCGAGGGCTGAGTTGCTTGCTGCGCTGATATGGCCGTTCCTATCGCGATAGGTGACCTTGATCTTGGGGTTCGAGTCCTCGTATTCGCGTAGCAGCGACTGGACGCCCGATCGAGTCGAGGCGTCGTCAGCGATGCACAATTCCCAATTGGGGTACACCTGGCTCTTGACGGATTCAATGGCGCCTCGAAGCCATTTGGGCTCCGCATTGAAGACCGGTAGAATGATCGATATCAAGGGCGGGGACTCCAATCGATCTATCCTTTGCGCGAATGAGCTGCAGTATTCGTCGACTAGTGGCTGCATCCTGCGGCAGAAGTCGGAGTAGTCGCGATACGCAGGGGGAGGAGCGATCGATTCCTCGTTCTGAGCGGAGTCGTTTTCGACCTCTTCGATGGATTCGACTTCCGCTTCTATATTCTCTGTAGCGCTGGACTCTACCTCATCGACTGCGATTCGTTCTCTCGTGAACGGATCGATTAAGACCCGCCGGAGGGCTCTGAGCGGCAGGGTCAGTCGCCAAGACAGCGAGGCTTTCAATCGTTCGTTGCGATTGCGTTCGTCGTCCCTTTCGGAACAAGCTCGCGCCAACTCCTGCTCGAGCTCGGCTATGCGTTCATCTGATTCTTCCGTCATCGAAGACTGAGGGGCCGCTCAGGGCGAGCAAACCTGGTTTCAAAGTTCCCTGCGTAATGCGCTGTTTAACTGGGGTCTACAGGAAAATACCATTTTGCCAATTCCCATACCCCAACAGGGAAATCGCCATAAGGAATTAGGCGAGTTCGGGCAATATCTACGCTTGCTTCTTCGGGAGCCATTTATTTAAAGGAAATTTACAAATGTTTAAAATTTGTAAAGGGATTGGATCTTTGGCCGCGTTTTGGACGGCTATTGCTCTGTTGGGCGTCGGAGCTTTCGCGACAGGTGAGGTGGTTGGCGAGGCATACTGGGGATCCTTCGGCGAGCGTTCCGCCCGGATAGAAGGAGTGCTCCTAAAGACCGAATCGAATGGAGTCTTCATCGGATTCGATGAGGAATCGGAAATAGCTGCTTATGCCTTCGAGGTTGATTGGAATTCGGAGGAGAAATTCGTTCTGAAAGGCTTTTCGAGGTCGGAACAATCTCCCGAGTCTTTTCCCACCCGAGGTACAGGGAGGACCTTAGCGTCTAATGACGGGCCGTTGCTGGAAAGCGACCTAGAGGAGATCGACCTCGCTTTCGAGGCGTTCGAGAAAAGCCATGCGAAGCTTTCGCGATATAGATTGGAGGGCGAAACCGAGGGCGAAGTCATGGCCGTCATTGGTGAAGACGGTCGCGCCTACGCGTTGTACTTGGGAGACGGCGGTTACGTTTACGGAGGCGAGGCTAAGGTTGAAAGTGGGACTACGATTCGGTTTCAGACGAATCGGGGCGATATTTTCGAAGGAATTGCTACTGACTCTCTCGATGCCTATCGCTTGGCGGATGGTCAGAGAGGACGAATGACGGAGGCTCCAGCGGAATCGATTGACTCTGGGTCGATTGCTCTCGCTTCGCTTTGGAGCTATAGCGTGAAAGCCGCCGGCTCCTTTTCAGACAGCTTGCATCTTATTCTCGCGGGCTCGGGATCGACGGACGTTTCGTTTGAAGCGGTGGTACGAGGCGATATTCGCGATGAGGGATGGAGCGATGCCGAATCAGCGATGAAATTGGAAGTGTTTCGGCTGGATGAAGATGGGGAATGGCAGTTCTTGCTAGAGTCGTCTCGGATGATTCGCGTTAAGACTCAGAGCCGTGGCGAATTCGAGACGATTTACTCCGTTCGGCTGCCCATGAATCTTGGCGAAGGCACTTATTTGGCTCAGCTCGGTGGATTGGAAGCCTTCGAGGCCGAGATCGAAATAGCGGTTGAGATCGAGCCTTCGGACTCTCTCAGAGCCGTTAATGGATCGGTGTTCTATTATTGCGACGGCCAGTCCAGCGATCACCGCCTGGGTTTCGAGCTTTCAGGGGAAGGGGTCGTCAGCAGTCTTGTACGCAATGTCGGTCCCGGATTGGATTATTTCGAGATGCCGGATGGAACGCGGGACCCTTCTTTCGCGATTTACCGAGACGAAAGCAAGCTGTGGAAATGCGATGATTGGTTTGAATGGGGGGGCGCCACTTCAGTGGAATCGAGAGCTGCAGAGTTAGGGGCGTTTCCCTTGTCAGAGGACAGCGCGGACGCTGCATTGGCCCTTTCGCTGGGCGCAGGCCGATACGAAACCGTCGCTCGCGGAAGATCGGACCGGTTGGGTTTTGAGATTTTAGAATTCTACTGCGCTGCCAATTAGCAGTGAAGCTAGTAGTGAGGAGGGCGTTCGTCTGGAGTGGAATCGTCGCTATCCCTTGAATCTTGCAGGCCTGATTTGAGTTGTTCGAATCCTTCCTCTAGGGAGTCTAGCTTTTGTCGCAGGCTGAGAATGATGCGATCTTGTTCTTCTACGTGACGTTCGAGAAAGGCGATTTTCGTCTCTAATTCTGGAATAGTCGAGTCGGTCATCGTTGAGATGGTGGCAGTTGCTACGGGTTATTCGTTCCCCGGCCTAGCTCAATAGCGCGATAGCGAAGATCCTCTAAGGCCAAGTGGATTGAATCCGATAATGATAATGAGAAATCTCGTTCAATCGACCTTGGACGGGATTGCAAATCCTTATATGGCCGAAAGCGATTCCCAGAGTAACGAAGCCGAAGATCCTGAGTCTTTGGATATCGACCCGCTTGTTCCTGTCGAAAATGACAGAGAAGAGGAGGGTTCTGGGCTGGATCCATCGGATGCTCAGAATGCTGAAGGCATTGAGATGAAGGAGGCAGAAACCTTCAATGAAGGCGTTTCCGATATGCTGGACTCGATCGGAATCGATGAGGAGTCTGATGAGTATGAAACTATAGACGATGATGACTCGGGGCCGATTATAGACGAATTGCTGGGAGAGCAAGAATCCCAGGTAGAGGAGCCCGAAGCGGAGGAGCCGGAAGCGGCGGAAGATGCCGATGCGATCGAAGAAGAGATCGCCGAAGCCTTTGCCGACGAGGACGATGACTCTACAAACGCTGGGGATCCTTTGCCGACTCCCGAGGAGTTGCTGGTTCAGGCGGGCAAGGTTCTAAATGGTTCCGAGACTCCTATTCCTGAACCGGAAGAGGCCGCTAGCGAGGAATCGGAGGCTGAGCCGATGGAAGGAATTGGCGCCATGCCCGATCCTCAGTCTCTCATGAAAGCGGCCGCCGAGGACAACGATGGTCGCGAAGATGAAAAGCCCGAGCCGTCATCTTCAGAGAAAGAGGAATCGCTAGAGTCCAAATTGCCTTCGCCTGATGATGTTTTGGCTCAAGCCGCTGCTGCATTGGACAGCGAAGACTCGGTTGAGACCGATTCGGAGAATGCTGGGATCGCCGCCATGCCCGATCCCCAGGCTTTGATCAGTGAAGCGTTGGGTTCGGAAGAACCGGCTGACGGCTGGGAAAGCAAAGACGCAGAAGTCGAAAGCGCAGGAGGTGAAGAAGCAGGCGATTCTGATGGCGAATCCGGTCTATCCAGTCCCGACGACGTTCTGAAGCATGCAGCGAGCGTGCTCAATGATGCTCCGCTCTCGGAGGATGGAGAAGAAGAGAGTCCTGCGGATGCGGACGATGCGATGACCATGCCGGATCCTCAGTCCTTGATTCAAGAAGCAGCCTCGGACGAGAGCGATGCTGAAGAAGAGGATATTGAGGTCATGGCTATGCCGGATCCTCAGGCATTGATTCAATCAGCCGACGAGAATCCTGGCGAGGCCCCGGACTTACCCGAAAAGAAAGAGAATGTCGGCTCGAATATCGCGGACCGCGCTGGAAATCTGCCTCCCCCTCCTCCAGCTCCCGTCGCGTTGGATGACGATGAGATTTATGTTGAAGAAGAGCCGGAGCCAGAGGAGGAACCAGAGTTAGAAGAGGACGCTGCGGCGGCCACTCCGGCGGTTAAGGCGGAAGGCTCTGAATCGACTGAATCAGCTGACTCTGGGGATGAGGAAGAAGACATGTCGCTCCTTATGGACGACGAAGATCTGTTGACCGGGGATGCATCCCTAGAAGGTTTCAACGTCGGACTTGATGATGCGAACGAGACAGAGAATCTCGTTCAATTTGGAAATTCAGAGGAGGGAAATGATTCCCGACGCAATAGCGGGTTGGGACCTTGGGAGAAGCTTATCCGATCCACCGCGTTGGCCGCTGGGTTGGCGGTTGCTGGGATTGGAATTTCGCTCTTCGCTCTGAAGCAAGAGATTTATGATTACTTTCTCAATGGCAGCCTAGAGTCTTCGATTTTGAGCCAGCGAATCGTGTCGGTTGCCGAGCTCGTATTCGACGAACTAGGCGAAGCGAGACATTTTGAAGCGCAGGAACTCGACTCCGAACTTCAATGGATTTCCGATCGCGAGGCTATCGTAGAAGTTACGACGAGGGCGATTCTCACTCGGGACCTCTACAAGGTCGTAGGAGACGAAGTGGTTTATAGCCAATTGGACTTCGATCGGGAGCAAATTGATCAAGCCCAGGCTTTTGTCGCTAAACGCTATCCGGAAAGCGAATTGATCGCGCCCGCCCAACCATGGGAAAGACTCGTGAATCGCAGCGCTCGCAAGGGAGAAGCGTTTCCATTGGTGACCCGCTTTCGACTGAAGCGATCTTCGGAAGAAGATACGGAGGAATGGGAGCTGTTCGATTTGAGTGTGGTCGGCGACGATTCGGATTCGATTTGGGGGCGTGGAGATGCTCTGAAGCCTCATAGTGAGGGAGTTAAGGATATCGCGTCATTGGATTTCAAATATCATCTACGCTCCTATCAAAGCGAAGGGATAGCCTACTTGGATCAAGTCGAACGTCTTCGAGAGCGCTATGCTTTGGAAACCCAACAGCGCCAGAAGGAATTGGATGCCTGGCGAGGCCGCTTGGCAGCCTCATTGTCGGAAGGCGTGTATTACAGGGGAATGGCCATAGCAGGCGAAGATGCGGTCGATGCCCAGGAAATTTCGCTCCTCATAACGGAGACTCGCCATGGAGAGAGTCTGATTAAAGGCGTTATGCAGTTGGGGGGCGATCGCAGCCAGTCAAAGCACTTTACAGGCATTCTCGATTACGTCGATAAAGGAGAAGGCGAAGTTCAAGGTCTGTTGAACTTGACCACTATCGCATTTGCCGATCAGCCGCGTTCGCAAGCGCCGCTGTTCTTTCAGCCAGGTACGGTTTCGCGTATTTCGCTCCGAACGGATGGAACGCGTATGGAAGGGGATGGCGATGACATCTCGCTTCGATTGATTCGAAGTTTATAGAAAAGCGGCAGCGTTAATCGCTCGCGCAATTGGCCTTAGCCGTTTAGGCGATTGACCCGATCCCGGCTTCCCCTAGTGGCTAGGTGTCAATGGATTCGGAATTGGAACTTTGGGTTGTTGTCCGAGCGGGAGGAATCGTCTCAGCTCAATCAGCGTGGAAGCAGGCCGTGGAGTATTCGATTAGCGCGGGATGGTCCGTAAGTGAGATTCGATTTTACGGCGATCGATTCCAGAATGCCACCAGCTTGTCGAAGCTCTGCGAATCCGCTACGCTAGAAGAGGAAGGGTCAGAGGTGTCGGTAAGAGAGCTCATCGCAGCTCGCTCTGATTCGAGCCGATTTTCATTGGACGAATGGATCTCCGCTTTGGAGATTCTGCTTCAGTATTTGATAAAAGAGGGGCGGAAGGCGGAATTGACGACGCAATTGGGATATTTGAATTGTTCCGCCGAGTACCTCGAAATGGGAGTTTCGCCACTCTCGTTCCCAGCCGCGGTTGAAGAGTTTATCGATCAGTTTGGCTTCGAAGGATAATCGTTTCGCCCCCGGTTGGAGATGTAAATTACAGAAAATCAGGGAGATAAGAGATTTTTACAATGGGCGAGGAATCGCAGGAGACAAACCCTTGGTCAAATTGTCTGATTAGACGCGCCAATTAACCTATTAGCAAATCTACTTGTAAAAAACTTATCCATAAAAAAATCTAAACTTTTTCTTGATTTGGAAACCAAGAGGCCGTAATAATTATTAACAATCAAGTCCCGCTTAGCGGGATTTTGGGGTAAAGAAGAAAACCAAGGCGGACTGTTTAGGGGTAGACAGTCCGCCACTTCTTTTTATGGGCATCGCTAAAACCCGATTGCTTGGCTCGCTCGGAAATTGACGCAATCGTTGCAGTTTCAGGTAGACTTTTTGCAGCCTTGTAGTACTTTAGTCCCTACATGGATTTATCTCCCCGCGCTGAGGAGCGCAAACCCAAGCTGAACGAGGCGAACAAAGCGAAAACGTACGTTCTCGATACGAATGTTTTGCTTCACGATCCTCATTGTTTGTTCAAGTTCGACGACAATAACCTGGTAATCCCCATTGAAGCTCTGGAGGAGCTGGATGCCATTAAAATGGAGCAGTCCAGCGAGCGAGGGCGCAACGCGAGGCGAGTGCATCGATTGCTACGCGAGCTTTTGCCCGATTCCCGGTCGATGCTAGAGGGGGTCGCCTTGGATACGGGAGGCACGCTTTCGGTTGTCATTAATAAGTACTTACAAGGTACGGTTTCAGCCCCTAAGCGTATTCAATCGCTAGGCTCTATCCTTAATTTCGAAAAGAAAGACAATCGAATCATCGCAGCTGCGCTTTTCGCCCAAGAGAATTTTCCGCCCCCTGCGATTCTAGTAACCAAGGACGTGAACATGCAGCTCAAGGCGCGAGCGGTGGGATTGGAGGCGGAAGACTATTTGAACGACAAGGCTCCGGAAGAGCCCGAGCGTCAAAGCTATCGACGCATTTCGGTCACCAAATACGATCTGCAACGCTTCGCATCCGAAGGCGAATTCGAATTGGAGGGTTCGCTGGCGGATAGTTTAGAGCTGAATGAATACCTCCTGCTAGAGACGGAAGAGGGCAAGACCATGCCGGCCCGCGTGTTCAGCGAAGGCATTTTGCGGAAACTGTCCCTGCCGGACAGCCTCAAGGCGCCTGGTGGCATCCCAATCAGACCCCGTAATTTGGAACAGCGCTTTTTTCTGGATGCTCTTCTGGATGACTCGATTTCTCTGATCACCTGCTACGGGAAAGCGGGAACCGGTAAAACCCTTCTCTCCACGGTAGCGGCTATCGCCCAGACGATTCGATCGGATAGCCTGTACGATGGCGTATCGATATCGCGACCGGTGATCGGCGTGGGCAAGGAAATCGGTTTCCTTCCAGGCAACTTGGAAGAGAAGATGAACCCCTGGCTTCAGCCGTATTACGACGCCCTGGACGTTTTGATCCCCTCGAAGCCACCCAAGGATCCGCAGTTCGAAAACAAGCGCCAGCGGAGGAAAAGCAAGGACTCGATCGAGCAGGCCGAACCGATGGTTAAGCCATATCAGAAACTGCTCGACAGTGGATTGGTCGAGATCGAGGCCCTTTGCTTCATCAGAGGGCGCTCGATCGCCCGTCGTTTCTTTATTCTCGACGAAGCCCAGCAGTTAACGCCGCACGAAGTTAAGACCGTCATCACGCGCATTTCGGAAGGCTCGAAGATCGTACTGATCGGGGATCCTGCTCAAATCGACAATCCGTATGTCGACTCTAGGAGCAATGGATTGGTCTACTGCGCCAATCGGATGCGTGGACAAGCGATCTCAGCTCATGTGCAGCTGACTAAGGGGGAACGCTCGCTGCTCGCGGAACTTGCGGCGGATCTGCTTTAGTCTCGATTCGCTAGGCGGGACAGCGTATTGGCTCGAAGCTGATTCGTCGCCAATTGTATCTTCTTGAAGACCTTCTTCCGCATTCGTTCGGTGAAAAGGACCCCATTCAAATGATCGACCTCGTGTTGAATGCAGCGCCCGAGAAGTCCATTGCACTCGATCGTGTGAGGTACGCCTTCAATATCCTGGAATTCGCATCTGATCCAATCGGGGCGTTCCACGTCGCCTCGAATCTCTGGAAACGAGAGGCATCCTTCCTCGTAGGTTGTCTTGGGGGAGTCGATGTAGTCGATTGTGGGATTGCACAATCCCATTGGATTGAAGAGATCGATGGGAGGTTTGGCTCCGTCGAGAGTATAGTCGAAGTCGACCTCGATCCCACGCAAGTCGACTACGCAGAACTGGATGGCTTTTCCAATTTGCTGAGCCGCCAAGCCGATGCCGTCCGCCTCGATGCAGGTTTCGACCATGTCGTCGAAAAGGCCCTTGAGCGAGGCGTCGAATTGCGTAATCGGTTCGCCTTTCTGGTGGAGAACCTCTTCTCCATAGTGAACAATTTCCAAGGTCATAGGTCTTCGATTTGACCTAGCCAAAACTCGGGCGCAGGTTAGATCAATTTCTTTCCGCCAAGGAAATCAATTACCTTACATGGCATTCGAATCCTCCAGCAAACACGCTCGTTCAGCGATTTCAACGACGCTCGTCCTATTGGGCGTTGGATTGATCGCGTTTGGCTGGATCATCCCGTCGAGGTTCAAATCGATTCCAGAGACCATTTTGAAGGAAGCTGGTTCGCGTTCCGACTCTCTCGCCAGTTTGGCCGCCGATTCTATTGCCGACGAACGAGTAGGGGTGGCTCGCCTGCTTCTGGACGCCAGTGAAATGGCAGGCTTGATTCGCGACGAAACCCTGGATCGGCGAATAGAGTCCTGGGAAGAACGCTTCCCGGTCATTGCTCGATGGGGAGCTTGGGATCCTTTTCTGGAAGCGGCTTTGAGCGACATTCCTTTGGAGCAATACTCGAACCAGCCCGGGGCGCTTGGCGTGGCTCTGGCTCAGCCGGGACGGGGCGAGTTGCGCGGCTTGTTGGACAATTCGCGAGATCCGCTGGTGAAGGATCTGCTCGAAACGGGTGAGTTAGGGACTTATAAGCGCCTGTTCCCGACGCAAAGCGTTTCCGGACGTCCGCTTGAAGCGACTTTGCTGACCCTGGGACTGCTAGCCCAGGGCGATCGTTTGCATGAGTCTTTTCGGCGCGAGTTGAGGGGGCGCGTTTCGGAGGCTCTTGCTTCTGGGGACGTTGCAGGCATCGAGGATTTCTATTTGGATGCGCTCTCCTTGGCTCGGCAATTGAATTGGGGGCAGTACGAAACTCTGCTCTCCCGTTTTCAAAGTTTGGATACTGCTAGACGATTGCGATACGCCTTTCACCGTCGTCCAGATGCCAAGCCTCTCGTCTACGCGTCCGCTATGCTCGTCGATCAGCCTAGCTCCTTAGTCGATTACTTAGGGCTATTTGGAGACGATGGGATCGCCGCTTTGCAAGTTGCCGCTGGTTATGGGGAAAACGCGATTCGCATGCTCGTTCGCGAGAAACTGCCCTTGGAGCGAGCTAAAGGTTCCTTGGAAGCGTCATCGTTCTACTCGTCTTTGATTGGCTTCAGCCTGCAAAGTCCTAAGCTGTCGTTGACGATGAAATACATTGCCTTCTTCGTCGGCGCTTTCCTTTGCGTTCTCGGATTGAGTGGATTCAACAGTCGCTATCGGGAACGGAATCCATTTCTTTTGGCGGGAGCCCAGCGAATGTTCGTATCGCTTGCTTCCGTAATTGTTCTTGTCGTTCTTAGCGAACCCTACCTCGCGGGCAGCGGCGAAGCTAAAGGCTACTCATTCAGATTCGTAATGCCCATCCTTGCTCAAGTGGATGGCGAAACCGTAATTGTCGAAACCGAACCTACTACTTCTATGGAACCTGCAACTTTGCTTTCCGTCTCCTTCTTCTTCGCGTTGCAAGCGCTCGTGTTTATGATTTGCTTACTGAAAATCAGGCAAATCGACAGAGAGAAGCTGGACTCTCTTGTTAAGCTGAAGCTGATGGAGAACGAGGAGAATCTCTTCGACTCAGGCCTCTATGTGGGGATAGCGGGCACATGTATTTCGCTTGTCATGCAGGTGCTGGGATTGATCGAAGCGAATCTTCTAGCGGCCTACAGCTCCAACCTCTTTGGCATCCTTTGCGTTGCGATCGTCAAGATCCGACTGGTACGTCCTTACAAGAATAAGCTGATTCTAGATAGCCAGGAGCAATTGGCCGTCCTCGCTGGCAAAGGGGGAGGGCTGGCTTAAGCGAATGAACAAAACGCTGCTATTGATCCTTTGCGACTTCCTGTTGCTGACCTTGCTTTCTCTCGTCAATTGGGAGAAGGACGAGGAAACGGAGAACGTTCCAGCCGTCGAGGAAGGCGAACAGAGCATCTCGGCGATGGCGATGATGGAGCAGGACTTGTTGGATACGCTTAAAGCCTCTCTAGACGAAGAGAGGGTGGCTCAAGAGCGATTCCAGCAAGAGTCGGAGAAAGCGCGTGACGAACTTGCGAGCGCGAATAAGACGCTCGAAGAGCGGGAGGCGTCTATTGATAACTTGCAAGACGATCTCAGCGCATCTCAAGAGCGTGAAAGCATGCTGGCCGATGAGAAAAAGGCTTTGGAAGCGGATGCTAAACGGGCTAGCGAATCGATCGTCCAATTGGAAACGCGCTACGATTCTTTGGAGGAAAAGGCGCGTCAGACGGAGGCCCAGGCTCGTTTGCTGCAAGCGGAGCTGAACAGCAAGTTGGAGCAGTTGAAGGACAAGGAAGTCGCGTTGGAGAAGGAGCAGCTCGCCAAGCAGGCCGCTGAAGCCAGGGCTCAGGATTTGAATGTGCAGGTGAAAGTCGCGGAAGAGCAGAAACGCATGCTCGAAGAGAATGTGGCTTCTTTGAAGGTTCAGGTCGTCGAGGAGCGAGAGGAACGCCAGCAGCTTCAGGTTCGAACTTCGCAAATGGCCGAGGGTATTACCCAGCTCGCGGAGCGATCGCAGGACCTGACCGAGGAGTTTCGGTCGAGCCAGCCCATCAATGCGAACGAGCTCTTCGCCAAATTCAGCCTCAATCGCATTGTCACCACCTTCACCTCGAATCGCTACTATCGAGGGCAGACTTTGGAAGATGACGAAAGCGCAGTGACGATCCTCGTTTCGGATGGCGCTGCGATATACGCGCTCACGCATTTGAATTCCACGCCTCTGGGATTAAGCAAAAGTTCTCTCGGGTATCGGCAGGTCGACGCTGAGCTTGTCCGTGGCGACCAGAGAATGGTTCCGGAGACGCTTGAATTTCTCGCCTTGGATCCGCGAATTGCAGCGACGCCTATTTCGAAGGAGGAAGCTGAGTCTCTTGGAAGCGAAGTCTTCTATACCGCGCTGGAGCCCTTCAAGTGGTCGGACGCGATTCTGGTCGATGAGAAGGGCAAGTACTATGGCGAGGTCGAGTTCAAGTTGACGGTGAATACGCCGGGCTATGTTCGCATGCAAAACAAGGTATTCAGCCGGATTTTCGGCGATTTTTCGCCGACGCAAGGCGATCTCGTATTTTCCAAGACAGGAGAATTTCTCGGATTGATGGTCGATAGCCGTTACTGCGTCTTGGTTAATAACCTGCTTGGCGACGAGCAATTGCCCTTGGGGCAGCGCTTCGAGAATGACGAATTCAAGGCGGTCATTTCTTCCTTGCGCAATCGCTACGGGTCCTTGCCGGAAGAGTTGCAATAGCTACATTGGCTTCGCCCTTTAGGGGCGAGGCTCCATTACGCGAATTTCGCTCGTAAGCATTCCTTTTAGAGCAGTTCGACGAAACTCGACATTGAGCGTATCCGGCCACTGGATTCGTGGAAGTCGCTTGGTCGGTAGGGACGTCATCAAGCCGAAAAGTCGATAAAGCGTCCACACGGCGCAGTAGGAAAATGCCTTCCAAGGCGCTTTCTCAGCAATTGCGAAGTCGGCATACACGAATCGCCCATTCGGTTTCAAGACGCTATGCAATTCGGAGATCAATTGGTTGGCCTCTTCGCTTGAAAAGCAGTCCAAAAAGAATTGAGCGACGATAAGTTCGTATTCGTTTTCTCCGTATGGGTATTCAAGCGCGTTCTGAAGGCGAGATTGATATCGCTTGGAGCAGTTTGGCCCTAGTCTTTGGATACGCTTGTTCGCCGCTTTCAGCATGCTTTCGCTTGAGTCGATCGATTCAATGGTTAGCAAAGGATAGCGGGATAGAGCGGTCGCCGCGAACCTTCCATCTCCATCGCCTAAGATCAGAGCCCTGGTCGGTCGGTTTGGTTCGATTGCGAGCAGGCCATGCTCGCGCGTTTTCTGGAGAGTGGAGCCGAAAGTCAGGCGCTCTAGCAGCGAGTAGGCGTTGGCGATTCTATCGAAGTTAGGCTTCATAGCCAAATCGCTGGAGCAAGGGGCAGTATGAGACATACGTCCGCAAGCGTACGTCGATCATCGCCGGTCAAGCGACGCTTGAAGATATGGAGCAGTGAAAGCAGAGCCAAGCATACGAGAGTAGGCAAGGCTAGGGGCGAGTGGCGAAAGCAAACGATGGAAATGCAGCATAGAGAAACTGCTAGCCCCAGTGATTTCAGTCTTCGGTCGCGATCAAGATTGGGTTCTTGCAGAGCGTCGATCGTCCGATCCCAGAAATGAATGAGGCAGCAATTGGAAATGAAAAGACTGCCGAGGAGTAGGCAGGCGGCTAGTCGATCGTTCTCTTTCGTTGGCGATGCAAAGAGCAGGATGCTCGCTGTCACTAGGATTGCCGTGAGTATCGATTTGAAAAGTGATTGGTAGGCTCGAAATCTTGCGAATTGAATTATGGAGGTGAAAGCGATCGAAAGGAGAGCGAGAAGAAAGCCCCGTTGGAGTTCGACGTTTGCGAGAGAAAGCAGTGCAATGGTCAGGGATGTAGCCAGTACTATTAGCCAGGTGGATGATAAGAGCCATCGGCGATCGCGATAGAAACGATGACGTCGTGACACGTTGGCTTTGTGACGCCAGGCGTCGAGCCAGCGATCCGCCGAATAGCCAAGCCAGACCGCCGCGAACACGAGAAATCTATGGTGCCATTCGATGCTTAGACCGTACTCGATGGATATGGCGCCTTGCCAGGCGATGCAGACCAGGGGAGCGTCCAGCGAGAGTGTCGTTAGCCAAGCGATGCCAAGACTTCGTGGCATGGGTTCAATTTGCCGAGAGAGAAGCGCTATTGGGCAGCAATCGCTTCCAGTTCGGGGCGTGTGAACCGGAGCAGTCGCCATTCGTCCAATAGCTGGGCGCCTCGCTCGCGATAGAATTCGAGAGCGGGCTCGTTCCAGTCTAAGGCCATCCATTCCATACGCCCGCAATCTTCGTCATAAGCGATTTTCGCTACTGTCTTGAACAAAGCGTTTCCATGGCCTTTCCCTCTGTAATCAGGATCTACATACAAATCTTCTAGATAGATGCCGGGCTTGCCGATGAATGTGGAGTAGTTGTAGAAATAGATGGCGTAGCCCACTACGGAACCTTTCGATTCGGCAACCAGGGCCCGAGGCACGGGATTGTCTCCAAAAAGGCTCTGATGCAAACGAGACTCGTCAATCTCGAGCTGGTGGGTAAGCTTTTCGTATTCGGCGATTCCGCGAATGAGTTCGAGGATGCTATTGACGTCGCTTGGTCGCGCGGGACGTACGTTTGGATCGGACATGAACGCAAGCTGATCCAATTCTCTTGCGATATCAATAGCCGAGCGCTGGGCTTGTTTTCCAATGGACGCGAAATCCGGCAATCCTAATGTGGTGGTGGTCTTGACGACCCAATGGAGAGGGCAGGCCACAGGGTATGCGGGAGACGGCAATGCCCTTACGCCGAATTTGGATGATTTAGCGGAAGCCTCGATCGACTGTTTCCAAGCGGTGACGCCTCATCCATTCGGAGTATTCGCCCGAGCGTCATTCCTTACGGGAGTCGCTTGTCCGCATAATGGTATAGCGGATTACTACGATGCATTGCCTTGCGATGCCGAGACCTGGGCGCATCGCTTTGGCGAAGCGGGATACGACACGGCTTTTTTCGGGAAGTGGCAGCTTTATCATAGGGATCCCAACATGCCAGTAGTTGGCGAGTCGCACGCGAAGATCGAAGTGCCCAAGGATAGAAGAGGCGGCTTCGGTTTCTGGGAAGGCTTCGAATCCGGTTTTCTATTGAACGACGGGTTCTATCATGGTTCCTCTTTGGGGTCGCCTCGCAAGATGGAAGGCTATCAGTCCGATGTCATTGTGGATCGTTCGATTGAGTATTTGGATACGCGATCGAGTGAAAATCCCGTGTTCGCTGTGATTAGCTTAGATGCGCCTCACCCTCCCTATGGCGATGCCGCTCCCGGAGCCACGCCGCGTTCTCCCGAGTCGATATTGCTGGACGAATCGGTTCCGCAGGATGCTGACGTTCGCGATACGGCGAGACGCGAGCTGGCTGGATACTATTCTCACATTGAAGCGACCGACCGATCTATCGGGAGATTGATTCGGCGCTTGAAGGATCGAGGCGAATGGGAAAACACGATATTCGCATTTTCGTCGGTTCATGGCGATATGCACGGAGCGCATGGCCATTTTCGCAAGGGATGGCCTCATGAAGAATCGGTTCGCGTGCCTCTCTTGATTTCTTGGCCCAGCGGTTTTGCGAAAGCGCGTCGCGACCCCGCGCTGATTTCGCTGATCGATCTTGGACCTACCTTGGCGGGACTCGCCTTCAATGGGTCTTGGGAGTCAGCGGGGGAGGGAGTTCGGGGCCGTGACTTGTCCTCAACGCTTCGCTTAAATGCGGCGGGACCGGATCGACAGTTCATTTCCATGCCGAGCGCGCCTCCATTCGCTAAGCAATGTCCCTACGCTTGGAGCGCTGAGCGCTCGGTCGAGAAGACGATGGGGCAAAGGGAAGATGGAACCGCTTTCGCGCTGGACCATTGATCCTGCTGGATTAGGATCGCTCGCATATGGATATCAGTACAGAATTGGAAGAAGCTTTAAACGAGCAGATCGGCGTCGAGTTTTCCGCATCGCACTCCTATTTGTCGATGGCGGCCTACTTCGAGCGTATGGCATTGGATGGCTTTGCTCAATGGATGTACTTGCAAAGCGATGAAGAACGCCAGCATGCCATGAAGTTCTATCATTACCTTGTGGATCGCGGTGGTGTCGCTCGCTTGCCTTCGGTCGAGGCTCCTCGTTGGGACTTCAGTTCGGTTCGTGAGGTATTCGAAACCAGTCTGGCTCAGGAACGATCTGTGACGGAGCATATCTACAGTTTGTACAAGGTGGCCCAAGATCAATCCGACTTCGCTACGGTGTCCTTCTTGAAGTGGTTCGTGGATGAACAAGTCGAAGAGGAAAAGAATGTTTCCGATATGATAGACAAACTGAAGATGGCGGAGGGCAATCCAGAATCTCTCCTGCTTCTGGATCGCTACGCGATAGAGCGGAAAGCCTCCGAATCGGAGTAGATGCGAATGTGGCCTTAGCTTCCCCGGGGGGGGCTTCGCTTCTCCGGATTATTCGGCGCGTCCTAACTCGACCCCGCTTTGAGGTATCAGTGGCCCCAAGAGGGGCTTTTTTGTGGGTAGGCAATAAATGCCTCCAGAGGGAAATGCAGCGTCTTTGGTTGAAAATTAAATTTTTAACTAACTGATTATAAGCAAATTAAAAATTTGTTGGGTAACGTGGGCATGCCGTTTGCTTAGCGCAAGGCATGATCGATGAAGTTATAGAGCGCGAAAACTACGCCTTGGCGAAGAAGTTGCTCGATATTTCCCATACTCGGCATCAGGCCTTGGCGGGCAATCTGGCGAATGTGGAGACGCCAGGGTTCAAGCGAAGCGATATCAAGGCGGACTTCGCTCAAGAGCTGCAAAAGCTGGCAGCTGGAGATGACAAAGCAGGCATCGCCGCTTTCGAGGCTCCAGTTGAAGTCGATCTGAATTCACCTGCGGTCCGCCCGGATGGCAATAACGTGCAGATGGACCGCGAGCTCTTGGAGATCAGCAAGAATGCGATGCAGTTCGAGTTTCTGGCTAACTACGCCTCGAATTCTCTCAAGCGCATTGAAACCGCGATTACGGGACAAATCAAATAGCGACTAACCTCTATTGAAATCCTATGAATCTACTTCCAGGACTTGAAAGCACAGCCTCCGCGCTATCCGCGGAAAAAGTTCGGCTGGATATAATCGGTCAGAACATAGCGAACGCCCACACGACTCGTGGTCCCGACGGGAAGCCATACGCTCGGCAGATGGTCAGTTTCGAGTCGCAGTTGATGGAGGTCGGAACGAATAGCGATGGATCTCCCGTTACTGCGACAGGCGTAAAAATCAAGTCCATCGAGAGCGATTCCAAAGCGGGAAACATTATTTACAATCCGGGGCATCCGGATGCCGACGAGAAGGGCATGGTTCAGATGCCGAATGTGAACCTAACGCATGAAATGGTGGATATGATCGCCGCTTCGCGCAGTTACGAGGCGAATCTTCAAGTGGTACGCACTTCAAAGCAGATGGCTCAGCAAGCTCTGAGAATCGGCAAATAGTCTAATCGAATTTTCCTGAACTCCTCACTACGATGATCGAAGCGAATTCCAGTTTAGCCGCACAACAAGCATTTAACCAGTCGGTTCTTTCCCATATTAAAGGGAAAGAGACTTTGCAGCCGAAGGAGCTCTCTCAGATCCCTTCGGGCGATGCAGGGCAGTCGTTCGGCAATATTATTGGAGATCTCGTGCGCGAAGTGGACGAGAAGGGCAAAGCGGCAGCTGCAGAAACCAACAAGCTGCTGCTGGGGGAAACCGACAATATACACCAGTCGATGATAGCGATGCAGGAGTCGGGGTTGGCTTTCACCATGCTAGTCGAAGTGCGGAATAAGCTGGTGCAGTCGTACCAGGAGCTCATGCGAATGCCGGTGTAACTGATTTTTGGAGACTGAATAAATGGGATTATTGAATCAATTCAAAGACCTCTGGGAGCCGTTGGGCGTAAATCAAAAAATCTCGCTGGGACTCGCGGCGGGTTTGGTTGCTTTAGCGATGGTAGCTCTCATGATGTGGGCAGGACAGCCTAATATGCAGCTGCTCTATGGAAATCTGGATGCCGAAGAAGCGGGTCAGATTGCTGAAAAGCTCGAACAAAAAGGCGTTGCTTTCGAAACGGGCAAAAATGGCCAGTCGATCTACGTCGAGTCCAATAAAGTCCATCGTTTGCGATGGGAGCTTGCGTCGGAAGGAATGGTTCCTTCGGGATCGGGCCCTGGGTTCGAACTGTTCGACGAAGGGAGTTTTGGAATTAGCGATTTCGTTCAGCGCACCAACTATTTGAGAGCGATCAAGGGCGAACTCGAGCGTACGATCATGCAATTCAGTGGTGTACGGTCGGCTCGCGTGATGGTCGTCATGCCTGAAAATCGTATCATCGTGACAAGCGAGGGACGAGATCAGGCGACTGCTTCGGTGATGGTGGATACGAGCGGAAGTATGACCTTGTCTGCAGTTAATTCGATTCGCCACCTCGTCGCGAATTCGGTGCAAGGGCTGGATGTTAACGATGTTGTTGTTGTTGATAGTCAAGGGGTAGTGCTGAGCGAAGAGCTGAGGAGCACGGGCCTGAACGGTGGCTTGTCCAATGAAGTTATTCGTTATCGCAAGGGCTTGGAGGTATATTTCACTACCAAGGTTCAGTCGATGTTGGATCGGGTTTTGGGCCCTAATCAATCGGAGGTTCGGGTGGCGGTCGATGTCGATACGGCATCTATTCAAACGACCGAAGAGACATTCGACCCAGAGGGCCAGGTACTTCGTTCGGAAACCGTTGACGAAAAGAAGATGATGGAGAAGGAGACTGGATCGGTTTCTGGTGGAGTAGCCGGAACGGAGTCGAACCTGACGAACGGCGATGGCGCGGGAGGGACGCTTACCGATCGTGAAGATTCGACGGAACAGACAGTCAGACAATACGAGATTGGAAAAGTTACGAGCAATCGTGTCCAAAGTCCGGGTACGATTCGCCGATTGACGGCTTCCTTGCTTGTGTCGAAGCGCATGGATGAAACGGGCGCCCCCATCGATCGTACGGTTGAAGATCTGCAGCGCTTGCGTCAGATTGTTATCAACGCTTTGGGAATCAATCTCGAGCAAGGTCAGGCGCCTGAGGATTTGGTTACGGTAACGGAAATGGAATTCGCGGCGGATCCTTTCGTAACGCAAACCCAGAATTTCGAGAACCAAGTGGACTATCGAAAATGGATTGATCTAGGGAAGAACGTGGCGGGTATCGCTTTGGGAATCGGAGTTATATTCTTCTTTCTTCAAATGCTGAAGAAGAACGCTCCCGAACAAATTTCAATTGAAGTGTTGCAGCCTGAACAAGTGTTGCAAAGCCGTAAACTGGAAGACACGGGAACGGTCACTCCTGAGATGCTGAATGAGCTGATTCGTCAGAAACCGGCGAACATCGGAGTGTCTTTGCGAGATTGGATTGGCGAAACTGAAAAGAGGTAAGAACGATGCCTGGTATTTACGACACCCTTTCTCGTACTCAGAAATTGGCGACGTTTCTCGTCGTCATAGGCCCTGAGGCGGCCGCTCATTTGCTTAAGGAGTTCGAGGACGAAGAGATCGAACTGATATGCCGCGAGATGACGGGCATCACCGCTATCGAAGAAGATGATCAGAAAAGGGCTATCGAGGAATTTTCGAGCGTCATTCTCTCCAGTTATAGTTCTTTGTTAGGCGGACCGATCTATACCCGCAAAGCCCTTGAGATCGCTAAGGGCGACTTCAAGGCGAATAGCATATTAGAACGTATCGCTCCAACGAGTAATTCCGCTGAAGTCATTAAGGAAATCGAGCAAATGGAGCCGCGTCAGATTTTCAATATGATCAAGACGGAGCAGTCTCAGACAATCGCATTCGTTTTGTCCTATCTGGAAAACGACAAGGCGGGCCCGATCTTGGGTATGTTCAACCAGGAAATGCGAGAAGAAGTGATCGAGCGCCTTGGCATGCTTGAACCGACATCGCTGGAGATCATTAACAAGGTCGCGAACTCCTTGAGCAAGAATTTGGATACAGGAGGTACGGTAACCATGAACCGCAGCGGCGGCGTTAGGATGGTTGCGGACTTGCTGAATACCCTGGAAAAGGACGACAGCAAAGCGATTCTGGCGAATATCGAAGAACGCAACCCGAATCTGGGAGCCGAAATTCGTAAGAAGATGTTCAGCTTCGACGATCTCATTCGCCTCGATCTTGGCGACTTGCAGAGAATTATGCGCGAGGTTGATTCCGGCGACTTGACGGTCGCTTTGAAATCGGCCTCCGAAGCGTTGAGGGACTTCATTATGCAGGCCGTTTCCAAGCGAGCGGCGGAAACGCTTATGGAAGAACTGGAAATGATGGGACCGGTCAAGTTGACCGAAGTCGAAGCCGCCCAGGAACGCGTTATTCAAGTGGTGCGTCGCCTGGAAGAACAGGAGGAGATCAGTCTCGATGGTGGCGGCGCGACAGTCTAAGAACGAATTGCGTTTTGCAGAGCCTGTTGTCGGGCTCGAGATCGCCTATGACGGAGCGAAGCGGGTATCCGCAGCTGCTCACAAAGAGGAAGTCGAAGCTGCCTATAAGCGAGGCTATGATGAGGCCAGCGCTCAATACAACCAGCAGATTCTCGACTTTCGTTCGGAAGTGAACGCCTTGAGAGAGGGGACTTTTTCCGCTCTCGAAGAGCGATTTGCAACGGTGCTTAAAGAGGCGAGAGAAGCGCTGATAACACTTACTCACGAATGCGTATCGAGAATCTTGGGTGGTATGGAAATTACCTCTGAAGTCGTTCTTTCAATCGTAAATGCGGTTATCGAGGAATCAGGTCTCGACGAAGAGAAAATGGAGATTCGAATGCGACCCGAGGATTTGGAATTGCTTGCCGAGTTCGAGAGCGAATTAAAGCTGAAGCACCCTCGATTGGAATTCCTGCCTGATGGCAGTTTGACTCGTGGCGACTGTCTATTGAATAGTCGATTTGGAAAAGTCGATGGTCTGATTTCCACGAAATTGGACCGTCTTAAGGATGGATTGAGCCCGGAATGAGCAATCGATTGCTTCCAGATTGGGCTGCGGGAATCGGCGCGCGCATCGATTCGGCGGATACAGTTACTCGCTGGGGCAAGGTCGCCCAAGTGACGGGTTTGCTGATCGAGTCAGAAGGGCCGCAAGCGAGCCTGGGCGATATTTGCGATATCGTATCGCCGGCGACTCAATTGAAAATACATGCGGAAGTCGTGGGATTTCGCGATCACCGTATTCTCCTTATGCCCCTCGAAGACATGGAGGGCGTACATCCCGGCTGTCAAGTGAGGCTGAGCTCCGGAATCAATCGCGTTCCCATTGGTAGCGAGGTTCTTGGACGAGTCTTAGATGGACTGGGCAAGCCGATCGATGGATTGGAGCCGATTCACTATCGGGAGGAGAGTTCTCAGGGGCGTTCCATTCCGAACCCTCTGTTGAGAAGACGGATATCGGAAACTTTCGAAACGGGGATCAAAGCGATTGATCTGTTCAGTCCGGTCGGAGTGGGGCAGCGTTTAGGCGTGTTTGCAGGTTCCGGTGTGGGCAAGTCAACTTTGATGGGCATGCTGGCCCGTGGAGGCGATTCGGATGTCAATGTGATTGCTCTGGTCGGTGAACGTGGTCGCGAGCTGCGAGAGTTCATCGAAAAGGATTTAGGACCGGAAGGTCTCCGCAAGAGTGTGGTTGTGGTGGCGACTTCGGATCAGTCAGCTCCGATGCGTTTGCGAGCGGCTAGCTTGGCGACTTCGATCGCGGAAAACTTTAGAGAGTCGGGCAAGAAAGTGCTCTTTCTCATGGACTCTGTTACGCGCTATGCAATGGCTCAACGCGAAGTCGGGTTAGCTGTTGGCGAGCCGCCTGCAAGCAGGGGCTACACTCCATCGGTATTCTCGAAATTGCCGAAACTGCTAGAGCGTTCCGGAAATTCGGAGAACGGATCGATTACGGCGTTTTATACCGTCCTAGTCGAGGGCGACGATTTGAATGAACCCGTTGCCGACACTGTGCGCGGCATTCTGGACGGCCATGTCGTTCTGTCGCGTCGTTTGGCGACTGCGAATCACTTTCCGGCGATCGATGTACTCGAGAGTATCAGTCGATTGGTCAATGATGTTTCGACGGAGGATGAAGTTCAAATCGCCGGTCACGCTCGCGATTGCTTGTCCGTGTATCGAAAGAATGAGGATATCATTAATCTCGGCGCTTACGCGAGTGGGGCGAATCCCAAGATAGATCGAGCGATTCGAGTTAACGAGCGGGTAATGGAAGTCCTCAGACAGGGGCATGCGGACTTCGTTTCGCGCTCCGATTCCTATGCTCAGCTTACGGAGGCGATTCGATGAAGAAATTCTCGTTCAACTTGGAGTCAGTGCTCGGCCTGCGCAAATGGGAAGAGCAGCGATCTCAGCAAGCATTCGCCGAGGCTGCCAGCGAAGTGGCGAAGCTCGAAGAGCGTATAAGCGCCGCGGAAAGCCAGGCAACTGCCGTATTCGAAAACTGGAACGCTTCAAGTGGAACCCGTTTTTCTCGTAACGAACGGTTGGCGATGATCGGCAATGCGGAAGCGTTGCAGAAATCTCGCCTAGAGGCCGAAGAGCTGCTTCGCGAAGCTAATGAAAAGCGCCGGGAAGCGATGGATCGGCTTAAGGAAGCCGTTCGAGCGAAAAAGGTCGTGGAAAATTTGAAGCAACGTCGACTTGACGATTATCGAGCCGAAGTCGAGCGAATCGAAACTCAGGAAGTGGAGGACGCTTTCAACTCTCGCCGAAGGAAAGGAATATAAGATGAGCAAGTTGTTAACGAAACCTTGGTTTCTGGCCGTATTGGCCTTGGCTATTCTATTAGGAACGCAAGCCGGCGCATTCTATCTTTATTGGTCGGAGCTTTTTCCAGAGCAAAAGGACGTACTGGTGATTAAACGGGAAGAGTCGGAGCCGATTCGGTGGAGCTTTTCTAGCGAAAATCTGCTGGCGCTAAAGTCGGAGTTGGAAGAACGCATTTCCGAAGTGGAAAAGAAGGAGGGCGACTTAGTGAGTTACGAAGCTCGCTTGGAAGCGGATCGCGCCGAGATCGAAGCTATCAAGGCTGAGGTGGAAAGCATGCGAGACTCTTTGATGAGCGAAATTCTTAAAGTCGAGGACTGGGAGAGAAAGAATCTCAAGACCTTGGCGGATACATACAGCGAATTGGAGCCAGCAGCCGCTGTGAAGATCTTCAAAGAGCTGGACGATGTAACGGTGGCTAAGATCTTGAGATCGATGAAATCGGAGATGGTGGGCGAGATTCTGCAGGAGATGACCGATGGCCAGAACGATAACGAGGCCTGGATCAAGCGTGCCGCTAAACTTTCCGATTTGCTGAGACTTTTTACCGATGAGTAAGTTAACCCAATAATGAATTAGATATATTCGATAGAACTTTATGTCCATAGAACCCGCTAGCGTATCCAACCCGGTGGTACGCGATAATGAAAATGGTTCTCTGCGTATGGCAGGGAATGGAACGCAAGGAAGCGCTACCGGTCGCAAGGAAGGACAATTTGGCAGTTTTTGGGAGAAAGCCGTATACGGCGCCCAAAAGCTTTTTGGAATCGAACGCTCGTCAACAGACGGGTTGGAGGAGCAAGGCTCCGATGAAGAGTCGAACAGCCGCGATGAAGCGCGGCCAGAGGGCGATGCAGGAAATCGGTTACGACGTCCTGTCGCTTTGTCTCAGTCAAGGTCTATTGGCTTGGGCGGTTTCCGAGCGGACGCAGTAGGTTCGATGCCGAGTTTCGGCGCAACGGATCCACGCTTCGAGTCGCCACCGGAGACCGAGTCGACCGTAACGCGGCAGAATGAGCGATCTCCCAAGGAGAACGCCGTCGAAAATAGGGATGAAAAGCCGAGAGCAAAGGCGGAAGATTCCGTGGAAAGTCGCGAAGTGGATGAAGAAGAGGAAGGAGAGGCAAAATCTGCCGATCCCGTCATGCCTGTTTTGCCTGCGAGGTCGGAATTGGGGCAGCCAGTGAGGAGAGAAACTTTATTAAATACTGAAAAACAAACACTTAGGGAAGGCGTAAAACAGGTTGGCATCAACTCTGCTAGACAGGCAGCGAAAGACCCGATAATGACTTCTTTGCCTAAAGTTCAGCTTCCTCAAGACAGCGCACCGAGCGATCTGTCTCCAGTTGCAGCGAACGAAAAGGCGATGCCTTCCCCAATGACTCAGCAGAGTGAAAGCGGACCGCGAGTTGTGGAAGTTGCCGGTCAAAGCGCGAATGCAGCGGTTGTCGCTAAAACTGCGAGCGCAGGCGTTCCAGTGAATTCGGAATTCGCCAAGCCGATAAATACGGTATCCGCGAGCGAGACTCAGACGATTCCTCAAGCGGATAGTAAAGCTACGGTTCGTGGCAAAAGCGACGAGGTCTTGTCGATGAATGCCGAAAAGGCGAAAGCCAACGTTTCCGAGGCTCTGAGCAAGCGAACCAATAGCGAACATTCGAAGAGCCAAGTCTCTCGCGAGACAAAGCCAGCTGATGTTAAGCCGACTGGCAGCGAACTCCTCGACGCCCCTAAGAATTCTGGCGATTCCTCTTCGAAGGGAGACATTGAAGCGAAATTGAACGACTCGATGCCAAAGGGGCCTCAAAAATCGCCGATGGCTCCCTTGAAGGCTTCTGAAGTGGCCAAGTCGGTTGCGAATGCGAATGCAACGGTTCACTCGAATAGCGAGACAGCTGGACAGGAATCGTCATCGACGAAAAAGCCAGAGGCTGTGGCGGGGCAGGACTTCGCTCGCGATTTTAAAGGAACTGAGGTTCGCTCGGTCGATTTGAGGGCTAATGCGAATCGCTCTCGCCCAACGCAGGCGCCATTAGGAGCTTCGGTTGCAGGGTTGCAGGCGAACGCGGTGACGAGCGCAAAGGCGGGATCGGGCGCGCAATCGCAAGGAAACTCCTTTGGATCCTCTGAAAAACAGACCCCCGAAATGAGCGCTTTGCGCGAATCGGCTCCCAAAACGAATGCCTCAAACGCGAAGGCTGACAGCGCCCAGGGCTTTCAGCTTTCCAATAGCCAAGGCGCGAGCGCAAGCAAAAGCTCCTTTGCCGCCAAGTCCCAGCCCACTAGCTATGCCAGCAAGGGGACCGAAGAGGTGAAAGAGATCTACGCGACGTTGACTAAAAGCGTCGAACGCCTGGTAAACACGAAAGGCGATACTATCTCCTTGCGTATCAATTTCGATCAAGGTGGAACGATGGCGCTTCGCGTATCCATGGATGGCGGACAAGTGAATACCACCATGCAAACGGACCTGGCAGGTCTGGAAAGCCTGATTAAGTCGAATTGGTCTGAGTTGGCCTCCGATTGGAATGCGAAAGGCGTTAAGCTAAACGCGCCCCAATTCACCCAAGGCAATGGGGAAGGCGCTCGCGATGACGGATCGATGAACTTCGAACAACGCGAAAGCCAATCTCAAAACGGGTCGTCGAACGGCTCGAAGTCTAGGAATGCGAATCGATCGAACGTCGATTCGAGCCCTTCGAATTCCGGTAGCCAGCAAAACGATGCCGAGTCTGAAGATCAGGCTGTAGCTGAGTCCGGAGAACAGGAATTGCTAACCTACGCATAAGTTATGTCCGATATAGCAACCGCATTGCCCAACGCCACCCAGGCTCTCGATGGCATCATAACCAATCCGACTAACACTGGAGCGGAACGCGCCCAGCAAGAGGCTTTGGGACAGGCTGATTTCTTCAAATTGCTGACGACTCAGTTGGCGAGCCAGGATCCTCTGGAGCCGATGGACGATACTGCGTTCATCGCTCAGATGGCGAATTTCAGCGAACTCGAAATGATGTCTCAGATGAACAAGAATTTCGATCGCTTCACGAACCTGCAACAGTTCCAGGCATCGCAAGGGTATATAGGCAAGGAAGTTACGATGCTCGTGGATGGAGAGGAAATCTCCGGACTAGCGACTGGCCTTGAGCACATCGATGGCGAAACCCGAGTCTTCGTAGACGGCAAGGGCTACAGCATCGACACCGTATTCAAAGTGGAGCAGCCCCAGGGCTGAGATATCCAACGAACTGAAAATAGAAATTTAAAGATAAAGAGTAATTATGGCATTTGGAGCATTAAGCAGTGGAATCAGCGCCTTGCGTAGCTTTACGAAGGGCATGGAGGTAATTGGTAACAACATCGCGAATACGAACACGGTCGCGTTTAAGGGCTCGCGCATCAAGTATGCGGAGAGCTTTAACCAGATCCTCACTCAATCGGCCCCGTCGCCGCAAGACGGCCAGGGCTCAAACGTTACCGCATCTCAAGTCGGTTTGGGGGTACAGGTCGATACGATTCAGGGCCTCTTTCACCAGGGCGGCTTGACCAGCACGAATCAGAAGACCGACCTCGCCATCTCCGGAGACGGATTCTTCTTGGTGAGCGATGCGCGCAACCAAGGCACGAAGTATGCGACCCGAGGGGGAGATTTTCGCGTGGACGACCAAGGCAATCTTGTCACTACGGAAGGCTATCGAGTCCAGGGGACGAATGACGGAGCGATTGGATACAATGTAAACGTCGATGCGAATGGAAACTTCAAGTTCTCCAAGAACGCGGACGCTGTATCAGGTACGATCGAGCCGACGGAAGTGGGCGACATTTCATTGGCCTTCGAGAAATCTCAGGCGGAGGAGATTGTAGGACCTTACACGCCAAATGGCGTCGCTCGTAATTCGATTTACTATACGAACAACCTGATCGCTACCGATGCGAATGAGAATCTTCAATGGGATGGCGCGCATAATATTGGCGCCGGATCGATGGTTCTGAATGGAGACGGTACGATTGCGGAAGTTCCCGGTTGGCACACTTTTGCTCAGGAGGCGGTGAATGCGATCATTGCTCAACGTAACCAAAGCACGACTCAGGCTGATGCGGTATCCGACAAAGACATCATGGCGGCCGTGTCCGAGGACATGTTCCATGCCGTTTTCTCGGCCGATGCGGGGACCCATGGTCTGACCGGCACGGCGATTACCGATCTCATGGGCCAGATCGATCTGACCCATTTGGGCGATGCGACGGCCCAGGCTAATAACGTGGCGGCTATTCAGTCTCTGATTCCGGATGGAGCGACTCCTGCCGAACGTCAGACTTCGGCTCTGCAGCGCATTAGCAAAGTCCGCAATGACGAGGCGCCGGATTTGACGAATTTCTCGATCGACCCTGAAGGCATGATTACCTTCTTCCTTTCGGATGGATCGTCCTTCAACAAAGGGCAGATCAAGCTGGTCGATTTCAATGATACCTCCGCTTTGATTCGGGAAGGGCGAAATCTCTTTAGCGGTTTCGGAGCGGCCGGTTTGAAGAATACGGGGGTCAATGGCGATGTTGGCGACGCCCTCTCGGCTTTGCAGGTCGCTGGTCGCGAAGGCTTAGGCCGAATTCAACAGGGGGCGCTAGAGTTGTCGAATGTCGACCTGACTGAGGAATTCGCCCAGATGATTACCACGCAACGCGGATTCCAAGCCGGATCTCGAATCATCACGGTATCCGACGATATCCTACAGGAAGTCGTGAATCTGAAACGATAATTTCTACTGGTCGTAGGTAGTTAACCAACCAACAAGAATAGAAAGAACGGACTGAATCATGGCAGAAGAGAATCAAGCTCAGGAAGCCGACAACACGTCCGCGAAGAGTGGTGGCGGAGGAGGTATGCTCCCCGCCCTGCTTATCATCGCGCTTATGCCGGTGATTTCCTTTGCGATGTTCAAATTCGTGTTCCTGCCGGAGTTGAAAAAACTGACTCCAGCGGAAGGAGCGGAGCATGCGAGCGGTCAGCCGGAAATCGATCCGGAGAAACTACACATCGAAACGGGAGAAAAGCACCAGTATCCCTTTCCTGACCGTATCGTTAACGTCAAGGGTTCCACGATGACGCGCTACTTCCGCGCTAGCTTTACCATCGAAAGTTCCAATCCGGATATCGCCTCCGAAGTAGATAAGCACAAGGCCGCTCTGATGGACTTAGCTGACACTGTGCTAGGCGACCTGACTCTGGCCGATCTCGAGCGCAGCGGCATTAAGAATATCGTGCGCAACCAGTTGAAACAGGGCTTCGATAAAATACTGCAGCCACCGATTGTGGATGAGATCTACTTTTCGAACTGGGTAGTTCAGTAGTGAATACCCTCTATTTCCTATGCCTGACGAACCGCAAGATATTCCTGGAGAAGGAGAGCTTCTCGATCAAACCGACATCGATGCTCTCATCGCTGAAGCGATGGACGAGCCCGATGAGATTATCTACGATCCACAGGGCAATAAGATAACGACTCCTAAGGGAACCCGCATCGAGCCGTACGACTTTCGCAACCCGATCTTCTTGACTGAAGTCGAATTGCGTAGGGTGCGTATTCGCCATGAGGAGTTCATTCGCTACTTGGCAGCTCGTCTATCGATCTTTCTGCGTTTGGAGTATTCTCTAAAGATGTCGCGTTTGTCTACCCTGACCTACGCGAAATATACGGAGACGATTCCAAATCCCGCTCACGTGGTGCTTTTCAAGGTAGAGCAGCTGTTCGGCGTGGGCGTCATAGACATCAACCCGCGCTTGGCTCTTACCATGGTCGATCGAATGCTCGGCGGCAAGGGTCACTCCGTTCAAGGCGAACGCTATTTGACCGAGATCGAAATGAATCTCGTGGACGATGTGGTAAGTATCGTTTTAGACGAATGGTGCCGCCAGTGGAAAACGGAACGCGAGTTGGACGCGTCGATTATCGGGCACGAGAGCAATGGCCGATTCTTAGAAACCGCTCCGTCGGATTCCATCATGCTCGTTTTGACGATGGAAGCGGGAGTGGGAGATTGCTCCGAATCGATTCAGATTGGAATCCCTTACTACACCTTGGAACCGATCATCAAGAAGATGTACGAGAACAAGGAGAAGGAGATCAACCAGGAGATCGTAGGAGCCGAGAAGTTATGGCAGGAATCCTTCGACCGCGTGAACATTCCAGTAACTGCGGAATGGGATACGGACAGTCTAACCGTTAAGGAAGTCGCCCACCTGCGTCCGGGCGACGTTATTCGCTTTCCAAAGACGGTCCTGAACGAAACGCGCGTGCGCCTTTCGAATACATGTAAATTTAGAGGAGAGGTCGGATTGGATAACAACCAAGTTGCCGTTCGAATTAACGAGAAACTCGAGGAGAAAGACGAGGAACCATGAGCGAGATATTAGATCAGGAGAAGGATATAAGCCTTCTCATGGACGTTCGGGTCAAGATGACCGTCCAGCTCGGATCATGCCGGATGCCGATGCGCGAAGTGATGGAACTTGTACCCGGTTCAGTAATACAATTGAATCAGGAAGCTAAGGATCCGGTGGGTCTGTATATAAACGACAAGCTGGTCGCTTATGGCGAAGTAGTTGTCGTGGAGGACAATTTCGGGGTAAAGATAACTGAAATGGCTGCGGGCTGATCTTGGCATGCGTTTCCTTGCACTAGTCGCTTTCCTTTTAGCGATAGCGCTGCCAAGCTCAATAGCTCAAGAGGAGTCTCAAGACTCTTCTCAGGTGGTCTATCCGAAAAGCTCTGCTGCCGAAGAAACTTCGGCGGCCGATATCGCTCCGTACTCCGACTTGCTGTCGGATGGCGCTTCTCCTATCGGCATGGTGGTAACCGTGTTGGGGTATGTCGTTATCCTTGGGGGGATGGCAGTTGCCGCATGGTTCCTCTTCAAACGCGGAGTGATTCGCAAGCCGTTCTCCAAAAACGAGGGCAAGCTGAAGGTGGCGGAGAGCCGCATGCTTGGAAATCGGCAGTACATTATGGTCGTCGAGTACGAGGATAATAAGATTCTTCTAGGCGTTGGTCCGGGGAAGATCGATTACCTCACTTCCTTGAATGGATATCGGAACGACTTTCCCAAGCTTGAGCCTCAAATCGACAAAAGTTCGATTCAAGAGATAGCATGAGAAAATATGTATCCATATTTTTGATTTTTGTGATCGGTCTTGCGATTTCGGATTTCGCTAGCGCTCAATCGACGCCGAATTCTGGCGTTCAGTTGAGCATCAATATGGGCGATTCGGAAAATGGCGCTCAGGATGTGGGTACTGCGATACAGATTCTCCTGTTGATGACGCTGTTGACGCTGGGGCCGTCAATCGTGGTTCTGATGACCAGCTTTACGCGAATTATCATTGTGTTGGGATTCGTCAGAACGGCGTTGGGCGTACACCAAGCCCCTTCGAATCAACTGATTGTCGGACTAGCGTTGGTCATTACCTTCTTTGTAATGCAGCCCGTCTTCCATGACGTGAATAGCAATGCCTTGCAGCCGATGTTCGACAAGGAAATAACTACGGCTCAAGCCTTGGAAGCCGGTTCCGGTCCCTTGCGCGATTTTATGCTGAAGCAGACCAAGCTCAACGATGTGGAGTTCTTCTTGGATCTGGCCCGAATGGGTCCTACGAGTACTCAGGAATTGCCCATGCGGGTGGTTGTTCCTGCGTTTGTGATGAGCGAGATTCGAACTGCGTTTCAGATGGGATTTCTCATCTTTCTCCCCTTCATTTTAATCGATTTTCTAGTGGGTACGACACTGATGGCCATGGGTATGATGATGATGCCGCCCATCGTGATCTCTCTCCCGTTCAAGTTGCTGCTATTCGTCCTTGTGGACGGATGGACGCTGGTAATTAGATCTTTAGTACAGAGTTTTCAGTTATGAGTTTGGAAATGGCAATCGAGCTCTTTCGTCAGGCGATTTACAATGCCTTGATGTTGGTAAGCCCAATTCTCCTTACGACAATCGCGGTGGGGTTAACCGTTTCTTTGGTGCAGGCGGTTACCAGTATTCAGGAGCAAACGCTGTCATTCGCCCCCAAACTGTTCGCGGTGGGGGCGGTGTTAGTCTTCTCGGCCTCTTGGCTCATGAAGACGCTTATGAATTTCACCATCAACGTCATTTCCAAGATACAGGAGATTCCATTCTGATTGCATGTTCGCGGTAGCCGACATCTTCGCTTTTATGATGATCCTGACCCGTATGGTCGGGCTGTTTCTGTATGTGCCGTTTTTCGCCCACAAAGCGATCCCGCTCCCAGCTAAGGCAGGTTTCTCTATCGCTTTCGCGGTCATTGTTTTCCCTCTGGTCGAAGTAAGCGTGGCGATGCCGGAGAGCTATTGGGCTTTAGCGGTTTTGATGGCTAAGGAATTAGCGGTTGGTTTGGCGATGGGGTTTGCCGTGAGGATGCTATTCTTCGTTTTGGATTTCGCATCGCACGTCTTGACTGTGGAAATTGGACTGACTCCTGGAGCGGAATTCGATCCTTCGCGGGCGCAAGGCGCTAATCCCATGGGTTCGATCATGTATTTTCTTGGGATGATGGTGATCTTGTCAGGAAGCGAATACGATATTCTGCGCGCCTACCTCTCTAGCTATCGGGTGGCTCCTGTCGGGTTCATGATTGCCAACGACTATGCCCTGGAATTCCTGGTGGCTCAAACGGCTGGCATATTCAAAATTGGGATACTAATGGCCGCTCCAGTCATAGCGGTGAATTTTCTCGTGAATCTCGTGTTTGCCGTGTTGGGCAAAGTCGTTCCTAAGCTCAATGTATTCATCCTCAGTTTTTCCGCCCGAATTCTGGCGGGAACGGCAATCTTCTCTTTTTCCGCTATCATGATTGTGGGCTACATCATGCGCTACGCCGATGGCACCGCTGAAATGATGATGAGGTTCATCATGTTTCGCCCTGTTTTCTAATGGCCGATACCGACAAAGAGTCAAAGACGGAGCAGGCCACTTCCAAGCGATTGGAAGAGGCCTTTGAGAAGGGTAATTTCGCCCAGGCTCCGGAAATAAGCGTCGTTTTTACTTTGTTCGCCGGTCTCATGGTTGTCGTTTGGTTCGGCAAGGATGTCGCCATGAGCGTTATGAATTTGTCGGTTTCGATCTTCGGGAATTTGGGTCGAGTCAATGTTAGCGAGGACGGCATCGAATACTGGTCCTTTCAGTCGATGACAATGCTTTCCCGGCTCTCGGGACCCGTGCTCATAGCAGGGATGGTGGCAGCTATCCTCGCTGGCGGCGTGCAGTCGGGCTTTCGCCTGACTCCAAAGGCGATGAAGATCGGCTTCGAGAAATTGAATCCCATCAGTGGCGCGAAACGTTTGGTATCCAAGGATACGCTAGCGAAATTCGGGATAGACGTTTTAAAGCTGATTGCGATTGGAGTGGTTCTTTACGGAGCCGTGCAGAAGATTATCAATGATCCGATTTTCTACACCCCAATCGACTTCAAGCACATTGGGGCGTTTATTGCGGATACGCTGATTTATGTCTTCATCAGACTGCTCGCGTTCGTGGCGATTATTGCCGCTATCAGCTATATCTACAATCGGATCAAGACCGCTAACGACCTCAAGATGACGAAAGAGGAGGTCAAGCAAGAGCGTAAGGATATGGACATGAGTCCAGAAGTCCGCAAGGCCCGTATGGCGATGGCAATGCGTCTCATGGAGAAGCAAATGCTGGGCGAGGTGCCGACGGCCGACGTAGTCGTAACCAATCCGACTCACTACGCAGTCGCAATGAAATACGAGCGCGGCGTAGACGAAGCTCCGATGGTGCTCGCGAAGGGCGAAAACGCGTTTGCATTGAGGATCAAGGAAGTCGCTAGGGAAAATGGCGTTCCGATCGTAGAAAACAAGCTAGTCGCTCGCATGCTCTACAAGGTGGGACAAGTTGGCCATTCCATTCCTGCTGAGATGTATCAATCGGTAGCGGAAATTTTGGCATTCATGTATCGAACGCATAAATACTATTTTCATAAGTTGAAGGCTAGGAGAGCCGCCAAGAACAGTCGATAATCATGGATCAGAAGAATAACGGTTTCAGCATCAAGAATCTATTCGGATTGATGAAGAAGGGCGAGAGCTTAGTGACTCTCGGCTTATTCGGCACGGTTCTGCTTTTGTTCATGCCCCTTCCGGGCGAGATTCTGGACTTTCTGTTGGTTGGCAGTATCGGAGCGGCGTTGATGGTCATGCTGGTGATCGTCTATGTGAAAGAGCCCTCCGAATTCACCGGCTTCCCAACGATCCTATTGGGTCTGACCATTTATCGGCTAGGTTTGAATGTGGCCTCCACGAAGCTGATCCTTCTGAAGGGCGACGCTGGCAACGTTATCGAGTCGTTCGGCACCTTCGTTGTCGGCAATAACTACCTGGTGGGCGCGGTCGTCTTCCTGATTTTGGTAGCCATAAATTTTATGGTCATCACCAAGGGATCCGGTCGTATCGCGGAAGTTGCCGCCCGCTTCACCTTGGATGCCATGCCGGGCAAGCAGATGGCGATCGATGCCGAGTTGAATGCCGGCATTATCGACGAAATGAAAGCGACCGAGCGTCGTGAAAAGATTCAAAAGGAAGCCGATTTCTACGGCGCGATGGATGGCGCCAGCAAGTTTGTTCGCGGGGATGCCATGGCAGGCATACTCATCACCGCCATCAACGTTTTGGGTGGTATAGGTATCGGGATGCTTCAGCAGGGTCTGGTATTTGGCGATGCCGTGCAGAAGTTCACTTTACTCTCCATCGGAGACGGACTCGTTTCCCAGATTCCCGGCCTCATCGTATCGCTGGCGGCAGGCGTTTTGGTAACGCGCACCTCAGGAGACGCGGCCAATTTGGGCGATCAAATTGGAGGCCAGCTCTCCGCGTACCCTAAGGCCTTGGGGATCATGGCGGCTATGTTGGCGGGGCTTGGTTTCATTCCCAGCATGCCAAAGGTTCCTTTCTTTATGCTCGCTGCCGTCTTCGGGGGAGCGATGTTCATGATGAAGCGCTCGAATCAGAAAAAGAAGGCGAGCGCGGCTACCATGCAAGAAAATGGCGATGCTGCAGTAGGGTCGCAGGGCGGGGCCCCCGAATCGGAAGAACTTAACCAGGAAGGGAAAAATTTGCCCGCCGAATTCGAAAAGATCATCGAGGTAGACGTGTTTGCATTGGAAATTGGATACAATTTGCTTTCTCTTGCGGATAAGTCCGATGGAGGCGACTTACTCGAGCGGGTAACCGGCGTACGCAAAACCCTGGCCCGCGAGCTGGGAATCGTTGTTCCGCCGATAGCGGTGCGCGATAACTTGGAGCTGGAAAGCAATGAGTATCGATTCCTTCTACATAATAAGGAAATCGCTCGTGGAGAAGTCATGCCGAATCGCTGGATGGCAATGAATGTATCGAATAGCGAGATACAGCTGAATGGCATTCCGACTGTGGAGCCGGTATTCGGTATCGAAGCCGTTTGGGTGGACAACGAAGAAAAGAAAAACGCGGAGTTAGGCGGATTTTCCATCGTGGATTCCAGCTCCGTTTTGGTTACGCACCTGTCGGAGGTTCTCAAGAATAACTCCCAGTATCTGCTTAGCCGTCAAGATGTTCAGAAGCTGATGGACCATGTTCAGGAAAGCCACCCGGCATTAATTTCCGAGTTGATGCCCGATTTGGTGAACATAGGCATAATTCACCGGGTGCTGCAGAATTTGCTGAAGGAAAATGTTTCCGTTCGCAATATGACCTTGGTCCTGGAAGCGATTGGCGACTTCGCTAGCGTTTCGAAAAATCCGGACGATCTTTCCGAATTCGTTCGCAGGAGGCTAGGAGAGTTTTTCGTGACCGAGTACGAGGTGGAAAAAGGCTCTCTCAAGGCCATTACTATGGATCCTCGATTGGAGCAGGTGATTGCCACTAAGATCCAAAGAACGAATACGGATTATACTTTGTCGCTCGATCCGCAGTTGGCGCAGCATTTGCTATGTGAGTTAGCGTTGAAAGCGAACGATATGATAGAGAATGGATTGCTCCCCGTGCTAGTGACTGCTGCCGAAATTAGGCTGCCGTTCAAGCGCTTCTTCGAGCCTTCATTGCCGAAGCTGAATGTTCTCAGCTATCAGGAATTGCCCGCTGCAACGGAGATACAGAATCACGCTATCGTCATCTTCCCGGAGTTTCTTCAAACTCAGATGCAAGAGATGGCAGCGAGCGCCAGAGAAAATGCGGCGCCGGAAATGGCTTTCAGCAACTAATTTAGCCCGACCTCGAAAATATGAACACTTCCAGCCCACAGGCCGATGTCCAGCAACCGGATACGATTCGAATCAAGATCGTAGCGGATAGCGCTAATGAGGCGGTCGGCGCCATTCAGGAACGATTCGGCGGCGCAGCGAAGGTGATTTCGGTAAAGCAACAAGAGGCGGGGGGATTGAAGCGACTTTTGAAGAAGCCGCGACTGGAAATTTTGGTAGAAGCTCCTCGGAATATCGTGAAGGCGGAGACGACTCCCAAGGCGTCGGATGATTCCGAGCCGAAAGAGCCTCAAGCGCCGGCGCCGGTAGCGGAGAATGTCGATGACGGCGAATCGCAAGCTGCCGAAGAGGATGCGAAGGCGGTAGAGGCCCAAAAAACCAAGAGTCCTATCGAAAAAAAATACGCGAACGCGGGATCGCCAGGCTATTTTTCCGAATTGGAATCCGAGAAGGAGATGAACGATGCCGAGTCGGCTCCTCTGGGCACGGCTGCGAATCCTGTGCGTCGCGGCACCATAGAGCATGTAGAGCGAGCGATCTCCATGCTGAAGTCGGTTGGATTCGACGACTCATTGATTGAACGCATTCGGTACGAACTGGACTTTCGTAGCCTCGGCGATCTGCCGACAATGGAAATCTACAGTCGCATTTGCGATTGGCTGAGAAAGCGATTTCCCAAGGAACGCAGTCAACTTACGGGCGCTCGTCGAGCGTTTGTGGGGGCTAGCGGCGTAGGAAAGACGGCAGCCATGTGCAAAGCTATGTCCGCTGATGTGTTCGTAAGTGGAATCGAGCCGATCGTCTTGAAGGTAGACGGCTCGGTACCCAATCCGTCGGATGGACTGGAAGCGTTTTGCGAGATTGTGGGAGCGCCCTTCCATCGTTCGATCGAGGAGATCGAAGAAGCCGATGCGAACCGCCCAATCTATGTGGACATTCCCGGAGTGGACTTTTCCGATGGGAACGCATTGGCGGAATGCCGAGACGAGCTTGATGCGCTAGGAGTCGACGAGGTAGTCGTAGTAGCCAATGCGGCCTACGAGACCGACTTGATCGCGGAGGCGATGGCAGGCGGCAGCCGCTTGGGAGCTCAGCACGTGGTGTTTACGCATTTGGATGAGACGCGCCGAGCAGGCAAATTGTGGAAGTACGCGCTGAATGAAGGCGCTCGTCCTTTGTTTTTCAGCTATGGAACGAATCCGGCAGGAGATTACACCATGGATCCGTTCAGCTACTTGTTAGAGAAGACTTTTCCGCAGGGGCGTTCGCTCGCCTCGGCGAAACCAGCCAAACGCAAGCCTTCGTCGGGTGACGAAGCTAAACGGGAGGAGATTGCGAACGCATGAAGTACGCTACGATTCTCGGAGGTTTGGTGGGATTCTGCGCGGTTTTCGCAATCGCGCTGTTGGTAGGAAAATCGCCCGTCATGTCGCTCGTTCAGGCCAGCGTCGCCAGCTTAGCTGTCGGCATGCTGTTCCGGTGGGTGTCATTAATTTGGATAAGGAATGTGAAGCAGATGCTCATGGAGAAGCAACAGGCCGCTGTCGCAGCGATGGCCGAGGCTGAAGAGCGGAAACGTCAAGAAGCTAAAGACCCAGCAGTAAAACCCGTATAAGTACTCACGCCATGAACCAAACGATTGAGAAGCGCGAAAACGAAACGTCGAAGATGAAAAAGGCAAATGCAGCTAAAGTATATGAAAGCGCCGACGAGTCGTCGAAGCCTCCCGTTCAGCAAAAGGCTCTATTCGAGACCTATCTCCCTCTGGTTAAATCCATTGTTGCCCGCATAAAGATCAACCTGCCGCCGCATATCGACGAGCAAGACCTCAATAGCGTGGGCATCACGGGCTTGATCAACGCGCTCAAGAAATACGACCCCGAGCAAAAGAAGTCGTTCGGCTCCTATGCCGCGATGCGAATTCGCGGTGCTATCCTCGACGAGCTGCGTCGCATGGACTGGATGCCGCGCAATGCCCGCACTAATTTCAAGAAACTCCGCGCGACGGTTGAAGAGCTTGAGCAGAAGCTCGGACGTCCAGCGGAAGAGGAAGAAATCCGCGCCGAGCTCGGCTTGACTCACAAGGAGTACAATCAGCTCATGGCGGAGGTTCGTCCCATCAGCTTTCTGCCTCTGGACAATGCGTCTTCGAGCGGTGGGGGAGACGACTCGGAAACGGCGGATCTTAACGAAATCATTCCCGATGAAGGCATTGTGCCGGTAACGGCCAAGATGGAGAAGGACGAGGTTACTCGATTGGTCGCCGAGCGCATCAATCAATTGCCCGAAGTTCCTCGAAAAGTCCTTGCGATGTACTACTTCCAGGACATGCGCCTAGCGGAAATCGCGGAGGTATTTGGACTTACGGAATCTCGAATTTGTCAGATTCACTCTCAGGCCATCATAAGTTTGCGAAGCTACATCACGAGCGTGATGCATAAGTAATTTCCGCAAATCTTAGGTTAAGCTCTCCGGATTCCAGACGATAGAGGAGGTCCAGAGCTATGTTTATAATCATCGGATACATTGTAGTCATTGCGGCTACGCTGACGGCCTTTACCATGGCTGGCGGCAACTTGATGCTGCTATGGCACATGACCGAAGTGATCGCGATCGTAGGCATCACTTGCGGGATGTTGCTAGTGAGCTCTCCGATGGACGTGCTCAAGCGGACGGTTGGAGCCATTTTGAGCGTCTTAAAAGGAGCGGGACCCAAGAAGGACGACTACCTGGATTTGATGAAGATCCTTTATGAGATGTTCATGTTGGGTCGTCGCAATGGTCTTCTGGCCCTGGACGAACACGTCAGCGCCCCGGAATCCAGTTCCATTTTCCAGAATTATCCCAAATTCCTCGCGGACGAAGACAAGGTGACCTTTCTTTGTTCGGCGTTGCGGCCCATCATCGACGGCAAGATTAAGCCGGATCAGCTCGAGCCTTTGCTGAAGGCGGAAATCGATGCTAAGAAAAACACAGCCCACGGGCCGATCAACGTGCTTCACTTGGTTGGAGATTCTCTTCCGGGTATCGGAATTGTCGCGGCGGTCATGGGTATTATTCTGACCATGAGCGTGATCGACCAGGGACCGACGGTCATCGGCTACAAGATTTCGGCCGCCTTGAGCGGTACCTTCTATGGGATTTTCGGCGCTTATGGTTTCGTGAATCCAATTTGCAACATGATCCAGTTCTCTAACGAAGCGGAGGAGAACTACTACATTTGCATGTCTCGAGCCATTGGAGCATTCGCTCGCGGACTGGCTCCGATCATGGCAGTCGAGCTGGCGCGTCGCAGCTTGGAAGCGGGATTGGTTCCCAATGCGGACGATCTCGAGAACATTCTCAAATCCTCGCAGAGCAAATAGCCTGCAGAACGAATAATGGCTAGAACTGGAACGCATCATGGGGGCGCCTGGAAGGTCGCCTACGCGGACTTCGTAACCGCGATGATGGCTCTGTTCATGGTACTCTGGCTAACGGCTCAGAATAGCGAAGATCTCGCTCAGATGGCCAAGGTATTTCAGGACCCATTCAATACGCCTTTGGATAAATCCATGGGCGTTCTCGAAGGCGAAGGCGACGCCGGAGAAGAGGCAGCAGGCCAGGAGCGCGGTCGGGCGCGATTCGCGGATATGCGCGTGCTCTTGAATATGGCGGAGGCCTTCATGCAACTGCTGAATGTCGATAGCGCCGATCCTGAAAAATCCATCGATTTGGAGGTGACGAGCGATGGCTTGCGCGTGACCTTGTACGATCGAGACGCTCATCCGTTTTTCGTCGAAAACACCGCAGAACACACGGACTGGGGCGAATTCGTCTTAGAGACTATTTCTTGGCTGGTGGGACGCCATCCTTTCAAGGCTCGCATCGAAGGCTTCGTGTCGGAAGGCTTCGAGGGCGATGGAGAGAGCTATACGGCCTGGGAGCTCTCTAGCGACCGAGCTAATTCGACTCGTCGGCTCATGCAGTATTATGGCGTCGATGGGGGTCAGTTCGAGGGCGTCAGTTCCTTCGGCGACACCCAGCCGCTTCCGTTCATGGATCCTTCCGCCGAGGCCAACGACCGCGTGTCGATCAGCCTTGTCTTGTCTGAAAGCTTCGACATCATGGAATTCGAAGACGATCTCGAAACTCTCGGAGTAGGATCGCCCTAACGACTTCGATTATGGACAGTTTTCTATCAGGACGCGAAAAAGTCGGCGATCAACCAAAACCCAGCGAATCGCCCGATTTGGCCGATTCGGGAGGAGGCTTGGGTGACTTTCAGCTCAATGCGAAGGTCGATAGCTCTCAGCTAGAGGAAGTTTGCGGCGAATCGGGAAGTCGCGTCTCCTATCTGAGCGAAGGGGGTCGCGTGACCAAAATCATCGTTACCTGCGATTGCGGTCAAGTGACCGAAATCGACTGCAAATACGAGGTGTAGCCCCTGGTCTGACCAGGAGAGTCCCTGGGCGCGGCGCGAATTGCCTCTCAGCGGTCGGCATATATTGCCGTTAGGGATTAAGAGTTTCATAAGTTTTTGTTGTTCAATTAGAAGAGATTGTGGCATGTGGTATGCTTAGTTGCATGCCAAATGTTGAACGGTATCTATCAGAATGCGGCATCGATGTCTGGGCTCGAATCGTGGAACAACGCGATCGCTCACAATCTGTCCCAGTCTTCGACCCCAGGTTACAAGAAGGCGACCCTTTCGTTTGAGGGAGAAGTGAACGGTCTGATCGGCTACCAAGGCACTTTCGAGAACACTTTGTTCAGGGAGACGGTTGCTGCGTCAGGCAAGGGCAGTGTCGATTTCAGTTCAGGGGGAGTGCACAGCACGGACATACCGACTGATTTCGCCATCGAAGGACAAGGTTTCTTCGAACTTCGGATGCCCGATGGTCAGCTCGTCTATACGCGGGACGGCCAATTCAAGGTCAACGGGGAAGGCGAACTTGTCAGCAAGCAGGGCTTTCATGTCATGAGCGACGATCGCACGATCATCGAACTGATTCCTGGCGGCGGTCCGCTAAAGGGAATGCCAGACGGCTCTTTGAGTCAGGATGGCCGTCCGGTGGCTGTGATCGGATTGCGTGACGTTCAGGACAAATCCGAGCTGATCCGTTCGCATGGAGGTTTCGTAATTAACCCAGAGGTTGCAATCGATGCCGAAGCGGTGGATCGCGAACGCACTTTGGTGCGCCATGGGGCGTTGGAAGAAAGCAACGTGGTTAGCACGAAGGAAATGGTGGATATGATCCAGGTGTCCCGAGCCTTTCAACTGAATCAGCAGGTCATCCGCGGACGCGACGACTTGTTGGGCAAAGCAATCCAATCCCTGGGAGGTCGCGTCTAGTAGTGGGCGGCAATTCAATTTAACCCAAGCATAGAAGATGAGCATATCGTTATATTCAGCAGCGAGCGGAATGGAAGCTCAGCAAACGAATCTCAATGTGATATCCAACAATATCGCAAATGTGAATACGGCTGGCTTCAAGAAGAGCAAGGTAGAGTTTCAGGATATGTTCTATCAAGTGCCGAAGTCGGTCGGAGCCGACACAGGGGGTAACATTCTTCCCACAGGCATTCAGGTCGGTAGCGGTACTCAGGTTGTCGCTACATCGAAAGTCTTTACGCAGGGACAAGTCAATCGGACTGACGAGCAATTGGATATTGCGATCGTCGGCGAGGGCTTCTTCCAAGTGACCGACGAAGCTACTGGGGAAACGCTTTTTACCCGTGATGGCAGTTTTAAGCGCGGACCTAATGGAGAACTCATGACGAGTCAGAGCATGAAATTGGATCCTCCGATTACAGTTCCTGCCGAAGCCAATAATATTACTATAACGCCTAATGGCATAGTGACTTTCCAGCAGGATTCGACAGCTATTGGAACGGAGAATATCCAGTTGGTTCGCTTTAACAATTCTGCGGGTCTTGCCGCCTTGGGAGGAAATCTTTTTCGTGAGACCGATGCTAGCGGACCCCCAGAACTGGGCGATCCTGGAGTTAATAGTTTCGGTTCCGTGCGTCAGGGGTTCGTTGAAAATTCGAATGTGAATATCGTGCAGGAGATGGTGAATATGATCGTCGCCCAGCGCGCATACGAGATCAACTCCAAGTCCATCCAGACTTCGGATCAGATGATGCAGCAGATCGGACAACTCAAGCGATAGGCAATCATGAATCTTAGAAATTTTGTTGTTGTTGTTTTGGTCTTCGTATCCCCTTGTGGGATACGAGGATCGCTCGACGCTATTTTGGCCCCTTTGCCGAAGGAGACGGTTAAATCCGTTGAGGCCTCGAAAACGGGAGCGGAAAAACTGGAAACCCTTCCCGAAATCTCGGCTCCCGTAGTTTCGGAAGTGGAGAAGACCTTTTATCCCATCTCGCGAGAGGACCTGAAGATGTCCATCGAGGAAGAGGTCTCCCTTCGATTGAGACCTCAAGGCGATTTGACTCTGATTCCCTTGCGTCCTTTGCCGGATCTGAGCGCATTCAGCCACCCTTATCGTCTTAGCATCAGTGGAGTGCCCGCGCGCTTGTCCAGCAGAACAATTTCGTTGAATGTCCAGGTGGAAAACGATGAAGGCGTAGTTGGGAAGTGGGCTCTGGTATTGCGTCCCCATTTGTATGGAAACGCTTGGTACGCCAAAGGGCATTTGCGTAAAGGAGACCTAGCTTCTCCTGCGGATTTCGAGATGCGTAGAGTAGACCGCCTACTGGAACCGAATTCGGTGGATGCGAGCTTAGACGTACTCTCGCGACACGAGTACAGTCGAGATATCCGTCCAGGATATCCACTCGAGTGGAACGATTTGACGGAGCGCTCTCTCGTGCGCAAGGGGCAAGTAGTGGATGTCATGGCCTACCAAGGCATGATTGCCATAACCATGAGAGCGAGAGCATCCCAGAATGGGGTGAAGGGCGATATGGTCTTCTTGCAGAACCTTGAATCGAACAAGAGCTTCACCGGCGAAGTTATTGGAGAAGGCCGAGTGCAAGTAACATTTTAAAGAAGGGAAATGAAAATGAAGAAAGCAACTACAGCTTGTTTAGCGGCTCTAATCGTGTCGCTTTCGACCTTCGGCGAATCGCTATGGCTCTCCAAAAGCAATCGCGAGCGCAGTCTTTTTGCCGATCGCGTAGCCTCTAGCGTTGGGGATATTCTCACTATTGAGATTGACGAATCCACTACGATTAGCGCGTCGATGAGTAAGCAGTCGAGCGGGACATCGAATGCTAACTTAGGTATAAAGAACTTCTTCAATCTAGACCTGGGAAAAACCTTTGGTGAAAACGCAGTCGAATATTCGAATAGCGGTCCTGGAAATATCGGTACAGGTAGCATAACTAACGTACAATCCGTCGCGTCATCAGCATCGGTGATGGTCGTCGACGAATTGCCCAACGGTAATCTGATCGTGGAAGGAGCCCGACAACAGATTGTAGCGGGAGAAACCATGTATGTGATCGTGCGAGGGATCGTGCGTCCCGATGATATATCAGGCAACAATACGGTCGTATCATCGCGTATTGGGAATGCCCGAATTGAGTTTTTAGACAAGGGAGCGATCGCAGCTGCCCAGAAAGAAGGCTGGATAACGAAACTCCTCAACGCCACGAACATTTGGTAATCGCTGAAATGCAACCTCGCTCCACAATACTATTCGCGTTCGCTATCGCTTTGGCGACAGTTGCCTCCTTGCAAGGCGGACGCATCAAGGACTTGGCTGCAATTGAAGGCAGTCGGGACAACCAGCTAGTTGGCTATGGACTGGTCATCGGCCTTGCCGGAGATGGAGATAGCACCTCCGACGTGACCATAAACAGCTTGGCCAATTCCTTGCAGAATTTCGGTCTCACGGTAGATCCTTCTACGATTCGAGCGGAGAATGTAGCCGCCGTTATGATCACAGCCAACATTCCGGCATTCGCTCGCGAAGGGACGACAATCGATGTCACGGTCTCCTCTATTGGCGATGCGGAGAGTTTACAGGGTGGAGAACTCCTTCAAACGCCTCTATTCGGAGCGGACAACGCAGTTTACGCAGTTGCTCAAGGCAAGGTGCGCGTAGGTGGATTTATTGGCGGAGCGACTGGACCTGGCGGCGCGACAGTTCAAAAGAATCATCCTACGGTCGGCGTTGCCCCAGCTATCGTGGAACGGGAGATTCCTATGAATGTAACCGAGAACGGTTATGTGAACTGGCTTCTCTATAATCCGGATTTCGCAACGGCTTCGAAGATGGCTCAATCCATTAATGAGATCTTTCCCGCGAGCTCCAAAGCCCTCGATTCAGCAGCGGTCCAAGTGGCTATTCCTGAAATGTACGAGGGACGCGAGGTAGACTTTATCTCTTCTCTGGGAGCCATTTCGGTCAGTCCGGATACGCCGGCGCGAGTGATCATGAACGAACGTACGGGCGTTATCGTAGCAACGGCCGATGTGCGCGTTTCGACGGTCGCCATAAGTCATGGAGCGTTGACGATCTCGATCGCCAACAACTTGAACGTATCCCAGCCCACGGGCTTTGGCGATGCGGGAGACACGGTAGTCACTCCGTCGACTCAGGCGGAAGTAACGGAAATGGCCGGCGGCTTCAAAATCATCGAAGAGTATCCGACCATTCAGCAGGTCACCGCTGCATTGAATGCAGTGGGCGTAACGACGCGCGAGATGATGTCCATCTTGCAGGAAATGAAGAGCGTAGGGGCGCTTCAGGCCGAGCTGATCATCAAGTAGGCGTATGGATCCGATCGCTACATCTCCGACCGCTTTGGATAGTGGGCAGTGGCAAGCCTCGCTGCAGAAAAACACTATCAACGAGAAGACCAAGATCGATCAAGCGGCTAAGCAGTTTGAGGGAATCTTAATGCGTCAGTTCTTGGACGAGGCGCTGAAGGCGACCGATGGCAAGAGCGGCTTATTCGGTTCATCGGTTCCGATGTACGATCACATTATCAAGGACACGCTGGTTAACAGTATTACCCAGGGCTCCGAGTTCGGCTTGTCGTCGGTACTTCAGGCCCAATTGAGCAAGGGTGGATCAGATGAGGCCATCCAGGAAGAGAAGAGCAAATGAACGAAGTTTTCGATAAGAAGGATTGGGATCCGCTAGTCGAATTGCTGCGCGAAGAAGTGCAGGAATATGGCGGTTTGTACAACTTGCTGGATCGACAGCAGGAGATGATTTTCAATCGCGAGCCGGATCTGGTTATGCAGACTAATGGCGACATCGAGGCGCATATGTCTGACATGAATGCGTTGCGCGAACGTCGCGAAGCGAAGGTCCGCGAGATGGCGGAGCGCTGCGATTGCGAGGAAGGTTTGAGTTTGAGGAAAATGCTGCCGTGGTTTCCCGAGTTCGTTCGACCCATGCTACAAGCGCTGATCGAGGAGATAAACGCCATGGTCAGTCGTACGCGGCGGAAAGCGAAGCAGAACTATTTGCTGCTTTCTCGTACGATGGAAATCACTCAAGAGGCCCTTCGCTTGGCGAAGCCGGAAAATTTTTCCAAAACTTACTCCCGAAAGGGCCAGGTGGGTATGGCCGGCAGAATGCCGACGACCTACAATGCCTTCGTTTAAGGCCATACGGTAGTTGACAAGAGAATACGGGATATGAGTTCCAATATATTAGGCGATCTAGCGAATGCGACCAAGGCGTTGAATGCCCATCGCTTTGGGGTGACCACAGCGGGTACCAATATCGCCAATGTGAACAATCCCGACTATGCGCGCCAGCGCGCCATTTTGGGCGACCGTGGAACGGTTCAAACCCTTACGGGTCCTCGCGGGCTTGGCGTTGAAGTTGTCGGCTTCAAGCAAATGCGCGATACGGTATTGGATCGCGAGATACTGCGCGAAACGAGCATTAACAGTTCCCTCGAAGCCCAGTCTTCGGCGCTTGCCAAAGCAGAGGCTAATATGGGACAGGAAATCGATCGCACGAGCGACTCCCCTTTCATCGATGGCGCTTCCAACGACGGCTCGGGGGCGGGTGGTTTGGCGGAAGTGCTCAACAATTTTTTCAACGCTTTCCACGCCCTCTCGGCGAATCCGTCGTCGGATGCGGAGAAGGAATCTCTCATGCAAAAATCCGAGATACTCGTTCAGAAGTTCAATGTGACTTCGGAACGTTTCTCGGACTTGAAGGACGATATTTCGAACCAAGTGGTAACCGATCTCGCGGATGCGAATCGAATCATTGAAGAGGTTGCTCGCTTGAATGCGGAAATCGCCCGGGCAGAAGCGAATCATGCCGGTCAGGCGCTGGACTTGCGCGACCAACGCCAAGCGCGCTTGGAAGATCTCTCCGAGTACATGCAGGTCGAGGTCAGCAATATTCCGAATAGCGGCGGACAAGTTCGCGTTTCGATTGCGACGATTGCGGGGTCGGTCAATTTGGTAGAGGAGGGTCGTTTCGAGAAAATCAATTTCGACGATTCCGTTCCTGGCCTTCCCAAGTTCGAATTGGACAGCAGCGGCGATCAGATCTTAATCAAGTCGGGAAGTATTCATGGGTCGTTGAACGCTCGCGATGGAGGAATCCAGGAGTATATGAATTCCTTGGACCGTCTGGCTAGCGAGTTGGTCGATCAGGTGAATGGCCTCTATAATACGGGGGTTGCTCCGGCGACGACGAATTTCTTCACCGATACAGGGGTAGCGGCTCAGAAAACGGCAGCAGGCATATCGTTGGATGCTGCTTTGTCGGCGACGACGCTACGCACTACGAATGATCCAGCGCAAGAACAGGGCGACAATACCCTAGTATTGGCCATCGCGGAATTGGACAGCGCGGAGTTCGCAGGCCTGGGCGATCGGTCGTTCAGCAGCTTCTATCGAGCGACGGTTTCCGAATTGGCTCAAGATGTATCGACCGTTAATTCCCGTCTCGAAGACGAAGGGATCGTATTCAAATTGCTCAAGGAGCAGCAAGACTCAGTCTCCGGCGTTTCTATCGACGAGGAAATGACGGATATGATGAAGTTTCAACGCGCCTTCGAAGCGACAAGTAGGCATATTCGAATTATCGACGAGATGCTCGACGTTATCGTCAATCAACTGGTTTAGGAGGTCTGATCGAACGAACCAATCGCACTGAATTCCTGCCATGAGAGTCACCAACAATACTTATCCCGATACGCTTCTGCGTCATCTGCAGCGCATTACCAAGCAGATGAATACCCTGCAGGAACAAGCGGCTAACGGACAGCGGATAACCAATATTTCCGAGGATTCGGCAGCGGGCAATCGCATCCTGGATATGCAGGAGGAAAAGGGGAAGATTACCCAATATACGAAGAACGCTCATCGCGCTCAGAATATAAACAATACGACGATCTCCCAGCTTCAGAATTTTATTAAGATTTCAGACCGTATCAATGAAATCGCTACGCTTGCCGACGACTTGAAGGGACCCGACGGTTTGCATGCTTACGCGGAAGAGGTCAATGAGCTCATCGAGCACGCTTTGCAAAGCGCCAACGCCAAGTTCAATGGAGAGTATATTTTCGGAGGAATTACCAGCGGTTCGGAGCCCTTCGCGGTCAATGAAGACGCCAATGGGAAAATTCAGGATCCGGACGGCGCCGGCGCCGGTTTGGCCGTTACTTACGTGGGGGCTGCCGAGGGGCCGGAATTTCATCTTTCGGAATCAGGCAAAGTAGCGCCATTTACCGAAGGAACTACGAATCAGCAGTTCGCGGACTTCATCAATCGTATGGTCGAGTTGCGGGACGCGTTGGAGGGTGGTGGCCAGAATGCGGTTACCACGAATATGCGAGAGGGATTCGAGGATTCGGAAGACGAACTTATCTTCGCCTTGAGTCGCCAAGGATCGGTACAGCTTAGAATCGAATTCGACCTTAACCTCAATCAGGAACGTTTCACCGAATTGGAGGAAAATATTTCAGCGGAGGCGGATGTGGATCTAACCCAGACCATTGTCCGACTCACGCAAATACAAAACGCGTACCAGGCTTCGCTGCAAAGCGCGGGTCAGGTATTGAACTCGTCGCTTCTGGATTACGTCTAGTCCAGCAAACGGTTTGAATAGAATTTGCCATGAAATTAGCTACAGAGTCGCTTGACGAAAAAGAAGTTTGGGTAAAGCCCATGGAATTCAGCCTGTCCAAAGGCTTGATGGGGTTTTCAGACGAATTCGAATTCGAACTGCTGATCAACGCGGAGGAACTCCCATTCATGTGGATCCGCTCGAAACGCAACCGCGAGCTTGGATTCGTCGTCATCGAACCCGCTCAATTCCTCTCGGATTATGAAATCGAAGTAGCTGACGATGACGCTGCAGCCCTGAAAATAGAGGCTGCGAATGACGCGTTAATCTTGAATATCATCACATTGCCGGAAGACGGCGATATCGAATCGGCAACTGCCAATCTGGTGGCTCCGATCATCCTCAATCGCTCTACGATGAAGGGCAAGCAGGTGATCGTTTCAAACCACATGAAGTTCTCGACAAAACATCCGCTTTTATCCGACACCGCAAATAACGGCTAGCCCAGGAAGGAAACAGCCATGCTCATTTTATCCAGGAAGGTAAACGAGGCAATCGTCGTTGCCGACAACATAGAAATACGCATCACGCGCATCGATGGAGATGTGGTCAAGCTGGGCATCGATGCTCCGCGGTCCATTCCCATCGTTCGCAAGGAATTGGTGGAAGAAGTTTCCGCAACTAACCGGGAAGCAGTCGCCGCTCCGGTGGTTGCAGCAGGAGAGTCCGCTCCCAAGCCTCAGCTCACTGGGCTGGCGCAGAAGTTGGCGAGCAGAAAGAAAGACAAGGAACGGGCAAGTTCGTAGTAAGGTTCGAATACGCTCGGGAAAACCTAAGGAGAGGTCGTAACATGGTCATTAATACAAATCAAAACGCGGTCGAAGCAGCGTCTTCGCTGCAGCGCAGTCAGGCGGCGATGAATCGCTCGATGGCGAGGCTTAGTACAGGATCCAAAATCGTAAAGCCCGCTGACGATGCTGCGGGGTTGTCGAACTCGGAGAAGATTCAAGCTCAGAACTCCCGCATCGAAGCGGCTAGAGTGAATATTCAGAATGCAGTGTCGCTGACGCAGACTGCGGACGGCTTCATGAATTCGATGGGCAAGATTCTCAATCGAATGAACGAGCTCGCGGTGATGGGGAAGGACATTTCCAAGACGGCTTCGGACAAAGCTCTGTACGGAACTGAATTCGATCAGCTGAAAGATCAGCTTCGAGACATTATCGGTAACGGCGACAATGGAACGGATGCAGCTCCGAATTGGAATACGTCGAGCAGTGATCCGGTAGGCTCCTTCAATGGCATTAGCCTCTTTGGGGCCCGGGCGGATATGTCTGTGGTGGTGGGTTCGTCCGGCTCGCAGACAATGAGCGTCAGTCAGATAAATCTTCGTGAAATTGGCGAGGCTATGTCTGATCTGCTCTGGGACAACTCAGTGGACGGCTCCCAAGCGGATGTGACCGTCGAGAGCGCCAACGTGTTGACCGTACTCGATGGAGCGGTCGAGCAGATCGCTAGAGAGCGGGCGAATTTAGGGGCTGTGCAATCGCGTTTGGACGTCGTCGAGATGCAATTGCAGGTCGAGCAGGAGAACCTAATGGCGGCGAATTCGCGTATTCGCGATGTGGATGTCGCCGTCGAAACAACTCGATTGGCCAAGAGCGAAATTCTAACCAAGGCGAGCGTCGCTATGTTGCACAAAGCGAATGGCCTGCCCCAAACCGTACTCCGTTTGCTCGGATAAGCGAGGTCTTGATTATGACAGGTTCAATTGATCGCTATCTCTCGACGCTGCTCTCTTACACGCCAGCCCATAAACGGTATCACCGTTTCGCAGGCGATTATCTCAGTTTGATTCACGTGCCTGCCAATGGGGCGGAGCGCGTCTATTCAGTCGTTTGCAATCCCAAGGCGCACATTCTAACCACGGTTCGCTATCGAGAAACCGTTTGGAAATCGCTCGAGGATCGGGAGCTGGTTGGGGATGTGGAGTTCTCTCCGCAAGTCGATGTGCTGAGAAAGTCCGTGGACGCGACTCACCCCATTTTCAAAATAATCGATCAAGATCTCTTGAGCGCTTGCCGCGATCAGAGCGATGGAGGCGATGGCATGGACTACTACATGTTGATGTGGCAAAAGGATGGCGAAGCTTCGGTAGTGGAATGCTGGGAGCCTTTCGGGCGAGATGATGCTAATTGGACCACTCTCATTAGCGCTGTCGAGACTTTGGCTTCCCAATACGAATTCGCAGCTGCAGAAGCGTGAATCGAGAATGCTGTCGAGCTATGAATCGGCCCGCATCGCAACGAAAATCCAATCAGGGGAAGCCATTTCTAGGCGTTCGATTCATCAATTGCGGATGCTATGGTCGCTTGTATCAAAACAAGGAAGGCACTGCTTACGTAGGAAATTGTCCTCGCTGTGGCAAGCGATACCAGGCCCGTATTGGAGAACATGGGACGAATTCTCGCATGTTCATAGCAAGCTGTTAACGCTGGACTCTCGTTCCCCCGATTGATCGCTCTGCAGTTGTAAGCGGAAGCGGATTACTGTCTCGCGGGCCAGCTGGACAGTCGCAATCCGCCGTAGATGGACCAGCCGATTGGCGAATCTTCGGTTAGGGGAAGCAAGGTAAGCGTCCAAACGAGCTGAGCGGGGTCGGATTTCGTGTACTCGCGGATTTGAGTCCACGCTGGATGGGCTAGCCTCTTGGGCCAGGTCAGTTCCTCGACTCCTTCGGGTCGAAGAAGAAGCCCGTAGCCGACGAGCGCGTTTCCGTTCTCCAGAGGTTGAACGCTACCCATAGCCCAGCTGCGCATGGGTTCCTCGTCTGGAAAGCGCGACTCCCAAATTTTCTTCAGCGTCTTACCGTCTTCGTCCAAGGCGTATTCCTCGGCGCGGCTGCGTATTTGGGCAGGCGATTTGAAATCTCCGAACGGACGTGAGCCGAAATTATCGTTGTTGAAAATCAGAAGGGTGCCTTCATCGGTTATCCAAGGGGCGTGAGGCATCCAGAACCAATCCTGGTTTTCGGGTAGCTTGAGAGCCTTTTCAGCGACGTCGGGCCCGAGCTCTTCCGGTTCGGAAATGGCGAACCATTCGATTTCCTTTGTCGCCACATCGACTTTCGCGATACCGGAAATGAGGCGGAAATTCACTAGAATGGATTTGCCCTCGTCGACTATGCGAACGCCGTTGGCATGGCTCCAATCGAGTGTATCCGGAAAACCGCGACGAACCCAATAGCTAGAGAACGTCAGATAGCCAATTTCGTAAGGATCCAGATAGTCGAAAGCGCTCCACTTCCAAACGACTTCCCCTTCGCGATTGAATCTAATGACGACGTCGCCAACCACGCGTTGCGTTTTACGGGGCGCCTTGGGATCGGTCTCGCTTGTGTAGTAGTTCGGCAATTCGCGAATCTCAGTCGATAGAATGAGGAAGTCGCCATTGGGATATTCCTGGAAAGAATGATGAAAGGTTTGAGCGTCGACGAGGGTGGCCGAGTGCTCCCGTTGTTGCGGTCGATTCTTGGCGACCCAGCTGGCGACTGTGTTGCCGAGTAGATCGATTTCGATTAGCCGATTGTCGGATGTTATGAAAGCGATGTTGCCATTGGCGATGGGACGATAGTCCGTGATGCGAGAGTCGCCGTGATAGTACCAGACGACTTCGCCGGCTTGGTCCACTACGATGAGGATGCCGAGATTCTCGTTGAACTCCGAAGCGGCGGAAATCGCATCCTCGACTTCCAGCGGAATACGCCGTCTCGGGTTGAAAAGGGTATAGCCGTTCGCCATCGCTTGCCCGTTTTTCGTTTCCGTAACGATTTGCGGCATTAGGTCAGGTCGATCGGGCAATGGGGGCGTTTTGACCTTCGGTTGACGGGAGGATCGCTTTGCTCCGCTCGAGTCGGCGATGTAGACATCGAATTTGTATTCGCGATCCGCTCGCATTCCCACGATCGGCAATCCCTTTGCCGGATCGCGATCCGAATGGTATACGGTTTCGAACTCATGGTCGCCGCTGATGCCGCGGATAGTGGTCGTTACCGGACCGCTTGATCGAAATTCGATGATCGCTGCTTGGGGAGCCGCTGGGTTCGAGTTCAGGCGAACGCTGGGTTGCGTTTGGAAGCTGGGGGCCGCGCTTAGAGTCGCGAAAGCGCTGAAAATCAAAAGGGATGCGGCGTAGCGTTTTGTTCTCATACGTGGGGTCCTATTGAAAGTTGATATTGTAAGCGCAGAATCTCTCAAGTCCTCAAGGTACAATCTTGCAGGGGTTAGTGGAGGGAAAACGAATCGCATTATATGATCGCATGCGCGAAATTGGAACTGCATTACGGCTATTGAAATGTCCGTAGGCCGTCTTCCACAAAACGTTTGGGTGCTGACCGCATGCCAGTTTTTGCTCATGTCGACTGCGCCTTTGGTGGTTTTCGTCGGCGGATTGCTGGGGAAAGACTTAGCTCCCACGCCGAAACTGGCGACTCTGCCTTTGTCGGCGCTGATCTTGGGAACGGCGCTTTCGACAATCCCTGCGGCGATGCTGATGAAACGAATCGGTCGCAAGTCGGGTTCTTTCATCGGTTATGGAATCGCATTGCTCGGGGCATTCGCGGCCATGCAAGCGGCTGTCCAGGCGAACTTCGTTCTGCTATTGGCTGGCGCGGGGCTGTTGGGTTCAAGCATGGCCTTCGCCCAACAGTTTCGATTCGCAGCGCTGGAGAGCTTGAAGGATCCCGGCGATTTTCCGACGGCTCTCTCGGTCATGATGCTCGGCGGAATCGCTTCGGCATACATTGGCCCTGAGTTGGGTTTGAGCGGCAAGGACTTGATCGAATCGCCTTTTGGATACGCAGGATCCTTTCTTTTGCTGATGGGGGCGATCGTGCTGTCGATGCTTCTGTTTTCCCTCTACAAGGAGCCAGAGGTCGTCGAGGAAGCTTCGGACGAACCTGCCCGACCGATCGGAAGGATCGCGCGCGGTCCTTTGTTCATCGTGGCCGTTCTTTCGTGGGGGGGTAAGCTTTGGCGTGATGAGCTTCGTGATGACGGCCACTCCTCTCAATATGCATGAGATTTGCGGTATCGACCTTTCCAGTACGAAGCAAGTGATCCAGGGGCATATCGCTTCGATGTTCATCCCTAGTCTATTCGGAGGCTATCTGATCAATCGCTTTGGCATAGGTCGCATCATCTTTGTCGGGGCCGTTCTTTACGGAGGGATGATGCTCGTCGGTCTAGCGGGCCAGAGTTTGATGCACTTTTGGGGTTCGCTGCTGTTCTTGGGAGTGGGATGGAACTTCCTGTTCGTGGGAGGCAATTCGCTCCTTCCGCAAGCCTATCGGCCCTCTGAACGATTCAAGGCTCAAGCGTTCAACGATTTCGTGGTATTCGGCGCGCAGGGCGCGGCTTCATTGGGAGCCGGTTGGTTCCTTTTCGAATTCGGTTGGAAACCGCTCTTGTGGATATGCTTGGCTCCGACTGTTATCGTTGCTTGCTCGGGACTCTGGCTCGCCCGAAGGGGCAATTAGATTAAGGCGCATGAAGCGTTGAAGATCCGTAAGCGCATTGACGGGATTGAGAGCGGGTTCCCCGACCCATACTTGCCAGTCGCGCTTACAGCTTCTTCATTACGGCTTCCACGATAGGCGCCGTACCGTGTTCGCCGCCGAACTCGCAGGGCCTGAGATTCCCGTCTGCGAAAGCCGCTTCGACTGCCTGAGAGATGCGTTTGCCCGCGGGTTTTAGATCGGGCGCGCCTTTCGAATCGGCCAGCCATTCGAGCATCATGGCCCCTGACTGAATGGTGGCGACCGGGTTGGCTAGCCCTTTGCCCATGATGTCGGGGGCGGAGCCGTGACAAGGTTGAAAGACGGCCTGGCGATCGCCTATGTCAGCGGACGGCGCCATGCCCATTCCGCCCATTAGCGCGGCGCCGGCATCGGAGAGGATATCTCCGTACATGTTTTCGGTGACCATGACATCGAAATTCCATGGCTGCTTGATGAAATTCAAAGCGGTGATGTCTACGTAGGCGTGATCGGCTTCGATATCCTGGTAGTCTTCACGGACCTCGTAGAAGATCTTGCGAAAGTAGGCCATGGACCCGAGCACGTTGGCTTTGTCGATGCAAGTAACTCGTCCGGGCTTGCCCTCGGCTTTGCGAGCGCGTCCCAATTCGAAGGCGAATTTGAAGAGACGCTCCGACACGGAGCGCGTTACCAGAAGAAAGTCGCGGGCTTCGTCATCGCCCCGCATCTCCACTTGGCCGCGGCTTGAAAAGAGTCCTTCGGTCGATTCGCGGATAAGGACGAAGTCTATGCTCTTGCTTCGGGGATCAGCGAGGGGCGTGTACATTCCGGGAAAGGTCTTCACGGGTCGTACGCCGGCGTAGAGTTCGAAGTGTTCGCGCAAATCGAGTTGCGGCGCGATTTCTCGTCCGTCTCCGTAGCGAATGCTCGGCAATCCCATGGCTCCAAGGAGAATGGCGTCGGAGCGTTCGCATTGATCCATCACTTCCTTGGGCAGAGGATCCCCAACGCGTTGATACAGGGCAGCGCCAGCTTTTAGGTTTACGAAGTCGAGATTCGTGGTCGCCCCAGTCTTGCGAAGCGCTTCGCGGATAATTTCCACTGTGGGATTGACAACTTCGGGACCGATGCCGTCGCCGGGAAGATTCGCGATGGAGAGCGTCTTGCTTTCAGCAGCATTCATAGGAAATAAGCGAGGTATATTCTAGCGTTCGATGGCGATGATGCGGGCGGGGCTGCCATCGCTCCCCTCGGGCTTAAGGGGCAAGGCGAAGAGCTCTACCGTATCGAGCGTTATCGCTTCCAGGTTACAGAGCCCTTCGGCAATCACGATTTCCGCTCCTAGCAGGATTTCATGGATACGAGTGACTTCGGGAATATCGTTCACATCCGCTACTGATGGCGCCTCTACGCCGATAAACCCAATACGCTTTTCAGCGAGCCATAGGGCTAGATCTTCCGAGATACGTGGTAGGCCGTCTCGATAGATGGCCGAGTCGTTGACGAACTTCGACCAACCCGTTTTGAGAATGATCCGATCGCCCGGCTCGATGGTTTGGGCAGCTTCGCCCAGATGAGCGACTTCAATCAATGCCCGAGGCTGGAGGCCGTCTATGGATATGATGCGGCAGGGACCGACACACTTGTCTAGGTCCAGCTGATCGATGGTCGCGCCTCCCTCTATAAAGTGAAGCGGCGCATCCATATGAGTCCCGGAATGCGTGTAGAGACTGAGCGTTCGGGCGTTCCAGCCGTTGTCTTTCTTGGTTGAAGCGACTTCGCATTGATAGCCGCGCATCCCTGGCCGATAGGTGAGGGTGAGGTCTATGATCTTCGACATGCTCTTCGATTGGGGGCTCCGAGCATTCGGGCGGTCGATTGGAGATCAAGAAGATAAAGATGAGCTATTCGGGTCGTTTTCAAGCGCTGCGCTGAAAATCGGGCGCTCAATAACGAGTTGGTTTCGTTCAAGAACGAGCAAAATTCGACTGAATCAAGATCCTCGAGGGAGTTGGCAAGGCCCCTGCTAAAATGGGAATCGAGCTCAGAAACGTAGCTCGTTCAAACGATAAACTCACTGATATAAATGATGAACAAACGACTAACTGGATTGTTCGCTTCGGCTCTCATCGCAGCTGGAACGACTTACGGACAAATCGAGATCAACGAGAATCTCTCAGTAACAGGTTTCTTGGATATGTCTGTTACGGATACGGATTCCGATAGCGGCGATTCCTCGTCCTATAATTTCGACCAAGCAGAAATCGACTTTCTCGTATCCTTCGACGAAGTTTCCGGTCAGATCGACCTTAACTACCTGGGCGGCAATGATGGCGCGTTCGATCTCGAGCAGGCCTTCATTACTTACGATCTCGGCTCAGGTTCCAGCGTTACCGCGGGCAAATTCCTGAGCTACCACGGTTGGGAAGCGGCTGAACCGACTGGCTTGTTCCAGTATTCGTATGCCTATGACTTGGTCGGAACGATTCCAGGCTATCACAATGGCGTCACTTATGACTACAGCGACGACTTGATGACGCTTGGCATTGGATTGCTTGACGCGGTTTACACGTCCGATGGTTCGATCGGCGACAGCTCCTATGGAGTGGAAGCGAAAGCGGTATTCACGCCTGCAGAAGGCCTTACGCTCTATTTTGGCTACGCCAAGGACAAGATGGAAACCGGCAAAGACATGGACCTCATCAACTTCTGGGCCTCCTACGAAGTTGGCGCCGCGACCTATGCTGTCGAGTTCAACACCTATGACTTCGGAATGACCGAAGGAGAGCAGTGGTTGGCCATGGGCAACTGGGCATTGACCGACACCCTTGGAATCACCGCTCGTATAAGCGACGACGCGATCGATGGCGGCGAGTCAGCGATGAAGTATACGCTCAGCCCCGGTTGGACCGTTGGCGACAATCTGGCGATGCTGATCGAGATCAGCGAAACGGATTTCGACACGATGGGTTCGGCGACATCGCTCGCTTTCGAAACCATTTTCACTTTCTAGTTCGAGGGTTACAGAAAGCCCTGCTTTCGTCTGAGTAGTGTAAGCCCCCGGAGCGATCCGGGGGCTTATTTTTTCGGTCACGAAGAAAAGTATTGCATTAGTTTGCACCTTAAAGATCGTATAAGTCCTTACCGAATCGCCCCGTTCGGATCGCGTTGGATATGGAACGGCCTAACTATCTGTAGTTTAATGAATTACTCTACGTCGGAATTGAGTTTGCCTGCTGTGCAGGGAGAAGACGCTTCGATTGTTCGAAATGGTCTGATCGAACGGAATGGGGATCTCTACTACCGAATTTCGGATTCGGATAGAATGCCCCCGTTTCTAATGAACGTGGTAAGCGGTTCGAATCATTGGATGTTCATTGCCAGCAATGGAGCGCTTACGGCGGGTCGTCGCAATGCCGACAACGCATTGTTTCCCTATTGCACACAGGATAAGCTGTTCGAGCTCGCCGATACGGTGGGTAGCTTTTCGGCTCTTTGGGTTGATGGCGATGCCGAGGGAGGCGTTTTATGGGCGCCGTTCAAGGGCGATGTCGCGTCGCCGGGTTCGAGGCGCTTTCTTTACAAGAATGTGGGCGGCGATCGCGTCGTGTTCGAGGAAGCGAATGAATCTCTAGAGCTTGTTCTACGATATTCGTGGAGCTCAGGAGATCGATATGGCTTCGTCAGGAATGTCGAACTGGTCAATTATGGAAAGCGTTCCAGAACGATTCGCTTGCTGGATGGTATCCAGAATCTCGTGCCGTACGGCCTGGATCAGAGTTTCGTAAGTCAATACAGCAACCTGTCTGACGCCTATAAGAAAAACGAGTTGATCGAGGACGAGGGCCTAGGCATCTACTATCTGAGCTCCATCCCGACTGACCGAGCGGAACCGAGTGAGGGGCTCAGGGCTACCATCGCATGGTCTCTCGGTCTGGACCGATCGAACGTTGCGGTTTCCTCGACGCAGATAGACGCCTTCTTAAGGGGCGAGCGATTGGAAACGGAAACGGATAAGCGAAGTTTTCGCTGCGCTTATCTAGTGGAGTCGAATATTCGATTGGAGCCGGGAGAAAGCCTATCTTGGAGCGTCGTCGCAGACATCAATCGAAGCGCGAGTCAGATTGAAGCATTGCGCTGCGAGTTTTCGGATACGAAGGAGCTAAGGCGTTCCATAGAACAAGACTTAGCGATGAATGCGAATGCGCTGCGTCGAAAAATCGCTAAGTCGGATGGACTCCAATCTTCTTCTCAGCCGTTGCGCGATGCCCGTCACTACTCGAACACCATGTTCAACATCATGCGGGGAGGGATATTCGATGATGGCTATCAGGCGCAAATCTCTGACTTCCTAGACTACCTCGAGTCCTGGAATAAGGAAACGCTGCGGCGTCACAAGAAGAGTATCGAGTCCCTCGGCGAGTCGATTGACCGCAGCCGACTTTTAGCCTGGGCGGAAGAGACAGGGGACCGCTTCTTGATTCGATTAGCCACTGAATACTTGCCGCTCTCGTTCAGTCGTCGCCATGGCGACCCCAGTCGGCCCTGGAATAAGTTCTCCATTGAAACTCAAGATGAGCGCGGGGCTCCTTCCTTGGATTATCAAGGGAATTGGCGCGACATATTTCAGAATTGGGAACCGCTTGCTTATGCGTATCCAGAGTATTTGGACGGAATGATATCTCGCTTCCTTTGTTCGTCTACCGCTGATGGATATAATCCCTATAGAGTAACGCGCGATGGATTCGATTGGGAAACGCTTAATCCAGACGAGCCGTGGTCGAATATCGGATACTGGGGTGACCATCAGATTGTATATCTCCTCAAACTGCTCGAAGCCTATCAAGACCGGCAACCGGAAAAGCTGAAGTCGCTCCTTGGCGAAGAGCGATATGTTTATGCTGATGTGCCGTATAGAATTCGCGGTTTCGATGCGATCTGGGAGAACCCGCGAGAGACGGTGGACTATGCCGACGAAGCGGCAGAGACTTCAATGAAGCGATCGGCTTCGATCGGCGCCGATGGCAAGACTCTGCGCGATTCTTCGGGCAAGGCTGTCGAGGCCAACCTGATCGAAAAGCTGATGGTCCCTTTGCTATCCAAGCTATCGAACTTCGTTCCCGATGGCGGGATTTGGATGAATGCGCAGCGACCTGAGTGGAACGATGCGAATAATGCATTAGTAGGGTACGGCGTGTCTGTGGTAACCCTTTGCTACACCTATCGCTACCTAGAATTCTTGGATCAATTGCTGGCTTCTGTCGAAAATGGCGAAAGCGTTGAGCTCGACGAGCGTTTGTCGGAATTTCTGGATTCGCAGAGGGGTATATTTTCGAGGTTCGAGCCGCAATTGAGCGAAGGGTTCGACGAAGCGAAGCGATATCGTATGCTGAGCGAGTTGGGATATTCCGGAGAGCGTTTTCGCGAGGCGCTCTATGGTGGCGATTTCGGGCGTTCGAAACGGAGTGTGGATGTGGGAGCCATTCGCGGATACCTTGAGATCGCTCTTCTTTTCGTTGGCAAATCGATCGATTCGAATCGTCGTTCGGATGGTATGTACCATTCCTACAACCTGCTCAGACCGTTAGGGGGCGTGGCCGTTGGAATCGATCGCTTGCCTGAGATGCTAGAGGGACAAGTCGCGGTATTGAGCTCGAATCGTCTCGGCGTCGAAGAGGTCGCTGGTTTATTGAATTCCCTTAGGTCGAGTAGGCTGTATCGGCAGGATGTCGAGAGCTACACCCTCTATCCGGATCGGGACCTGCCGCGGTTTCTGGAAAAAAATCGCGTTTCTGCTCAGAGAGTGGAAGCGATTTTGGCCTTGCGCTCCATGATTGAGAGAGGGGATTCGAGAGTTCTTTCCAAGGATGTATCTGGAACGTATCGATTCAATGGCGACTTCCGTAATAGCGATGATGTGGCGAAGGTCTTGGAGCGCATCCGAGGAGATTACGCAAATGTCTTGGATCACGATTCGAAAGAGGCGATTCTATCGCTCTTCGAGGATACTTTCAACCATCGCAGCTTTACGGGACGCTCAGGGACGTTTTTCGCATACGAAGGGCTGGGAAGCGTGTACTGGCATATGGTTTCCAAACTGATTCTTGCGATACAGGAGAACTGTATACGATACAAGGATACGGACGAATTCCCCGGACTTGCGAGTCACTATTTCGAAACGGTTGATGGGCTCGGATTGGAGAAAAGCCCCGAGGAGTATGGAGCGTTTCCTATCGATGCCTATTCTCACACCCCTCAGCATGCAGGCGCCCAACAGCCAGGAATGACGGGGCAAGTAAAGGAAGACATCCTGTCTCGATTTGGCGAACTGGGAGTAAGCGTCTGCGATGGCGTTCTTCAATTCGAGCCGATTCTGCTTAAGGGAGGCGAATTCGATTCCAAGCCAAAGACTTTTTCGTTCATCGCGATTGATGGTTCCGAAAGCAATTTGAGCCTAGAGGGCAATAGTTTGGCGTTCACTTATTGCCAAACGCCGGTACGCTATACATTGGGCGATCAGTCAGAGCTTGAGATCGAATTTGAGGATGGGCGTTCGGTTTCGCGAGCAGAGCTTCGGTTAACGCGGGAAGAATCGCTTTCCGTATTCGCTCGATCGGGACGAATCGTGGGCATATCCGTAACGCTCTGCCGCGAACAATTGCTGAAGGACTAGTTAGCCGCTTGTGACGACTCCGTTTGTTGCGAATAGGCGGAGAACGCCGAGCGTTAGCGACACTCGAGACTGATAGGTCGAAGAAAGGGATTACCAATCCATCGAACGTAGCCACAAAGTGGCGGAGAGGTTCGAGGAGCGCAGCGACGACACCTGAGAGAGCGGAGCGATGAAGAAAGGGATTACCAATCCATCGAACGTAGCCACAAAGTGGCGGAGAGAGAGGGATTCGAACCCCCGGTTCCTTTCGGAACAATGGTTTTCAAGACCACCGCATTCGACCACTCTGCCATCTCTCCGTTGGTCTGGGAGCAGCCATTTGGTTGCCCCTGCGAGTTTCGACCTTTGGTATTCCGATATGGCGTTCTGCCATTGCCTCGCTTTCGCTCGGGTGTCGTTCAGCATGAGCCGAACTCGGTACTCCGTTGGTCTGGGAGCTAGTGCTAGGCCGCTCTCTGCGTATGTCAACCTTGGGATTTTAAGACTAGTCTTTATTCTAGGATCTGTCGCAGCGGTACCATGGGCGAGAGGCTGAACCCGTGCTTCTGGTAGAATCGTTCGGCGGCCAGGTCGTCGAAGTCGGTGAGCAAGGTGATTCGCTTGCAATCGTGGGTTTTGGCCAGTTCGACGGCGGCGCCCACCAGTACGGAGCCGTAGCCTTGATTGCGATAGTCTGGGTGGATTACCATGTCCTCCATGAGGGCGACGCGACCTCCCATCGCGGTGCTGACCGTGTACAGTAAGCTGACCATGCCAATGATAGGCTCGCCCTCGCGTTCAGCCACGAGTAGCTCGCCGATCGCTGGATCGGATATAATCATCTCCAGTCCTTTGGTTTGTTTCTCGAGATTCGCGGTAAACTCCTTCTCTTGCTCGAACAGATGGCCGAGCAAGGTAGCGAGAAAGGGAATGTCTGATTGCGTGGCCTTGCGAATTTCGATCATAACGAATCGCGCTATAGCTGATTTCGCGCCGATGCCTTGAGCCGCTCATTTTTGAGCGCAAGGTAGGGCAGGACTGATTATCCGGGGGTCGTCCGAGCGAAGACTGGTTTTACGCAGATAGGTCGGTACTTGGGTCGCTTCTTGCAAGCTGCTGACGATAACCCGTCCAAATGCGGCGTTTTTCCGTAAAATCTTGAAAATTAGGGCAACATTCGCTTCTGAAGCGTCGTCTATAAGTATCTAGTGAAGTCATTTATCGCCATATTCAGTTTGATTGCTCTCGTCGCTTCGTCGGCTGCGGGGGGCATGGGCGAGGTGATTCTTTGCACGCATATGGATGGGGAAACCCATCGCGTCACGCCGCAAGCTCACGAAGCGGAAGGCCATGGCGAGTGCAGTCACCATCATGAAGACTCCGACCATGCGGCTTGCGCCGACGATGACCTTTGCTGCAACCCTTGCACCGATACGGAGATCAAGCTCGAAGAGCTGGACGAGGGGAGTGTCAAGATCGAGCGTTCACTGACGAAGAGCCCGAATGCAGCGCCGATCGCTTTGAGCGCCCTTGACGAGACGCTTATCGGTCAATCGTCGCAGCGGATCTTGCAATTGCCTGTACGCGGGCCGCCGGATGGCGCGTCAGCGACCTTGGCGATGGTCAAAGCGACCGTACTGAGAATCTGATACTCCTGATTGCGTAACGCGCTCGGCGTTCGAATGCCGGGCCTAATCGAGTCTCCTTCAGCGGAGACTTACCTAACCGCATCAGGAGTTTTCTATGTCCAGATTTTCGAATTACTTAATCGCCTTTATTTTAGCTATTTTAATTGCCGGCATTCCCAATGCCGCAGCGGCCTCGCTCTCCAAGGAGGAAGCGATTGCCCTCGCCCTATCGCAGAACAAGTCGCTCGAAGCGGCTCGCATGGCCATCGAGCAAGCGGAAGCCGACTGGGAGCACGAGGGGACTTGGGACGATCCAGAACTGATGATCGATTACAGTGACGATTGGTTGTTCAATAACGAAGGCGAGTCGGCGTTCGGGATCGGCTTTCGGCAGAGCTTTCCAGTGACCAACCGATTGAGTTTGATCAAGGGCATCGCGGAAGTGGAAATCGACTTGGCTCGCAGCGAGGTGCGAAATGCCGAACGTCTCTTGATTCGCGAAATCGAAATTGCCTTGAATGATTTGGCTCACTTGGAAGCTCAAATCGATCTGCGGAAAAAGCTCCTCGAATTGAATGCCTCTTTTGCCGCATTCATGGAGTCGCGAATTGAACGGGCGGAAGCTTCCTCCTTGGATGCTAACCGATTAAAAATAGAGCGTTACGCGATCGAACAGCAAGCGGACCGACTCGCCACTCAGCGTGAAGCCAAGCTTTCCGAGATTCGTAGATACTTGGGACTGGAAGTAGGGGAGTCATTAGATGTCGAATACAGCCTTGAGGGTTTGGGGCAACTTCCGCAAATGCCTTTGCTGGATGAGGAATCTCTGTCGGACCACCCGCAATTTCGCATGAGCGAACTGCTGATAGAAATTGCGGAAACGGAAACCGAGCTCGCGCACGTCAGCCGTTGGCGGGACATTTCCGTTGGAGTAAGCTTCGAAAGCGAACGCTCGACGGACGCTCCACTTGGAATCGAAAGCGAGCGTTTCTTCGGCGTCAGCGTCATCATCCCGCTCCCCTTGCGGCACAAACACGAGCCGATAGAGCGAGAAAGGCTATCGAAGCTTGCTCAGCGTCGGACGGAGTCCGAAGCGCTCTCGCTTGCGATTCGAACGGAGGCGGATACGCTTCGTCGTCAGGCTGAGAGACTCTACGAACAAGCGAACCGCTACGAGGAGACAATGACCCAACTCGTGGACGAAACGTATGACGAGATGAATTCTGCTTACGCAGAGGGTCAAGTGAGTCTAAGCGAAGTATTTCGCTCTCAGGAGCAGCGTCTCGAAATCCAATCCAAGCGTCTCGAGATGATACGCGATTACAGACAATCCCTGGTCGAATGGAGCGCGGCGACGGGACGAAACCTGGGGGACGCGAGATGAACTCGTTTGTCAAGAAGACCCTACGAAAACTCTTTCAAATGAACTATCGAATTTCACTATTAACGTTCGCTTGGGTAGCGACATCGTCGCTGGCTCTCAATGCGAGCGATCTCATCATTCTGGACGAAAATGGCCTCCGAAACTTAGGTATCCAAACCGTGGAGGCGGAAGAGCGGGTCTTTGAAACGATCGCTTTCGCTATCGGACGCATCGAGGAAATCCCATCCAGTCGCTCCGTCCTCTCGTCGCGCATCGCGGGGCGGATTGTGGAAATAAGCGCCTTCGAGGGCGATACTGTGCAAGCGGGACAAGTTTTGGCGCGCGTGGAGAGTCGTCAACTGGGCAATCCACCGCCAAGTATCGTGTTGGAGGCCCCGCAAGGTGGTCTGATTGTCGAATCGCACGTGAGCTTGGGACAGCCAGTCGAGCCAGATGCGGAACTGCTCGATATTTCAGACCGTTCGCGCATGTGGGCAATCGCTCGGATTCCCGAGCAAGAGGCGGCCCGGGTGGGTATTGGTTCTCGGGCCCGCATTCGCATTCCCGCCCTCGGCGAAGGCGTAATCGAAGCGAAACTCGAGCGCTTCGGAGTGGACGCGGACCGACAGGCGGGGACGGTAGAAGGCGTATTCGTTCTGGACAACGCGGAAGGCAAGTTACGGCCAGGACTGCGGGCGGAGTTTTCAATCGCGCTGGATCGTCGCGAGGATGTCCTCTCGGTGCCCAAGGAAGCGATACAAGGCGATCCTGCTAACCGAGTCATTTACGTTAAGGACTTCGATTTGTCGAATGCATTTGTGCGGGCGCCGGTTGTTCTTGGCGAGCGCAACGACCGTTTCGTCGAGATTCTTTCTGGCGTCTTTCCCGGGGACGAAGTCGTGACGAGCGGCTCCTATTTGCTGGGTTATGCGGGTGGCGGCAGTGGCATTTCGCTTAAAGATGCGCTGGATGCGGCTCACGGTCACGAGCACAATGAAGATGGTTCCGAGATGACGCCGGAGCAGCGCGCTCAGCAAGCCGCCGAGCGCCACGACGATCATCACGACGATCATCACGACGAGGGGTCGTCCAAGGCATTGATCGCCTATGCGGTTCTTTCGACCTTGCTGTGCGTCGGCTTGGCCCAAGCGCTGTGGAGCCGGAGAAGAAAGGCAGGAGCGTAACGCTATGTTGAATGCGCTGATACGCTTTTCGCTGCGACAGCGGCCGTTGGTGATCGCGGCGGCTGCGGTGGTATTGCTCTGGGGGACTAAGACGGCTCTGGAGCTTCCCGTGGATGTGCTGCCGGACTTGACTAAGCCGACAGTGATCCTGCTGACCGAGTCGCCGGGTTTTGCTCCGGAGGAGGTGGAGACTTTGGTGACGATTCCTTTGGAGAATGCTTTGATGGGCGTGACGGGAGTGACGCGACTGCGTTCGGTAAACGACATCGGCCTCTCCTTGATCTTTGTGGAATTCGAATGGGGCACGGACATTTATCGGGCGCGCCAGTTCGTGCAAGAGCGGCTCGCGGGCGCAACAGAGACACTGCCCGAGGGAGTGAGTCCCTACATGACCCCAGTGGCTTCGCTGATGGGCAATATCATGCTGGTGGGTTTGGTTGACCCGACCGGCGCGATCGACCCCATGGAGTTACGGGCTTTAGCGGATTGGTCGGTGGCTCGCCGCTTTCAATCCATCCCCGGTATCGCCGAAGCCCTATCCATGGGCGGTGGCGTCAAACAGGCGCACGTGCAGCCCGATCCGGATCGCATGCTGGCGTTGGGTGTAGGCTTCGAGCAAATACGCGAGGCAGCCCGTAAGGCGGTCAAGAATACGACGGGAGGCTTTCTAACCGAATCCGCGCAGGAGGTCATGGTGCGCAATCTGGCGATGACTACCGATCTGGATGAAATCGCCGATACATTGGTCAGCTATGAACACGATCGGCCAATCCGGTTGCGCGACGTGGCGACGGTGCGTTGGGACGTCGAGCCCATGCGGGGCGATGCGGGCTTGGGCAGCAAGCTGTTGCCGGGCTCTTGGGAGGGCGATCCCGTTCGCGGCTATCCGGGCGTTATCATCAGCGTAACCAAGTCGCCGGGCTTTGATACCATGGAGTTGACCGACAAGGTCGAAGCGGCCATGGCGTCCCTGCAAAGCGCGCTGCCGGAGGGAGTGGAATTGGCGACGCTCTATCGCCAATCGGACTACATCGAGATTTCCATTGGGAACTTGGAGGAGGCCTTGCGCGACGGCGCGATCATGGTGGCCGTGGTGCTCTTTCTATTTCTGTTCAACGTTCGGATTACGCTCATTACCCTGAGCGCCATACCGCTGTCGATGGGGATCACGGTCATTGTATTTGATTTGTTCGGACTGAGCGTGAATTCGATGACTCTAGGAGGATTGGCGGTGGCGATCGGTATGGTGGTCGACGACGCGATTGTGGATGTGGAAAACGTGTTTCGCCGCTTGCGGGAGAATGCCGCAAAGTCCGAGCCACGGCCGTCTTTGGAGGTCATTGCGGATGCGTCGGCGGAAGTGCGTTCGTCTATCCTCTACGCGACGGTCCTCATCATCTTGGTATTCCTTCCCTTGCTAGCGCTTACAGGGCTGGAAGGGAGGCTTTTCTCGCCTATCGCGATCGCGACTATCGTGAGCATGGCCGCGTCGTTTCTGGTTTCGCTGACTGTAGTGCCGGCTCTGAGCTCCTACTTGCTTAAGCCGAAGCCAGGACGGAGCCATCGAGATGGGGCAGTGGTTCGATTTCTCAAATGGCTCTTCCGCAATACCTGGCTTCGACTGTCGCTGTCGCAGCCTTTCATCGCCTTGTTGCTGACGGGGGGATTGTTCTATTTCGCTTGGACTGCGTTTCTCTCGATGGGGGCGAATTTCCTACCCCCTTTCAGGGAGCCCACCTTGCTCGTGGCTACGACGGCCGCTCCGGGGACTTCGCTGAAGCAGACGACGGAAATCGCGAACGTTGCCCAGGATTTGCTCCTGCGCATTCCCGAAGTGGAAACGGTAGGCTATCGCGTAGGCCGGGCCGAGCGGGGCGATCACGTGGTGCCGGTATCCACGGTCGAGTTCGATGTGGAATTCGCCGAGGACATGGAGCGCGAACGCGGCGAAGTGATAGAAGCGGTGCGCGAGACCATGCGAGGCGTTCCGGGGACGTTCAGCGCCATGAGCGGTCCGCTCGCCGACCGAGTAGGACATATGTTGAGCGGCGTATCGGCGAAGGTGGCGGTCAAGATTTTCGGTCCGGACTTGGATACGTTGCGGGCGTTGGGCACGGAAGTTGCGGAGATCGCCCGCTCGATTCCGGGATTGGAGGAAGCTCGTATCGAGCAGCAGGCCCCAATTCCTCAGTTGCGCATCGAAGTGGACCGCGATCGAGCCTTGGCTTATGGAGTGACGCCGGGCGATCTCAACGAGCAGCTGGCCACGTTGATGGGAGGGGAATCCGTGGCGGAGATTTACGAGGGACAACGCGTTTACGACCTGGTCGTGCGATTGCCGATCGAGTGGCGCGAGTCGCCTGAGCGTTTAAGCAATTTGTATATCGATACGCAAAGCGGTCAGCGCATTCCGCTTAGCTACGTGGCGGATATTAGGCAGGCGACCGGTCCCAATACGATACTGCGTGAGAACACTGTTCGCCGGTTCGTCGTATCCATAAATCCTACCATCGACGACTTGAATACGGCAGTGGAACGTCTGCAGCGCGATGTTTCAGAGAAGGTGGAATTGCCGACTGGATACACGATTTCATTCGAGGGGGAGTATGAGGCTCAGCAAGCGGCCCGGCGCGTGATCCTGATCGCATCGTGCGTCGTGCTGTTGGCGATCGCATTTCTGCTTTATGGCTATTTCAAAGGATTTGGGTTCGTTGCGCTGGTGCTGACGATAATTCCGATTTCCTTGATCGGGGGCGTGCTCAGCACAAAGTATTCATTGAACAACGTCAGTATCGCGACTTTGGTAGGCTTCATCGCGGTCGCGGGAATCGCGGCCCGCAACAACATCATGCTCATCTCGCATTACTTGCACCTCATGCGCAAGGAAGGGGAGAAGTTTACGCGCAGCATGATCGAACGAGGAACGCTGGAGCGACTGGTTCCGATTCTGATGACGGCAATCTCGGCTGGTTTGGCCTTGATCCCCTTGGTCTTGGCAGCAGACGAGCCCGGCAAGGAAATCCTCAATCCGGTTGCGGTAGTGATTGTGGGCGGATTGGTGAGCTCGACCGTTCTCGGACTAGGCGTCACGCCTGCCCTGTTTTATCTGTTCGGCCGCAAGCAAGCGGAGAACGCCATCCGTCACGAGGTATCGGTTTCGGAGTAAGTAGAGAATGTCGCGCCACTAGTCGGAACGAATATTTTGAAACAAACGTATTAGCAATAGAACCTATATGAATATGAAGACGAACATCGCATCGCTGGCAGCCCTGCTTGCTTGCCTAGCTGCTCCCTTAAACGCGGTTGCCGCTGAAAAGGAACATCACGAAGAGGAAGGTGACCGCATTGAAGCCCCTAATGGCGGACGCGTGGTCTACTCCGTCGAGCCTCATCTTGAGTTCTATCTCCAAGAGGATCGAACGGTGAAGATCACCTTTCTCGATGATGACGGCAATACAGTCGCTCCAGCCAAGCAATCGATTAGCCTGATCGGTGGCGACCGGGCTAATCCAACGCGATTGAGTTTCGCTCAGACTGGAGAATCGCTTGTATCCGACAAAGCATTGCCGGAAGGAAACCTGCTGCCGATTATTCTGAACATAAAGGAAAATCCCGGAGCGAAAACCATACGAGAGCGATTTAACCTAAACCTCAGTACCTGCCCCGAGTGCAGCCTGAAAGAGTACGCCTGTATCTGTGGTCACGAAGAAGGCCATCACGACGATCATTAATAGAATTAGGGTCTAAGCTTTGCCTTGCCCTTTCAAAAGGGCCCATTCCACCAAAATCAGATTTGGGACCCAGCACATCCATGCGATGGTTTGATAGGCGGCTTCGAAGGGGACGCCGTTGGCCATCATGCCGGGCAGACCGAAGCGTAGGGTGACCGCGGCGTAGGTGAGGGCGTAGTTGCGGTACATCCAAATGCGATGACGCGATTGATCGCCTTGGCGAATGCGGACTAACGCCATGGACCCGCTCCAAACCCAGAGGATCGCGAGGACGCCGAATCCGATTTGGGCGGCAAGACCACCGAAGGTGACGGTGGCGAGGTAGAGTCCCGACAAACCCGAGGCAAGAACTGCTAGGAGATATACGCGACCCAAAATTCGATGCGTATTCAGACTTCGAGCGCGTAGTTTGTTGTTGAGAAGGAACGGTCCAAGTAGAAGAGCAATGCCGCCTCCGTAGACGTGCGAGATGCCGACGATCGGCGGATTTAGAAATCGCTCTCGAATCTCTTGGGCTCCCATCGAAGGAATGAGCAGGAAAACGAATCCGTACAAAGCGACGAAGGTCGCTAGAATCGTCATGAGGTACCAGAGGAGTTTCCTTTTCATGGTGGGGGGATTTGCGACGTAGGACCTATGCTGGCGAAATGCTGCGTATGAAGAGAGTCAAAGCGACATATTAAGAAAACCAAACCGATGCGGCGCTTCGCCAGCGAAGGCCCTACAATTTCGAATCCGAATCTCCCTAAAGTACCAGATGCTATCTTCGTCGTGGGCTTGGAGGGCGATGGCGGCGCCGTTCGGGTTCAGGAGGCGGCCTTTGCGGTTGGGTTTGCGTTCAGGGTTTTCGGGCTCGGTGTAGTCGACGACTTGTTTGTCGTTTAGCCAGACTTGGATGCGTTTGCCTTGCACGCGAATGCGGGTCTCGAACCACTGAGTGTCGTCGAGGGGGCGTTCGCTGAGATCGACCACGTCGTAGAGGCTGCCGGTCTTCTGTTTGACGGTTGGGCTTGTATTCAGATTTATCTCATAGCCGTTGGCGAGGTGACCTTTGTCGTCGCGCAGGGCGTAGTCGGTGTGAATGAAGATGCCGGAGTTCGACTTGGCTTCGCCTTTCGCGGTGACAACGAGCTCGAAGTCCTTGAAGGGGACCAGTTGATCGTCATCGCCCACATAGAACAAGTGGGAGCGCAGCTCCTTGCTGTGTGCAATGAGCAGTCCGTTGTGAACGTAGAATGATCCTTCGGCGCGGTTGGTATGCCAGCCGGAAAGGTCCCGACCATTGAAGAGATCGATCCACTCGTCTGCGGCTGCCGTGAGCGTCAGCAGAGGAATGAAAATAAATGCGAGGAGGGGTAGGCGATTCATTGGGATATCTAGACGCACTTTACGTTTACAGATTGCGCGGTTCCCGCAAGGGTATTAGATAGGTGTCTAATGACAAAGATTCTACCCCTCCTTTTTGTTTATCTAGGTTCCTTCTCGTTAGCTCTAAGCGCCTCGGAACGTCCAAACTTCCTCATCATCTTCATCGACGATCTGGGTTACGGCGACTTGGGCAGCTATGGTGGAACGGATGCCCGCACGCCGAATATCGATCGTCTAGGCAAGGACGGCATGCGACTGACCTCTTTCTATGCTCAGTCGGTTTGCGGTCCCTCGCGTGGAGCCTTGATGACAGGACGTTATCCGCATCGGGTCGGCGGTGGCTGGACGACGAATGCAGAAGAGGTGTTCGTAAGCGAGATTCTGAAGGATGCGGGTTACGTGACGGGTTGTGTGGGCAAGTGGGACATGTCGCGGCGTCGCTATCAGGAGGCCTTGGTCCCGAACTCCCAGGGATTCGATTACTATTACGGCGCTTTGGGGGCGAATGATGGCAACAATGTAACGCTCTATCACAACCGTAAGGAGTTAGAGACTACTACTGACATGGCGGGTCTGACCGAGCTCTTTACGGACAAGAGTATCGAGTTCTTGGAGGAGAATCAGGATAAGCCGTTCTTTCTCTATCTCGCTCACACGATGATGCACGTGGTCATCGATGCCTCGCCGCGCTTTCGCAATCGGACGGGCAATGGGCTCTATGCGGACACCTTGGAAGAACTCGATGCGGAGACGGGCCGGTTGCTGAACACGCTCGATGAGCTGGGATTGAGGGACAACACGGTTGTGCTCTTCACTTCCGACAACGGACCCTGGTCCAACGATGTAAACCGACAGCATACGAAGAACGCCAAGTACGTGAGGTGGACCGATGGTCCGGAACTGGCTTGGGGAACCTCGGGTCCGTTGCGCGGCGCCAAAGGGTCGAATTGGGAAGGGGGCGTGCGCGTGCCGGCGTTCGTGCGGTGGCCGGGAAAAGTCCCCGCCGGACTGACCAGCGATGCGATCGTATCCACTTTGGACGTACTGCCGACCTTCGCGGCGATTGCGGGCGCGGCGGATAAGGTGCCCACTGATCGCGTGATCGATGGGGTCGATCAGACCGGTCTTTTTCTAGGCAAAAGCTTCAATGGCGCGCGTGATCATTTCTTCTATTTCGAACGGGACGAGCTGCAAGCGGTGCGACAGGGCAATTGGAAGTTGAGACTGCCGAATCTGAAGGAGATACGTACCTGGACCGAGATAAGCCAGGACAGCGGCGGAATCGAGCTGTACAATCTTAACGGCGACCTAGCCGAGTCGAAGAACGTCGCCGAGCAGAACCCTTCGATCGTCGAACGACTGATGGCCTTAGCGGAAACGGCGAAGGTCAAAAGGTAGGGCAATCGCTACAGGCTAATCGCCAATTGCTAATCGCTAAATAAACGGGGATTCGCTACGCGAAGCAGGATCCCGCGTGACGCGGGAGCAGGTTTGAAGGCAGAGCAATACAGTAGGGGCCTGCTTCCAGGCAATGGGGTAGATAGAAATCGCTTGCGGGAGAGCGCCTGTGGGCGATGCGGCCTATGCGATCGGCATGTGGCGGGGGGTGATGACGACTTCGGGGACGGTGGCGCGTGGGGGGAGCTTGGCGACGGCGATGGCCATATCGGCCACGTCTTCGGGACGAATCATGCGAGCGCGCTGCTCGGGTGGAGGGGGCGTGGGCCGCTTGTCGACGAGTGGCGTATCCGTTTCTCCAGGATAAATGTTGGTAACGGAAATACCTTCTTCGAGCACTTCCTGGTTGGCGAACTTGCCGAGGGCGGCTTGGGCGAACTTGGAGGCGCAATAGGACGCGCCTGCGAGCTTCATTGCGTTCAAGGCGGCGACGGAAACGATGTTGAGGACGAGTCCGGACTTGCGTTCTCGCATGCCGGGGAAGACCGCTTGCATGGCGTGGAAGGCTCCATGGGCGTTGATATCCATGACTTGTTCGAAAGCCTCTGGATCGTGATTTTCGAACATGCGCTGCGGTACGTTGATTCCCGCGCTGTAGACGAGAATGTCGATGGGGCCGGCGTTCGCTTCCGTGAATGCGATTAAAGAAGCGATTTGGGCGCGATCCGTGGCGTCTGCGGGATAGACGAGCAAACGCTCGCACACATCCGATTCGGCCTTGGCCGTATTGAGCGTGTCGGCGTTCCTGCTAGAGAGAACGACCTTGGCTCCCTCGCGGGCGAATCCTTCACCGACTCCGAGACCGATTCCGCTTCCCCCGCCAATGACGAGGACGACTTTGTTTTCGAGACTTTGCATAGGAGGTAAAGGCTCGCATTGAACGGGCGTCCCTGGATTTCCGCAAGCGAGATTCTGGCGGAAGAGACTGTAGCGGCATCCCGCTTCGAGGCTTGGCGTCAGTAAGAGCAATTGCCAAGCGTAGGAGCGAGTTCATTCCGCGATGACCATTGATCGATCCTTGAAATCGCGGGGTAAACCCGCTCCTACGTGGCTTCGCCGATTGCGAATCCTTCTATCATAGGCGCCGTTTGACGCCAATGCTATCACGCGTTCGCCCTACCTTTTGGGGAAGAGGACGGGTACGTTCTGCTTGTAGGCTTCGTAGTCGGCTTGACCGCCCCACTTCTCGTCGGCTCGTTTCTCGAGGAGGGGGATGCCGCTGACTTTGATGAGCAGGAAGGCCACGAATAGGGGCGAGCTGAGGGTCAGCCATTGCCATCCTTGCAGGTTGGGCAGGGCGATCAGAGCGATACCTGTCCACAACACGATTTCTCCAAAATAGTTTGGATGGCGCGAGCGACTCCAAAGTCCGGTATCGATGAAGCGGCCTTTGTTGTCCGCGGTGGATGTGAAGCGGCTTTTCTGCCAATCGGCGATCGCTTCGATTGCGAAGCCAAGGATCCAGATCGCGGTTCCCAATATTGCGAAGAAGCCGAGCTCGGATCGGTTGTCGCTTGAAATTGCGGCGAGCGCTGCGGCGAGCGTGAAAACAACCCAAAGCCCTTGCAGAGTCCAGGCGCCCATGAAGCGAGGGATCGACGGCTTTAGCGCGTCAAAGCGACCATCCTTACCCGCTTTGCGAATGCGTAGAAAAAGAAAAGGTCCAAGGCGTAGGGCCCAAATCGATACAAGCGTTAAGAGCACAGCGCTTCGGGGATCGATTGCGTCGCTCGTGAACGCGACTGTGTAGACGACGATTAGGTAGGTGGCGCTGCCGATCAAATCGAAGTAGCGTTCCGTCTGCAAGGCGTAGGCGGGAATGAAGGCGATCCATTGAATGGCGAATGAAAGGGCGACGCCGATCGCGAAGGGGTGAAAGCCTTCAATTGCGCGAATTGCGCCGTTGCTTCCAACAAAGGCGAAACCCCATCCGAGAAGGAGGACGGCGCTGATCCCAATAAGAGCGTTTCGGTCAGGGCGATTCATGCGGAAGCGGGCATTTCGACAGGATCGCTTCCCGAGGCCTTCCTGTCGAATCGCTTTTCGATGTAGGCGCGACGATAGTCGAAGATCGTTTTCAAGCGGCGCTGCACGAAGAGCGCGTGGACTAAGGACCCAAAGGGTTCGAGCGGCATTCGGTACTGGACCAGATCGGTCATGAGGACTCCTGTTCCAATTGTTTCGAAGCGATGGGTGTGCCGCCACAGTCGATAAGGGCCTTTACGTTGCTCGTCGACAAAGCAGCGATCCGATTCGCAGTACGTTATTTCCGTGACCCAGCGATGTCGGAGACCGGGCGCCAAGCGAATTCGGTATTCGATCTCCTGGTCTGCTCGCATGGATTGGTCGGCTCCTCTCAGGATCTCGAATTCCAGAAAGCTGGGCGTCATTGGATCTAGATTGCGAGGATCGCAGAAAAAGGGCCATACCCCTCGATCGGTCTTGGGATTAGCTGTTTTCGTTCGAGAATGCGCATGATTCGAGTCGTTCTAGACTCGACGCATCGCAGAAGGGAATGGTGGCAGCGATGGAGAGGGGATCTCGATCCGTTTCCTGTTCAGGCGAGCTCGCTCGATGGCGAGAGTACGGTCACTGTTCTGCGAAGTAGATGACTTCGTCGACGAAGTCCGAGATTGCGAGCGCATGTTCTTCGACCATGTATCCTCGCATGGCGGCTCCTACAGTAGTTATGAGTACCGTTTTGGCGGTGACCCGACTTACTGTCTGTAAAGCTTTCGCCGTCTTCGAATTCGATTTCGGAGGTATTTTGAAGAGTCCATTCTGAATCGCCTGGTACTGGTCGGTGGGCAAATCGTGAGGCAGAAAGAAGGACTGACCTTCAACGTTGATCCAACCGCCCGTTCGATAGTCGAGACCCGCCTCGATCGGGTAGTCGGCGAGGACATAGCGGGTATGGTCTTCGTCTATGGCTATCCATTGTTGCTCGCAGTATTCGAGGGTGGTTTGAACTGTGTTCGAGGAATCTTCGCCGGATGCGAGGCAAAAGGGCGATACGGCAAAGATGAAAGCGATTGATTGGAGGATTGGAGTTTTGATGTTCATGACGAGGTTAGGGACAGATTCGGGGGTTCGATGGTGGGTTCTGCATCTCAATGCGCCGTTGGGTCAGGAAATGGATCAATCGCGCCAGATTGATTGGAAAACGAATCGTAACCCGTTCGCCTTCCAGTGGAGTAATGCTCGCAGTCCGGTTTCTCAGCCGTCGATTCGATGAAGATCCTTGTCTTGCATCGGCTTCATGGTGGGAATGGTCTTAGCTGTTTACTTTCTGAACTAGCCGTATGAACCGCTCTAGATTCGTTACTCCCAGTGTATTATTCCTATCGATTGCCTTGCGCATCGATGCCAACGAGCCGACTCCCGTCGATCAGTTTTACGTCGCGGACGGACTTGAGGCGACGGTGTGGGCGGAGGCCCCCATGTTCTTCAATCCAGCCAATATGGATGCCGACCTCGAGGGTCGCATCTGGGTGGCGGAAGCGCTCAATTATCGCTCTTTCCGAAACAGGGATAACATGGATCGCTGGCACGAGAAGGGCGATCGCATCATGGTGCTCGAGGATACGGACGGCGATGGGCGAGCGGATTCGTCTCACATGTTCGTTCAGGATAAGAGCTTGGTTGCGCCAATGGGCGTGTCGGTTCTCGATAACAAAGTCGTGGTGACTTGTTCGCCGCACATTATCGTCTTTACGGACGTAGACCGCGATACGCGTTTCGATCCGGCGGTGGATAAGAAGGAAATTCTCCTCACGGGATTTGGCGGCTTTGACCATGATCACTCCTTGCATACGGTTAAGGCGGGTCCGGATGGCGACTGGTACTTTACAACGGGCAACGCGGGTCCTCACGTTGTGACCGATCGCTCGGGATGGACGCTGAGAGCGGGCAGTAGCTATCGGGGCGGCTCGCCGTGGAACGATTCGAACAAGGCAGGACTGATCTCGGACGATGGTCGCATGTACGTAGGCGGTCTCGCTGGGCGGTTTAATCCGGATGGAACGGGACTGCGCATTATCGGCCACAACTTCCGCAATCCTTACGAGCTCGCGTTGGACTCGTTTGCGAACGTCTTCCAGAACGATAATGACGACACCATCTCCTGTCGCACGACTTGGGTGATGGAGCATGGGAGTTTAGGCTTTTCCTCTGCAGATGGACGCCGCACCTGGCGGGCGGATCAGCGACCGGGGCAAGCGACGCCAACGGCCCACTGGCGCCAAGACGATCCGGGTATCATCCCTGCGGGGGATATCTATGGTCCAGGCTCGCCCACCGGCGTCGAGTACTACGAAAATGGCGCCTTGGGAACTGCGTACGAGAACTCGCTGTTGGCTGCCGAGGCGGGACGCAATACGATCTGGCTTTATTCGCCAGAGACCACGGGAGCTGGCATTTCCTTGAGGCGCGACGTTCTGTTTTCGACTCACAATCCCAACGAGCCTTCAAGGCGTATCGAAGAGAACGATACGCGGAAATGGTTTCGTCCGTCTGACGTAATCGTGGGAGCGGATGGCGCGATCTATGTGGCCGACTTCTTCGATCCCTTCGTGGGCGGGCATCGCATGCTCGAAACGGACGGTAAGGGCACAATATATCGGATCGCTCGAAAAGGCGAGAATCCGCAAGCAAAGTCTATCGACTTAGAGGGCGTTGCAGGAAAAATCGCCGCATTGAAAAGTCCTGCGTCTTCCGTTCGCTATGGCGGCTTTGTGGGCTTGACCGAGAACGCGACGAAGAAAGGAGTCGCGGCCCTGCAGCGTATGAGTGGGGATACCAATCCTCGCTTTGCGGCAAGAGCGCTTTACGCCTTGGCGGAAATTGGGGCCCCGAGCGCTGAATCGGGCGCGTTGGCGACTCAGGCGTGGAAAAGCGTCGTCGATGCTTTGGGCTCGAGCGATGTCGATTTGCGCATCGTGGCCTATCGAGCTATACGCAAGCATGATCCCAATTCGCTGCTGATGCATGCGAAACGCCTGGCGACGGACGCTTCGCCTGCAGTGAGACGCGAAGTCGCTTTGTCGCTACGCGATGTTTCCTTGAAAGACAAAAAGGCGATTCTATTGGCCTTGGCGAACGGCTTCGATGGCAAGGACCGCTGGTACCTTGAGGCGTTGGGATACGCGAGCGAAGGCGATGAGGCGGATCTATGGAAGGCGATCTCGAAAAAGGCTTCTTCGAATTCGCTGGAGTGGGATCGCGCTACGGCTGCCCTCGCATGGCGATTGCATCCGGATGAGGCGATTAAGGGTCTTGAGAAACGCGCTCAAGCCAAACAGCTTTCGCCAAACGAGCGTCGCCAATCTTTGGATGCGCTCGCATTCAATCCGAGCCGATCTGCTGCGAATGCGGTTTTCGCTGCTGCAGTATCCGGTCCTGAAGATACGCGACCTTACGCGGCTTGGTGGGTCAAATCGCGTTCCGGCAATCTTTGGGGGGACTATGGCTTGGCGAGCCAATTGCCGCCCGATCCGAAAGCCTTGGCCCTGCAGGAGGAGATCAAGCGCATGAATTCCGGCCGCAATAAGCTGAGGAGCGCAACGAAACTCACGGACGAGCTAAGGGGGATCGCAGAGGAGATGGCTCAATCCGCGGCTGGGGGTCCTATCCTTCTGCACTTGGCGGGACGAAACGAACTGCCCGAAATTTTCTATCCGATCGTGTCCCAACACATTCACAGTAATCCGGACATGTCGGTACGGGCTTTGGCGACGCGCTATTTCCCCAAGCCCAATGCTCTGGGGCAGGCGTTGCCGGCGATTGGAGTGATCGCGAATCTGGCAGGTGACGCGGCGAAGGGTCGCGAGCTTTACGAAGGACGCGCTGTCTGCGCCACCTGTCATGCGCTTGGCGAGATGGGACGCGACATTGGACCCAATCTGACGGAAATCGGCGGTCGTTACGATCGCATGGCCTTGCTCGATTCGATCATCAATCCGTCGGCGGCAATCGCGTTTGGCTACGAGTCGGTGATTGTCGAAACGAACGATGGACAGACGGTATCCGGATTTGTGGTGGGCGACGGAGATCCGCTCATCTTGAAGGATGTCGCGGGCCAGCAGCATTCCATTTCCGCAGCCGAAATCAAATCGCGTAAGAAGATGGATCAATCGATCATGCCTGCGGGCGAAGCGCTGGGACTCTCCGCGCAAGATCTCGCTGACTTGGTGGCCTTCTTGACCGAATAGTTCGCTTGATAATGGCGCTCGAATTCGAGCGCTATTCGGGACTTTACGCGTTTCGGCGCGAGCATTGCTGAAAGAACGCGATGTTCTATGGAAGGCGAAGCGATTGAAGGAACGGGGCTCTTTGCTCTGAGAATCGATTGGATGGCTCTGGGATTGGGAGCCTTGAATACGATGGTAGTCGCGCTGGTGGCGATTCTGGCTTGGCGGATTTGCGCTAAAGCGCTCTCGTCCCTGGAAAACCGATCACGCCTCTCCTCGGGCATCATGACCCCGATTCGTATGGTCGTCCGGTATGGGATTACGCTCATCGCGGTTCTCTTGCTCATTTCCTCATACGGGATTCCGGTGGGCAATTTCTGGACGTTCATTTCGACGGTCTTGGGACTGGTCGCCATTGGTTTCGTAGCCGTTTGGAGCGTATTGAGCAATTTGTCGTCTACCGTCTTTCTACTGGGCTTGAAGCCGTTCAAAGTGGGTGACTACATAGCCATTGTCGGCGAGGAAGTGAACGGCGAAGTGATCGATATCAATCCCATGTTCACAACCTTGCGGCAACGGAACGGCGATGTCTTCACGGTACCGAACAACCAGTTCTTTCAAAAGGCGATTGTCTCCCCTGCAGAATCCACGTATCCGGAAACGGACGAAAACGATGGGCCCTAGAAGACGCTCGCCACGTTTGGCTCCGGAATAGCATTTTTCGGTGTTTTGATTTCTCCTTTTTATTCGTGGAGCGTTCTGAGAGACGCTTCCAGGCTTTGTCGACCTTTCCGCGAATTCTTCGAATAGACATGCCAATTTCGATCGTCCTCACTTCTTCTTGAATGCGATTTGGATCAATTTTTGTATTGGCTCATCGGAAATATGCGTATTTAAGACAGATATCCCTCATTGGTCTCGGATTTACCTAGGGGTAAATACCATCTCAAAATTGTTCAAATATCTTGTTCTAATGAGAAAGTGCAGACTGATTTACGAAAGCAAGGCAACTGATGCATTGCTCGAAAGCAATGTTTTGAATGATCTCGTGACGCTTGCATCGGAACGGAATAGCGTTTCGGGAATAACGGGCCTATTGGTGGTTTCCGGTACGAATATCCTTCAGGCCCTCGAAGGCCCCACCAGATTCGTCAACCAGCTCTACAATAAGATCGTTGCGGATGATCGTCATACGGACATTGAGCTGATTTCCTATGAGACGATCGATTCCGCTCTTTTCTATGATTGGACGATGAGGCTTATCGATTTGGGCAACTTGGCCGACCCAGTGAAGAACCTGATGTTGCAGAAATATCCTCACGTTGAAAACGTCATTACGGTTCCCAACGACGCCGTAAATGCGCTTTCCTTGCTGATTGACGCGCGAAATATCGGTTTGGAAAAAGCGTCTTAAGCGAGTTGCCTACCCGTAAAAACGAATCCGAGGCGATCGATGATTGTTGCACGAGCTCGGTAAACGTCCCCGCTCGATTCTAGCATTCGGAAGAATCATAGTTTGTTTTCTCTATGATTTAGAATCCTTCAAGGGAGACCTAAAGCCTAGACGTTCAGTTTCGACGGGTCACATCAGGCCAAGGCAGGGGCCGCTGTGTGAGTGTTTTCGCATCGTCGATATCGATATAGGCTGCCCGGCGCACCCCGCTGCCAGGATTATCGGGGCCGTCGCCGAGTTCTCGCCGAGCCTTGTCCGCTAGCTTTTGTATTCGCTTGACGACTCCGGGGAATTCGCTGGATCGGTCTTTGGACTCGGCAATATCGTCCGTCAAATTGTAGAGGGTGCCTGCGTGAACGGTTGAACCGGCGTATTGGTAATCTTTGACGAAGAGTTTCCAGGGGCCGCTCCGGGCTGCAAAGAGAACGCTGCCTCGATAAAAAAAGAAGGATTCGCGAAGGCCAGTTGCCGTCTCGTCGCCCTGCAGCACGCGTGTAACGTCGATACCGTCGATAACGCGATCCGTTGGAGCGCTGGCTTTGCCGAGGTTAGCGAAAGTCGGCAGCAAATCCATGGAAGTGACCACTTCATCGGTGGTGGCCCCTGGGGGGATCAAGCCCGGCGCCCAAGCAAGCGAGCATACTCGAAATCCGCCTTCGAACATGCTGCCTTTTCTACCCCGTAAGGGCGCATTGGATACTTCGTAGCCTTCGATGTCTCGCGTTCCTCCATTGTCCGAAAAGAAGAACACGACGGTACGCCGGTCGAGCTCCAAGGCCTTAAGCGTGTCGAGTATTTGTCCAACGGACCAATCGAGTTCCTCGACGATGTCGCCGTACAGGCCATTCTTCGACTTCCCGTCGAAAGCGGGACTGGCGAAGCGGGGCAAATGAACCATGGTATGGGGAATGTAGAGGAAGAAGGGCTGGTCCTGGTTGCCTTCGATAAAGTCGATGGCCTTTTCCGTATAGCGGCGGGTTAGAAGTCCTTGATCCGGCTCCTGCTCGACGACTGTCCGTTCATCGATGACGGGGAGGGGCGGGTAGTTCCATCTCGCGTTTCCCAACCCCATGTCGTTGGAATAGGGGATGCCCCAGTAGGTGTCGAATCCGTGCTCGCGAGGCAGCCATTGAGGTTGATCGCCTAAGTGCCATTTGCCGATGCAAGCGGTCGCGTAACCAGCGTCTTTCAGAACTTCGGCTATCGTGATCTCGCTAGGGTTGAGGCCCTTGGGCTCGCCGGGAAACAGTACGATGTCGTTGCCTGTGCCTGGAAGGGCATTGTGAGCCATGTCGACGCGCTGGGCGTAGCTGCCTGTCATGAGAGCCGCGCGAGAAGGCGTACAAACGGAAGCGGCGACGTAGAAGTCGGTCAGCTTCATGCCCTCTTCGGCCATGCGATCCAGGTTGGGCGTGCGGTTGAGCTTCGAACCGAATGGGCCGATGTCGGCATAGCCGAGATCGTCGATGAAGATAACGATAAAGTTATACTGATCTTCCTTGGAACAAAGAGTCGTTTCGAAGAGACATGCGAGGCCAATGAAATAGAGGAGAGCGTGGCTAAGCCGCGCCGACGATGAAGGGGTAGCGTCTGCGGTCATTTAGATGGGGTATGCTGCGGTGGGTGTATTTTTCAGTTTTCCGGAGGGGGTTCTCCCTCGTTTTCGACGCCCACCGTTTCAAGCGTTCCGATATCGACCGAACCGGTTCCGAAGTGGGTGCGAGACTTGGCGTATTCCTCCAAGCTTGTGCCGTAGTAATTTCGGGCCGCTCGAGCGAGCGCGGGATAGGCGTCGACAAAATTCGTTCCTACTGCCGGTAGACTGAACCGGGTTGTCCAAAGCAGCTCCTTCTCCTTGGTCTGGCGCAGCTTGCTGTAGTCGTAAGCCATGAGAATGATGAAGTAGCGTTCGTCCTCCATTTCGACCCGCAAGTCAAATTCCTCGGTTGTGGTCAGGTGACGTTTGTTGAGGGCCCGTCCCATGCCGAGACGACTGTTGTTCATGGAATTGGCGTGGGCGGCCGAGTTTACGCGAGCGAGGTCGTCGACCCTTTGAATATCATCGAAGGTGTCGTCGTAGACTTCCGCGAATTGTTCCGGATCGGCCTGATCGGCATAAGGATCGGATTGATCGAGCATAAAGAGCTCTCCCAAGTCCTGCTGGACGCTGGTGACTCCGTAGTGAACGACGACCAGCAGGTCGCCTTGCTCAGGGGTGGCGGACGGGTAGTAATTCCGTTGCTTCATGTTCTCGGCGAGGGTCGAGGCGACCTCATCGAAGCTAGGAATGGAGAGGCTCTTGTCTTTAAAGGAACCGGGATAGAATTTTCCTTGGATGAAGACGTAGGTCTCGTACTTGGCCCCTTCGTCGGACTCCTTGACCTCGTTATAGGTGACCGAGGCTTCCGAATCCACGAAAACGCGGGCGGTCTTCGCGGCGGTCACGCTCGCAGCGGCGAGCGACAGAACGCTTAGTCCTGCAGTAATGTTGAGAGCGATTCTTTCGAGCGTGTTCATGGTCTGTCTTCGAATGAGCTGAGTCGGGTTGGTTGCCTCTTTCCCTCTCAGCCTAGCAAAAGGGGCAAGCGAAAAGCGACATCCGCGGCGACTATCCCGCATATTCACTAATTCGGCGCCCTTGGGCAATAATTGGACATTTTTTCACTATCCTGATCGGAGCCTCGCGAGACAAGACCTTAGAGGGGTGGTTTCTTTCTTCGAGAATGGGCAATCCGAGCCCGTTTGGCCTCCCAGAGCGGGCTCTGAATAGAAAATCCGATTATCTGAAATCTTATGAGCGACAATCGCTAAAGATTGATGTGGATAGAGGCGCTTGGGCTTAGGCGAAGCTTGCCACCGCCTCCCTGCTTTTCTTAACTAGGAACAACCTTATCTGCTCCGTTTTTATGCTCAGCCGATTCTTGTTTCTCACGCTAGTTGTTCTGGTCAGCCGAATTGCGTCATTTGCGGCTCAGCCGATAGTAGGCGCGTGGCCCTTGGGCGATGGATCGGGACCTGGTTCTGGCTTCATCGCCTTTTTCCCCAATGGCTACTATGTACATGTCGAGGATTCCGAAGGGGATCAAGATCCCGATGGTCTGGAAAAAGGCACTTACGTTTGGAATGAAAGCACTGGAGCGATTGGCGCCGTTCCCATCGTGGACACCAATGGGGAAGCGGGACTTTCGCATCAAACGGAAGAAGAAAACCTGCGATTGACCGTAAGCGGCGATACCTTAACCGTGTCGACGACCGAAGATACATCTGACATTCAACGATTAAGCGAGCCGGCGAGTTCGATTATGGGAGCTTGGACGAGTGGCGATATTGGCGGTTTAGAGCAAATCGTGGCGATATTTCTCGCTAATGGAAATTTCATCATTGGCGAGGAAATCGACCCTGAAGGCGTTGGCGATGGCGAATCCGCCATGACGGGCATGGAGCGAGGAACTTATACTTGGGACTCCAATACGAACGCTTTCTCCGCAAACGTGCTTGTCGATACCAATGGCGACTTTGGCATTTCCAGTTTGGAAGGGCTGAGCGTCACCTTTACGCCAACGAACGATACCTTGGTTGTTCAAGTGGACGGGGAAGATGATTCAACGGTATTGAGTCGATTGTCATCAGTTCCGGAAGTCGCAGTGAATCGATCCATCGAGGGAGCTTGGTCGCTCGGAATGACGAGCCTGCTCGTTTTTCCGGGAAATGGGATCTATTACAATTCGACGCACATCGTGGACGATCTCAATCCTCAAACGGGGATGGAGCGGGGGTCGTTTGCCTTGAATCCGGAAAGCTTCGCCTTCGATGCGACTCCGACTGTGGATACGAATGCCGACGCTGGGGTTTCAGGAGGGCAGTTCGGTTTCAAGACGGCCGTTCATGACGATCGTTTGTTCCTGTATCGAGACGACGATACGCTTTTCGAGTTCAGCCGGGTCCAGGGCGAGGAAAACGAATTGCTCGGGGCTTGGCAATTTGGAGATCCAGCTACGGCGGATTCGGGAATTGTCGCCTTCTTCGACAACTCGATTTTGCAAAACCAGAATGTATCGGGCTTCTATATCGTTTGCGAAGATGTGGACGGAGTCGACGAAGGCGCCATGCCTGGCACCGAATTGGGCCTCTACAAAATCAATGCCACGACTCAGCGCTTGGATCTCGTATTCGTTTTAATGGATACAAATGGAGATGCAGGCTTGTCGGATTTCGACCCTTTCTTTAATCCGGAGTTCGATCCCAGCGAGACGACTCGATTGTGGGCTTTGGACGAATCGCTGGTGATTGCCGATCGCGGCAGTCCGTCGAGCGAAGTTGCGGTTTTGACTCGAGTGTCCGAGGCGCCGCCCGCAAATCCGCGTATTCTTTTGGATAAGCTTTCTGGCGACGAGTGGCTTCTCATCCATAGAGGGATCGTTCAGGGCAGTCTCGATTTGAGCGAATGGGTCGATGCGGTCGTAATACCTGATCAGCCGACATTCCTGGTGACGGGCCAGATGGCGCCGTTCTATCGAACCCGCGAGGATTAGGGTCGATAGGCTTCGATCCAAGAGCGATTCATTGCCATCGTAACAACGGCTTCCGCGTCGATTGGAAGATGGGCTCCTCACAATCCGATCGCAGCTCGATGGCAGGCTACAGCGCCGCGCTTGTCGGCGTAGGAGCGATTGAGTTGATGCTGCAGGTGTATTTGCTGGATTTATACCTCAACGCTGGACTGGTTCCTTCGATGGCTGGCTTAGCTATCGCGTTGGCTGTGTTTTGGGATGCGATCAGCGATCCCTTGATGGGCTCCATTTGGGATCGGATGGCGAAGACTCGTTCAAGCCTTAAAGTGGGAGGGACGCTGGTGGTTGGGGGACTGCTTCTAGGGCTCTCGTTCGCATTGCTTTTCAGTCCGCCCGAGAATTCGACTCAAGGAGGATTGTTCGCGAACTTGCTCATCTGCTATTTGGCGGCGAATACGGGACTGACTTTATTTGGCGTTCCTCACCTCGCTTTGATTAACGAGCTGTTTCATGATGCGAGAAGTCGCGCAACGGCTTTCGCATGGAGGCTCGGCATGGGTTCTCTGGGTCTGTTCCTCGGCATCGGGCTGCCTGCCTATTTCGCGAGCGATCTGGCGATGGAAACGAGCGGCCAGCTGTTGGAGGCCCGGCGATTGACTGGATGGGCTTTGGGGCTTATCGTCATCGCGGCAATTACAGGAAGCGCGTTTTCCATTAGTCGGGAGTTTGCCAAGTCGGGTAGGGCGAAGGTTGCTCAATCGAGAGGAGACACGACTTTGTTGAAAACGCTCAAAGCGGGGTTTGGCAGTGTCCGTTTTCGGTCGCTCATTGCTTGCTTTGCCATTATCGCGGCAGGTCGATCCTTCAATTCCAGTCTGGCGCTCCCATTCTATAAGGGGCGACTGTCCTTTGGAGAATCCGAATTCGCCCTGATGCTGTTTACGCTTACAGCTGTCATTATCGTTTCCGCTCCTGTCTGGGTTTGGCTTTCTCGCCGTTATTCTAAAGGCTCTCTTTTCATTGTCGCATTGCTCGCCCTTGCGGCTTTGACGGCCATTGCTTATCCTCTCCTGCAGCCAGAACAGTTGAGCGCGGTCCTTTGGGTGGCGGGATTCGGAGGAACGCTGGTTTCCAGTATCGTTTTGCTGGAGTCGCTCTTTTCGGATTATGTCGAGGAAGAAGGCGCTCGAACGAATCGATCGGTGGCGGGCGCTTATTTCGGCCTTTGGAGAATGCTATCCAAAGTAGCGCGGGCGATAGGACTTGGCATGTCAGGACTTGCCCTTTCCGCGATAGGGTATCGCCAGGGAATGGTCGAGCAGGACGAGTCCGTTTTGCTTTGGGTAGCGATTGGCTTTGGTCCTGGAGTCGCTTTGTTTTTCGCAGCAGGAGCTCTTGCCCTTCGAGGAGCTATTGTTCCGGTCGCAGGCGAAGAGCGCGATTGACAGCTCACTTCAGGCGCCATTGAATTTACAATACAACCCTAATCCCTAAACGCACTGATTAAACATGGAAAACGAAGCGGCAAATACCTCTCCAATCGACTTCGCAGCGATTTGGCAAACGCTCTCCGAGCAAACCATTCTTTTCGGACCGAAGATCCTCTACGCAATCGCGATATTGGTTCTCGGCAATTGGATTGCCAAACTGCTTACCAATGGACTGAGGCGAGGCCTGGAGAAACGGAAGGTCGAGGCATCGCTTGTCGGTTTCATATCGGCGATTGCGCATGCGCTCTTGGTGGCGTTCGTCGTCATCGCAGCCATGGGCAAGGTGGGGATTCCCACAACTTCTTTCGTCGCGGTGATCGGCGCGGCGGGCTTGGCGATCGGTTTGGCTTTGCAGGGTTCGCTTTCCAATTTCGCGGCGGGCGTATTGATCATTATATTCAAGCCCTATAAGGTGGGTGACTATGTCGTTGCCGGAGGAGCGGAAGGGACAGTCGAGGATATCGGGATTTTCACTACGACGGTCATAACCTTGGACAATCGCACACAGATTATTCCGAATGCGGTAGCCACCGGCGGCATGATCGAGAACTACACCAAGAAAGGCACTCGACGCCTGGACCTAGTGGCGGGCGTCAGCTATGAAGACGATATCCGCAAGGTGAAGGAAATATTGCAGGATATATTGGATAAGGAACCGCGTATCCTCAAGGATCCTACACCCACTATTGGCTTGATGGAAATGGGCGATAGCAGCATCAATTTCGCTTTCCGCCCCTGGGTAAAGGTCGAGGACTACTGGGACCTTTTCTTCGATCTGCAGGAGCAAATCAAACTGCGTTTCGACGAGGCGGGCGTTACGATACCTTTTCCTCAGCGCGACGTGCACCTGTTCCGCGAAGAGTAGGGAAAGGCTTCGTTTCAAATTGTTTTCGCGCTTGCCGGGCTATACGCTTGGCGAGCCCTTTTGCGCGAGCGAGGAATGGAGTGACTGGCTTATGGCAGTGTGTAGCCCCAGTCCAGCAAGTCTCGGGTAAAGGCATCGCGTTTAGAGCCGGACGAGAAACCAGTTGTGATGGCGATCAATCGCCGGTCATTACGCTCGCAGGTGGCGGCAATGCAGTAGCCGGCCCGTTTCGTGTATCCAGTTTTCATGCCATCCACGCCAATGGTGGTGGAAAGGAGACGGTTGTGATTGGAAAGAATGGTTGGTTCCTTCGCGTTCGCCCGGAAGGCATAGGTTTCGAGCGAAGCCCACTCGATCGCCTTTTCGTGGCGAAGCAATTCAGCGGAGAGGCGAGCGAGATCGAGACAGCTGGCGAGGTTGTCTTCGGTCTTTTCGGGGAGTCCGTGGGCATTGCGAAATCGAGTGTTCGTCATCTCGAGTTCTTGAGCTCGCTCGTTCATGCGATCGATAAATTGACCCATGTCACCGCCGGCAAGGTACTCGCCCACCAGGTAGGCGGAGTCGTTAGCGCTCTTGACCATGACTGAAATAAGGAGCTCCTCGAGGGTAAAGGTTTCTCGAGGATCGAGCCAAACCTGACTGCCTCCGATGCGATAGGCGGCGTTGGTGACTTTGATTGGGGTGGAGAAGGCGATCTCTTCGCGGGCGTCGACATCCTCGAATGCGAGCAAAGCGGTCATCATCTTGGTCATCGAAGCGATTTCCACGGGCTGGTCGCTGTCTTTCTGCCAGAGTATCCGTCCACTTGGAACTTCGACGAGCAATCCCGTTCGCAGGTCCGAATTTTGCAGGGAAGCGGGCAGTTCGTTGGGCGAGCTGTCGTCAAAGACGAGTCGCAGAGGCGGTTCGGGTTTCGCTGCCGAGACAGGAATCAGAATGTCGTCCTCTTCCGAAGCGGCCATTCCGACTTCGGATGGAATCGCTCTGTCGTTCGAATTCCCGTTGGCATCGGGCGGGCTGTCGGTTCTGAGTCCGAGATAGCCGAGTACCAGCAAGTGAGCGATGAGGACGATACCGAAGAATTTCTTATACATCAGATTTTATCTGGGCTAGACACATCGCGATTTCGAATTCGGCTTCAAGCTTCTTGTTTCGCAGCGTCCTTGACTGAGTCGAGACGGCGCCTGGGATAGGAATTGAAGGCGATTCGTTCCTTATCGGCGAATGCGACGCTTAACGAGCCAATAGCCTAGCGCGATCGCCGCCAGCCACCAGTAGGCGACGACGTTTCTGAGAAGATTGATGAAGAGCCGCATGGCGGGCGGAAAAACGATTATGATGCCCAGCAACGCTCCGACTCCGATGAGATACTTTTTGGGTATCTTGATTCGGGCTGGTCTAGAGGATCGCGATCTCGATCGCTTTCGCTCGTTGGGAAGGGAATCGACGAGTTCCCACTCTGGGTCGTCCTGCGACTTCATGGAGCAACCTTAATGATGATTGCCGTTGGGAGGTCAATGGGGAAGCCGCTTTTCAGGAGCGAGGATGCTTTGGGTCCTCGGGAGGCTTGGCGATTTCCCCTAAGAAAAGCTTTCTTCGCTAGCCCGAAATCCCTAGCTTGGGAGCGGATCCAATTAATTGTATGACCGTAGCTCTTTCAGCGGAGGAGTTTCAGGGGCTATACGGGCCGTATCAGGTCAGCGAGCTTCTGATCCAGAAGATATGGCTGCGCGGCGCATTCGACGCCTCGCGTTTGGTCGACCATCGAGGTCGAAGCGTTAAAGTCGTTTTTCCTGGACGATGGAATCGATTGGCAGGACCCGACTTCAAGGATTCGATTATAGAATTCGATGGCGAACGAGTGGAAGGCGATGTGGAGATTCACTTTGGACTGCGCGACTGGCGAGCTCACGGGCACCATGGCGATCCTGCCTACAATGATGTTATTCTTCATGTCTTGTATCACCCTCGCCCCGCTAAAGGGACGCCAACTCGAACGGCGTCGGGCTTGGATGTTCCGAGCGTTTCGCTGATGCCCTTGCTTTGGTACGATTTGGAGGCCTACGCTCTCGAGGACTCATTGGTCGAGTCGACTGGAGCTGGCGAGGACAGTCAGCTGGAGTCGCTTTTCGATCACCCTCTTCATGAGCGCCGCCAATTGTTGAGGAAGCGAGCGAGTCGCCGGTGGGAGTACAAGCTTCGTTTCGCTGGCGAACGAATTCAACGGTATGGATGGCGAGAGGCCTGCCATCTGACGGCTATGGAGATTCTGGGCTACAGCGCGAATCGTATCCCAATGCTATGGGTGGCGGGAGCCTATCCTCTGCTTCGCATGCTCGAAGAAAGGCCCCGACTGGAAGCGCTTTGGGAAGTCGGTGGCGATCGTTGGAAGACCTTGGGTTGCCGACCCTCGAATTATCCAAAGAGACGCTTGGCCCAATACTTGGATTGGCTAGGAGCTGCGCCGGAATGGCCCGAGCGTTTGGAAGCGTGGCTGGAGCGTTTTTCGCCGCCTCTGCAGGTTGAGTCGACGGTTCGCTTTCGCAGAGAAACCGAGATGGGAAAACGCCGAGATAGGCTGTTCGAAGCCGTTCTGGGAGAAGCCGTTTCCTCGTCGAAGTTAGACACCCTAGCCTGCGACGGATTCCTGCCGCTTTTAGCGGCTAGAACCGACCGGAATCTAGAGGACTTCTGGTTCCATTGGTTTCCGGGAAACTTGCCTAGCGATTTCGCGCGTCGACTGAGGCGATTGGGCGTTCTCGAGAAGGGCCGCTATGCGATGTGCAACGGGTGGGGACAGGGGCTATTAGGGCCTGGCGAGAGGCCGATTTCGGGCCCCGATTCCAGCCAAGCCGACGCTTGACTTTTGGTATAGCGAGAAATTTACTTCGCCTCTAAATTTTCACTTTTTGGAAAAGTGGGTCTCCGACCCGCTTTTTTTTTCATACATTTAGATAAATATGAGCAGCGAAATTCTATCCGTTCTAGAGTACATGGAGAAAGAGAAGGGGATCGGTCGTGAAGACATGATTTCCGCTATCATTACCGCCATCAAGAACGCAGCGGCCAAGGGCGTAAACGCGGGCCAGGAGCTGAAGATCGAGATCGACCCCAGAAACGGCAAGATGCAGGCCTGGGCCCTACTCGATGTAGTCGATTCCGTTAGCGATCCGAAGACCGAAATTCCTTTGGAAAAGGCGCGTATGCAGCAGCCGGATATCCAGCTGGGCGAAGTCTTCGAAAAGGAAATGGATCCCGCCTACTTGGGTCGAATCGCGGCCCAAACGGCTCGCCAGGCGATCATGCAGCGCCTTCGCCAATTCGAAAAGGAGCGTATTTACGACGACTTCAAGGATCAGGTCGGCGATATCGTGAGTGGCATTGTACGCCGTCGCGAGCGCGGCGACCTTTGCATCGATCTCGGCAAGGCCGAGGCGATCATGCCTTCGCGCGAGCAAGTCCCCGGTGAGGACTATTCTCCTGGCGAGCGTATTCGCTGTTTCCTGCTTAAGATCGAAGCCTCCAATCGTGGACCGGAATTGATTCTTAGTCGCTCGAGCCCGAAGTTCGTGCGCCGCTTGTTCGACTTGGAGGTCACCGAAATCGCCGATGGAACCGTGACGATCGAAGCGTTCGCTCGCGAGCCAGGCTATCGTACCAAGATCGCCGTTTCCTCTTCCGATGCGAAGGTGGATCCGGTGGGCGCTTGTGTGGGAGCGCGTGGCGCCCGCGTCAAAAGCATCGTTCGCGAGCTCGGAGGCGAAAAGATCGATATCATTCGCTATTTCGAGGATCCCCGTGAGATGGTTCTGGAGGCCCTGAAACCGGCGATCCCTCGCAACATCGACATGGATGAGGCGGACAAGCGCATCCGCATCGAAGTTTCGGAGGACGATTTGGCGATTGCGATCGGACGCAAAGGGCAGAACGCCCGCCTGACTTCGAGATTGGTCGGTTGGAAGATCGATATCATGAAGGAGGAAGTCCGTGAGGTCAGTATCGAGGCCAAGCAACAGCAGGCCGCTGAAGGCTTGAATCAGATCGAAGGCATCGACGATGCGACAGCGGAGCGTTTGGTTATGAGCGGTTTCGTTAGCCCGGAAGTGTTCCTGGATGTCGAGGTCGCCGATTTACAGGATCTCGGTTTCGAAGAAGATCAAGCGGTCGAGATTCTCGGCAAGGTAAACGCATTCCTGCAAAAGCAGAAAATTTCCTCCTAGTCATTACTGGAACCTAAGCGCCTGAGAATAAGCCATACTTAAATCCATCGCATGAGCGTAAGAATCTACCAGCTTTCCAAAGAGATCGGAATGGATAATACCGAGCTTCTCGATCTTCTCCGCGAACGCGGCTTTCAAGTGAAAAGCGCTTCCAGTACGATTGACAATATCTCCGCGGAATCCATTCGGGAAGAGTTTGCCCAACAGGCAGGCGCAGCGGAATCGGCCGAGGCTCCGGCAGAAGAAACCGTTGAACAAGCGCCGGCCCCGGTGGCTCCACCTTCGGCTAGCGCATTCGTGCGCACTAAAGCCCAGATCGATGAAGAGAAGGAAGCAGCTAAAGAAGCTGCCAAAGCGGCAAAAGCTCCGGCTCCAACGCCGCTTGCCGCGCCCGCTCCTCCATCGCCTCCAGCCGCTCCTCCACCACCGGTGGCAGCCCCCGCAGCGCAGGCTTCTCCGGCTCCAGCGGCGCCCCCTGCCGCTCGTCCACCTGCGGCAACTCCCCCTGCAGCAACCCCGCCCCCTGCGTCTCCTCCATCAGTAGGTGGCGCTCCGGCTCCAGCTGCGCCTCCCGCGGCTCCCGCTCCAGCCTCTCCTATGGGTGTTGGCGCGCCTCCCGCGAGTTCGCCTCCGACCCCGGATACGACTGAAGAGGTTCAGGCAGAGGGAGGTGAAATTCGGACGATTACCATCAAGCCGCCGATCGTCGTGCGCGATTTGGCCGGCGAGTTGGGAGTCAAGCCGTTCAAGCTGATATCCGAGCTCATGGAGATGGGGATTTTCGCCTCTATCAATCAGAGCTTGGAAGAGGACGTTGCGAGCAAGCTAGCGGAAAAGCGCGGCATTATTCTTGAAATACGCCATCGCGGAGAAGGGCCGAAGTCGAAGAAGAAAGTGGTCGAGGAAGTCGACGAGTCCGAACTCATGGAGGAACGCCCTCCGGTGGTTTGCATTTTGGGGCACGTCGATCACGGAAAGACCTCCTTGCTGGATTACGTACGCAAGGAGAATGTTGTCTCGAAGGAAGCGGGCGGCATTACGCAGCACATCGGCGCTTACCAGATCGAGCACTCGGGCAAGAAAATCACGTTTTTGGATACACCGGGTCACGCAGCGTTCAATCAGATGCGCGCTCGCGGAGCGGATGTTACGGATGTTGCGATTTTGATCGTGGCAGCGGACGACGGTTTCATGCCGCAAACGGACGAGGCCTTGAAGTTTATCCAAAAGTCGGGCGTTCAGCCGATCGTTGCGATCAACAAGATCGATACGCCGGGCGCCAATATCGACAAGGTTAAGACTCAGATGCAAGAGCGCGGCATCCCGTCGGAGGACTGGGGTGGCGAAACGATTTGCGTTCCCATTTCCGCTCTCAAGGGCGATGGGATCGATGAGCTGCTCGACATGGTTCTTCTACAGACGGAAGTCCTCGAGTTGCAGGCCAATCCCAAGAAGCCGGCCGAAGGCGTGGTCATCGAAGGGCAGGTCGAAGTAGGGCGAGGAGCGACGGCAACAGTGATCATTCAAGGGGGTACGCTCAAGGTTGGCGATGCCGTCGTGTGCGGGCCGAACTACACGAAGGTAAAGGCCATGTTCAATGAGTATGGGAAGAACGTGAAGGTGGCTCCGCCTTCGACTCCCGTTCGTATCATCGGCTGGTCGGGGGTACCCGATTGCGGCGCGATCTTCCATGCGGCAAAGAACGAGAAGACCGCTAAGCGCGAAGCCGAAGAGAATCTTGTCGAAGTTCGCGCGGAGCAGAAGGCGGATGCGGAAGAGCGTATGCCGACTTCGCAGGAGAAGCTTTTCGCTGCGATTGCGGCTACCCAGAAGAAGACCCTTCGTCTCATTATCAAGGGCGACGTTTACGGTTCGGTAGAGGCGATTAAGAACGCCTTGCTCGAAATCAAGAGCGACAAGGTCGCTCTCGAGGTGGTGCGGGCGGATATAGGAGCGATCAGCAAGGGCGATGTTCAGAAGGCGAGCGCTGGTGGAACGGAAATCATCGGGTTTAACGTGAAGACGGAAAATGGCGTTCAGGCTCTGGCAAAGCATCATACCGTGAAGATCACCCACCATCAAATCATCTATGAATTGCTGGATCAGGTTCGCGAGGACATGGTTGAGATGCTCGATCCGGAGTACCGTGAAAACAAGATTGGCGCGGCCGAAGTTCGGGCCGTCTTCCCAATCGCAAATGGATTCGTGGCTGGGTGTTTGGTCGTCGAGGGACGCGTCGTCAAGGGCGAGTTGGCTCGTCTGGTTCGCAATGGAGAAGTCGTTGCGGAACGAAAGATCGATACGCTGCGTCGCGTGAAGGACGAGGTGAAGGAAGTTCGCGCTGGTACGGAGTGCGGTATTCACCTTGAGAATACTAACGGTTATAAGGAAGGCGATATCATCGAAGTGTACGAGGTTCACGAGATTCGTCCGTCTCTCTGAGATCGTTTTCGCTTCCGTTTAGGATCCTAACTGGCATTAAAATGCCGCGAAGCGTCGATCCGTTGGCGTCGCGCGAGCAGCTTTCTCATGAGCAATCGAAACATCAGAGTCTCCGAACTGTTAAAGCGCGAGGTGAGCGACATTTTGCACACGCGCTTTCAACGCGAGTCGGTGGCGATTACCATTACAGGCGTCGATGTCGCTCCGGATCACAGCAATGCGAAAGTGTATTTCTCTACGCTTGTACCGGATCAGGATCGCAATCGGGCCCAACGTTTTCTCGATCGCATTGCTGGAAAGGTTCGCTTCGAACTGGGGAAACGCATCGTGCTTAAGCGACTTCCCGCTCTGAGTTTTCAATACGACGAGGCCATAGAGCAGGGAGCTCGGATCAACGAGATCATCGATTCCTTCGAAATTACGGAGGACGGAAACGAGGATTGAGCGACTACTTCCCAGGATTGTCGGCCGAATTTCGCGAATGCGCGAATAAGCTCTCCGGGACGCGCGTTTGCGTGATTGGTCACGCGCGACCCGACGGCGACTGCATTGGATCGCAAATAGCCATTTCTGCGATGCTGCGTTCTTTGGGGGTGGATACAATATCGGTCAATGCGGATCGAGCTCCACGGCGACTGGAGCCACTTGTTTCCGATGATCCCATTGAGATCGTCAATCCAGAAGAGATCGCTGGCTTGCCCTTGGTTTACGTGGACTGCGCCGATGAAAATAGAGTGGGCCCTAGGACCTCCCTGGCTCTGTCGTCTTTTTCTCGAGTTCTCAATGTGGATCACCACATTACCAATACGGAGTTTGCGGATACTAACCTCGTGGATGCCGAAGCGAGCGCAACTTGCGAAATACTCGCTGGAATTGCTTTCGATCTGGAGCTTCCCATCGACGCCTCAATCGCCCAAGCGCTTTATACGGGAATCGTGACCGATACGGGTCGGTTCGGCTATGCGGCAACCAGCAGCCGAGTATTCGACTTGTGCAGCGAGCTTGTGCGTCGAGGGGCCTCTCCTCAGAACGCAGCCGAAAGCCTCTTCGAAAGCGAAACAATGCCGCGGCTTAAATTGCTGGAGCGATTCCTCTCCTCGTTGACGTTGGAATGCGACGGGAAGGTGTGCGTAGGCCAATTAAGGCAAAGAGACTTTTTGGAGACGGGAACGGCCTATCAGGATACCGAAGGATTCGTAGACTACGCCCGTTCTCTCGAGGGGGTATCGATCGGCGTATTGCTTGAGGAGCGAAAGACGACAACGAAAAGCAGTCTTCGAGCGAAGCGCAAGGACATGCGAGTGGATCGTATCGCCCGAATGTTCGGTGGAGGAGGGCATGCTTGCGCTGCAGCGATGAGTATTGAGATGCCTTTGAACCAATTGAGGCGGGAATTACTGGAGGCATTAGCCAAGAGCCTGTAAGCGTAAGCGAAGTAGAAATAGACGATTCTTTACGACAATGAACGAAGCGAAGGATTTGGAAGGCATTCTCTTGATCGATAAGCCATCTGGCTTGACGTCACATGATGTGGTCGATCGCGTTCGGAGAAAGCTTAAGATGAAACGTATCGGGCATGCGGGTACGCTTGACCCTATGGCGACCGGCTTGCTGATTATACTCGTTGGCAAAGCGACCAAGCTTTCACAGTATTTGATGAGCTTGGATAAGATCTACGAGGGTACAGTGACCTTGGGCGTTTCGACCAATACGTACGATGCCGAAGGCGAAGTCATGACCACGCAGCCTGTGCCGGACCTGAGTCTTTCCGATATTCAAGCGACTTTGTCATCGTTTGTGGGCGACCAGTATCAGACGCCTCCCATGTTTTCGGCGATCAAGATCGATGGACAGCCGCTGTATAAAATGGCCCGCAAGGGCAAGGAAGTGGAGCGGGAGCCTCGCTTCATTCGAATTTCCCGGTTCGAAGCAAGTCGATTCGAGACTCCCGAATTCGACTTTTCTCTCGATTGCACGAAGGGCACCTACGTCCGATCCCTTGCGAACGATATCGGCGAGAAACTGGGTTGCGGGGCCCATCTTTCAGCATTGCGGCGTACAGCGTCTGATCGGTTTCATATCGAGAATGCGATTGAGCTAGCGGCCTTTCAAGAGGCGGATCGAGAGACGATTTCCGATGCCTTGATCAGTAAGAACGAAGCTTTGCCTAACACGATTCTCTAATTGGCGATATATGGCGTCTCTCGAATACTACGACAGTCTCGATGCGTTCGAAGCGCCCAATACGCGTTCGATTCATTTGGCTGTGGGCATGTTCGATGGAGTCCATCGGGGTCACCGCCAGGTGATCGAATCGGCGATTCGATCGGCAGCGGAAAACGATGGATTAGCCGGCGTATTGACGTTTTGGCCACATCCGAGCGCGTTGTTTCGTCCCAGCGATCCAACCCGCATGATTCTCAATTCGGATATGAAGCGAGCCGAATTGGAGAAATTGAGAATAGACTTCGTTATAGAAGAGCCTTTCACCAAAGCATTCGCAGCGATCGAATCAAGCCGGTTCGTCGGCGCTCTCAAATCGAAGATTCCAGGATTGTCGAGTATCCATACCGGCGAGAATTGGCGTTTCGGAAAAGGCCGCTTAGGCGACGTCGAATTGCTTAAAGAACTGGCGACAAAGGAGGGGGTCGAAGCAACGGCCTTGGAGTGCCTCTATTTGGAGGGCGAACGCGTTAGCAGCACCCGTATTCGAAACGCCCTGGTCCATGGGCATGTGGAGGAGGCCAATCATCTATTGGGCTACAATTACGACTCTCTAGGAACAGTGACCGAAGGCAAAAAGGTGGGACGCTCCATCGGGTCGCCCACGCTCAATCTTCCGTTTGAGGGAGATCTCGCGCCCCGTTACGGCGTTTACGCAGTTCGAGCGTCTAGCGTGGATGGAGGCGAGCGTTTGGAGGGCGTAGCGAATTTCGGGATACGTCCAACCGTGAATGCTCTGGACGCTCCCTTGCTGGAGGTGAATCTTCTCGAGGCGTGTCCTTTCGATTACGGAGATCGACTGCGAATCGAGTGGCTGTCCTTTTTGCGGCCTGAGATGAAATTCGACGGAATCGATAGTTTGCGCGAGCAGATTCGATCGGATATCGAGGAGGCGAAACGATATTTCGAGGAGACGATCGATGGCTAAGATTCGCCTGGATGAATTGGTCTTGAAGCGGGGCTTTGCGAGCAGCCGCAGCGAAGCGAAGGCGCTCATAATGACGGGAAAGGTTCGCCAAGGCGATCATCGCTTGGACAAGCCAGGAGTGAAGGTTGGCGACGATATCGAGCTAACGGTCGATCCTGGCAAGCGCTTCGTAAGTCGAGGAGGGGAGAAGCTCGAAGGATTCATCGATGAGTATGCCATCGAATTCGAAGGAATGCGCGTGTTGGATGTGGGAGCTTCGACAGGCGGCTTCACGGATTGCTCTTTGCAGAAAGGGGCGCTGAGCGTGACCTGCGTGGACGTCGGCAAGGGGCAGCTTCACGGCAAGCTTCGCGACGATCCTCGTATCGAAAACTTGGAGAAAGTTAATGCGAGGCATTTGCGCCCTGGGGATCTGCCGCATGGTTCTTACGATCGCATTGTAATGGATTTGTCTTTCATTTCTTTGACCGTCGTGCTGCCAGCGGTGTGGCCATTTCTTGCAGAACAGGGGATTTTGATCGCGTTGGTGAAACCTCAATTCGAAGTGGGCAAGGCAGTTGCGGACAAGTTCCGAGGCGTGATCAAAGACGAGCGCGAACGGACTAAAGCCTTGGAAAAAGTGGAGAACTTCGCTTTAGAGCATCTCGAGGGAGCGAAGCGAATAGGTCTTACGACATCGCCGATCAAAGGGGCCGATGGAAATGTGGAGTTTCTTTTGGGGCTTTCGAAGTTGAAATAGCGCTCGGCTCTTGAGAGCTTTCTCCACGTGACGGATCCCAAGCCCATCAAACGTCTCGCCTTCGTTCTCAATCAATTGAAGACCGGGGCCTCAGAGTTGCTCCATGGCCTGCGGACGATTGCTCAGGAGCATGGTGTGGAGATTCGAGAGACTTCTCAGTTTCCAGTGCCGGATGGTTTTTTGGAAGGCATGGATGCCTGTTGCGTGATAGGGGGCGACGGCACTTTTCTGAGCGTAGCGGCCGAATCGACGCGACGGCAAGTCCCGCTGATCGGCGTGAATCGAGGAACGCTCGGTTTTCTGACTACGTTTACGGCGGAGGAGATCGAAGAAACGTTGGCAGCGGTTTTAGATGGAGCCTATAAGATTCGCAGCCGCGGCTTGCTTGAATGTCGGGCCCACGAGGGGCACACGGACTTAGCGCTTAACGATGTCGTGATCAAGGCGGCATCCGTCAGCAAGATCGTTAACCTGAATGTCTTCGCGGATGACGAATTCGTGACGACCTACGTGTGCGATGGATTGATTTTCAGCACGCCAACCGGTTCGACGGCCTACACGCTATCGGCGGGTGGACCCTTGGTTCATCCAGCGTCGCGCGTGATTTCTCTGACGCCGATTTGCCCGCACGCATTGAGCAATCGTTCGATCATTTTCCCGGACGACGTGACCTTGCGGGTCGAAAACGCCGACCCGGGCGAGCAATTGCTGGTTGCGGTCGACGGCCAACGCAATCTCTCGACCTCTCAGGAATACCCGATCGAAATACGGCAATCGTCGCTGAGCCTGCCTATTGCCCAGAAAGTGGACTACTCCCACTTCAATGTAGTTAGGCGCAAATTGAAGTGGAGCGGCGGTTACGCGGGAGATCGCGATTAGGCGCTGCGCGCTAGTTCTTTTCGTCGACGGTCCCTTGGGCCGAGAACTCGAATCGAACGATCTCCACCTTGCTTGAGCTCAATTTAGGATTCTTGAGCACCGTCGAGAGGCGGATCTCTTCGAGCACTGCCTTGAGCTCGCGCGTGTATTCCAAGTCATCGCTAGGACCGAAAAGGTATACGAGGCGTTCGTGGGTGTAGCGAATGTACCATCCTTCGTCGGTCAGTCCGAAATCGGTGACGTTTATTCCCGGATAGCGTTTCTTGAACTGCCCTTGCGTCATCTTGCCGCTATCGATCACTGCCTCGAGCGGATAGACGATGACCTTAGTAGGCGTGTACTGAGCCAGGCTTGAGCTGGCAATCGTCGCTAGCCCAAGCAGAAAAGTGAAAAGGAGTCGCTGCATAGATGTCTTCTCGGAAGCGAAATTGAAACCGTCCAATATCGACTACAAGTCTGTGGACATCTTGGCGCCTTCTTCGGTTCCTTTAGCTCGATTGCCGCTTTGGCTTCCGCCGCCGCCGACTTGCTGACCATCGGTTTGTGTGACCTTCTTCTGATCTTCGGAGCCCCCAGGCAAGCCGCCCTTTTGATTGGTATTCGACTTTTGATCCGTGGGCGATCCGCCGCCTTCGCTTTCAGCCGTTTGGGCATTCGGGTCGTGGCCGCTCAGGTCTCCCATAGGACCGCCGATCTGGGCGGAATTGTCTCCTAGTTGAATATCTGGTGGAGGCGGTGGCAATTGACCGATGGGCGATTGGCTATCGCCTCCCTCGGAACCCTGTCCCGAAGGGCCTTGTTGCCCCTGCTGTCCCTGTTGTCCTTGCTGTCCCGATTGACCCTGCTCGCCTTGTTGCCCCTGCTGCCCTTGTTGTCCTTGTTGTCCCTGCTGTCCTTGTTGACCGGAATTGGAGGGCGGCATGGGAATGAGGGGCGTGTTGTTGCCTTGGCTGCCCGAGCTGCTAGAACTGCTGCTGCCCATGGGAGGCATTCCTTGGCTGCTTTGCCCCGATCGGCCTTGGCTGCTTTGTCCCCCCATCGGAGGAATGCTCATGCTGCTTTGACTTTGACCGCCTCCTTGGCTGCCGCCGCCCATAGGTATGGGCATACCGCTGCTGCCGCCGGAAGAACCGCCGGACATCCCGCCCGGCATGGGCATTCCTGGAACTTGAATCGGAATATTCAAACCCGATCCGCTGCTGCCAGGCATTTGAATAGAGCCGAGAGGAGGCAAGCTGGATTCGTCGAGAATGGAAACATTGCCTCCTACTGGAATTCCACTCGTGGAGATCATGGGTCCATTGCGGCCGCTATTGCTTCCGCTGTTGGGACCGGCTCCGTTTGCCCCAGCGTCGAAAATCCTGGGGTCTGGATCGAACTGGGCGAGCCCCTCGGCGCAGAACAAGGCTGCCGCTCCAGCGAGGGAGTAGAAAATTCTGGATGCCTGCTTCGTTTTCATAGGCTTTTAGGGGCGGATGACTAGTTCTGTTTCTCGTTGCAGATGACAGTGAGAGGAGCCTGGGCGACCCCGCCTCGAATCTGCAGGCGGAAAGTGATGTCGCGGTAGCCCTTTTTACGGCCAATCACGCGGTAATCGCCTGGCAACAGG
>Ga0066825_10000005_pt1 | contig 105729 bp, 86 predicted proteins | sample ETNtaG_6_FD_65608 | JGI IMG/M metagenome (GOLD analysis project Ga0066825, IMG submission 65608) | Marine microbial and viral communities from oxygen minimum zone, Eastern Pacific Ocean - ETNP201306SV45 | ecosystem: Environmental > Aquatic > Marine > Oceanic | place: Pacific Ocean: Eastern...
TTGACGAGATCTTCGCCGATCATTCGCATGATTTCCCATAGAGGCTCGCCTGGGCTGTGGAGGGTTTTCGATGCGAAGCGACGAAGCAAGGTGATGTCGATAGGAGAGCTGAGCTTGTTTACGATGCTCCGTTCCACTCCCAGCCATTGGGCAGCGCCTTTCGCTCCTCGACAATCGAGCCATTCGGCGGTTTCAAGCCAGTCGCAGAACGAGCGGGCATCTTCGTAAAGCCCTAGATGCTGTAGGGCGAGCGAAAGGGCGCAGGTGGGCGTGGCATCGCGCGGGAATTGATGATGGTCGAAGTTGCCTTTCTCAGGTTCATGTCGATGGCCAATGTCGATGACGTAGATAGAGCTGTTTTCCAGATCTTCTACTGTCGGATCCCGGCGTTGGATCTGCACGGGATTTCCTGAAAGCAAGACGCAGCATGCGAGAAAGTCGTCTTTGTGGGCGCTGCCTGGGTGAGTGAGGATGAAGTCTGCCATTCGCTGTCCTTCCTCTGCTTCTTTTTGCGAATTGGCGAGGAAGAAGATTGAACGTTCGCGCAATTCGCCGAGATTGACTCAAAATTCGGAAATAGCCTTGGAGAATCCTGCTTAGACTGCTGTCCAAGGTTTCAACAGAGCGCTTCGGGAGTGACAAATCAGCTGCTATGCGCTCTATCCTGAGCGTTTTAATTCTCATGAGCAGACCGAACCCGTTGACGGAAACCGAAACTCCTGTGAAGGAGACCCCATACTCCAAGGGTGAATGGAAAGTGGTGGAGTGTCTTGAGACGGGCATGGTGTTTTTGCAGAATCCGCCGGACTACTCGGCCTTGGTCGAGGACTTCGCCTGGGAGAAGACTTTCGAGGAGGAATCGAAGCGGCGACGAAAAGAGGAGCCCGTGGTCGCGTTTGCGAGTGGGGTTGGCAAATCCCTGCGTCGGAATATCAGGAAGCGCGAGCGCATCGAGAAGGTCGCTTTCAGGATCTTGCTTCGAATCGAGGAAGAACTCGGGCCCGAGTCGAAAATCTCAATGGTCGACGTCGGCTGCGGCACAGGCGAAAAACTCGTTCGCATCAGCCGATACTTCAAAGAGAAGCGCGGCGTGGAAGTGCAGCCCTTGGGCGTCGAAATATCAGCCCAATTGGCGAAGGAAACGAACGAGCGTTTGTCCGAACTCAAGGGACAATGCATCAACGCCGCAGCGATCCAGGGATTGGAATCGCTTGAGGACGATTCCATGGATTTGGTTATTCTCTGTTCCTATCTGGAGCATGAAGTGGAGCCGATGTCAGTTTTGCGGGCCGTTTCGCAAAAGCTTCGCAAGGGTGGCTACGTTATTGTCAAAGTGCCGAACTACGGGAGTTGGAATCGGCGATTTCGACACAAGAGCTGGTGCGGGTTTCGCTATCCGGATCATGTGAATTACTTTACGCCGAACACGCTGACTCGAATGATCGAGACGTCGGGATTGAAGCTCTGGAAGATGAACTTCTACGACCGTCTGCCGACGAACGACAACGTTTGGGCGATCGCTCGCAAGTAAGGCGATATTTTGCAACGGATTCAGCCGTTTCGATTTGCCTCGCCAATGGAAATCCCAATCCTCTCCAGTCCTTTTAAATTCAACGTATTAACCCATCAATTATTATGGCAATCGCTACTGGAACGAAAGCTCCTGATTTTACCCTGAAATCGAAGAATGACGAAGGCTTGGCCGACATCACTTTGAGCGACAATTACGGAAAGACTTCCACGGTTCTGCTCTTCTTCCCGCTCGCGTTCACGAGCGTGTGCCAAGACGAGCTCTGCTCGATCCGCGACAGCTTGGCCGACTACGAAGGCCTCAATGCGCAGGTTTACGGCATCAGCGTTGACAGCCCCTTCTCTCAGGAAGCCTTCGCGAAAGCGAATGACGGCTTCAACTTCCCGCTATTGAGCGATTTCAACAAGGAAGTATCGACCGCCTACGACGTGCTTTTCGAAGACCTGATCGGATTCAAGGGCGTTTCGAAGCGCTCGGCATTCGTCATCAATAAAGACGGCGAAGTCGTTTATAGCGAGTCGAGCGACGATCCGCAGCAACTGCCGAATTTCGACGCGATCAAGGCGGCTCTCGCTTAAGGTCCTGCTGTCAGCGCCTCAATGAGTTGAGGCTTAATTGACTTTACGAGCCCTACTCCTGAGTAGGGCTCTTGTTTTACGCCGGTCGCGATTTTCGACCGATCAGGACTACAAAAAAAACGCCGAGCGTTGGCTCGGCGCTTTTTGAAAGTTACTCCTAGCTGGCAAGCATCGGCTCGCGCGGGGGAGCGAATTTCGTGAGGCTGATGCCTACGACCGCTTTTTTGTATTCCTCGATGGTTGGGATGCGGCCAAGAATAGCGGACAGGACTACTACTGGCGTGGACGCGAGGAGCGATTCACCTTTCTTGCGCTCGGAATCGGCCACGACTCTGCCTTGGAATAGGCGGGTAGAGGTTGCGAGTACGGTATCTCCCTTGGCAGCTTTTTCTTGATTGCCCATGCAAAGGTTACAGCCAGGTCGTTCGAGGTAGAGGATGTTCTCGTATTCAGTGCGAGCCGTGTTCTTAGGGGCGTCATCATTGAATTCAAAGCCTGAATACTTTTGGAGCATATCCCAGTCGCCTTCTTCCTTGAGCTCCTCGATGATGTTGTAGGTAGGAGCGGTTACGACGAGAGGCGCTTGAAATTCGACCTTGCCATATTGCTCCTCTAAGTTGCGGAGCATTTTGGCTACGATCTTCATGTCGCCCTTGTGGACCATACAGGAACCGACGAAGCCGAGATCGACTTTCTTTTCTCCGCCGTAGTAGGTGAGGTCGCGAATCGTATCGTGTGTGTAGCGCTTGGATACGTCCTCGTTGTTGACGTCTGGGTCGGCGATCATGGGCTCGACGATCACGTCGAGGTCGACCACCATTTCAGCGAAGTACTTGGCGTCGGCATCAGGAGTGAGCGCTGGCTTTTCGCCGGACCGGATTTCCGCGATGCGGTTGTTGGCTTTGTCGATCAAACCCTGAAGGACTTGGGTATCGTTATCCATGCCCTTTTCGATCATGATCTGGATACGGCTATTTGCGATCTCGAGCGACTCGATGAGCGTCTCATCCTGAGAAATGCAAATGGAGGCCTTGGCCTTCATTTCCGCTGTCCAGTCGGTGAAGGTGAAGGCTTGGTCGGCGGGCAGGGTGCCGATGTGCACTTCGATGATGCGACCTTGGAAGACGTTGTCCCCGAATTGTTGGAGCATCTGAGCTTGGGTCGCGTGGACGACATCGCGGAAGTCCATGTGATCCTTCATGTCGCCCTTGAAAGTGACCTTGACGGACTCGGGAATCGGCATGGTCGCCTCGCCGGTGGCGAGCGCGAGGGCAACCGTTCCGGAGTCGGCTCCGAAGGCGACGCCCTTGGACATGCGTGTGTGTGAGTCGCCGCCGATGATGATGTCCCAGTCGTCTACGGTGAGGTCGTTCAATACCTTGTGTATGACGTCGGTTAACGGGTGATAAACGTCCTTGGGGTCGCGGCCGGTGATGAGACCGAAGCCGTGCATGAACTTCATAAGCTTCGGGATATTGGCTTGAGCCTTCTTATCCCAAACGGAAGCAGTGTGACAGCCGGATTGGTAAGCGCCGTCGACGGTAGGGGAGATGACGGTTGCTGCCATGGCTTCCAATTCTTGGGAAGTCATCAAGCCGGTAGTGTCCTGAGAACCGACGATGTTTACCTTTACGCGAACGTCGGAACCGGCGTGCAAAGTCTTTCCATCGGCAACGCCTACTGCGTTTTTGTTGAAGATCTTTTCAACCGCGGTGAGGCCTTGGCCTTCGTGGGAGATTTCCCTTGAGGTAGCGAATACTTGCTCGCCCTCTACACCGAGCGTTTGAGAGGCGAAATTCTGTAGCTTTTTACCGAATACGATGGCGTAAGACCCGCCTGCCTTGATGAACTCCAGCTTTTGCGGAGTGAGCGATGCTGAAATATCGATGAGTTCCTGGTCGCCGTTGTAGAGCTTCTTCTCCTTGATGTTGATGGTCAGGACAGTGCCGGTTTCGACGGAGTAAGCCTGTTCGAGTACGGGCTCGTCGTTGTCGTCGAGAACCGTGTTTCCGTTTTCATCGGTCTTCTTGACCCAGTTTTTGAGGTCGATGCCGATACCGCCCGTGACGTCGACGGTAGTGAGGAAGATCGGCGAGATCCCGTTTGTGCCTGCTACGATAGGCGCCACGTTGACGAAAGGAACGTAGGGACTCGCTTGCTTGCCCGTCCAAAGCGCGACATTGTTGACGCCGGACATTCGGGAAGAGCCGACACCCATGGTGCCTTTTTCAGCGATGAGCATCACCCGCTTGCCGGGATGCTGTTCCTGCAGCGCTTTGATCTCAGCTTGAGCCGATTCGGAAATCATGCACTTACCGTGAAGCTCACGGTCGGATCGAGAGTGGGCTTGGTTGCCCGGAGAAAGCAGGTCGGTGGAAATGTCGCCTTCGCCCGCAATGTAAGTGACGACGTCGACCTTCTCTTCTACGTCTGGGAGATTGGTGAAGAATTCCGCCTTGGCGTAGCTTTCGAGAATGTCTTTGGAGATCGGGCAACCCGCTTTGTAGGCTGATGCCAGGCGCTCCGTATCCGCTTCGTAGAGGAAGACTTGAGTCTTCAGAACGTCAGCTGCTTTTTTCGCGATCGCTGCATCGTCACCGTCTATGACGAGATCGAGGAGGACTTCGATCGAAGGGCCGCCCTTCATGTGAGACAACAATTCGAAGGCGAAGTCCGAAGTAATTTCTTCTACGCTCGATTCGCCGAGGATGATTTCCTTGAGGAATTGGGCTTTCACGCCTGCAGCGCTAGTGGTGCCCGGCAAAGTGTTGTAGATGAGGAAGTTGAGGGACTCTTTTCTGTGCTCGCTCTCAAGGTCTTTGATTTGCGCAATGATTTCGGACAGCAGGTCGCTTCCGTCGATTGGCTTCGGGCTCAGGCCTTGCGCTTTACGTTCTTCGATCTCGTTTAGGTACTCGGAATACAAACTCATGACTTATATGAGAAAGTCCCGCTGAAGAGCCCTTATTTCAAGCAGAATTTGCGGAACTCCTCGCCTTGATATTTGGCAAAGCGATTGGTTTTAGCGAAAACCGGGAGCCGATGAGCGAATTTTGTTAAGTCCATGGATATGAGGCATATGTGAGAATCGCGGATTTAGATCCCTATTCCTAGGACCGCGATTGACGGAATCTTCTTATCATCGAGAGTTCTAAACGGCTTAAGATCTTTTGCGCAACCTGCTGAGCATCAGGGTCTCAGAGACGGATGATTGATTCTCGCCAAGCGCGAGCGGTAGTGAATTGTTCATGACACGCTCTGAGGCTTGGGAAATGAATTCCGAGAGCTATCGAACCCGGTTGAATAAACTGATGACCTCAGTATTTTACCATTTGTCTTGAGGCCGATTCTTAAGACGTCAAATTGGAGACAATAACGGTGCTTTGCTGTCCCAAATATCTGAAAGCTTGTTATGGCCGAAGAATTACCGGTTTTTTTAGTCGATCCATATTCCAATCCCGTAGCGGTGAAAATCGTTGGCAGGGCTTCCTTCCAAAATGTGCTGCCTTTGAAGGACTTCCTCAAGGATACGTACGCGGCGGGTAAACGCTTTTTCGTCTTCGATTTTTCGGAGTGCGCCGGCATGGACAGCACCGTGCTGGGAGTGCTGGCGGGCTGCGCCTTGGAATTGCGTAAGCTGGAGCCGAAAGGGTCGCTCGTTCTATCTCGATTGAACGAACGCAATCGCGATCTCGTCAGGAATCTTGGATTGCACCGGATTGCCACATTGGACGAAGGGTCGTCGGGCCCGAAAGCGGACAGCGCCAAGCAAGGGTTGAGCGGCGGCGATCAGTTGGACGAGCTCTCTAATGCGCGTCTTTGCTTGGAAGCGCATGAGAACCTGGTCGAAGCCGACTCGGATAATCAGTCCAAGTTCCAGGATGTTATCGACTACCTCAAGGGGCGTGTCGATGAGGCTTGATTGGGTTTCTAGACTCGACTGAGGGCGCCTTCTTTTCGATTGCTTCCATCTTGGGCGCTCTGAATGATGCGTGCTTCCATGAGCGAAATCGCAGCGCAGGATATCGATAAACTGGCAATGCCCGATGCCAAAGGCCACTTTGGCGAATTTGGCGGCAGCTATGTGCCGGAGACATTGGTTACGGCTCTAAAGGAGCTAGGCGACGAATACGAGCGGGCAAAGGAAGATCCCGAATTCCAGTCGGAACTCGCTTTTCAGCTGAAGGAATTCGCAGGCCGCCCAACGGGACTTTACTACGCGGAACGGCTTTCCGAGGAACTCGGAGGCGCGAAAATCTACTTCAAGCGAGAAGATTTGCTGCATACAGGCGCCCACAAGATCAATAATGCGATCGGCCAGGCTCTCTTGGCTAAGCGAATGGGCAAGAAGCGTATTATCGCCGAGACGGGAGCAGGACAGCACGGTGTCGCGACCGCGACGGTCTGCGCGAAGTTCGGTTTGGAGTGCGTGGTCTATATGGGCGCTGTAGATATGGAGCGCCAGAAGCTGAATGTCTTTCGGATGGAGCTTTGCGGGGCGGAAGTGCGGGGAGTCGAAAGCGGACAAAAGACGCTGAAGGACGCAGTCAACGAAGCCATGAGAGATTGGGTAACGAATGTTCGCGACACCCACTATATTCTTGGATCGGCCCTAGGCGCGCACCCTTATCCTATGATGGTTCGCGACTTTCACCGCGTTATTGGACAGGAAGCGCGTTCCGAGATTCTGGAAAAGGAAGGTCGCTTGCCGGATGAAATGGTTGCCTGCGTGGGAGGGGGGTCCAATGCGATTGGCCTATTCTACGAGTTCCTCGACGAGCCGGATATTCGCTTGGTAGGCGTGGAAGCAGGCGGCCACGGCATTAAGCAAGGCGAGCATGCGGCTCGGTTCGAAGGGGGACGCTTGGGGGTCTTGCAAGGCTGCAAGACCTACATTCTGCAAAATCCCGATGGTCAGATCGAGTTGACTCATTCTATTTCCGCAGGACTGGATTATGCGGCTATCGGACCGGAACACGCGTACTATCGAGACATCGGTCGAATCGACTATGCCTACGCAACCGATGATGAAGTGCTGGATGCGTTTCAGCTGTTGTGTCGAACGGAGGGAATCATCCCGGCGCTAGAGTCCACGCACGCTCTGGCTTATACTGTGAAACGAGCGCCCCAGATGGGCAAGGACCAGATAATAGTCATGAACCTGAGCGGTCGCGGGGATAAGGATGTTAACCAAGTAGCCAAATTCTTGGGACAGGACGTATGAAAAGCATGACAGGGTTTGGCCGCGCCGAGCGAAGCTCGAATGGCGTAGCGGTGGCGCTTCAAGTATCGTCCGTTAATCGAAAAACCCTCGAAGTGGTCTGTTCTCTTCCTAAGGAATTTCAGCAGCTAGAGCGGGCCGTGGTGGAACGAACCCGATCCCGCGCAGGTCGCGGACGGTTTCAATATTCGGTGGAGATTCGCGACGAGCGGAGCGAGGCTACGGGTCTGCCGAGCGATGAGCAGATCGACGCTGCGTTGGACCGGGTGAAAAACGTCGTTGAACGGGCCGGCGGCGACTATTCCGTCGATGCGCAGACGGTTGTCGATCTGGCGCGTCTCTTGGACGGGGAAACTGCGTCTCTGCCGGAGGAGATTGTCGAAGAACTTCTGCTCGATTGCGTGGATGCCGCATTGAACGAATTGGTAGCCATGCGAGATCAAGAGGGGGATGCTCTTCAATCCGACTTGTCGAGCCGATGTACCGAAATGAGCAATACATTGAATTCGATAAAGGCGATCGCTCCGGAGATGGTCGCTAAGTATCGAGAGAACTTGCATGCTCGATTGGAACAATCGGGCTTGGATCTCGATCTGGATGACGAACGCGTGTTGAAGGAAATCGCCCTTTTCGCCGATCGAAGCGATCTATCGGAAGAGATTACTCGACTGGAAAGCCACTTCGCGCAATTCGCCGATTTGCTGGAAAAAACGGAACCAGTGGGGCGATCGATCGAATTTTTGGTTCAAGAGATCGCTCGAGAAATCAATACGACGGGCAGCAAGTCTTGCTCGATTGAAATCTCCAAACACGTTCTCGCGATGAAGAACGAATTGGAGCGTATTCGCGAGCAGGTTGCTAACGTTGAATAGTCTCGCTGCTAGCGAGTCTGATTTTCCTGCTGCTCCTGAAATCGTTGTAAACGGATACCGATTATAAGGCAGTCGAGGGAAGGGAGCAGAGTCCTTGCTACTTCTCGGCTTGCTCGTTTCTTCCTTCGAAGAAAGAAGCCACGATATAGATGCCAACGCCTACTGTTATGCCTGAATCGGCAACGTTGAAACTTGGCCAGTGAGCGTCTCCGATATGGAAATCCAGGAAGTCGATAACGTGGCCGTGAATCAAGCGATCCAAGACGTTTCCGAGTATCCCTCCGACAATCAGACCGAAGGCCCATTGGGATATCGCCTGTTCAAGTTGGAGAGTTTGGCGAAAGAACCAAAGCAGGGCAAGAGCGACTACGCCCACCAGAGCGAGCCATTCGCTGTGACCGCTGAATAGACTCCAGGCGGCTCCTGTATTGCCAACGTGAACGATGTTGAAGAAGCCAGGAATGACTTCGATCGAGTGGGGCGGGTAGAAGGCTCCTAGGGGAAGACTTTGGACGACCAATAATTTGGTCGCTTGATCCAGGGCGAATACAATCAAGGCCAAGCCAAGCAGCAGTTTATACGCAGCAAGGCCTTTCATGAATTCTTGGATACGGACTCTCCTTAAGAGTCCGAGTCTCCGTCGCTTAAGGTCATCGCGTCTTCAGAAGTCGCGTCAGCGAAAACGCCGCCGCGTTGAACGCTGCGCGTTTGATTCTTCTCCAGCTGCGTTTGCGTTTTTACCGAATAGCGGGTGAAGGGTACGGCGAGAAGGCGTTCCTCGCGAATTTGCTTCCCGGTCATTTCGCAGATGCCGTAGGTGCCGTTGAAAATGCGCTCGATTGCGGCCTCGATTTCTGTCAACGCATCCTGCTCGCTGGAAACCATGCTCAACGCGAAATCGCGGTCGAAGGTATCCGTTCCGGCGTCAGCCATGTGCTGACTGTATCCGGATAGGTCGCCCGCATCGTCTTTGCTCGAGCGCTTGAGGGTTTCTTCCGTGTGCATGTTCAAGCCCGTCTTGACGTGATCGCGCAACTCGACGAGCAAGCTATAGAATTTCTTGAACTTTTTAGGGACGGTTCGCGTTTCCGCAGGCGTTGAAGTGGATGCCATGGGGTCGAAACCGAGAATGTCCGACAGCGAAGCGGCGCCTAGAACGCGCTTCTCGGCTTGCTGCTCAGCATCTTCGACTGCCTTGCGAGCTTTTTCCTTGGCGGCCTTCTTCTTGGCGACGGCATCCTCGTCCTTGACTCTTTTCTTGGCGACCGAAAGGGCGTCTTCGAGAGAGAATCCGGCTGATGCGGAAGCCGCTTTCTTCTTGGCGGCGACTTTCTTTGCTACGCTCGAGGCTGCCTTCTTGGCAGGAGCTTTCTTTGCAGCGGCTTTCTTGGCGACCGTCTTCTTGGTTGCGGTCTTTTTAGCGGCAGCTTTTTTCGCAGTCGTTTTCTTGGCGGGCATAAGTTGAGATAGTTAGATTATGGCTTCGGCGCAGCGGGGGCATAGCTCTTCGTTGTCGGTTCCGTTCTGGAGGTTTGGATACCACCTCCAACACCGGGGACAGCGACCGCCAGTTGCCTTGGTTACGGTTATCGAGAGCTCATCTTCATTGGAGTTCGCGAGTTCGACACGCGAAACGATGAAGAGTTCTTCGAGAAATTCATTGTATCGAGAGAGGAGCTTGAAGGTGGCATCGTCCTCGCTTCCGCCAATCGTTACGTACGCGTCCAGCGAACGGCCGATGTCGCCATTCTTGCGCAGCTCCTCGAGTTTTTCGTTTACCGAATCGCGGAAGGTCAACAGATCGACGAAGTCCTGGGAGAGCGATTCGTCTCGCCAAGAAAGGGCTTCGGATGGCCATTCTTGGAGAGCGAGGGGTTCTCCTACGAAGTCCTCGTCTGATGTGAAATAGCTCCAAGCTTCGTCCGAGGTGAATGGCAGGATGGGGCCGAGGACGCGAACGAGCGAACGGAAAATATGATAGATCGCGGTTTGCGACGAGCGACGGACGGGATGATCTTCAGCGAGCGTGTAGAGGCGATCCTTGAGAATGTCGTGATAGAGCGCTGACAGCGTTACCGAGCAGAACTGATTGCAGAGCTGGTATACGCGATGGAACTCGTAAGTCTCGTAGGCCTTTTCGCAAGCCTCGACGAGGACTGCCGTTTTATCGAGCGCCCATCGATCGAGCTCGTGAAGCTCTTGAACGGGCATGCCGTTTTGCGCGATGTCGAAATCGAAGAGGTTCGAGATCTGAAAACGAAAGGTATTGCGGATGAGGCGGTAGGCGTCGCCGATGGTTTTGAGGATTTCCTCGCCCATGGGCACATCGTTGCGGAAGTCGGTGGATGCGATCCACAAGCGTACGATGTCCGCTCCGAACTTATCCATATAGTGCTCCAAGGTCATGGCGCCTTCGCTCTTGGAGAGCTTGGTGCCGTCTTGATTGACGATGAAGCCGTGAGTGAGGATGCTCTTATAGGGAGCGGAACCTTCGCGAATGACGCCCGTCCACAAGGACGATTGGAACCAGCCCCGATGCTGGTCGCTGCCTTCCAGATAGAGGTCGCAAGGCCATTCCAGATCGTCGTTCTCCTTGAGCACGGCGAAATGGCTGGAACCCGAATCGATCCATACGTCGAGCGTATCCGTACCGGCCTTGAGCGTCTTGCCTTGCCAGCTATCGGGCAGGTTCACTCCGTCGAGCAACTCTTCGGCGGAGGCGGTGTACCAGAGGTTGGTGCCTGACTCGGCAACTTTGTCGGCGATTTGACGAATGACGTCTGCATCCAAGTAACCGATACCGTCTTCGTCGTAAAAGGCTGGAATGGGGACGCCCCAGGAACGTTGGCGGCTGATGCACCAATCCGGGCGCGCTTCAACGGCGCCGCGAATGCGGTTCTCGCCCCATTCGGGGATCCACTTCACTTGTCCTATGGACTCGAGCGCCTTGTCGCGTTGCCCGCCTTCGTCAAGGGCCACAAACCATTGATCGACCGCTCGGAAAATCACTGGCGTCTTCGAGCGCCAGCAATGCGGGTAGCTGTGGGAGATTTTTTTCTTCTTGATAAGAGCTCCCGCCTCATCGAGCGCTTTGAGCACTTTGCCGTTTGCGGGGACCCAACCGTCGGCTTCTAGCACGGAAGCCCCAACGAGAAAGTCGGGAATTTGGCCATCGTCGTCGTATTCGCCGCGATCATTCACGGGACAATAGATGTCCAAACCGTAATTGAGCCCGGTGAGATAATCCTCTTGGCCATGTCCAGGCGCGGTGTGGACGCAACCGGTGCCGCTTTCCGTCGTAACGTAATCGGCGAGTACTATCGGGCTGGGCCGATCGATGAAAGGGTGGCGCGTTTCGACCTTTTCGAGCGCTTCTCCGCGTTCGGTTTTAACGATCTTCCAATTCTCGAGATCGCAGTCGTTGGCGAATTGCTCGGCCAGATCCTTGGCAACAATGAAGATGCGATCGCCAGTGTCGACGAAGGCGTATTCGAGCCGAGGATGAACGGCGACAGCCAGATTGGCGGGAATCGTCCAAGGCGTCGTCGTCCAGATGACCGCGGCGAGCGGCTTGTCGATGCCAAGCTTAGCAGCTTCTGGAATGTCGAAAGCGACCCAAATCGAAGGACTGGAATGGTCCTTGTATTCGATTTCCGCTTCGGCGAGAGCCGTTTCGTAGGGAATCGACCAGTAGACGGGTTTCTTGCTTCTATAAACGAGACCCGAGTCGACGAACGAAGCCAGCGTGCGGAGAATCTCCGCTTCGTATGCGGGATTCTTGGTCTTGTATTCGCGACTCCAGTCGCCCAGCACTCCGAGCCTTTTGAATTGGCTGCGCTGGACGCCGATCCAGTGTTCGGAAAAAGCATCGCATCGATCGCGCAATTCCGCTGTAGGGAGCTCCTCGCCTTCTGCTTGGATTTCTTTGGAAACCTTGGTTTCGATGGGCAATCCATGGCAGTCCCATCCTGGCACGTAAGGCGTACGAAATCCACGAGTCGCCTTGTACCGCAGAACGATTTCCTTGAGCGTCTTGTTCAAGGCGTGTCCTAGGTGAAGATCGCCATTGGTGAACGGCGGCCCATCGTGGAGAATAAACGCGGGGCCATTGGCGTTCTTCGACTGAATTTTGCCGTAGAGATCGATCTTCGCCCAATGCTCGACGCGGGCGGGTTCTCGTTTACCGAGATTGGCCCGCATGGGGAAGGCGGTCTTTGGCAGCTTCAGCGTATCTTTGTAGTTCTCAGCCATGCCCTAGTTTGAAGAATGCGCGGATATTGCCCATCGCCCCAGCTCTGTCAAGAAAGGAGCGGAGGCATGTGATAAATAGGGCGAAACCTGTCGCTGGAGGCTCTGCGAACCCCGATATTTGGGCCTTCAAAGACAAGGATATCGAGGGACGAAGACCAGTCGTCGCTACGCGGCTGCGAATTTGATGCGATGGTAGAGCTCGCTCGTGTTTTCTGGAGAGATTCGGTCTGTAACGATCGAGGGATCGAAGTTGAGCTCCGTATCGAGACGAACCCCGTTTTCGATGCCAGGACGAACGAAATCGTTGATGAAATCCACACCGCCTCGCGACTTCAGCCAGTGGTAGTACAAATCGGTTTCTTCCGTCTCGATGACGATGTCGCTGTCCAGCCTCATGCTGCAGATGAGGGTAAGGTCGCGGAATGACGAAAACCACGTGGGAGGGTTAACCAGTTCGTCTCTAATAATGAGAATCATGGCGAGGCGGGTGTCTTTTACTCTAATCGGCGATTTCTGGCCGAAATGCGCGATTCCCGGACGAATTGGGGCCTCATTTAGGGCGTTTTTCTTAAATTTAGCGTTTGTTGGCGGGGGAGGCCCCTGCGGGGCGGAATTGAAGTTGCATTCTCTCTCGAGATTTGCCCAATGTTCGCGCCTTTCATGGTTTATCTCTCCATTTAACCATAAGTGCTAAAATGAAACGAACGCATCATTGTGGCCAACTGCGCGCGAGCGACGTTGGAAAAACAGTATCGCTGACCGGGTGGATCGACTCCATTCGCGATCACGGCGGCATTCTCTTTATCGACTTGAGAGACCGCGAAGGCCTGACTCAAATCAAGGCTAATCCGCACGGCGACGATAATGCGTTCAACGAGGCTGTAAAAAGCCTGAAGGACGAGTCGGTCATAGCAATCGAGGGCGTTGTAGAAGCGCGCGATGCGGAAAACGTTAATGATGGTTTGCCGACGGGTTCCGTAGAGGTCGATTGCTCGAAACTGGCCATTCACAACATCTCGGAAACGCCGCCCTTCCCGATCGATGATGAAAAGGGAGACAAGGTAAACGAGGATTTGCGTCTCAAGTACCGTTACTTGGATCTGCGTCGGGGCAAGATGCGCCGAACGCTGCGAATGCGTCACGAGACGACAAAGGCGATTCGCAATTTCATGGACGAAGAGGGCTTTATCGATGTCGAAACGCCTACTTTGTTCAAGAGCACTCCAGAAGGGGCTCGCGAGTACTTGGTGCCTAGCCGCATTCAGCCAGGGCACTTCTACGCTTTGCCTCAGTCGCCGCAGCAGTTTAAGCAGATGCTGATGGTAGCGGGAGTCGAGCGTTACTATCAAGTCGCCCGTTGCTACCGCGACGAGGATTTGCGGGCGGATCGCCAGATGGAGTTCACTCAGTTGGACATCGAGCTGTCTTTCGTCGATCGCGAAGGAATGTATGCTCTGATGGAGGGACTGATGAAGCGGATTTGGAAGGATACGCTGGGAGTCGACATACCGACTCCGTTCCGACGCATGCCTTTCGAAGAAGCCATGAATCGCTACGGAGTCGACAAGCCGGATACGCGATTCGGACTGGAGATCGAGGACTTCTCGGAAACCTTCGCTTCTTCTTCCTTCAAAGTCTTTTCGGCTACGGTGGACAAGGGCGGAGTCGTGAAGGCTTTCAAGGCGCCGACATTGGCGGACGTGACTCAGGGAGAGCTCAAGAATCTTGAAGAAGTGGCCAAGTCTCTGGGAGCGAAAGGCCTGGCATTCATAAAGGTCGAAGATGGCGAGTGGAAGTCTCCCATCGTGAAGTTCTTTTCCGAGGAAGAAAAGGCGGCTCTCAAAGAGAAGCTGTCTTTAGAAGAAGGGGATATCGTCTTTTTCGCCGCATCGGAATGGGAACAAGCCTGCGCGATACTCGGCCGGATTCGACTGGAATGCGCCGAGCTGCTAAAGAAGCGCGGCAAGTTGGAGATCCCTGCGGATCAGTTCAATTTCCTATGGGTCGTCGATTTCCCTCTGATGACTTATGAGGAAGAGCAAGGTCGCTACGTTGCCTCGCACCATCCGTTCACCTCTCCTGTCGAAGAAGACATCGCTTTGTTGGATAGCGATCCGAAGCGGGTGCGTGGACAGCACTACGATTTAGTTCTCAATGGAGTGGAACTTGGCGGAGGCAGCATCCGTATCCATCAAACCGAATTGCAGAAGAAGGTTTTCGAAGACGTCTTGCAGATTCCTTCGGACGTAGTGGAAAGCCGCTTTGGATACATGCTTGAGGCTTTCAAGTACGGAGCGCCCCCTCATGGGGGAATCGCCTTCGGCTTGGACCGATTGGTGATGATTCTCTGCGGAGCAAGCAGCATTCGCGAAGTGATTGCCTTCCCCAAAACGCAAAAGGGCCAGTGTTTGATGACCGAGAGTCCGAGCCGCGTGACGGACAAGCAGTTGAAGGAATTGCACGTCGAAACCCTCGATGTAGAGCTCGAGGTATAGACCGCGACTAGCTAGATTTCAGAATTTAGAGCCCTCTCGTTTGGAATGCCCGCAAAGGGATCCAGGCGAGGGGGCTTTTTGCGGGGTTTTCAGAGCGAATCGATTCCGCTGACTGACGAACTTTTGCGTGATCGCTCAAATTCGAGCGACGTATACCCTAATGGATTCGCGAACGGTTACAATTGAGCGCATCGGCGCCAGGTTGAGCGCTCAATTGTAATACTTTCCAGCCGAAAAGCGCGCATGATTACCGATTTTGGGACCTAGGGAAGGAGGTGGCACGCCAGTTGCTAAAGGAGGGCATTCACACGTACTGCCACAGTCGCAGCGTTTCATTCCTGATAAATCAATATCCTAACGAACGACATGAAAAAACTCCTTAGCAAACTAACTGGGCCTCTGCTCTTCGCTTTAGTGGCGATGGCCTTGTTCTCAGCAACGCCAGTGATGGCCGATGAAGAGGCGGGGCCGGTAGACGAATACCTGGAGCTCGTTGAAGCTTCCGGCGCCGAATATGCGCCTGCTTTCGATTTCTTCACGGTTTCCATGCTGTGGACCGTCATTGCGGCAGCCTTGGTATTCATCATGCACTTGGGCTTCGCGACTCTCGAAGCGGGCCTGACTCAAGCGAAGAACACAGTGAACATTCTCTTCAAGAACGTATGGATCATCTCCATCGGATTGATCACTTACGCTGTTCTTGGTTTCAACACTCACTATCCTGGGGCTTGGCAGATCGAGAACTGGGTCGGTATCGGGGGAATGATCGGCGATCTAAACGCTGATGGTGGCGATACTTGGGGCTATGGCGGATTGAGCCTGGCGATGACCGCCTATGGCGACTTCATCTTCCAAGCTATGTTCGCAGCGACAGCGGCGACCATCGTTTCGGGCGCAGTAGCGGAACGCGTTAAGCTCTCCTCTTTCATGATCTACTCCACGATTCTCGTGGCATTCGGATACACGATTGCCGGATCTTGGCACTGGGGCGGCGGCTGGCTCGCTAACTTGGGTGGCGGCGACGCAGCCTTCTACGACTTCGCTGGTTCGACGGTGGTACACGGTTTCGGCGGCGCGGCGGCTCTCGCAGCGGTAATGATTCTGGGCCCTCGTAAGGGCAAGTATCAGAAGGACGGCACGATCAAGCCAATCCTCGGCCACAGCATGCCACTCGCAGCAGTTGGCGTATTCCTCCTTTTCTTCGGATGGTTCGGATTCAATGGCGGCTCGGTTCTTTCTGCGAATCCTGGTCCTCTTGGTCTCGTATTCACGACTACGGCCTTGGCAGCAGCTGCGGGCGGGATCGCTTCGATTCTCGTCTCTTGGGCAGTTCTCAAGAAACCCGATCTCTCCATGGCGCTCAACGGCTTGCTCGCTGGTTTGGTTAGCATCACTGCAGGGGCTGACTCGGTATCGGTTCTCTCCTCCATCATCATGGGCGCGATCGGCGGCGCATTGGTTGTCTTCTCGATCATATTCTTCGATAAGATCAAAATCGACGATCCAGTCGGCGCTATCTCCGTTCACGGCGTAGTCGGTATCTGGGGAACGGTTGCAGTCGGCATCTTCGGCGGCGCGAACATAATGTCTCAGATCATCGGTGTCATCGGCGTCTATCTCTTCGCGTTCATCTTCTCCTTCGTGGTCTTCTCCATCATCAAGGCGATCATGGGAGTCCGTGTATCGGAAGAGGAAGAATTCGAAGGGCTCGACATCGCCGAGCATGGCCAGGAAGCTTACAGCTACGGCTCCAATACCTAATTGGAGCTCGTAGAGAAGCTAAGTAACACATTTACTTGCATTTACGTAAGCGTTTCACTTACATCAGCAATCAACCTCAAAGGAAATTTCCATGAAACTTGTCGTAGCAATCATCAAGCCGTTTAAGTTGGAAGAGGTCAAAGAGGCCCTTTCGGAAGTCGGCATCGAAGGAATGACGGTAACCGAAGTCAAAGGCTTCGGACGCCAGAAAGGCCACACGGAGATCTATCGTGGCAGCGAATACACGGTCGACTTCTTGCCGAAGGTAAAGATCGAAATCGCTGTGCAAGACGAAGCGGTATCACAAGCCGCTGAAGCGATTGTCAAAGCTGCCAAGACTGGCAAAATTGGCGATGGCAAGGTCTTCGTCCTGCCTCTTGAAGAAGCGATCCGTATCCGTACCGACGAGCGCGGCGAAACCGCTCTCTAAGGCCAAGGGTCAATTCAAAACAGCTTTTCAAAGCCGGTCCTCGAATGAGGGCCGGCTTTTTTACGTCGTCGGTGAAAGGAGCGAGGGATGTATTCACGTCCTGTCTACATCCGAAGCGAGATCCTCTAATTTGATATCGGATTCAAATCCAGCGAACGACGCTTGAGAAACGCATAGGTAAAGACGAGCGCGAAAGCTACCGCGAAATAGCCCGGGAAGTAGCCAAGCGCTTGTTGAAACAAAGATGCCTCGATGGTGTCCGCGTCCAAGCCTTCGGCGACTTGGGACTGCCTGAGCCGGTATACGAGGAGAGAATACAGGATGCCGATTCCTCCATAGGCTAGATTGTAGGATAGGCCTTTGAAGCTGAGAGCGGTGGCTCGCGATTCGGAGGAGGTAACTGTATTGAGGTAGCTGCTTACTAGGAAGCCGGTGAGCGAGATCGACGCGTAAACGAGGATCATAGGCAAGACGCCCCAGTAGGGAATGAACCATGACATTCCGTAGAGGCCGCAGAATGTAGCGATGCCAAGAATGCAGTAGTTGAAGGACTTGCGGCGGTTTTCGGAGAGCCAGCGGCCTAGCTTAGGCATGAACACGCCCATGAGGCCGAAACCGGCGCTGATAAGCCCGAAACTCGCCTCGGGTAGCGATATTTGGCGATAGTATTCGCTGTTCAGAGTCAGAATCATGCGAGCTATGTGATCGATCAGAAAACCTGCCAGAATAACGACGAGCGCAGCTGGCGTTTGCAGGATCCATTTTCCGGTGGCCAAAGTCTTGGCGAATGCCTGTCCCATGGTTTTGCGGGTTTCGGAGAATCGCAGCTTGTGACGGGCCGCTTTTTCCGATTCCGGCTCTTCCATTCCGATTGCGACAATAAAGGCCCCGATGCCTAGGCAAAGCGTGAGGAATAGCGGCAAGCGCATCGCGATTGGCTTCGAGATTTGCAAATCGAGGGAAAGGAAGCTGAGAAATTGGTTCAATCGCTCCGCGTCATAGAGGAAAGCTCCCAGTGACATTGCCACGATGAAGGCGATTGATTGGAAACGCATCTGAGTTTCGAGCACACGTCCCCAACTTTTCTCCATGCCCAGATCCTTAAGCGTGTCGTAGGCTAGGGCTTCGTCGGCCCCACTGGCGGAAGCCTCCGCTGCGCCGCTCAGGATGCGGTTAACCAAAAAGAGATAGAAGACGATAGGAAGCTGTCCGATTGGGGCGAATATCAGGAGCAGCATCTCCAGAATCATGATTACAGTAGACGCTATAACCAAGTTGCGTCGTCCGATCGTATCGGCAAGCGCTCCCGATGGGACTTCGAGCAGAACGATTGTCGCGGCCCAAGCCGCATTCAAGATCGCGAATTGCTCCAGAGAAAGGCCGAAATCCAGAAATAGGATCGTGAAGACCGGGTAATAGAAGCGGGCGTTGAAGAGGATTCGAAACGCGATAAAGCGTCGAATGTTAGGCAACTTCAGAGGGGTATCGGCGGGGGCTTGACTCACGCGGGCAGCCAATGGGAGTCCCGCCGACAGGGCAAAGCGAAAAGAAGCCTCTTTAGAAGATGATCGCCATTAGTTCGCGACCGATAGCCCACGCGGTATTCAGCACGTATATCCAGATGAAGATCGAGAAGATCATCATTGAAACGATACTGGGCGCATTGAACCTCATGGCTCGAAGGTAGCCTGTCGGACCATGTAAAGAAAGCGCTAATTAGCGAATTCTTTACGTCTAGGGGAAAAGACTAGACGATTCTGAGAGTTATAGTGGGGAAAGGAGCCTAAGGAGCTCGGCTTGGGGCAGCTCGAGATGGCGTTCGCAGAAGGAAACCATATCGTCAGCAAGGGGCGCCACGAAATCGCGAAGACCGTCGTCAAGTTCGAAGGTCATTCGATAGGCGTGGAGCGCGTGTCGATTGAGGGGCAGCTTCGAAGCCAGGGAATCCGTCCAACCATTTTCTATGAAATCGAGAAAGAGCGTTTCGTCGGGCCCGTAGAGCTTGTCGCCTATGACCGAGTGTCCGAGATGAGAAGCGTGAACGCGTATCTGGTGTTTGCGGCCGGTCAAGGGCTCGACCTGGGCGAGAGTGTAGCCGCCGCCGCTATGGATAGGAATGAAGCGCGTTTGCGCTTCCTGCCGTTTTCCGCTCTCTCGGACTGCGGATTTGCTGTATACGAGGCTATCGGTCGCCTTGCCTAGGGCGGCGTCTACGAGAATGCTTTCAGAGAGTTCTCCTTCTAGAATCGCGAGATACCGCTTGGATACTTTGCGCTGCTCCAGCGCCATTTGCAGATGGCGGGCGGCTAGGCGGTGCTTCGCGAACAGAATGATGCCGCTCGTCTCCCGATCCAATCGAGCGATTAAATGAGAGCGTTTGTGGCCTAATCCTTCGCGGCAAGCTCCGGCCAGCGAAGACCAAGGACCTTTTTTGGATGGGTGGCATACAACGAGGGCAGGTTTGTTGAACAAGACGACATCGTTGTCGTCCTGAAGCTTCCAGGCTTCCAGCTCTTCCGGCGTTATCTCCCATCCCCAATCGGTTATCGGCATGGCGGGACTTGGTGGCGAAGGGAGGATATCGAGGCAACTCTAATCAATGGAAGGGACGGAGAGCATCCGTCAGTTCGATGATTTGTCGATTCAAGCAAGCGCTGTTCGCCGTCGATAAAAAAGAGAGGTTTCAATCCTAGAAAGATTGCAAATTCCAGGACACGTCAGTAGTCTTCCATACTGTTCAATGTTTTCATTGCTTTCCCCCATAGCGCAGCATCTTCCAAAGATTGGGCTGCATTCGGATTCAAGAGAATCAGAAGGAGGGACTGGATCGACGGCAATCGCTCTCTGGGCGATTTACGTTTCGAAACGAACGTTTTACGCGCTTCACCGGAAACGCTTTGTCGGGCGCGACCTCAGGTCGAACTGCTCGCTAATCGCCAATCGGATTCCCTTATCGGAATACCCGTTCTAGGGCGAAGCGCGTTTCGCATGAAAACCACCAAAAACAAAGGATATATATGCATATGCAAACCAACAACCACGATCTGATCATTACCGGCATTCACATGGATCTGACGGAATCTCTCAAGCAGAGCGTCACGGAAAAAGTCGAGCGACTTTTTCGCCATGAGGACCGGATCATCAGAGTCAAGGTTGAGTTGGAATGCGACCATACTAAGAGTGGCGCAGAGCACGAGTTCATCGCGAAGGGGCACATTGAAATCAAGGGCCCCAGCATGAATGTTTCGGTACGCGACGAAGATTGTCACAAGGCAATTGATCTTCTTGTGGACAAGCTGGACCGAATGTTGCGCCGTCGGTCGCGACTGCGCCGCGTTCATCGCAAGGACACCCACGAAGTGGACATTCCGGCGAGCCTGCCCAAGGTGTAGAAAAGAGCATCCCGAGTGGGTTTCGGGCCCGCTCTCGCTAGCTCCGGAAAATGAATTTCAGCCGCTTGCTCGAAGGAGAAAGCGGCTTTTTCGTTTTTTCGAAAAAATGCCTTGTCATGGGCCTTTTTTGTTTCTTTTCTCCTGAACCTCCGATCGCCCTAGGCGGTCGAAAATGGTCTGCGGGGCTAGCTCAATTGGATAGAGCACCTGACTACGGATCAGGAGGTTAGGGGTTCGACTCCCTTGCCCCGTGCCATTTCGAGCTCTCAGCGATTCGCGGCGAATGCCGTTTCGAAACGCTGGGAGCTCGCTTGCGTTTGGAGTCCTCGCTCGAGGAGCTTTCGACTAGGAATTATAGAGCCCTGCTAGCGTTTCCAGCAGCATGAATTGGCGATAGTTCAGATTGTTGAACTGGATGCCATCGATGGCGATCGAATACCGCTGTCGCTTCGGCTCTTTCTTGAGAGGCTGGAAGTCGAACTCGTCTTTATAAGGGATCTTGGAAATCACATAGAGCATCGCCTTCAAACGGGTATCCAATTTATTGTTCGAATTGATAATCGCCCAGGGACTGCGAGCGGAGGAGGTTTTTCGAAACATCTGTTCCTTGTACTTGGTAAACACATCCCAATGTTCGCGGGCTACTTCATCGTTTTCCGAATACTTCCAGTATTTAAGCGGATTGACCTGGCGCTCCTTGAAGCGGAACAACTGCGTATGCTTGGAGACCGATAGATATAGCTTAACCATCACCAGGCCGTTTCGAATGTGCTTCTCCTCCCAATCCAGGACCTTCTTCATGAAGTATTTGTACTGAGCCTTGCTGCAGTAGCCCATCGTTGGCTCGATAAGCGCTCGATTGTACCAAGATCTGTCGAAAAACGTGATTTGCCCTTCTTTGGGAAAGTGCTTTTCGTAGCGTCGAAACCAGTTCTTGGACTCCTTAGGCGTCGGTATTCCCAGCTCCACTACATTGAAGTGCTTGGGCATCATGTACTCGGTGAAGCGTTTGATGGATGATCCTTTTCCGGCTGCATCCCGACCTTCGAACACCAGAGCGACGCGCTTATTGTTGTTGATAACCCAATGCTGGAGCTTGAGCAGTTCGATTTGCAGGCGCTTCTTCTCTTCTACGTATGCGGAGTAGCCGATATTGTTGTAGTAGTCGAAAAATTTACTGTCTGCGAAATCGGTATTGTTCATAGCCTAAGCGTCGAGCGGGTCAAACGAGCAAGCGACTCGATTAGAACGTTTTCCTCGTCTTTTCAGGTCTATATCGACGCATCTTGAGCGAATCAAGCGAAGATTGATCTAAGGCTTGCGCTTCGTTGCAAGGACTCAAGCCCATCTGGACCGATTCGGTTACGGATAGGTTACGAATCCGTCCCAATTGCGCTTAGGGCTGCCAGCGAACGAAAAGTCCGCAGGGAAGGGCGTTTTGGCTGTCCCCGATGGGAATGCCTATCTCACCCGAGCTGATTCTACCGTCAAAGCCTGCCAATGCCTCGCGGACCAAATTGGATACGATGGTGGGCGAGACGCCAGTGGTATAGGCGTTAACCAAAAAAAACAAAGGGGAAGGCGAAAGCAACTGGCGACACTTTTGCAGGAATCCCCAGAGATCGCGTTCGAAATGCCAGACCTCGCCTTTCTTGCCGCGTCCATAAGAGGGAGGATCCATAATGATCCCGTCGTAGCGATTGCCTCGTCGGATTTCCCGTTCCACGAATTTGACGCAGTCATCGACGATATACCGGATCGGAGCTTCAACGAGACCGCTTAGGGCGGCATTTTCCCGACACCAAGCGACCATTCCTTTGGCCGCGTCCACATGACATACGTTGGCGCCTGCGGAAGCCGCCGCAACGGTTGCTCCCCCTGTGTATCCAAAGAGATTCAGAATCTTGGGTTGTTTGGGCGCTTTCCGAATGCGCTCGCTGAACCAATCCCAGTTAGCTGCTTGTTCGGGGAAGAGACCTGTGTGCTTGAAGTCGGTGGGCTTGATCTTGTAGGTGGTCGATCGGTAGTTGATTTTCCATGATTCCGGCAACCGATTGCGGAATTCCCAGCGGCCGCCTCCTTTTTTGCTGCGGTGGTAGAAAGCGTCGAAGTCGCCCCAACCGGAAGCTGACAGTGGCCAAATTACCTGTGGGTCGGGCCGTACGAGTATGAAGTCGCCCCAGCGTTCTTTCTTCATGCCGTCGCCGCATTCGAGGATTTCGTAGTCCTCCCATTTGTCAGCAAGTATCATAGGCTAGAAGGAAGCGCGCTTGGATCGACGACACAAGCGCGAGAAGCGTTGCTCTTATCGGGATCTATTGAGTTTGGAATTCTCTTCTCAGAGCCCCGATGCAAGGGAGCTGGCGATAGCTCTCCGCGAAGTCCAGTCCATAGCCGACCACGAAAGCGTTTGGTATTTCGAAGCCAACGAAGTCCGCTTCGATGCTCGCTTGGCGCCTCTCTTTCTTGTCAAGCAGGACGCAGGTTCGAATACTTGCAGGCTTAGCTGCTTGGAGATGCTCTACGATGCTGGCCAGGGTATTTCCCGTGTCGAGAATGTCGTCTACGATCAACACGCGCTTGCCGACGATATCGGTTTTAAGAGCGTGCGCGATCCTTGGCGGGCCCGAAGGTCGAGTATCGTTCCCGTAGCTGTCGGCTCGGATGAAGTCGAGTCTTGTAGGAGCCTCTAGCTTTCGAATGAGGTCGGCGGTGAAAACCAAAGCTCCGCTTAAAACGCAAACGACTGTGACTTCGTCGTCTTTGTAGACCGCATTGATCTCCGATGCGAGGTTCTCGACGCGCGCATCAATCTGGGCGGGCGTTACGAGTACCTCTTCCAGATCGGCTTCGCTGTAAGTGGGTTGGGACTTGAGCGTATCCATTTCAAGAGAGCGATTCGATGGAATCGAGAAATTGGCGACGGTCGGCGGATTTGAAGAAGGCGGTGCCAGCGACGAAGGTGTCGACCCCTGCATCGCGGCATTGGCGAGCGGTTTCCGTATTGATGCCGCCGTCGACTTGGATCCGATAATTCAATCCTCGTTCTTTGCGCAGACGATCGAGTTCCACTGTCTTGTTGAGAACGCTCGAGTCGAAGGATTGTCCGCCGAACCCTGGCTGGACGGTCATTGCCAAGACGAGGTCTATCTGGTCGAGGAAGGGCTCCACTGACTCAACGCTGGTCTTGGGATTGAATACGATTCCCGGTTTCGCTCCCAGCTCTCGAATGCGTTTGAGCGTTCCAGCAATATCGTAATCGGGCTCTACGTGGATGGAGATTTGGTCGGCTCCTGCTTCGATAAAGCTGTCGACGAACTCATGCGGATTGTCGAGCATTAGATGAACGTCGAAGAACAGCTTGGATTTGGGGCGAAGGTCGGCAACCGTTTGCGGGCCGAAAGTCAAATTCGGGACGAAGTGGCCGTCCATTATGTCGATGTGGAGCCAACGGGCTCCCACCTGTTCGACCGCGCTCACGTCATCGGCAAGACGCGTGTGGTCGGCTGCTAGCATAGAGGGCGCTAAAATCGATGGCTCCATTGCCAGCCAATTAGATGCCGGACGATTTCGATGGCGATCTCAAAATAGGCGGGTGGGGCGAAGGCGCCTCGAATTGCGATCGCTACCAGGTATCGACGAGCGATTCGGCAATGCGTCGTCCGATAGCGCGAGCGATTTCGGGCCCTGCCTGGTGCTCCGCGTTAACTTGCCCGCTATCCGCGAAAATGTCCTGCTTGGTAACGATGGAGCGATCGACGAACACGGGTTCCATTTGTTCGCCGTTGCGGCGATAGAGCGTGAGCAAGGTTTGGAATTCGAGTTCGTATTTGCGTCCGCGTCCGACATCGATCGAGGACACTGCTGCAATGTCGCGATTGACCGATACGACCCGCGTTTCCAGGATCGCGTCGGCATTCGCCTTCGAATCGATCGAAAGAAATCCCGTGTCTGCAATCGCTTTGCGAATCGAAGCAGTCAGCGATGACTTCAGCATGGGGAAGGTGGACTCGTTGCGAATGGGAGCAACGTAAACGCTCTCGAAAGCATCCGTCCCGCCGGGTTCTCCCAATTCATAAGTGGCGCAGCCTGTTAGGGCGAAGGCCAGTCCGATCAAGGCAATCGTTATGCGGGCGAGTGACATCTACTCTTTGATTCGCAATTCGAAGCGGTCCTGGATCTAGAAAATGCCCAGAACTTTTCGTTTCGCTCGCTTTTCGGCCTTTTTCTCGAGCTCTTCGACGGTGGGCGCTTTGCGTTCGGCTTCCGCTTCTTGCTCGCCGCCTAGCTTCTCTTCCTTGGCCGTGATCATGTCTAATTTCTCGCGGGCCATTTCAGCGCTGGCCGATTTGGGAGCGAGCGTAATAGCTTCGTTGTACAGTACTTTCGCGGCATGGAAATTCGCCCGCTTATGAAAATAGAAATCGCCGATCTTTACCTTGCTGAGGGCCATTACGTTTTGGGAATCGGATAGACCGGCTTCGGCTTCGTCGACTCGGTTGTTTTGCGGGAATTGGATAAGGAAGTCTTCGAAGTAGGTAATCGCGTCCTCGGTATTGCTCTGGTCGTAGAAGGGCCCGCGTACGAGATCCGAATGCGTGCTGGCCAACTGGATGTAGGCGTCAGGGGTGAGGAAGCTGCGCGGATAATTCGTAATGAGGCGATCGAGCGAGTAGATTGCCATGGTATCGTTCTTACGCTTGCCCCAGATTTGGGCGACATTCATCAAGGCGAGTGGAGCGTAGTCGCTGTAGGGAGCTATGACCACGATGCGCTCGAAATACTTGACCGCTCGGTCGTAGTTGAGAAAGCCGGGGAAGATGCCAAATATTTTGACCCGATAGCTTTCCTGGCGCCGTACGGCTATTTTGTACATCTCGCCGATCGTATCGTTGAAGCTGCCATAGCTCGGGTAGACATAGGCGATGAGCTCGAACGCTTCGAAAGCGTGATCGATCTTGTTCTGCCTCAGGCGGATTTGGCTCGTGCGGAAAAGCGCTTCCGGCGCGTATTGGCTTTTTGGGTATTTTTTGTGTACGCGCTTGTATTTACGGAGGGCCGAACGATAGTTCTTCGCCTCTTCCGCCTTGCGGCCCGAATTCATCCAATCGAGGATTTTCTGGATTTCTTCGGGCAGCAACCCAGAGAGCTCTATTTCATCGGATTGGTAGCCGTTGGTGGGATCCCAAGTAATATTCGCTGCGCCCGCTCCAAAGCTGAGGAGGAAAAGCGTTAACGTGGGAATAAGTACGCGAAACATGGATTTAGGAAGCAAAAGTCTATCGTGTTTGGTATCAAGCATTAGTTTACCGGCTGGCTTAGCAGCGAACAAGGGCCGCCCCCCAGGTCAATCCGGCTCCGAAGGCGACCATGAGAGTGAGGTCTCCCGATTTGATGCGGCCAGCCCGGTAGGCTTCGTCCAGCGCAATTGGGATCGAGGCGGCCGAGGTATTGCCGTATTTGTCGAGATTTAAAAAGAAGCGATCCATGGGTATTTTCAGCCGGGAGGAGAGCAGTTCGATGATCCTCAAGTTGGCTTGATGCGGAATCACGCATGCCAGTTGGTCAGATTCGAGCCCATTTTGTTCAAGAATTTCTGTGGCAGCCTGTTCCATGACCTTGACCGCGAGCTTGAATACCTCTCGGCCACGCATCTTGAGAAAGTGGAGTCGGTCGTCAATCGAACCAGGCGTTGCGGGGTTCGCGCAACCGCCTCCGGGCATGTAAAGGACGTCGCCATTGGCGCCGTCAGCGCCGAGTTTAAAGTCGATCACCCCTACATTCGGCTCGTCTGAGAGACTGAGCACGGCAGCTCCCGCTCCGTCGCCAAAAAGCACGCAAGTCGTGCGATCCTCCCAGTCGAGAATGCTTGAGAGCTTTTCCGTTCCGACAATCAGGGCATTCCGATAGCGTCCGCTCTGCAAGAGAGAGCTCGCCACTTCCATGATGTAGAGAAATCCGGAGCAAGCGGCTTCGATGTCCATGCAAACGGCGTTGGGGATGCCGAGCTTGGTTTGGATCAGACATGCGGTCGAGGGAAAGGGCATGTCCGGAGTGATGGTCGCCACAATAACCAGATCGATATCCTGGGTTTCAAGGCCAGCGCTCTCCAGCGCGTTGGCTGCCGCCTTGGCCCCGAGATCGGATGCGTTTTCCTGATCGTCTGCGATGCGGCGTTCGCGAATGCCGGTGCGGGTGAAAATCCACTCGTCGGAAGTGTCGACGATTTTCGCCAGGTCGTCATTCGTCTTGATATTGGCAGGCGTGTAGGAACCGGTTCCTTTGATGACTACCGAGCGTGGTCCAAAACTCATTGGTTGAGACTGAATGTAGAGACGAAGGCCTGTGGCAACTCGCAAATGCGTCTCGCGAGCTAGTTTGGCAAAGGCAGGATGATTTGATTCGCCTTTTCTATGTCGCCGGTGATCTGGGAATTGAGGTCTTTGCTGATGATCTCATTGGCGATTCTGATGGCGTTCATTACGGCGTCGCGATTGCTGGATCCGTGAGCTTTCAGGATGTTGCCTCTCAATCCGAGCAGAGGAGCTCCTCCATAGCGATCCGGGTTTAGCTGGGTCTTGATGGCGTCGTAGGCGCCTTTCGAACAGAGATAGCCGAATTGCCGCAACGCGTTGCTCTTGAGCTCGCTGGCTAGGAAATCCTTGAAGAGGCACTTGAAGAGCGATTCGCAGGTCTTAAGCACCACGTTGCCCGTAAAGCCATCGCAAACGACGACATCGACGACATCCTCGAATAATTGGAATCCTTCGATGGGGCCGTGGTAGTTGATGACATCGGGGATTTTCTTGAGCAATTCATTCGCGGCATTGGTCATCTCGTTGCCTTTGCCTTCCTCGGTACCGATGGTCATCAGGCCCACCCGCGGATTGGCGGTGCCCAGTACGTGCTTGCAGTAATCGCTGCCCAAAACGGCGTTGTGCACGAGATGCTCAGGCTTGGCGAGGGGATTGGCCCCAGCGTCGATGAGAACGAAATGGCCCGTTTGGCGAGGCATGACCGATGCGAGGGCCGGGCGTTCCACGCCGTCCATGGTTCGCAATCGAATGGTGCCGCTAGCCATGAGGGTGCCGGTGTTGCCGCAACTAACGACAACCGAGGCAGAGCCTTCCTTTACCAGCTCGATCGCTCGGGCCATGCTCGAATCGCGCTTCTGCTTCATCGCCTGAAGCGGCTTATCTCCCATCTCGACGATCTGGCTGGCGTGCTTGATCTGGAGCTTGGGGTGGTCCTCGAGTCCGCTTTCGGCGACGATGGGCGCAAGGACTTCCTCTTGGCCGACGAGAATGATCGGCGAAAGGTCCGTTATGTTTTCCAGGGCGAGCTTGACTGCGGCGACCATTTCGGCCGGCCCTTTGTCTGAGCCCATAGCATCGACAGCGATGCAGGCATTACCCTGATCGAACATTTTCTAACGAATTTCTAGAGTGTGTGAGGCAAGGCGCGATCGAGACGGACTTCTATTAGATAGAAGCGTCGATCACTTGGCGTCCGCGATACATCCCGTTATTCGGGTTTACGCGGTGAGGACGGAACGCAGTGCCGTCGACGGGATCTTTGGCGAGCTGCGGCTCTTCAAAGCGATTGGCTCCGCGGCGGAGTCGGCTGCGACGTTTGGATTGCTTGCGTTTTGGATTAGCCATTTTAGTAAAGTTCCTTGCTCAGGTTCACGCGTGATTCGTTGAAAAGGAGCGGTTGATAACGGTCGCCCCTTTACCCGTCAAGTTAATGTTTGAATTTAGACGGCTTTCCCGTCGAGACAGAATTCAGCCTCTCAGATAGGGCCGAGCGACGGCGATTTGAATTGTTTTTGGCCCTGGGGAGACTAAATCTGAGCTCCCATGGAATTAGCGGATTGCCTATCGACTGTCGCTGCTGGACAGGATCTGACTGAAGAAGAAGCCTATGGCGCGGCCGACTTGCTGGCATCGGGGGAGGTCGATGCCGGCTTGAAGGGCGATTTCCTGACCCGACTCGCCCAAAAAGGCGAGGCTTCCGCGGAGGTTGCCGGATTGGCTCGACGCTATCGGGAATTGGCTCGGAACCCGGGTTTGGAACAGTGGCAGAGCGAGGCCATAGACGTATGCGGTACAGGAGGGGACAAGCAACACACTTTCAATATCAGTACGACGGTTACGTTCGTGGTCGCCGCGGCTGGAATTCCCGTCTTCAAGCATGGCAATCGTTCGATTACTTCCAAATGCGGCAGCTCCAATCTGCTCGAAGCGCTAGGGGTCAATATCATGGGCGACGACGATTTGCTTCGGAAATCGATGGAAGAGTTGGGTTTCTGCTTCATGTTCGCGCCCGCTTTCCACCCGGCGTTCAAGGAAATCGTTCCGGTCAGGCAAGCATTGGCCGCCAAAGGGCAACGCACGGTGTTCAACATGCTGGGACCGTTGATAAATCCGGCCAAACCGGCTTATCAGCTATTGGGCGTATTCAGCGAATCAGTGGTGGATTTGATGGCAGCTGCTCAGGATTCCCTTGGTTTGAAATCGGGACTCATCGCGCATTGCGATTTGGGCGATGCCGGGGGAATGGACGAGTTCAGCGCCGCGGGCATCAATATTGCCCGTGGTTTCGGGGAGCTGCGTTCTATCGACGCTCGATGGAGCCCAGAGGAAATGGGAATCAGCTCGGGCGCCCTTGCCGATTTGCAAGGCGGCGATGTCGAAGAAAACCTGGAGATTCTTACACGCCTCTTGGATGGGAAGGCAAATTCCGCGCTGGAGGATTCGGTCGTAGCGAATGCGGCGGCGGCGTTTTACGTAGCTGGGCGTCATGCGAGCGTTAGAGAAGGAATTGCAGAGGCGAGGGACTTGCTATTAGGCGGCGCGGTTAAAGCCAAGATCGAGCAGACCGAAGTTTTCTATAAGCAATCATGAGCTTAAAGCACTTTGGTACCGATGGGATCCGCGGCGAATATGGCGGATCGAAGTTGAATGATGCGATCGCCTATCGGGCGGGCGTGGCAGCTGCAGCAGTCGCTAAGGCGAGAGGGGCGAATCCTTCGCCCACGATGATCGTCGGGCGGGATACCCGAGCGTCGGGCATGGCGTTGCTGAATGCGTTGACGGAAGGCTTCGAGTCACAGGGCGGGCGAATCGCATCGATCGGAGTGGCGCCGACGCCCGCGGTTGCGAAGATCGTGTCTGAGAATGAGGCCGCCGCGTTGGGTTGCGCGATTACGGCATCTCACAACCCCCACACTGATAATGGCATCAAGTTTTTCTCGTCGAGCGGCTCGAAACCATCCGCCGAATTGGAACAGGCTTTGGATGACGCGATTGATGCGGCTCCGGCGCCTTTGAAACCTGTCGGCGGCGAGACTTCCGATTCCCAAAGCGATCTTATAACGAGCTACTTGGACTTCATTCTCGCTTCGTTTCCGTCGGGTCTTTTGAAGGGGCGAAGCGTTGCTCTGGATTGCGCAAACGGCGCCACGAGCGCGGTTGCAGCGGAGTTGTTCGAAGCGCTCGGGGCTCAAGTCGCTCGAATCGGATGTTCGCCGGATGGTTCGAACATCAATAGCGGTGTGGGGAGCGAATGCCCCCAGGCTATAGCGAAATTGTTCGAATCGAGGGCCTTCGACATGGGATTCGCGTTCGATGGCGATGGCGATAGGATGATCGCGTTTGACGAAACGGGTAAAAAGCTAGCGGGCGAGGCTGTATTGGGATTATTGGCCCTTCACTTGAAGAGAAAGGGGCGCTTGCGCAAGGACACTCTAGTCACGACGATTCAGAGCAATCTTGGGCTGGATACAGCGCTTGAAGAGCGCGGCATACGCGTCGAGCGCGTCGATATTGGCGATAAATTCGTTGGGCGACTCATGCTTGCAGAAGGTTATTCACTGGGAGGCGAGGAGTCGGGACACGTTGTCTTGGGCGACCGTTCGATGACCGGAGACGGTTTGATCGCAGCTCTGAGCGTCGCTCAAGCGGTGGTGGAATCGGAAGATCCATTGAGTGACTTGGCTTCATTTTACAAGGCGTTCCCTCAGGAGACGCGAGCGATTCGGGTCGCGGCCAAGCCGCCGATCGAACAGTGTACGAGCCTTCGCGCGGCGATAGAATCCCTGGAGGCGGGATTCGGACAGCAAGGCAGGCTTCTGGTGCGCTACTCGGGAACGGAGCCTAAAATAAGGTTGTTAGTCGAAGCGAAAACCGATGCCATAACCGCTGAAGCGATCGCTCGACTTGAGCAGGCGGTTGCGGAAGACCTAAGTTGATACAGCGTATGGACGCTCGGTTGGATAGGGAATGTCGGAAATTTCGGAATACGAATTAGGCGAACGAGATCGCAAGAGATTCGAGAACGCGCGGCTCGCGATGACGCGCGGCAATTCCGAGTACACCGTTGAGATCTGCTCAGACATTCTAGCGGGATCTCCCGGATGCATCGACGCTCGAAAACTCCTGCGCAAGGCTCAACGTCAGGTCTTTGCCGCGAAGGGACAAAGCTTGGGAGTCAAGGCGGGCAATGCGGTTAACTATGCGATTCTGCCGCTTGGCTATCTCAATCTATCTCGAAACCCGAGCAAATCCATGGCGATAGGCGAGGTCGTTTTGAGTCGCGACGCTTACAATGCTCGGGCCCTATCGCTGGTTGCCCGTGGCGCCAATAAGCTCGGTTTCAATGAAACGGAAGCGTTTTGTCTCGAGAGCATTTGCGATCGCTATCCGAATAACGCGGTCACGCTGGAGCGACTGTGCGAAGCCCTCATAAAGGTGGGCTCTACGGAGAAGGCCTTGTCGATCGCCGAACGTTTGACGCGTCTGCGACCAGGCAGCGGACATGTGCAGGAACTGGTTAAGTCGGCGTCGGTGGCTCACTCGATCAATCAGGGGAAATGGGCGGAAAAGGAAGAGGATTTTCGTTCGAAGCTGAAGGATAAAGAGGAGTCGGATTCTCTTGAAAGGGCGAATCGCGTGGCTCTTGACGAGCATGCCAGCGAAGACCGTATTCGCGATCTGATTGCGACTGTCCATCAGGATCCGCAGCAAATCGACAATTACAAGTTGCTGGTGCGAGCGTATCTGTCATTGGAAAACTACGACGATGCCCTGTCATGGCTGGAAAAGGCTTTCGAATTGCCGCAAGCGGAAGGCGATGTCTCATTGCTGCAACTACGGAGCGAATTGAAAGTGAGCCGAGTGGAACGCGAGGTTTTCGACTTGAAACGTTCCGCCGACGATTCGGATCCATCGGGCGAGCGTTTGACCAAGCTCGAGAAGGAGCTGCTTGAACTGAAGCTTGAAGAGAGTCGCAAGCTGGTCGAACAGTTTCCTAACGACTATGTCCGCCGCTACAAATATGGAGAATATCTTCTCGAGGCGGGCTCTATCGATACAGCGACGCAGCAATTTCAAATATCGCAACGGAGTCCTAGTTTACGTCTGAAGTCCTTAGTGCTTCTCGGCCGGTGCTTCATGGCGAAGCAGTTGTTCGACCTGGCCCTGGAACAGCTGAAAACGGCTTCGGAAAGCCTGAATTCGATGGATGATTTCAAAAAGGAAGTGCTCTATTTGCTAGCCGAGTGCTTGGACCATCTGGGGCGAGACGGCGAAGCGATTGACGTCTTCAAGTCAATCTATGCTAGCGATATCGCCTATCGGGATGTGGCGAATAAGATCGACGCTTTCTACGGAAAGAGCGACGGGTGAAGGGCTAGCTTCGCCCCGATGGGCGTTAATTGGGAAAGAGCGCTTGGATCGCTCGTCGGTAGATCGTTTCGTCGTCGATCGTTTCTTGCCAATCCAATTCGATATCCGGGACCACGCCCCTTCCTTCCAGTCGATTGCCATGAGGAGTAAGTACTTCAACGAAGGGGTAGGCTAGGCGGAATCCTTGGGGAAGTCGGATGTCACGCGCTCCAATTAGCGCTCCCCGCGTTTTCGACCCAACGACGATCCCTCGATCGGTTTCCGCGATGCTGGCGGGGAAAATGTCAGCTGCGCTTGCGCTGTAGGAGTCGACGAGAATAGCGACCTTTCCCTTGTAGCGTCGCAAGGCGAACGCAGGTTTCAGGGTCTTGGAGTAACGCTTCAAGGAGTCGAGGGCCGATTTGTCGTTCGTTTTGGAGTCGTATCCGGATTTTAGATAATGCGCCTTCTTCGCGTGCAAGGCGAATGTAGCCTTGCCGGGCATTACCTTGCCGGCTAGGTGCAAGGCGTTTCGGAGTAAACCGCCATAATTGTCGCGAAGGTCGATCAGGATGGCATTCGCGTTTCTGGCTTCTTTGAAAAGGCGATTCACTTTAGCGAAGCTGTATTCGCCTTTGGCGAAGCTTTGTATATGAATAACGGCTACATCGTCTTGAGGCCATTCGATCCAAGGCGGATCGAACGATTGGTAGGGGCGACAATGGATGACGCCATGATGGAGCTTCCCGTCTCGAAGCCACTCAATGGTCAGCGATTCGCCATTCTTTCCGAAAAGGTTTTCATGTCGCGCCGGCGCAACGTCGTCGATCGCGATAATGGTATCTTTCTTTCGGAGGCCCATTTCTTCGGCCGGGCTTCCCCTTGTGACGCGGGTGACTCGAATTCCGTTAACCACATTCGGCCCGCTTATGCCTAGTTTGAAGATGGGGCGTTCTACGTCGTTTTCCAGGACAGGCGGTGGGGTGATGTAGAGATGGGAAATGCCGAATTCGCCCAGGGCGCGATCGATGCTCTTTTCGAATTCTCTAATGGTCGCAGCGTCGTAGATAGCTTCGCGATGGGATTCTAGGATTCTTGGCCATGCGTCGAAATCGACTCCCTTAGAGAACGCTTTCGTTTCAAGGATGTCTCCGATGCGATCCAGGATTCGATGTTTCGTTTCGACTGCGATTCGATCGGGAGCTCCCCATGCGGATGAAAGCAGGCAGAATATAGCCCAAAGAGCTACCGGTGGACTTAGCTTGCAGAGCGCCATCGCTTTCGAACTCGCTAGCGGCCACTGGGCTTAGCCGGACGCTTCTTGGGGAGGACTGTGCGAGTTGTCGATGAGCGACAAGCCACTCGGGTCGATGGCGGTCATATAGTATTTCAATTCCGCTATCGATTCGCGGATGTCGTCTAAGGCGCGGTGAGTGTTCTGCTTCTTGAATTCCCGGCCCAGCATCTCGCGAAAAACGATTTTGAAACTGGAGACGTCGAGCATGCGGTAGTGGAGCCGCTCGGCGAATTTGGGAAGGTAGCGATCGATGAACTTTCGGTCTTGCGCGATGGAGTTTCCGCAGATCACCACTGGGTTCTTCTTCTTGAAATGGGCCAAGACGATTTCCGCCAGTTTCTCGTCGAGCTGTTCTTCGGAAAGCCCTTCGGGTACCCGTTCCAACAGTCCGCTCTCGGCGTGATGATGCTTGCACCAATCGTTCATATTCTCGAGAACGTCGTCAGGCTGTTTAACGGCGGATTCCCATTCGAAAACGGGTTCGAGAAATTTGTCGGTTACAATCACGCCTGCTTCTAGTATGCGATCCGACATGGGATCGAGCCCCGTCATTTCCAAATCTATCCAGCAAAATCTTCGTTTAGACATAGTGGCAAAAGCGATTAGTCGATCGGTCGAGCGTCATGCGTTAATCGGCGAAAGTCGCGGATTTCTAGCCAGAATGAATGATGGCGAATCGCAAATAAAAACCTCTGGCGCGCCCGCTTTCTAGGGCGCTTTTTATTTGCGCGCCATGTGGGGGTCTGAAAGAAGAAGCCATGAGCAGTTCCGTAACGCTAGCCGGCGCCGAATGCGCGAATGACAAGCCTTTCGTTCTGATGGGAGGGATGAATGCGCTCGAGTCTCAAGAGCTTGCGTTCGAGATCGCTGAAGAGATGCAGCGCGTGACTGCGAAGTTGGGAATCCCCTACGTATTCAAAGCCTCCTTCGACAAGGCGAACCGCTCTTCCATTAACAGCTTTCGCGGTCCCGGAATGGATAAAGGGCTCGAGATTCTGGCTGCCGTCAAAGAGCGATTCGGCGTTCCTGTCATCACTGACGTTCACGAGCCGCATCAAGCGGCGCCGGTGGCCGAAGTGTGCGATATCATTCAGTTGCCAGCCTTCCTCTGCCGTCAAACCGATTTGGTCGTAGCGATGGCCAAGACCGGCGCGATTATCCATGTAAAGAAGGCTCAATTCCTGTCGCCTCGCGAAATGGGGCACATCGCTCGCAAGATCGAGGAAGCGGGTAACGACCGAATCCTGTTTTGCGAGAGAGGATCAAGTTTCGGCTACAATAACTTGGTCGTGGATATGCTGGGCTTTGGAGTGATGAAGAAACTATCGTATCCAATTATTTTCGACGTAACCCACTCTTTGCAAATTCCAGGCGGACAATCGGAAGCGGCTGGCGGTAGGCGTCAGCAGGTTTTCGATCTCGCTAAAGCTGGGCTGGCCGTGGGTATTGCAGGGCTTTTCCTGGAGGCTCATCCGAATCCTGATCAGGCCAAGTGCGATGGACCTTGCGCTTTGCCTCTCGACAAGCTGGAGCCATTTCTGACGCGCCTGAAGGCCTTGGACGATCTGGTGAAGTCTCAGGCCGACCTCGAGATCGCTTAGCCGGCAGTTGGATCGGGACCTTCGTTTTCGCGCTAGCGCGGACCCTCGCTCCGGGAAAAACCGTAGGAGAAGCTCGGGTATCCCTGGCTTTGTTGCGCGATCTGGACTCGATTTCCGAAACTTATTGGTCCAAACTGCCGTTAAAAGGTAGCAAACGAGCCAAGCGGATCCTAGCGTGGATCACGCTTTCAATCAGTTCCTGGATCATGAACACAACGCCCCCGTTATCCGCGAAAATACCCTGTTTCATTCTCATAGCCAGTTCGATGGCTATTCTGCCTTTGTTGGGAAAGGGCAAATCCTCCTCGGCTGTACCGGCCATGGATGAGGCGGTCGCGGCGATTGACAGCTTTATTGAAGACGGACTGAAGGCGCAGGGCTTGGAGCGCAACGAAGCTGTGTCGGACGAAGTGTTCGCTCGACGCGTTTATTTGGATATTATTGGTCGCATCCCGACTTACGAGGAGCTGAAGCGTTTCGAGAATTCCGAATCGGAGAACCGGCGCGCGGAACTCATCGACGAGCTGCTCGGATCGGAAGGCTATTCCAGCAACTTCTACAATTACTGGGCTGATGTCCTGCGAGTGAAAACGCGTGGCCGCAGAATGGTGATGGCTTCCTACCAGGATTGGATCAAGGAGAGTCTCCGCGACAACGTTGCCTACGATGAATTCGTGCGTGAGATGATCACTTCGGAAGGCTATGTGTGGGACGACCCAGCGGTGGGGTACTACATGCGCGATGCGGGCATGCCTCTCGATAATATGTCGAATACGGCCCAGGTATTTCTCGGAACGCGCATGCAGTGCGCCCAATGCCACGATCACCCCTTCGATCGCTGGACCCAGAAGGAATACTATCATATGGCGGCCTACACATTTGGGCTGCAGGCTCAGCTGCCCTACGGCAAGCTCCCGCTTTCGCAGGATTTCCAGAAGGCCCAGCGGGCCATGGCCCAAGCCAAGATAAAGGAAGGAATGGATCCGAGGGAAGCCCGTCGAGCCGTTCAGCCGCCTCCCTCGCAACGCAGGGTCGTACGCGATTTGCTTTCTCCCATGGCCGCGCAAGCGAAAGATATGGATCGCGAATTGCGGTTGCCAGACGACTACCAATACAAGAATGCCCGACCGAAGCAAAAGGTCGCTCCCAAGGTTCCCTTCGGCGAAGAAGCGGTCGTGGGCAAGAAGGACGAGCCGCGCGAAGTTTATGCGAATTGGCTGACTTCTCCCGAGAACCCGCGGTTCTCGCTGGTCATTGCCAATCGCCTTTGGAAGAAGACGATGGGCGTGGGACTGATCGAACCCGTCGACAATCTGACCGACGATACGATCGCTTCGAATCCAGAGCTAATGGATTACTTGTCGGAGCTGATGGTCGCGTACGACTTCGACGTGAAGCAGTATTTGCGAACTCTACTCAATACGCGCACCTATCAAAGCTCGGTTTCCGTCAAATCGCCTGAGCCGGACGAGACCTACTATTTTCAAGGGCCGATTTTGCGCCGCATGACGGCGGAACAAATGTGGGATTCGCTTCTGACGCTTGCCGTCGTCGATCTGGATGAGCGTATTGGCGTCGAGGGAGGTATGCTCAAGGCGCGCCAAAACGAGGCTCAAATGGAGAAGCATGTCGCTCGCGTTGAGAATCTGGATACAGCCCAAGCCTATGGGATGGTGCGCAAGCTCTCGGACTTGGAAACGCGTTTTCTCGATTTCGAGAAGGAGTACCGTTCGAAGTTGAATCAGGCCAAAACGGATAAGCAGCGCAAGGAGCTGCAAAAGCAGTATCGCGAGGCGCGGACGGCGAAGAACAAAGCCATGGAGATGTTCCTGGCCAAGATGAATGGCGAAGATACGACAGCCATCGAGCTCTCCATGAAGGACCCCAAGGCTCGCTCTATGGGGGGAAATATGATGGGTATGGGCGCAAGTTCGGGAGGCGAGGAACTGGCCTTAGCCGCTCGCGAGATGCGTCGCGATCCGCGTTGGCGCGGCATGTCGACGGGCATGGTGCGCGCGTCCGAACTGGTTTCGCCCGCGCCCGCTGGCCATTTTCTGAGAGAGTTCGGACAATCGGATCGCGAGATTATCGAGAGCTCGAACGACGATGCCTCGATTACCCAAGCGCTGCGCCTCCTGAATGGAGAAACGCTCTATTGGCTGACCCGCCAGAACTCGGCTTTGAATCTTGCTGTTCAGGAAGCGTCGCCTCGACGCAAGCTGGACGTGATCTTCCAATCGTTCTTCGCTCGACTGCCCACGGCGCGCGAACGCGAATTGGCGGGAACCTATATGCAGCAGCAAGGAAACAAGAATGAACGGAACCGAGGCTATCGTAATTTGCTGGCTTCTCTAATGAATACGCAAGAGTTCCGTTTTATCCAGTAATCGAATTTCAAGGGCGACCGGAAAGACCATGAAGAATATACTGAAGAAAATTCCGAACTTGGACCGCCGCGAGTTTCTCGCCTATTCAGCCAAAGCCTTTTTAGGCGTTGGCCTAATGCCGATAGCAATGCGATCGGAAGCCTTTGCAGGCGTAGCTCCTATGAGGGCGCCGACGGCCAAAAATGTCATTTATCTTTATATGGCCGGAGGTATGAGCCATTTGGATACGTTCGATCCGAAGACTAATCGAGACGTTCGCGGTCCGGTCAATGCGATCGATACCAACGTCGCAGGCATTCAAATAAGCCAGTACCTGCCGCGCATCGCCCGTCAGATGGACAAGCTGGCGGTCGTTCGATCGCTCAGTTCAACCCAGGGCGCTCATGAGGAAGGGCGCTACTTCATGCATTCAAGCTATACCAAGCGGGGTACGATCAAGCATCCCGGGATGGGATCATGGCTTATGAAAATGGATGGCGGCCGTAATCCGAATTTGCCGGGAGTGGTACATATTGGCAGCGAGAATCCAGGGGGAAGCAATGGCTACTTCGAGCAGAAATTCGCTCCCTTGGTAATCGGCAATCCAGAAGCAGGCCTGCAAAACAGCAAGATCCGCAAGGGGTTCTCCGAAAGGGAGTTTCAGGATTCGATGATGCTGACCAATGCCTTCGATGCGGAATTCCATCGCCGTTACGATCAGAAGAAGACGCGCGCTTACACTGATATGTACGATGACGCGATCAAGCTGATGAAGAGCCGAGATTTGGCGGCATTCGAGCTCGAAAACGAATCGATGCCAACTCGGGAGGCCTATGGAACTAATCCGTTTGGCCAGGGCTGTTTGCTGGCTCGACGGCTGGTCGAGCACGACGTCCGTTTCGTGGAAGTGACGCTCGGCGGCTGGGATACGCATACGAACAATTTCGAACGCGTTCAGGAGAACGCTCAGGTGCTGGACCAGGCACTTGCATCGTTGCTAGCGGATCTCGAGCGTCGTGGCATGTTGGAGGAAACGATGGTCGTACTAGCAACTGAATTCGGACGCACACCTGAGATCAACGGCAACGATGGTCGGGATCACTCGCCGACTGCCTTCTCCTGCGCCCTTGCGGGCGGAGGCATCCGAGGAGGCCAGTTTTATGGTCGTTCCGACGATATCGGAAAGCGCGTTGCCGATGAGAAGGTAGAAGTACCCGACTTCAATGCGACCATTGCTTACGCCTTGGGCATGCCATTGGAAAAAACGGTCTACTCGCCGAGCGGTCGACCTTTCCGCGTAGCCGATAAAGGCCGTCCCATTCTAGATCTCTTCGGTTGATCCGCAGAGAGTCGAAATAATCGCTATGAACGCGTCTCGGATTGTTCGCGGCCTGATCGTTTCATACTCGTTTGCCGTCTCTTCCTTTGTTTGGGCTGCGGTTGACTATGAAGGGCAGATTCAACCGCTGTTGGAGGACAAGTGCTATCGCTGTCACAGCGAGGAAGAAGTGAAAGGCGAACTGCGCTTGGATTCGCCCCAATTCATAATGGCTGGCGGCGAGTACGGCGAAGTGTTGGTTCCTGGCGACCCCAATGAGAGTTCGCTTTATATCCTGACGACCTATCCGAAGGACGATCCCGACTACATGCCTCAGAAGGGCAAGGGCCTTTCTGGCGCCGAGCAAGGCATGCTTAAAAAATGGATCGAGGAAGGCGCCTTGTTTGGCGACGGATTCGTTCATGCGCCAAAGCCCAAGGTGAAATCGAAGTTCGAGGAGGCGGATCTCGTCAATGAACGGAAGTACATGATTATGGGCGAGGCCTTGGATATCGTAAACGGTTTGCGCGAGTCCGGATTACTGGTGGATACGGTCAATCACGATTCGAGTCGATTCGAGATCAGTTATACCTATGCCGAAAGAGAAGCCGGCGCCTTCGACTTCGATGCGCTCCAACCCTTGGCGGCTTCGATTGTGAAAGTATCTTTGGCTCGAAGCGATGTATTGGATAGCGATCTTGACAATTTAACTCAATACGAGGCGATCGAGCATCTGGACTTGGGACGCACGAATATTGGCGATGCAGCGATGGCGAGCGTGGCGAAGCTGTCTAATCTTCGGTATTTGAATTTGCGCGACACGAATGTATCGGATGACGGGTTAAGAGCTTTGGAGAAACTGAAGCGTCTAGAACGCGTTTATCTATGGGGAAGCGAAGTGACGCCCGAGGGGGCAAAACGCTTGGAGAAGAAGCTTGGCGAAGGCGTTGTGATCTTTGGCGGAAGTCTCGCTGGGCCAAGGCGAGGCGGACAACGAGGCTGAATTTGGGATCAAACGGTTCTCAGGTAGGGGCGACCGGCTCGTTCGTCCGGCCCTATCAAATTGCGGACTACTGAGTCAGTCGTCCCTGCCTATTGAATCCTAGATCGGATTCTAGAATTCTCGAGTAAGCAGCTTTACTAGCGGCGCTTTGGATATGCCGAAGGGTATAAGAATAGTCTCGGTTGCCCCGCCATCAACACGCTTGGATAGCGACTTTTGTTTTCGGTGGCTGCCATCGGCGAACAGAACGATGACGTGATTCGTGGCAATGGATCGTGGAGACGCTGCCGTATTGAAGACGTTTACCATGGCCCAGCGCTCGCCTTGTTCGTTGCTGAGGAAAGCGACTTCCAAGACGCGAAACGAGCTCTGCTCAGGATACAGATCTTCTTCGATCTCGAACTGAGCAGGGAAGCTATTCGCGATGGGTTTATCGAAGAAGAGCGCTCCGCTCGGGTCCGAGTCGTGAGCGAAGAGTTGAATGGAGAGGAGAAGGGGCAGGGGTAACAGGGATCTCATAAAGTATTGGATCGCTGGATTCGAGCAGAGTTCCCGGAGTAGGGCGGAAGAGCTACCCTGTTTCGTCAGGCAAGGGCTCCATTTGCTCTACCCAGACGACGGTCCAGCCGGATGCTTCATCGGTATAGACGATGGGGCTGGCATCGGGGATTTCCGTGTCTACGAATTCGACCACCGATTCGCTGGCGGCATAGCTCTCCGTGGCGATATGGGAATCCGAGCGGGTGAGCGATGTCCAAGCCAAGGATCCAATCAAGGTGACCGCAGCCGCGTAACCTAGCAATTGGTAAACGATGGGAAAACGGATCACCTTGCCAGGCTCTTCCGGCGTAGTCTCGCTTTCTGACAGTTCGCTTTGAATGTCCTTCCAAGCGGCGGAGGCATCGACGTGTGGCGCTTCAGAATCGCTCGTCTGAATCAGCTGATTCGATTCCATCCAATCCATGGCGTCCGGGTGACGCTCAAGGTAAGCATGGAGCTTGTCCGCTTCGCTTGAAGACAACTCGCCATCGAGCAATCGACTCATGAGCGATTGCGCTTGGGCAGTTGAAAGCGTTGTCGGGTCTGCGGACATTGGATAGGCGTTCTGGTTTTAGAATCGAAAGCTTTGGGGAGAGACGCAAGCCCCTTGCGCTGAGGCAAGAGGCTCGCTAACTCCCATTTCCTTAGTGGCGACGACCGTGGCCCCTCCCATGCTTGCCATAGTGGTCGTCATGCCTTGGACTGCTGTAGTGACGGCAACCTCGGCTGTGCGGAACCCAAACACGCTTTTTAACGTAAGAATAGTGTCCTGGACGCCAGTCGCGATGACGGTGGCCGCAGCTATCGTAGTAGACGCTCCAGCGACCGTTGATCCAGGTGCGGACTGAAACGTAGTCGTAGTGGCCACTGCAGCCGCAATGGTCGTCGTAGCGACGGTGCGAACTGTGGCGATGGTGGTGGTGATGATGACGGTCGTCATCGTCGAGAACCGATCCTATGATCAGTCCGCCGATGAGTCCCCCAATGAGGGCTCTGCCCTCGCGATCGGCCTTAGCGGTCGACGCGGTTGTCGCTCCTACGAGCAATGCGATCAGCGCCAATACGATTAGATGTTTCATTTTCAGTGTCCTTCCTAGCGAAATTCATGTGGAGTTCGCCGCTTAAGACGCGCCCCCTGGAAGGCTTATTCACTGAAAGGGAAAATATTTTGGAAAAAACCGCTTTGGCTGTTCCCGTTTGGACCCATCATGTCAGTACACTCAATCGAGTGGCGCTCGATTCTTAATCGAAGGCGAGCGTTCGACTTTGCGATCGTTGGATTGGATCTAAGCGAATGGCGTTCTTATTTGGGTGTCTAGGAAGGCTTCGGCAAAGGGCTGTAAGCAGGAAAAATTCAGTTCTGGAATGAGGGCATGTAACAAAACCGTCAATCCCCTCCGGCTATCGCCCATTTTCCCTAAATTAATTGATAGGGAAGAAGTTGCTTTTTAGAAAATCGACCCATGAGGACGATGGGGCTAGCGACACGTTAGCCTGCCCTCAATAGGCTAGCTTTCGAGAATTCCGATTGGCGAGCTGCAGCAAGATGGCTACTGATAAACAGCATGACGATGGGCGTGAGACGCTTAGACTGAGAATGCTCTATATTTGCGCTCTCGGCGTGATTGCTGCGATGGCGTTGATTGGCTACTTTAGTGTCCGATCCGCAATTGAGGAAAAAACTGGAGATGGCGACCTCGTTAATGTAGCGGGCCGTCAGCGCATGTTTAGCCAGCGTATCGCCAGTCATGCTATGGCAATGCTTCTATCGGATAACTCGGATTCGAGGCAGCGATATTTGCAGGAGCTTCAAGGGACATTGTCCCGCTTTCAACGCTATCACATTGCTTTGCGGGACAATGACGAGTCGGTAGGCAGGGTTGCCAGTAACAGCTCTAAGGTTGCGCAGGCCTTTGTGGATATCGAAGGCGATTTTCGAGTCTTGGGAGAGCTTGCCGAGCAGATTCTGGAACGCGATATCGATGGAATCTCAGATGGAGAACGCTACGCAATCGCCTCTCGGATTCAGGCAAGCTCGAATAACTATCTCGTCAAAATGGACGGTATTGTCGTCGAGTATGCCAACGAAGCGACAGAACGAGTCAGCGCTCTCAAAATGCGCATGAATCTCTACCTTCTCGTGTTGGCTGCAATCCTTGCTGCGGAAGGGGTATTCGTATTCGATCCGGCTGTCAGACAGTTGAAGCGCTATTTGCTGGATATTAGGAAATCTCGCGATCAAAGCGAAAGCCTTTCGAGGGAGTTGACCAAGAAGAACGAAGAATTGGCTATCGCTACGGAAAAAGCGCTCGCCAGCTCCCGTCTCAAATCCGAGTTTCTCGCCAACATGAGTCATGAGATTCGCACTCCGATGAATGCGACCATTGGCATGACGAACCTATTGCTGGACACTGAGCTCACGAAGGAACAGAGAGACTTCGTTCAGACCTTGAAGTCCAGCGGCCATCTGCTGTTGAATATCATCAACGATATTCTCGATTTTTCGAAGATCGAAGCGGGTCAGCTTGCATTGGATATATTCGAGTTCGACTTAGAGGAGAGCGTCGAAGAGTCGCTACATTTACTCTCGCATCAGGCTCATGAAAAGGGTCTGGAGCTGACCTTCCGTATGGATGAAGGGGTGCCACGAAAGATCGTCGCTGATGGCGGTCGAATTCGCCAAATCTTGAATAATCTAGTAGGCAATGCAATCAAGTTTACGGACGAAGGAGAAGTCAGCGTCGAAGTAGGTGGAAAGCGGTTGGAGCAAGAGTCGGACGGGTCTGAGTTATGGCGAATCGACTTTTGCGTAAAGGATACTGGAATAGGGATTCCTCCAGACAAATTGGATACGCTTTTCGATTCGTTTAGCCAGGCGGATAGTTCTACGACAAGAAAGTATGGCGGAACCGGATTGGGATTGGCGATTTGCAAGCGGCTAGCGCGTTTGATGGATGGCGAGATCTCAGCCGAGAGTGAGTTTGGAAAAGGTTCTGTATTTAAAATACATATACAAGCAGTGGCATTAGATTCCGAGGGAGATGTCGATCCCGAGAGCGCTAAATTCGATCTGCTGCGGGACCGGAGGGTTCTGGTCGTGGATGATAATCCTGTAAATCGAGAAATTCTTGTTCATCAATTAGACGGTTTTGGAATGAGCTCGATCGTGGCTAGCTCTGGAAGAGAGGCATTGGAACTGGCGGAAAGAGGGGATGGAATCGAATGCGCGGTACTCGATATGCAGATGCCTGAGATGGATGGCCTTGAGCTTGCAGGGAAATTGAAGGCGTTAGGGAGTTCCCGAAATACTGCCTTGGTCTTGCTTAGCTCCATGGATCTGCCTTTGCCAAAGAGCGCCGAGCATCTGTTTACGGCGAGTCTCAACAAGCCAGTAGGCAATACGCGCTTGCGGGATGCTCTTTGCGAGGCTCTAGGGCAGATGTCTAAGAGGCCGTCCGCAAAACGCGATTCGAGCCAATCGGAACTCGATCCTGGCATTGGTCGAGAGATGCCTCTGAAAATATTGTTGGCAGAAGACAATCCAGTGAATCGTAAGGTGGCCTTGCACACTTTAAGCCGGATGGGCTACTCGGTGGACGTTGCAGTCGATGGCCTGCAAGCTGTAGACATGACGTTGGGAGAATCTTATGACTTGGTCCTGATGGATATTATGATGCCGGAAATGGACGGTCTTGAGGCGACCCGCCGAATCCTGGAGGCGTTAGGCAGCGAGAATAGCCGTCCTCGCATTGTTGCTATGACAGCCGGAGCGATGGAAGACGATCGAGAGAAGTGCTTTCAAGCCGGTATGGACGATTATCTTACCAAGCCCCTGCGCCTTAATGGGCTAAGGGATTGTCTGGTCGAAACCTATCAATTGAAAACTGACTCTCGCTAGCGGATAAGGGCAGCGACCCCCTATCCAGAGCGGTCATGAAGCGTTTCGGACTATTACAGCGTCCCTTTTCAGCGTATCGATCCGCTCTTTGAAGACGGTATCGCGTCGCTCGTTGGCGATGGCGGTTTTTATAGACTGGGCGACTTTCTCAAAGGGCTCGGTTTCGCCTGGCTTTTTGTCATCGAGGCGAGCGATGTGAAAGCCGAAGGGGGTTTCGAAGATTTCGCTGAGAGCGCCGAGCTCGAGGTGAAAGACTGCCTTTTCGAATTCTTCCACCATATGGCCTTCGGGAAACCAACCCAGGTCGCCGCCCTTTCCTGGGCAGTCCGAATCTTCGTCGGCGATCGCTTCAAAGCTGTCCCCTTTGTCTAGTCGAGTCTGGGCTGCCTCGATTTTGGAACGAGCTTCAACCGGATCCTGACCGTCATTGGTGTGCATGACGATGTGAGACGCCTTGTATTGATCGGGATGCTTGAACTGCTTTAGGTCCTTTTCGTAGCGAGCTTTGAGCTCGTTTTCAGTCGGCTCTGCGACTTGGGATCGCAGTTCATTCAAGAAGCGCTGAAAGCGCAGGTCGTCGGCGATCTCCCGTTTTACGTCAGGGATGTTTTTGGAATCTATATTGAACTTCTTGAGAAACTTCTTTTCCCCGCCGTTCCGTTTGACGATGCCTTGGTATTCCTCGTCGATATCTTCCTCGGTGACTTTCTGGACGCGTTGGGCTTCTTCCCAAAGCAGGCGGTGTTCGATGAAGCGGTCCTTGGCCAAATCTTCAGCCTGGAGTCTTTGGGCAACGGGATCGAGCCAGGGGAAGTTCTGCTGAACCTCGGGAGCGATCCGTTGGACTTCTTGTTGAATCGCTTCGTCGCTGATGGTAAATCCGTTTACTTGGAGAGGCATGATTGGAAGGAGAAAACTATTGGACCTTATCGTTTTTTACCGCCGAGAGAAGGAGGTCTCGTAATTGGGTATTAACCACAGAAAGCGCAAAAATCACAAAAGCGATTTTGGGTTTTGTGTTTCGTGTGACATCTGTGGTTGATTTTTCGGCTCCGGGTCGGGCTTAGCTAATTGTTTGAGCGTTGCCTTCAAAAAACTAGATCGAGAAGGAGTTGATTGCGGAGTCGAGTTTATCGGCGTCGGTCGCCCCGCCCATAGCGAAGTCAGGTTTGCCGCCGCCTTTGCCGTTTAGTTGGCTGGTTAGGTTGCGGATGATGTCGCCTGCTTTGTGGCCAGCGGCAATCGCTTGCGGGCTGCAAAGGGAAACGACGCTGGCCTTGCCGTTGATCTTAGCTCCGAGGACGACGACGCCTTCGCCTAGCTTGCCGAGCAAGTTAGCTCCGAGTTGACGCAATGCGTTTGGATTGTCGGCGTCTACGACTGCGGCGACGAGCTTGAGGCCGTCTTTCTCGGCGGCCTTGTTGGCGAGATCGTCGGCGAGATTGCCGGATGCTTTTTGCTGGAAGCTCTTGAGCTGCTTTTCGAGCTCGGCATTGCGGGCGAGCACGGCGTCGACTTTCTTGACGAGGTCCGCTGCAGGTACGGATAGATCTTTGGAAAGACTGGCGATCAGTGTTTCAATGTCATTGACATGCTGATACGCGGTTTGTCCCACGATGGCCTCGATACGGCGCGTGCCAGCTGCGATGGCGGATTCGGAAGCGATTTTAAGAAGCCCTATTTCGCCGGTCGCTCGAACGTGTGTGCCGCCACAGAGTTCCTTGGAGAAGCCTCCGATATCGACCACACGAACGCGGTCGCCGTATTTGTCGCCGAAGAAGGCGATGACGTCATCGGGTTTTTTATCGAAGTCGGTGTCGAACCACTGGCATTGACTGTTCTCGAGCAATCGGTCGTTGCAGAGCTGCTCGATGGTGGCGAGTTGATCCGGTTTGATCGCTTCGAAGTGGGAGAAGTCGAATCGCAGACGTTGCGGATCGACATAGGAACCGGCTTGGCGCACGTGGGTGCCCAGAACTTCGCGTAGGGCCCAGTGGAGCACGTGGGTTGCGGAGTGATGCCGTTCGATGTTCTTGCGGCGCGCGGAATCGACCAGCAGGTTGGCTTCTTGGCCGACAAGATTGCCGGTGTTGCCTTTGACTTTGTGGAGGAAACGATCGGAACCATCCTTGACAGTATCGAGGACTTCGAAGTGGTTTTCCTCGAATTCGATGTGTCCGGTGTCGCCCACTTGACCGCCCATCTCCGCGTAGAAAGGCGTGTGATTGAAAACAAGGTAAGACTCGTCGTCTTCGCCCTTCACGACATCAAGGAGTTCCGCCTCGTCCGCCAAGGTGTCGTAACCGAGGAAAGTCGTGGCCTCGCCAGAAGAACCTTCGGAAACGAGGATGTCGGTTTTCTTTTGGGAAGCTCGGGCGCGTTCGCGCTGTTTCTCCATTTCCGTTTCGAAACCAGCGGTGTCGACGGAAACGCCTTTCTGCTTTGCGAGTAGCTGAGTCAGGTCGATAGGAAAGCCGTAGGTGTCGTAGAGGCGGAAGGCTTCTTCGCCTGTGATTTTTCCATCTTTGGAAAGCGTGTTCTCAAAGAGCTGAATGCCGCGATCGAGTGTTTTCGAAAAAGTGTCTTCTTCGCTTTTGATGATCTTCTGAATGATTTCCTTTTGCGTTTCCAGTTCTGGGAAAACGTGTCCGAGCTTCTCCACTACAGTCGGGACGAGGCCGGCGAAGAAACCATTTTCGAGACCGATCTTGCGACCGTACATGACGGCTCGTCGGAGGATGCGGCGGAGGACGTAGTTGCGGCCTTCGTTGCCAGGGATGATTCCATCGGCGATTGAGCAAGACAGACAGCGAGCGTGATCAGCGAGGACACGAAAGATGACGTCCTTCATTTCTAGCTCGCTGATGTTTTCCAGGTCTTCGGGCAGAGTGGCAGCGTACTGGTGACCGGACTGCTTCTCCAGCTCGTCGAAGATGCTGGTGAAGAGATCGGAGTTGTAGTTGCTCGGTGGAGTCGAGAAGTCGGTGAAGTTCTTGGAGGTCGCGATAATTCCGGCGACGCGTTCGAAGCCCATGCCGGTGTCGACGTGCTTGGCGGCGAGGGGAACGAAATCGCCTTCGGGGGTGGCGTTGAATTGGATGAAGACGAGGTTCCAGATCTCGATGCAGTAGGGCGAGTCTGCGTTGACGAGACTGCCCTTGGTATCGCCTGCGGGAGTGAGGTCGACGTGGAGTTCGGAGCAAGGTCCGCACGGACCAGTGTCGCCCATCATCCAAAAATTGTCGGCTTTGTTGCCGTAGACGATGTGAATCTCGGGATCGAGTCCTGCCTTTTCGAATACGGCTTTCCAGAAATCATAGGCTTCCTGGTCGAAGTCGGCGGGATCGCCTTCGCCTGGCTTGTAGACCGAAGCGTAGAGACGTTCCTTGGGGAAGCCCCAAACTTCGGTGATCAGCTCCCAGGCCCATTCGATGGCTTCCTGTTTGAAGTAGTCGCCGAAGGACCAGTTGCCGAGCATCTCGAAGAAGGTGTGGTGATAGGTGTCGAGACCAACGTCTTCGAGGTCGTTGTGTTTGCCTCCGGCCCGAATGCACTTCTGCGTGTCGGCCGCTCGAGGATAGGGGGCTTCTCGTTCGCCGAGGAAGTAGGGCACGAACTGATTCATCCCCGCATTCGTGAACAGCAAGTTCGGCGCGTCTGGCATGAGCGATGCGGACGGCACGATGGTGTGCTGCTTTGACTTGAAAAAGTCTAGGAAGGACTGGCGAATTTGATCAGAGTTCATGGTTTTGTTTGGAACCACGGATGAACGCGGATAAACACGGATGTGTTTTTTGATATTTAGAGCTATTGGTCGAGGATGATACGCTCGAAGTCTAGCTTTGGGCGTTTGAAGTTAAGGATGAGGCCTACTTGGAGTTGGGTGATTTTTAGGTAGTTGAGCATTTGGGCTCGTTCTACGTTTGTGATCTTGTCGATTACTTTGGTATCGATGACCACTTTGCTGTTGGCGATAAGGTCAGGGACGTAGGTTCCGACTTCGTGGGTCTTGTAGTGGACGGGGAATACTTTCTGTTGATCGATGTGAATTCCACGGCTTGCGAGTTCGATGGCGAGAGCGTTTTCGTAGGGCTTTTCTAAAAGGCCGATTCCTAGTGTATTCAGGACTTCGAACGCGGATCCGATGATTTCTTGGGTGAGATCGCTTTCTAGACCAGAAAATCCGTGTGAATCCGCGTTCATCCGAGGTTCCTAAAAAACTACAGTCTTTCGATGATGGCTTGGGCCATTTCTTTGGTGCCGATACTGGGTTTGCCGAAGGCGATGTCGCCGGTGCGTTGGTCGTCCATGACGGCTTGCTTGACGGCTTTCTCGATTTTGACGGCGATGTCCTCGAGTCCAAAGCTGTAGCGAAGCATGAGCGCGGCGCTGAGGATTTGGGCGCAGGGATTGGCGATGCCTTGTCCGGCTATGTCAGGAGCCGTGCCTCCGGATGGTTCATAGAGACCGAAGGGAAGACCATGCTGGTTCTTGCCTGTACCCAGGCTGGCGCTGGAGAGCATGCCGAGGCTGCCGCAGACGATACCCATTTCGTCCGAAAGAATGTCCCCGAACATATTCTCGGTCACGAGGACGTCGAACTGGTTGGGATCGCGGGCCATTTGCATGGCCGCATTGTCGACGTACATGTGGGTGAGCTCGAGCTCGGGCGCCTTGGCGGCGATGTACTCCGTAGCGGTCTGACGCCAGAGTACTGAGGTGGTGAGCACGTTGGCCTTGTCGACGGAGCAGATTTTTCCGGAACGAGCCTTGGCGGAAGCGATTGCCACGTCGAGGATGCGCTCGATCTCCGACTTCTTGTAGACCATTTCATCGGTCGCTTGGATGTCGCCATCATCGAGGGTCTCGGTGCGCTTGGGACCGAAATAGATGCCGCCGGTGAGTTCGCGAACGCAGACGATGTCGATTCCCTCGGGAATGCGATCGGTCTTGAGCGGCGACGCGTCGGTGAGCTCTTGATAGAGAAGTCCTGGACGCAGATTGGCGAAGAGAGAGAAGTGTTTGCGGATGGGGAGCAAAGCCGCGCGTTCGGGCTGCTCGGCGGGCGGTAGGTTTTCCCACTTGGGACCGCCGATTGAGCCGAAGAGGATGGCGTCGGCGTCTTCGCAAATCTTGACTGTTGTGTCGGGTAGGGCCTTGCCTTCGTTGTCGATGCCGGCTCCGCCCACGTTGGCTTCCGTGTAGTCGAGCGCGATGCCTGCAGGTTCGGTGGCTGCTTTGAGGACGTCGAGGGCGACGGTCATTACTTCGGGACCGATGTAGTCACCGGGAAGAACTGCGAATTTTATCGTTTCCATGAGGGGGAGGTATTGAGCGGAAAAGCGCAGTCATTTAAAGCGCAAACTGCTCAGTCTCAGACGTGACGCGTTTTTTTGAGCGATTCTTGGAGCTATTTGCGTCGTCGGGCATCTACGCAACGCGAATTCGATTGAACTGCTCGAGGGTCATAGTCATGGCTGCGCTATGATGGATCTTCGAGTCTTTCCAACAGGCTATATCGATACCAACGCCTTCTTGCTTTCCAATCTCGAGAGCAAGGAGTCGATACTCGTCGATGCTCCTCATTTCGTTTGGAAAGAAATTCAGCCGGTTTTGGAGGAGCTCGGCTGTTCGCTCAAGGCCTTGCTCCTGACTCATGGGCACTACGATCACATGGGCGGCGCGGCCGAGATAAAGCGTCAAGGTTGCGAGACCTATGGCCATCAAGACGATCGGATCTTCTACGAGACGCCGGAGGTGATGCGTCCTTTCGTATTTCCTCAGGACATGACATTGGAGCCAGTGACCATCGATCGTTGGATTGACCAAGGCGACGCGTTCGAGCTTCTAGGCCAATCGATCGAGGTTCGTCATGTGCCAGGGCATTGTCCGGGAAACGTTCTTTTCCACCTGCCCGCATTGAAAATCGCTTTTGTGGGCGATGCTCTGTTCGCGGGAGGAATCGGCAGGACCGATTTGAAAGGGGGAGATTTCCCAACTTTGGAGCGTTCCATTCGAGAACAGATCTACACTTTGGAGGACGAAACAGTAGTCCTTCCAGGGCATGGGCCGCAGACGACAGTCGGTCAGGAAAAGGCGACCAATCCCTTCGTAAGCGCCTGAATTGGCTAGAGAGCGCTGGCTTCTCGATAGGGCTGGGATTTCGGGTCGAAAGGACTCGAAGGAAGAGGATTGTATGATTGCGGAAACCTGTTCTAATCGAGCGCGTTACGAATGTCCATGACTCGATCCGAAAAAGAACTCTTCATGAATACAGCTTTGGAGGAGGCCCGAAAAGGATGGGGGCTCACCCATCCCCAGCCCATGATAGGCGCGATTCTGGTCGAAAATGGCGAAGTCGTTGCTAGGGAACACGCGAATAATGCGGGCGCTCGCTGCCCGGAAGTTCGACTGTTCGAGAGTTTGGGCCGCAAACCGCAGGAGGGAGCGAGTCTTTTTCTGACGTCGGAGCCAGGGTCCTCGTCTAACCGGATGGAGGCGGGCGTGAAAGCGATTCTCGAGTCGGGCATCAAGGATGTCCTGATTGGAGCCAATGATCCGGTACAGGAGCATGAGGGCAAAGCGGCAGACGCCTTGAAGGAGGCCGGTATTCGAGTGGAGCGTCGGGTATTGATCGAAGAATGCGAGGACTTGAATTTGATTTTCAATCACTGGGCCCGCCAACGATTGCCGCTGATTGCCGCCAAATCGGCGACGACTTTGGACGGTAAGATCGCTTGTCGCACAGGCGAATCGAAGTGGATCACGGGCGAGCTTGCGAGGCAAAATGTGATGCGATGGCGCCGACTCTTTCCTGCTATTGGCGTTGGAGCGGGCACCGTAATCGAGGACGACCCACGCTTGACGAGCCGAATGGAGGGCGAGCAAGAGTGGTGCGGCGTTCGGTTTGTCATCGATGGATTGCTGCGTACGGCGATGGAAAGGTATCTGCCTTCGCTCTATACCGATGACTTCCGAGACAATACGATCGTGGTCACCACGGATGCGGCGGGCACAGGCTATATCCGCAGACTGGAGACGGAAGGCGTCAATGTCTGGGTATTGCCGGCGGACAACATGAAAGTGCCCTTCCCGGAATTTAAGAAGAAATGCTATGATGTCGGCATCAACGGCATCTACTTCGAAGGCGGAAGCAAACTCACCAGCGAACTCCTGCACAATCGCGAGCTCGACTATCACTTCAACTATCGCGCTCCCATCCTGCTCGGAGACGATAAAGCCAAGCCGGTCTATCGTGGTATGCGCATCGAAAGGCTCGCTCAGGCGATCCGTTTGGAACGCGTGAGGAACGAAGTCTATGGAGACGATCAATTGATGCGGGGCCACGTTTCGTATCCATCGCGCTTGGATGTCGATGAAACTGTATTTAGCAACGAGTAACCTTCACAAGATCGAGGAGCTCAGCGCGATGCTCTCCGCTGCTGGGCTCGATATCGAAGTTCATACGCCGGAGGCGGTGGGCGGCATGCCCGAAGTGATCGAGGATCAGGAGACCTTTACTGGCAATGCATTGAAGAAAGCGCGGGCATTGGCAGCGTTGCTTCCGGAGGACGGACTGGCCCTGGCGGACGATAGCGGGATTTGCATTCAGGCCTTCGGCGGAGCGCCGGGCGTGCGTTCGGCCCGCTACGCGGGGGAGGATGCAACCGATGAAGAGAATCTCAATAAATTGATTCGGGAGATGGAATCAGTGCCGGAGGGAGATCGCGGTGGCAGTTTCGAGTGCCACTTGGCAGTAGTCGCTCCGCATGGCGCGGAAGAGGTCTTCGTCGGAGAAATCCAAGGAACGATTTTGAGAGAGAAACGCGGACCAAACGGATTTGGCTACGACCCTGTGTTTCTGCCTGTGGGCTACGATCGAACGACAGCGGAGATGTCGGGCGAGGAAAAAGCGTCGATCAGCCATCGCGGCAATGCGATGCGACTCTTTCTCGTTTGGCTGAAGAATCGAACTGTCTAAGCGTTATTACCGATATTTTAAGGGTCGGTTCATATAGACGTAAAAACGACCGATTGTAAAAGGGTGCGGAATCCAATCTCCAAGCCGCAGCAGATTTTCTTAATCATCAGATGGACAATAACTTAAAGCTCGCAATCTTCGATCTCGGCCAGGTTTGCATTCGTACTCACATCGAACGCTGCTACATCGATTGGGAAGATATGGCGGGTATTCGCCCAGGCTCTGTATCCAGGGATATCCCTATCGACGATCAATACGAGGACTATGAACGTGGGAGCATCTCGGGACGCTCTTATGCGGAGTACTTTTGCATGATCAACGAGCTGACGCTCGATTTCGAACAATGGCGAGAGGGCTGGAATTCGATGTTTGGAGAAGTGATCGAGCCGACCTTGCAGACCGTTCGGGTCATGAAGGAGGCGGGCGTAAAAGTGGTGGCTCTTTCGAATACGAACGCGACGCATGCGGAGTATTGGCAAAAAGCGTATCGCGACGTCGCCTATACCTTCGATCATCGTTATCTTTCGAATGAAATCGGCATGCGAAAACCCGAACCACGCATATTCGAATTCATTTTGGAGCAGCAGCAATGCTCTCCTTCCGAAGCGGTGTTTTTCGATGATCTATCCGAGAATGTGAGGGCTGCAAAGAGTGTAGGGATCGAGGGTGTGGTCTTCGATGACGATGCCAAAGCGGAGCTCTGGTGGAAGCGCTATCAGGCGGATCCGACTGTCGCTCACGGTCCCAACTAAAAAGCCCGCAGCGTCTCCGCTGCGAGCTTGTCAAAGAGATTCGGCTACGGGTCTAGAAGCGCTTAGAATCCCGCGGAGAAGCTGAAGCTGCCCCAGAGATTGTCGTCGCGACCGTTCGGGCCGATGCGCTCGTCGTTTCCTCCGCTGTGCAAGCCGATAGCGAGCTTAGCGGTGTCCGTGAAGGAGTGTACCCAGCGAGCTGATGCGCCGTAGTAGTAATACTCGGTTGGCGAGGCGACTACGGAGTCGTCCAACGATACGTAACCTGCCGAAAGGCCTACTTCGATCGCGTTCTTCTCGTCGACGGAGAAGGAGTGACCTGCAGAGGCTTCGTAGGTGAAGGCTTCCAGGTCGTAGTCGTAGTAGACGTATACGGCTGGAGATGCGATCGTGTCGAAGGAGGCTCCCAGGAAGGATTCGAGCGTTTCGTTATTTCCAACCGAATCCGGATAGTGGTAAACAGTGGCTCCGAAGTCGAGGGTTAGCAGGTCGTTCGCCTTGAACTTGTAGCCTGCGTAGTAGTCGATTTCGTCGGCGCTGCCGTCTTCGATTGGCTGATTGGTCCAGAGTCCCAGATAAAACGCGTCGTAACCGAGGTCGATACTGGGCTGGAAGCTTTCGGTCGCGAGTTGAACGCCACGGAAGACGTACTCGGACTGATAAGCGAAGTTGGTTTCTACGGAGAGGTCTTGGCCCTTGGCTTGAGACAAGCCGAGTCCGAGACCCATAGCGATAATCGCCAGGATTTTCTTATTCATTCTGATTTGTAGTTTGGTTAGTTTGATTCCCGAAAAGACGGGATGGATCTTAGTATCCTTCGATAGTCGAAAGTTCCATTTTCTTTCCGAGACAGCGGCGGACGCTGTGGAAAGGGCGGAGAGTTTAAAGAAAAAAATGTCCGTTCTAGGATATTTCTTTTGAGTGGGGCATTCGTGCCCAAGGCTTTAATACAATCCAGTTGTTCCTGATATTGGATACAATGTTAAAATGGCGTCAAAGGAAGCGAAGCCATCGGTTTTCGCTTAGGCTAGTTTACGACTTGCGGCTAAGCCATTGCTCTAAACTCCATTTGCCTGGCTTGTAGTGTAAGAGCAAAAGGCATACGCCTAGCAGGCAAAGATTCTTCACGTAGTTGCTGCGCTGAAGGATTTGCCAAAGCCATTCGCTTTCCGGCTCGATGAACTGGGGAGTCGCAGCCAGAGCCGGCCCGTGTACGATAGCCGTTACGACGATCAGAAAAGACCCCAGTAGGATAGCGGCGAATCGCAGCTTGTACCCAATGGCAATCAGCCCTCCGCCAGCGAGCAGGACGATGCCGCAAAGCAGCGAGATCGCTTTAGGAGCGGGGATCCACGCGGGCATGAGCTTCTGAATTAGATCGTCCTTGAACAAATGCTCGCCCCCGAGGCCTATGAAGATGAGGCAGAAAAGAAGGCGGAAAAGGAGGTCGGCTAGATGGCGATCGAAAAGTTTCATGTTCCCCATTGGCGAATGCCAGGCAAGGTGCGATAAAGCAGGTAGTGGTAGAAGGCTCGGGGCAAGAGCCGACGTAAAAAGTAGAAGAGTCGGGCGTCGGTCGTACCGGGCATGCGCAGAGGAGGTTTGCGCATCCGCGTGACTTTGAAAATGGACTGGGCCACGCTATCCGAAGTGCAGGGCGACATGCCCATCAGCTTTTCGACGAAACGGGTCATGTGACTGTAGTGGGAATCGTAGGGCGAAGGCCCCGATGCGTCTTGGCGTTTCTTGGAATAGAGGACTTTGCGAAATGCGAGCGAGTTGATGAATCCTGGGCGAACGAGAGTGGCATGGATATTCCAAGGTTTCAGTTCGTACCACAGCGATTCGGTGGCGCCTTCAAGGGCGAACTTGGAAGCGGAGTAGGATGCCATGGTCGGCATGGCCATCATTCCTCCCACCGACGAGACGTTGATGATGCGGCCAGACCGGCGCTTGCGCATGGCGGGCAAGCATTCTCGAGTAAGGTGCATCGGGCCGAGGTAGTTGACTTGCATCTGGCGCTGTTCGTCTTCGATGGTCATGTCCTCGACTACGGAACGATAGGAGATGCCTGCGTTGTTAATGAGAATATCTATGGGACCCCATCTTTCTTCCGTTTCTCGAACGATTTTCGTGACCTTATCGTAATCGACGATGTCGAGTTGGCGTATCCATATGCGTTCGCTCTCGGCAATAGGGTCGCCCTCGAACGCATTTATCGAATCCGGCAGCGCGGTCGCTACGATTCGATAAGGCGCTCGGTTGAATAGGGGCAGCAATGCTCTGCCGATGCCGGAGCTGCAGCCTGTGATCAAAACGGTGGTCGGGGTATCCATTGGCAGAGCGATTGATCTCGAGATCAACGACTTGCGAATCCTAGTAGACAGGAGCGTTCCGTGGCAAGGAGCAATGTAGCGGGGACAAGATGTCTTCAGCTTCCGTCTAGCAAAAAAGAATGGATTCCTGCCTGCGAATCTGTAGCGTTCTAAATACGAATTTATGAAGAAGCTTTTGGCGATATTGGGCGTTTTGGTAGTTGTGGGAGTCGTTCTGCTTTTCGTTTTCTCGAAAGCGATTGGATCGGGAATCAAGGCGGGCGTGGAAACGTTCGGCCCCGAGGTGACTCAGACGCCGATCACGCTCGATGCGGTCGAACTCTCGGCCTTCTCGGGAAGCGGTTCTATTTCGGGACTCGTGGTTGGAAATCCAGAGGGCTTCAATACGCCTCACTCAATCAAGCTCGATGGCTTTAGCATGAAGCTGGAGCCTTTGTCGCTGCTCTCGGACAAGATCGTCATCAACGAGATCATCATCGAATCGCCAGAGTTCATTCTCGAAACGGGAATCGGTCTCCAGAAGAGCAATATCGGCAAAATTTTGGAGAATATAGAAGCGTTTACCGGACCCAGCGAAGAGACTGAGGAATCGGGATCGTCGAAGAGCATTCAGATCGATCTGTTGCGAATATCGGAAGCCAAGGTTAAGCTGTCCAACAAACTCATGGGCGGACAGGCTTTGATGGTGCCCTTGCCGAACATCGAACTGACGGATATCGGCGCCGAGGATGAAGGCGTATCGATGGGCGAGTCGCTCAAGATCGTATTCCAGGCGATCAATCAAGGAGTCGTTTCCGCGGCTGGCAATACGGGCAAAGTCGTGGGCGATCAGTTGAAGAATGTCGGCGACGCGACGCAGAAAGGCGTTGGCGGTTTGCTCAAGGGCCTCAAGAAAGCGGTCGAGGGAGAAAAGTAGTTCCTGTCCGAAATACGCTAACGTTTCCAACGGCGTTCGCGTTTCTTCAATTCTACGGGCGGCGTTTGCAGAATGCAGCCGACGAAGGCTTTGTGGCTGCGCAGCTTTGCCCATTCGTCTGTATTCACTTTCCAACGCAACGAGGATGCGGCGGGCGCAGATACGATGGTATCGTCGTCTAGCTTGAATGCGATGTCGCTGGTGGTGGATCCTCGAGTGGCGTCAAGCGCTTCCCGGTATTCGTAAAAGAATGACTCGGTGTCTTTTTTAGGATCGAGGATCCAGGTGATATGCTTGACCTGGTCAGGCACGCTGGTTTCCAGGGGGTAGATCTCGGCAACGCTGAGTCGCGCCCCTTCTTCATTTTTGAAGACGCTGCCTTTGACGAGAACGAGCTTCTCGTTGCCTAGATTGTGACCGTAGTCGCCGTAAGCGTCGGCGTAGCAATTCAACTGAACGCTGCCTTGCAAGGTCCCGAGATTGAAGAAAGCCCACGGGCGATTGTCGCGCCGCGAGAGTTTGGTTGTTACCCCGGAGGCGATGCCGCAGATCTGGAATTCCACGCGATCGCCCAATTGGTCCATCTTTTCGATGTCGAAGTTCGTCAGCGCTTCGGCGATTCCTTTGTAGTCGTCGAGAGGGTGCCCGGAAACATAGAATCCGAGAAGCTCCTTTTCGTAGGCAAGCATTTCGTTCTTCGGAAACTGCTTGCTCATATCGAATACGCGATTGGCTCCGTTACCGTTTCCATTTTCCTGCTCAGGTTCCGCGAGCATGTCGAAGAAGGAGTTTTGACCCGCCTCTTTGTCGCGTTGACGGGCGGCGGCATAGTTCATCGCTTCTTCCAGTCGCGAGAATATCGAACCGCGAGGCTCCATGGAAAAGTCGAAGGCGCCGGTTTTGACCAAGCACTCGAGCACGCGCCGATTGACGGCCTTGGAGTCCATCCGTTCTAGGAATTCGTCTAGGTCTTCGAATGGCCCATTCGCTTCGCGTTCTTCGATGATCTTAATGGCGGCTGCGTCGCCCACGCCTTTGATGGCTCCTAGACCAAAGCGGATCGATCCGGGACGTCCCGCTTCCTCGTCTTCCGGATCGTCGACCACTGGCGTGAAGGATTGGCGAGAGGTGTTGATGTCGGGCGAAAGGACTCGGATGTCCATGGCGGTCGCTTCATCGATGAAGTGGGCGACCTTGTCCGCGTTGCCTTGTTCGCTCGACAGCAGCGAAGCCATGAATTCGACCGGGTAGTTGGCCTTTAGATACGCCGTGCGATAGGAAAGCATGGCGTAGGCCGCGGAGTGGGATTTATTGAATCCGTATGCGGCGAATTTTTCGAGAATGGCGAAAATGCCCAGGGCCATCTTTCGGCTCATCCCGTGAGTCTTGGCGGCCCCTTCGACGAATACCTCTTTTTGGGCTTCCATGACCGAGGCGATTTTCTTGCCCATGGCTCGCCGGAGAATATCCGCGCCCCCGAGCGTATAGCCCGCGACGATACGGGCGGCTTCCATCACCTGCTCCTGATAGACCATGACGCCGTAGGTTTCGGATACTAGATCCTTGAGCAGTGGGTGGGGGATTTCGATTGTCGACGCGTCCTTCTTTCCTTTGATGAATTGGGGGATGAACTGCATCGGTCCCGGGCGATAGAGGGCGACCAAGGCGATAATCTCTTCGAAGACGGACAGGCCGATTTGCTTGCATAGGGATTGCATGCCGCCGGACTCTAGCTGGAAGACGCCAACGGTCTTGCCTTGGTTGAGCAGTTCGAAGGTCTTCGAATCTTCGAGGGAGACTTTTTCGATATCGAAATCCTGCATGCCTTCGAGCCGCTTCACGCTCGTTTCGGCATCCGAAATGACGGTTAGCGTTTTGAGGCCGAGGAAGTCCATCTTCAGCAATCCCAGGTCTTCAGCGGGACCTTTGGCGTACTGGGTTGTGAGGTCGCCTTCCTGAAGGGTGACCGGCACGAGATTGTGAATCGGTTGGTCGCCGATGATGACGCCGCAGGCGTGCTTGCCGGTGTTGCGGACCATGCCCTCGATGACCTTGCCTTGCTCGACGATGCGTTTGGCGACCGGATTGCGAGCAATCTCCTCGCGCAGTTCTCGAGACTTTTCGATGGACGATTCGAGCGAGATGTTCAGCTCGTCGGGAATCATCTTCGCCAATTTGTCGGCATCGGCGAAGGGCACGTCGTTCACACGCGCCATGTCGCGAATGATCATCTTGGCCCCGAAGGTTCCGTAGGTGATGATGTTCGCGACGCTGTCCTCGCCGTATTTGTCGCGCACGAAGTTGACCACGTCCTCTCGGCGGCGCATGCAGAAATCGATGTCGAAGTCGGGAGGCGAAACGCGTTCCAGATTGAGCATGCGTTCGAAGAGCAGACCGAAGCGAAGCGGATCGATATCCGTGATCTTCAAAACATAGGCCACGATGCAGCCTGCGCCGGAACCGCGTCCCGGGCCGACCGGGATACCCTTGCTGCGGGCGAAATTGATGAAGTCCCAGACGATGAGAAAGTAGTCGATGAAACCTGTGCCGGCGATAATGGCGATTTGATAGTCAAGCTGTTCGCAGAGAAATTGGGCGAAGTCCTCCCGCTGGCCTTCCTCTGGCTTGTAGGCGTCACGATCGTCGTAATCGACTCCGTAGCGTTCTTTCAGCCCGCGTTTGCACAGTTCCAGCAGGAGAAGCCCGTTGGCTCGATGTTCTTCGCGTTCTTCTGCGCTTAGCTTGCAGACCTCGTCTTTGCCATCCTGCTGGTTGACCTTGGTTTTCTCGATTTCGTAGATGTCGAGAATGTGATCGAAGGAGTCGGGATCTTCCTTGAATGTCTTGAGTTCGGGAGGCGCTTCGAAAACGGGATAGTGATTCTCGTCGAAGGGTATCTCCAAGTCGCACATTTCGGCTACATGCACGGTATTGTCGAGCGACTCGGGCACCTCCTTGAAGATCTCGTGCATCTCTTGGCGACTCTTCATGTAGAATTCCTGCGAAGGATACTTCATCCGATTCGGGTCGGAGATGATCTTGCCGGTTTGGATGCAGAGAAGAGCGTCGTGAGGCTCGGCGTCTTCCTTGTATACGTAGTGCGAGTCGTTGGCGCAGATGATCTTTAGGTCGAATTCCTTGGCTATCTTGATCAATCCCGGAATGATGCGCCGCTGGACGGGCATGCCGTGATCCTGGAGCTCGATGAAGTAGTTCTCTTTGCCGAAGATATCGACGAAGTCAGCGGTGACTCGTCGAGCATTGGCTTCGTCGCCATAAATCAAATACTGAGCGGCGACGCCGTTGATGCAGCCGCTGAGTCCAATCAGGCCTTTGGAGTACTGGGCAAGCTTCTCGATGTCGGTTCGCGGCTTGTAGTAGACGCCATTGACGTGAGCATCGGAGACGAGCTTGCAGAGATTCTGATAGCCCTCGAAATCTTTGGCGATGACGCCCTTGTGGTGAATCTGATATTTGGGAAAGTCTTCCGGCGAAGGGACGTAGTCCTCAGGAATATCGCCGATATCGTCGGTTCGCTTACGTTCGCGCTTGGGACGCTCGTGTTGCTTGTGGTCGTTGACGTAGTAAAGCTCGCAGCCGATGAGCGGCTTGATTTCCGCCTTGCGGCATGAACGATAGAAGTCGATGGCGCCGAAAAGATTGCCATGGTCCGTCATCGCCAACGCAGGCATTCCCAGCTCCTTGGCCCTTGCTGCGGCGCGAGCCGGCTTGGCGCAGCCATCCAAGAGGGAGTAATGCGTATGGTTGTGCAGGTGTACGAAAGGACCGGATTCGGACATGGGATTCAGTCAATGGCTCAGAAGAGTAGGATCAATGGAAAGAAGCGCCAAGTTATTCGGAAGTTGTTGGCGGGTTATTCGCAAGTGGCGTTTAGCTTTTAGCGGATAGCGATTGGCAAGTGAGATGAATGGGTGAAACGCAATGTTTTCAATGCGTTTGTTTAACGCGAGCCGAGACATCTCGGGCCATCTGAATTGATCTTTTTTACTCTTGGGAGGTAGGCTTGCGTTTGTCGCGGGCGAGAGCAGACTCGCTTGATGCTTAGACTTTGCGGATTTCTTTCGCTTTTCCTGTTCTCTCTTCAAGCGGCCGACAAGCCCAACATTCTCGTCTTCCTTGTCGACGATATGGGGCTCATGGATACGTCCGTTCCCTTTATGGCCGATGCTGACGGTCGTCCTGAAAGACATCCTTTGAATGATTTCTATCGAACGCCCAATATGGAACGTCTGGCCGAGAAAGGCATTCGATTCAGTCAGTTCTACGCCAATAGCGTTTGCTCGCCGTCTCGAGTCTCGCTTCTGCGGGGATTGTCCTCGGCTCGTCATCGCACGACCCAGTTCATCGGGCCTGATTTCAACAACGCTGGCGAATTCGGTCCTCAGGATTGGCAGTGGGAGGGCATCGCTCCGGATGTGAAGGGCAAGACCTTGCCCGCCATATTGAGAGAAGGCGGCTATCGGACCATTCATTCGGGCAAGGCTCACTTCGGTCCTGTGGGAGCCTTCGGCGAATTGCCGCAGAATTTCGGTTTCGATGTGAACATCGCTGGTTGCGCTTATGGACAGCCGGGAAGCTATTATGGAACGGACCATTTCGGGTACGCGAAGAAAGGAAGGGAGAAGCGAGCCGTTCCGGGGCTGGACAAGTACCATGGCAAGGACATCCACCTGAGCGAAGCGATCACCTTGGAAATGAATGCGGCGATCCGCGATGCGGTGGAAGCAGGCAAACCGTTTTTCGCTTACATGTCGCACTATGCGGTTCACAGCCCGTTCCAGTCCGACGAGCGCTTTGCGGCTCATTATGAGGATGCTGATTTAAAACCGAACGCCAAAGCCTTCGCCACCTTGATCGAGGGAATGGACAAGTCGCTGGGCGACATACTGGATCAGCTCGAAGCCCTTGATGTGGCGAAGGACACGCTCGTTTTTTTCCTGGGAGACAACGGGACTGACGCTCCCTTGGGCGATGCCCACGCCATCGCCTGCGCGGCCCCTTTGCGTGGCAAGAAGGCGACCCACTACGAAGGGGGGCTGAGGGTGCCCTTCATTGCTGCCTGGGCGGAAAAGGATGGATCGTCTCGCTGGCAAAAACAACTGAAGATACCAGCTGATACGCTGTCGACTGAGGTGGGACGGGTTTACGATTTGTTTCCCACTATTCTCGGGGCTACAGGCGTTCGGTCGGGGGAGTTTGTCGATGGCATCGATCTTAGCCCAGCTTTAAAGGGGAAGCGATTGAAGCAGGCGCCCGAATTTCTCATGCACTTTCCTCACAAGCACCGAAGCAGCTACTTCACGAGCTACCGTCTCGGGGACTGGAAAGTTATTTATCACTATCACGAATCGGGCGCGGATCGCTACGAATTATTCAACCTAAAACAGGATCGCGACGAATCGAACAATCTATCGAAGAGCCAGCCGGAACGCTTGAAGCGAATGATGGGAGCGCTGGCTCGAGCGCTGGAGGAAGCCGATGCTCAATATCCGACTGCGCTGGACGGATCGGGCAGGGAGCTGAGACCGGAAGTTCCCTAGGATTGGGAATCGCTTGGGCCTGCCTGCTGAAATCCGCTTGTTAATCCCGGAAAAGGGTTGACGAGGGGACGGGAAGGCTTCTTCTTGCTCCTCTTTCTCTGAACTATCATGCCAATTGAAGTAAAAATCCGCAAGAACGAGCCTGTTGAGCGCGCACTCCGCCGCTTGAAGAAGAAGCTCGACCGTGAAGGCGTCATCAAGGACGTGCGCGGCAATCGCTATTTCGAAAAGCCTTCGGCTGCCAAGCGCCGCCGCAACAAGATCGCGAAGTTCAACAACATGCTTCGCCACAAGTGGGACAACTAAGCTAAGGCTCAAGGTTGAAGGAGTAAGGCTGAAAGGCCTGTTCGAGACTTTCGAAACTTCCTCGGGAACGAGGAAGTTTTTTTGCGTCTACAGGTGATTTCAGGAGGGCTTGGACTTAGAGCGATAGCAACTCAGCGATCCACTTGCGATGGGGACCGGAGAATGGCAGTGTCTCGATTGTTTGGGCAGCGAACCATTGGCAGTTGTCAGGCATCGAGTTTGGCAGCTCATCGGGATCCAGCTTATGAAACCGCTCTGTGATGCGGTATTTGGTGATGGATCGTTTCCGTTCCAGGAGCGGTTTCGATTCAGGAGGCTTCCGTCCGATCTGTTCGCAGCTGGGGATTTCGTGAAGTCCTTTCATCCGTTTCGCGGTGGCCGGTATTCGATGAAGCAAGATGCCTCGTTCGCTGACGATCCAGGCCCGGTCGACAGTCTTTTTCTCGTACTTGATTTTCTCGAAACAGGGTAGCTCGCTTTCGATACCTTTCTTTCGGGCCTGGCAAAACTCGCTGACTGGGCAGATTAGGCACTGGGGATTTTGCTTGTGGCAAACAGTGGCTCCAAGCTCCATCATCGCTTGGTTGTGGTCGCCGGGTCGCTCGCGATTTAGAAGCTCGTTCGCAATGGGCTGATGGACCTTGGCGGCCTCGACGCTAGACTTATAGCGTCCCTCGTCGCAGCCCAGCCGAGCGAGAATGCGGATCACGTTGCCGTCGACAACGGCGCTTGGGTCCGAGAATGCGATGCTGCAGACGGCAGCGGCGGCGTAAGGGCCGATTCCGGGAAAAGCTAGCCAGCTCTTGGAATCGGTTGGAATCTCGTCAAGTTGGCTGATTTCCTTGGCGAGCTTGCTTAGGTTTCGCGCTCTTGAATAGTATCCCAGTCCCTCCCAGCTTTTCAGAACTACGGTTTCGCTGGCGACGGCCAAGGATTGGAAATCGGGGAAACGCTCGAGCCAGGCGTCGAAATAGGGAAGGACGGTCTTTACCTGGGTTTGCTGCAGCATGAACTCCGAAACGACCGTCTTGTAGAGGCTGGGGCGTGTTCGCCAGGGAAGGACGCGGGCATTCGTGTCATACCAATCGATCAGCCGATTCTGAAATCGAGCGGCGTTGCGTTTGAGAGCTTCGGTATCCATCGAATTAGAGATAGAGGCAACGCTCCCTGTTTCGACGTCCAGGTCAATGGGAATTGGCTGTCGCTTTCAAATGCGCTGTGGAGGGCTTGGGAATCCGTTTCTTTTTAGGTTTCCTTTCGCTAAGGCGCTTTGTAGCGTTCGCCTCACAATCCTTTCATGGCCAAGCGAAAGAAGCAGAGCGAGCTCCCTGAAGAGCCTAAGAAGAAGACCCTTTACACGAACAAATTGTCGGACGAGCAGATGGAGAAGCTCGAAGCGATTTGCGAGATGAAGGATTGGGAGCCCTATGAAGTCGACTACGCGCGTTTTGCCTTTAAGGGCAACAAGGTGAACGTGGTAGGCTACTCCAGCGGCAAGCTTGTTGTCCAAGGCAAGGAGATGGAAGACTTCGTGATCAATATTCTAGAGCCTGAAGTATTGGGGGAAGCGCGATTTGGATACGACGAAGTCTATCATCCGGAATGGTTCGAATTGCATGCGGGCATGGATGAAAGCGGCAAGGGAGACTTGTTCGGACCTGTCGTTACCGCGTGCGTGGTCGCCGACAAGCCGCAGATCGACGAGTGGGTGAAGGAAGGAATTCGCGATTCCAAGAAAATCACGGATAGCCGTATCCTCAAGTTGGATAAGATAATCCGCGCGACAAAAGGAATCGCCGTCGAAACCTGCTTCTGCGGGATGCGCAAGTACAATGAGCTGATGGGCAAACCGCGGGCGAATCTGAATTTGCTCTTGGCCTGGCAGCATAGCAAGAGCCTTGCCGCAGCCTTGAAAGTGAAACGAGCTCCCTGGGGCATGTTGGATCAATTCAGCAAGCAGGACTTGGTGGGGCGATACTTTAAGGATTCGAAGTTTGATCTGCGAATGCAGACGAAGGCGGAAGAGGATCCCGTTGTTGCCGCCGCATCGGTCGTGGCCCGAGCGGAATACGTTCGCTATATGGATACCTTGTCCAAGCGTTTTGGAGACAGCCTGAAAAAAGGCGCGAGCAAGCAGGTGAAAGAGCAGGCGTCGGCGATCTTGGAAAAATTTGGACCGGAGGCCTTTTGCGAATTCGCGAAGCTGCATTTCCGCACGGCATACGAAGTCGTATCGGAAGCGGGAATGCTGGATCGCTTGCCGCTTAAGAAGCCGGCTGAGAAGAAGGAGTGGCGTCGATAGACTCGACTGACTCTAAGGGATGAAATCCAAGCGTCTCAGAGCGTTCGATCGAAGTCGGATAAAAGGCCTTAAAGGTCTGATCGGCATCGACGAGGCGGGAAGAGGCGCTCTGGCGGGGCCTGTGGTAGCGGCAGCGGTAGCCGCCCCGAGCGACTTTTACGATAGCGAGTGGTGCAAGCGGAATGCGTCGCGGATCAACGATTCGAAATTGCTGACTCCCGATGAACGGGAAGCGTTGTACGAAAAGCTCCGTTGGCTAGAGCGTCAGGAACGTCTATACATTGGCGTCGGTTGGGGATCGGTTGAGGAAATCGAAGATCTCAATATTTTGGGAGCGACGCAGGCGGCGATGCGGCGAGCGGTCGAACAGGTCTTCGATGGAGCGAGTATATCGCCCCACGAACCAGATCCTCTGTTCGAGGACACGGAAGGCGAATCCGGAGCTCAGGACAACCTATCGCAGTGGCGAATTCTAGTCGACGGCAAGCCTATGAAGCAACTGGGCTATCCGCACGACGCCTACGTCAAAGGGGACTCTCGTTCTCTCTGCATCGCCATGGCTTCGATCATCGCTAAGGTGGCTCGCGATCGAACCTTGATGGCTCTGGATTGCGAGTACCCGCATTACGACTTCGCTTCGAGCAAAGGCTATGCGACCGCGGCGCATCGCGCGGCGATTGTCAAATCGGGTCCGACGCCCGTTCATCGAAGTCTATTTCTACGCAAGATTCTGGAGGAGGGGGCGGACGACTTGCAGGAGGAGTTCGGCTTTTGATTGGGATACTAAATGGAGGAGTCCGCGCGCAGCTTGATGAAAGCGAGCGAATCCCATCGCTTGCGAGCAAGCTCCTGCAAGGCAGGACCCAATAAAAAAGGAGGACTGAATCAGTCCTCCTAGCGAGTTGCTGAACGGGAAAGCGACTATTCTTTGTCGGCCTTTTCCTGCTTCACCTTTTTCTGGTGAGCGAGGGTTACCTTGAACATCTGCAAGCAGAGCCAGAAAGTGCCTGCGGCCGGAGCAGCCGAGAAGGCAGCCCAGAAATAAACGGTGGCCGGCTCGTAGCTCATTACGTGCGGAGCGAACCAGATCGTGAATAGTACCCAAGAAATGAGAGTGAGTACCGTATCGATTACCGTAGACTTGGTTGTAACCTTATATCCGCTGTCTGCTTTTGACATAACGAGTTGGCTTTGTAGGCCTTCAGGGCCGACTGTCCATTCTATTTCGTGAAAATGCGGTCCATTGGCGCGAAAACGCCCTTTTTTCGTCAAAACCACACGAAATGGGGACATTGCTCAGCCCATTTGCGGGAATCCGCGTGATATTCAGTATGCATCACGGATTGTTTTATTCGACTGGCTTTGATAAACTTTGGGCACAGTCGAGGCCGTTAGGTCTCAACGAGAAACAGAACAATTTCAGGCGCAGCGAGAATTTCAAAATTTGGCTTTAGTTCCAAAACTGAGTCGTTGCTTGGCCCGGCGGATGTGGGACCGCCGGGTCTTTCTCGTTTTAGGGGCCGCGTCTTTTCTGCGACCGCATTGGGGCCCAGGAGATGGAAAAGCGCGAGTTTCCCCGACAAGTAAAAAGGTCTTTCCAAGGGAATTTATTAGCGTCCAAAAACTACGAATTTGGAGTCGATCAGTCGGACTAATAACCGCGATTCAGTTCTCGAAAAAGACCGTAAATCGAGTGGGTTGGGGTTGACCTTAGCGGCGCTTTTCGTAGGGTTGGAATCATCAGATTTTAAGGCGCGATGCCTGGCTCTATTCGAGAGAATATCCAGGGGATGATAGCGTTAAAGGGCGGCAAAACAGCCGCCCTTATCTGTATCTGGATGCGGCGTTAAACGGAGTTTTGCGCGGCGCTTCTATCGCCTGGAAAATGCAATGCGTATTGGCTGAAAACCCTCGGTGACGAGAGATATCCCTAGCGCGTGATTCGGACGACTGAGCCAGTCGTCCCTACTTAAGATCTTCAATCGGCGAGCAAGGCTTGCACGGCGAATCCGTAGCCCGCAAGTCCCAGTCCAGCGATTACGCCTTTGGAGACTGTTCCGGTATGGGAGTGATGACGGAAGCGTTCGCGAGCGTGGATGTTGCTGATGTGAACTTCGATCGTGGGAATCTGGGATCCGCTGATCGCGTCGCGAAGGGCGATGCTCGTATGGGAGTAAGCGCCGGGATTGAATACGATGCCGTCGCATTCGCCGTCTGCCAGCTCGGATATCTTGTCGACCAGAGCTCCTTCGTGATTCGATTGGAAGAAGTCGAGTTCAGCCTCCGGAAATTGGGAACGCAGTTGGTTCGCCAAATCGTCCAAGGTGGCGGAGCCGTAAATTTCCGGCTCTCGTTTGCCAAGGCGATCGAGATTGGGGCCATTCAAGACAGCGATGCGTTTCATGATCGCTTTGTTTAGATTCGGCCGACGCGGGAGGCAATAGCGAAGATCGAGAGACTATAGTTGAAGTCTGCGCCCAATCGATGCGGCATTTTCTTGGACGAGCGCTTTCGAGCAAGTTCCTGAGCGAGATGCTCTTTCCGAATTATAGCGGACAGTCCGTCTCTATGAACTCGTAGGGCAGATCGAATCGGTCGGCGGCTTCGCGGGCGAGCGCGTCCACGCCGAAGGTCTCTGTGGCGTAATGCCCGCAGGCGTAGAGATTGAGGCCTTCTTCTTGAGCGATGGTATAGAAATGCTGTTTCAGTTCGCCTGTAATGAGCGTATCCGCTCCGGTCGCCTTTACATGATCGACAACGCTGTTCCCGCTGCCGGTCACGATGCATATCGAACTGGGATCATCGGACCCGAACTCCATGGCCGCGACCCTGGGTCCGAAGGTATCGACGAGCGATTGACGGAGACTGGATCGGTTCGATTTCCAATCGCAAACGAGGCCCAAGTCCGTACCCTCGTAGGGCAGGAAGGTGCCGCTTTGCTCGGCGCCAATGGCCCGCGCGAGACAGGCGGCGTTTCCGATTTCGGTGTGCGCATCCAACGGAAGGTGACACGAATACACGGCCAGATTGCCGTCTATAAGCGCTTTGTACTTCTCGTATTCGCGACCCTCGATACGGCGGCTCCCATTCCAAAACATGCCGTGGTGAACGATCAGAAAATCGATGCCTGCTTCGATGGCTTGTTGAAATGGGCGCAGGCCTGCGTCGACGGCGGCGCCAATCTTGGACACCTGACCGTTGTTGGCGAACTGCAGTCCGTTCAGCGCTTCTCGGAAGTCGGAGACTTCATGAGTGCGGGCGCGTTCGTCGCAGAAAGATACGATAGCGTCGAGGTCTGCCATAGCGCGACTCAATTTCGGGCATCGCTTGGTGTCGAACCTTAAGTCTTTCGGATTGGCATCGAGCGTATGCGTACGCTGCTTGCGGTTGATGGAATTTATCAGGGAAACGCGCTTCTGTGGTTGCGGCCATGATTGGATGACGCTTTGCTTCTGTGACGATAAATATGCGATCATGTTCAGCGACGATGAAAACGATTCGATTGAGATTACGGGATCCTTGATGCTGGCTCATCCGCATCTGAAGGATCCTAATTTCGTTCGAAGCGTTGTGCTCATGACGGCCCACGAAGACGAAGGCTCGTTGGGCGTTGTGATCAATCGCAGCGCCGGGATGGCCCTAGGAGAGGTCGACCCGAGCTTAAAGAAGTATGGATTGCAGGATGTGCCTCTTTACATCGGGGGACCGGTGGCCTCGGATCAGCTCATTTTAGCGGGGTGGAAGGTCGATTCCATATTCAATGAATTTCAGCTGTTCTTCGGTTTGGACCCAGCGAAAGCCCAGATCAAGCGAGAGCAGGATCCCGACCTGAAGTTACGGGCGTTTCGAGGCTACGCCGGCTGGAGCAAAGATCAGCTGGAGGGCGAACTGTCGGACAACGCATGGGTGGTCTCGGAGATGGATGGAATCGCTCTGAATCGATTCGAGGGAGATGACTTGTGGCGGCACGTTATCATGAATATCAACCTAGAGTTGGGATTGATGTCGATGGCTCCGGACATTCCCGAATCGAATTAGGCATCCGTAAGAGGCTTCAGCCAAGGCAGGCGCTCGTCGGGGTTGCGTCGGTTGAAAATCGGTCGATTTCGTCCCTGTAAATTTATCCGGAATCGCGAAAACGGTTATTGACAGGGGGCGAGGCGACGTATCTCTTATCGCCCCTTATGAAAGTTGTGTCATCGCTCAAGTCCGCAAAGACGCGTCACCCTGACTGCCAAGTGGTACGTCGCAAGGGTCGTCTTTACGTGATCTGCAAAACGAACCCTCGCTTCAAGGCGCGCCAGGGCTAACAACCGATTTTCGACTGACCGTGAAAGAAGGCATTCATCCAGATTACCACCCGACGGCGTTTATCGACGTTTCGACCGGCAAGAAATTCCTGACTCGCTCGACTATCAAGACGGGCCAGACGGAGACCATCGACGGTGTCGAGTACGTTAAAGTAATCCGCGACATCACGATGGATTCTCACCCTGTGTATACCGGCGAAAAGCGCTTCGTCGACACCGCAGGTCGCGTCGAGAAGTTCCAGAACAAGTTCCGCCGCCGCCGCAGCTAAGCGCCTCTCAGGCGAATGCGGATTTGCTGAAGGAACGCTGGGTATCTCGAATAGCCAGTCATCTTCTATTTCCTATAAGGGCAATATGAGTCGTAAACGCTCACATTGCCCTTTTTTCGTTCGCGCTTCACACCTTGGCCTTCAACGCAACTAGGCTTATCATGGACAAACAAGACATTGGTCTCAACGTGCCGAACATCCTGCTCCCTAATCAGGGAGTCGATCTAAACAAATGGGCGGTGGTCGCCTGCGATCAGTACACTTCGCAACCGGAGTATTGGAAATCGGTCGAGACGGAAATCGATGGAGCTCCTTCGACTTTAGACGCGATTTTTCCTGAGGTTTACCTCGAGGACGAAGATGGCGCCCAGCGCATTGAGCGCATCAATGCTGCAATGCAGCGCTACTTGGACGAAGGCGTGCTGGAAGACCAGGGACCTGGCTTTGTTTTATTGGATCGCAAAACGAGCCATGTCGCTTCGCGAAGAGGCCTCGTCGTTGCCCTCGACCTGGAAAAGTACGACTACAAGGTGGGTTCTCAAAGCCTCATTCGGGCGACCGAAGGCACGATCGAAGATCGACTCCCGCCCCGAGTGAAGATTCGCGAGAACGCCAAGATCGAGTTGCCGCACATCATGGTCCTGATCGACGATCCGGAACGCTCAGTTATAGAACCTTTGTTCAAGCGCGATTTGGAATGCGTCTATGACTTCGAGCTGATGGCGGGTGGCGGCCACTTGAAGGGATGGCGCGTCGATTCGAAATCGGATATCGATTCGGTTTTCGACGGTCTGGCTGCCTTGAGCGATCAAGCGGTTTTCGACGCCAAATACGGAGTCGAAGGGAAGGGCGTTCTGCTTTTCGCGATGGGCGATGGCAATCACTCCTTGGCGACTGCCAAGAACATATGGGAGAGTCTGAAAGCCAATGCTGAAGATCCGTCGGAAGTCATGGATCATCCTGCCCGCTATGCGCTGGTCGAATTGATGAACGTGCACGACGAAGGTCTGGAGTTCGAGCCGATCCATCGGGTCGTTTTCGATATCGATTCGGGAGACTTGAAAAATGCGCTTTCCCGATTCTTCGAAAGCGAGGGATCCGCGGTCGAGCTCGAGACATTTCAAGACCTGGAGGCGACCAAGGCTCGCCTGGCTGAGCTCGATGGTGGCTCCGAACAGTTGGTGTCCTACATTACGGGTTCGGAGTACGGCATTATTCGACTGGCGAACCCGAAGCGAAACTTGGAGGTCGGCAACTTGCAGGCATTCATCGACGCCTACTTGGAAGACAAGCAAGCGATCGTCGATTACATCCACGGCGAAGATGTCGTGATCGAATTGGGCTCCAAGTCGGGCAACATCGGCTTCTTCCTTCCGGTAATGGGCAAGAGCGATTTGTTCAAAACGGTCGTGCTCGACGGCGCATTGCCGCGCAAGACCTTCTCGATGGGAGAGGCCGACGAGAAGCGCTACTATTTGGAAGCGCGTTGTATTCAATAGGGCGGCGATTTTGTCGGAAGGATCCCGCTTGCCTTATCCCTTAGCGGCGGACCGGTTTTTCCTTTCGCTTTGGCGAGCAATCGGTTTTGTTCCTATGTCGGCGGAGGGACCGTTCCTAGCGAAACATCATGGCGAATAACGAAAGCGAGTCCCTGAAGAATTGGATAGCCGCGGCGCGTCCGAAAACGCTTCCAGCCGCAATTGCTCCCGTAATTGTCGGTTCGGCGGAGGCGTCCAGAACAGGCGAAATCGAAGCATGGCCTGTGATCATTTGCTTGAGCTTCGCCTTGCTTGTGCAGATCGCGACGAACTTGGCCAACGACTACTTCGACTTCGTCAAGGGCGCGGATACGAAAGAACGGCTTGGTCCGGAGCGCCTGGTTGCGAGCGGGAAGATCGACCCGCAGCTTATGTGGCAGGCTGCTGTCGGGCTGTTTCTCTTGGCCTTCGTGATTGGATTGTCGATGGTTAGCTACCGGGGCAGCGAGATGTTGATTGTCGGCATCCTCGCAATCGTATTCGGCTATGCCTATACCGGGGGGCCGTATCCATTGGCTTACCACGGATTGGGAGACGTTTTCGTAATCGTTTTCTTCGGTTTGGTCGCAACTATGGGGACGGTCTACGTGATAACGGGGCAGCTGACTTACGAGGCGTTCCTGCTAGGACTCCCCCTCGGCTTGTTGGCGAACAATATACTGGTCGTGAATAATTACCGCGACAAGGAAACGGACGAGGCGGCGGGCAAACGAACCTTGGTAGCGCGTTTCGGAAGGCTCTTCGCTCGCAAGCAATACTCCTGGCAGCTGGTCATCGCATTCTTAAGCGTTAGTATATACGTTGGGACTACGCGGACGTTTTGGCCTTGCTTGGTCTTTTTGTCGATTCCGCTGGGGACCAAATTGATCGTCGAGCTCAGGCAAACTTCCGGTAGCGCCTTGAATGCCTTGCTGGCGAAATCGGCTAAGCTGCTTCTATTGTTCAGCGCCTTGCTGGCCCTGGGAATCTCTATATCCTAGACGATCCCTTCATCCCGAGAAAGCCGTATGGAAATGAAAAAGCCTTCCGCTTTCGGCGGAAGGCTGGGAAATTGGCTCTGCGAGCTGTTCGGTCCGATTAAGTATGGGCTTCGAGCTTCGCTTTGAGGTCGTCCTTGCCGACCATGCCGACGTATTGATCGGCGAGCTGGCCGCCCTTGAACAAGAGCAGAGTCGGGATGGCTCGGATATTGTATTCTGCGGCGATTGGGCCGTTCTCGTCTACGTTGACCTTCGCGATTTGCACCTGGCCGTCGAGTTCTCCGGAGAGCTCTTCGAGGATAGGAGCGATCGCCTTGCAAGGACCGCACCAAGGAGCCCAGAAATCGACGAGCACGGGTACGTCCGATCCGCCGATCGTGTCTTTGAAGGTCTGTTCGTTTAGTGTCAGGATGTCAGCCATGATATTATAGCGTTGTGTAGATCATACACGCGAAAGCGATCGAAATGACTGCGCAAACGAATGATATGACTGCGGCCCATTTGCCGCTATTGCGTTCTCTGATGGAATATTCTTCGAGCAATGTCAACGAACCGCCTTCCCCATTGCTTGCAAGGACGATTTCGTCGTCCTCTAGGTCCTCGCCAGATTCGATGACCAAAGACTCGGCCTCTCGATCGTAGTTCGATTCGTCCGATGGAGTATCCGAGTGTTGCGGCGGTAGCGACATTCTGTATGCGGCTCAGGAAAAGTCAGGCAGGGCGATTCTTTTCCAGAAGATCGGAAAGCTGCTGCGGTTCGACGCTCGAGAGATTTTTGCCTTCGCGCTTTATGTCTTCGAAGGTTTTGATGACGGTTTCGGTCATGCGGCCATGCGTTTCCTCGGATCCGCCCACGATGGAAAATTCCTCCGCCTGAGTGATTCGCTTATGCCCGTCTTCGTTATCGAGTCCGATTCCGAGCAGATGGGCCCGTCTCTGGTCTTGATTCTGCACGGAACCCAACCTGATTCAAACCAGACTGGTTTCAAGCTCCTTTTCGTCAGGCGCTTCTGGAGCGTCGGCCCCGGGATCGTCGTCGACGCGGGAAATAATGAAATCGGAAAAGGCGTGGTTTTGGCGAATTTTCAAACGCTTGAGACGGGTGAGCTCCAAAATGGCGATGAAGGTGACCACGAGAAGCTTAAGGCTGCATTTGCCCGGGAATAGCTCGGAGAATTCGAATTTCGGTTCGGTTTGAATCTTCTCGATTAGCATTTCCATCTGGTCGACCACGGTCGTGGCGTCGTCCTGAATCTCGCCTAGCACGAGTTGCTCCGACAGACGTCGCAGCACGATGTTGAATGAGTTCCAGACCGAAAGCTTGTCTTCGGGCTTGAGGGGGCGTACGGGCCCTTCCGTCTTGTTGACGGATCGATAGTCGCGCGTCAGGCGGAGCGATTGGTCTTCGGACAGGGCGTCCAAGCTATCCGCGGCTTCCTTGAATTTTTTGTATTCGAGCAGTTGATGGACGAGTTCCCAGCGCGGATCCAAGTCTTCGTCGTCATCGTCCTCCGAATGGGTACGCTGCTGCTTGGGCAGGAGGAGGCGGCTCTTAATCTCCATCAGAGTTGCCGCCATCACGAAAAAGTCGCCAGCGATTTCCAGCTTCACCTCCTGCATGCTATTGATGACGTCGAGGTACTGATCGAGAACGAGCTCGATTGGAATATCGTAGATATCGATCTCGTGCTTGCGGATGAGAAAGAGCAGGAGATCGAGGGGGCCCTCGAAAACGGAGAGCTTGATTCTGGGATCTATTTCGGCGACCACGCTAAGAGTTCACTTTGGAAGGTTCGGCAGTGGCAATGACAAAAGCGATAATGTGAATAAGTCGGCCAACGAACGAGCATTCACTTCCGCTTGAAAGTAGCGATAAAAAGGCCGTCGCCGTCATAGGATGCAGGGAGGATCGTGATCCCCCGACCAGAATCGCTGAACCCGAAATCGGTAGCCAAGGGAGCGTAGTCGAACTGGGGGTGGGCTTGCAGGAAACGCTCCACGATTTCCTCGTTCTCGGAGCGGAACAGCGAGCAAGTGCAATAGGCGAGCGTACCTCCGGAAACCACATTCGCCGCGTAGCCAGTTAGAATCTCCGCTTGTACCTTGGCGCGTTCGGGAATGTCGCTTTCCCGGATTTGCCTCATCAAATACGGATGGCGGCGCCACGTTCCTGAGCCTGAGCAAGGGGCGTCGACGAGCGCTCCATCGAAGCGCTGCGTGGTGGGTGGCGACTCAAGCGTCGCTATATTGGATAGTCGGGCTCGCTTCTGTCGCATCCGCAATTCTTCCAGGGCTTTGCGGCGCGGGTCGTAAGCGGAAACGTGTCCATTCGATCCTAGCATCTTCGCGAGTTGTAAGCTCTTCCCTCCCGCTCCCGCGCAAGCGTCTAGCCAGTGGCCCTCCGGTTTAGGATGGATCAACTGAAGGAGCAGCTGAGAACTGACATCCTGAATTTCGACTTTGCCTTCGGCGTAGGCTTTCGTTTGAGCGACTGGAAAATCGGCGGGACAGTGAAGGGCGCCGGGCGCGCCCCAGACAGGGCGAATATCGTTTGCCTTCGTTGCGCCTCCTTCCTCACGGAGACTGTTGACGATCGAATCGGGGTCGCCTCGTTGGATGCGAAGCCAGAGAGGGGGTCGGGCAAACAGACTGAGCGCGTTGTCGTCGTCGAGCGCTTGGGACAAGGCTGATTCGAACCACTCGGGCAGCGCCTCGCGCAGATCCCGATCGCTCTTGCCGATCAAGCGATGGCGATGAATCTCCTCATGTAGATTCGGAGGGTGGGAAGGCAGTGTCGGATAAAGGCTGCGGGTTTCCTTTGTGGGACTGGCTAACAGGACGAGGGTGTCCATGAAAGCCGATTCCTTTTCCGCTAGCGGATCGAGCCAAGGCTGGTAGCGCAGGTAGGCATAGACCAATTCCCTGTAGAGGCGACGGTCGCGCGAGCCGAATTTGCCTTGCTCCCTGAAAAGCTGGTTGAGGGCTCGGCTGAATACGATTCCTGGCTCCAATAGCCCACTAACGCGCTTGATCAGCGAGTATGCCACCCGCCGTTGGTTCATGAGGCGGTGAAGAGTGATCTCCTTGTTGACGGCGCCGCTCATGACCGGGCGATTATTCTATTCGTCGAATAGGTCGACGCCAATGCGGATGCCGAAGTCGTTCTCAATCCGATTGCCGTCGAAAACACGCAGCTCGTACTTGATGCCGTACTTTTCCAGAGCCCGTTGCATGAGACCGATACGCTGTTCGTAGAATGTATTGGAGATCTCGTCGAATCGTGTGACAGCGTAGACCTTGAAGTTTTCGTTTAGGTTATACTCTCCGAATAGGAAGTACTGTTCGAGCTGACGACGGAAGAAGTGATTGCCGAATCCGATTTTCCAATACCCGGGATCGATAATCGCTAAGCTAGTATTCAGTTCTTGGATGGAGCTTGCGTCGAAATCGTATCGAGAGAAAAGGCGGGCTTCGAGCCAAGGGGCGGGAGTGATTTCGATATCCGTGTACAGGTCGGAGAAGTTAGCTCCGGAATCGTAATCGTCGATCAGGTAATCGATCGCGAAATCGATGCGGGCCAAGTCGCGGGAGCCGTAGTCTTTATCGCGTGTTTGGATGCGATTGCGAAAGGCGAGTCGAGTTATGTGATGCTCTCCAATCGTATCGATGTCGCGTCGATCTTCAATGTCGATTGGAGTCATGTAGTTCGCGAACGCGGGAATATCCTGAAAGGCGTGGGCGGAATTGCTATCGAGATCAGGCGTATAGCGATAGGAAACGACAGGCTCGAAAATGTGGCGGAGGCCATCGATATTCCAAATCTCATTCTTGTAGTCGGATTGCGCGTACGCTGTGAATTTCAGATCGAACCCCAAATCGCCATAGCCTCGGCTGCCTTCCTGAATGAAGGGTCGCGGTCTGATGTGAGTGAACTCGTCGATTATGGAAAGCGGAGCGAAACGATAGGACTCGATCCAAGGATTGGCTCCCGCGTCGGTCTCGACGAGATTGTCGGAATAGTGAATCCCCTTGACCCCTGCCTTGGCGGAAAGCGTTACGCCGGGCGCGAGCGTCTTCGATTGACGGAGACCGTAGTAGGCGTCGATGCGGTCCGTTTCATTGTTGGCAGTGATAGGATCGTTGAATCGTTTGCGCAGTTTGGAGAAGGTCACGTTGCCCTGATGAAAGAGTCCTGGGGCGATTTTGGTGGGAAACAGGTCGAAGTGCAGTTCGGGCAAACGCTCGGTGAACGATTGGAAGCTGTTGGGACTGACGCGGGTGAAGAGGGTCGCTTGCCAATTGTCTCCACTGTAGTTGGCTTCCACGAAGGTGTCGGGATCCTGCATGTCGTCGAAGCTGTCGTCGTAGAATTCGCGGGTAACGTTGGTGTCGGACCACCAGCGACCGTAAGCGTTGATCGCGCCGCTGTCGCCCCAGAATTGCTGGTGCTGCCACTCGGCGAAAAAGCGCTCGTCATCGATCGGATTGCCCGTAAGCAGATCGGGCTCGATCTCGCTCGCGTCGTCGTCGATGAAACCGGAGGTAAATGCGCCGAAGCTCTGATGCTCTCCTTCGTCGAAGGCATACTCGAACGCAGGACCCGCCAGAATGCCGCGTTTGGTGGTGAGAGCTAGGTTGGCCCCCGCTCGAAAGTTCGAATTGATCGGCACGCGAATCTCGCCGCCAATCGCTCCACCGATGTGGCCCGAATAGTCGATGTCCGCTTTGAACAGATTGCGTTCGGCATCGATTGGCTGGGAAACGTTCGGAATGATGAAGAAAGGAATGGGACCTAGCTTGAAGGATAGGCGTCGGCCGCGGATTTCCGATTGATTCACAATGGCGATTTCATCGGCCCGAGCTTTGAATAAGTAGGTTCCTGGTTCTCCGGGATGGAAGTCGATATCTTGAAATCGAAAATCGTCTGGATTTCCTTCTAGCAGTTCTCCGGAAAGGAAATAGCGCCCATTGCCCACGCGGAAATTTTCGATGCGCGCTCGCTGTTCTTTCAATTGATAGTCGAGCTTGTCGGCGACCATACGAATATCGCCCCGCGTAAAGACGACATTGCCGGTAGCGATCGCTCGCGCTGTGTTCTGGTTGTAGCGGATTTCGTCAGCGGAGAGCAGCCAATCGCCATAAGTGAGCTGGGCATTGTCGGTGGAAATCAATTCGCCGGTGTTCAAATCGACGGAAAAAGGCGGGCTCAGAACGGCCTCGAAGCTCTCGGACTGGGAAAAGGCTCTTGTCGCGAAGCTGCTGAAGAGCAAGCAGACCGCGGCAAGGCGAGCGAATGTCTGAAAGAGGATTCTGGCCATAGTTTCGGGCAAGCTCTAGGGGGCGACAGGAGTGGATGCAAGTATGTTCCTGATAGGCGAAACCTTGGCTCCTAATCCCTTATTAAGCCGGAAATTGTCAGGACTGCGCGTACCCGAGCTTCGAACGCCTTGCCGCCTGGGTGATGTGAGGATATGGGCTCCTAGGGAGGATATGGAGAATTTCGCGCGCAGCTTAGAAAGAAGCGCGGATTTTACCCTGTCGGAGCCCTAGGAGTTGCATTGAACAGCGTATGCTGTAGGGCTTGCTTTGATCTCAAGTCGTTATGCTGATCACAAAGAAAGAACTGAAACAGTTTACGGAATCGAAGGCGAGCGAGCCGCACGGGACGTTGGGTATGCATCCTGCAGTTAAAGAGGGAGTTGCGGGAGTCGTGGTAAGAGCCTTCCTGAGTAACGTGATTAGCTGCGAAATCGTAGACATCGAGCATGAGGACCGTCCGCGATTTCCGATGGAAAAGCTGTCGGAAGATGGGTTTTTCGAAGGCTTCATCGAAAGCCGCGCCGAGGTCTTCAAGTACCGTTTGCGTGTAAAGACCAACGATTTGGAGATCCGTCAGTTCAACGATCCCTATGCCTTCTTGCCTACGATCGGAGAATCGGACCTTTATCTTTTCAATCAAGGAAACGAGCACCGCATCTACGAGAAGCTAGGATCTCGACCCCGTGTAGTAGATGGCGTGCCGGGAATTAGCTTCGCCGTTTGGGCCCCCAATGCCCAGCGCGTATCGGTGGTCGGCAGCTTCAATAATTGGGACGGCCGCTATCACCCCATGCGCTCCCTGGGAGCGAGTGGCGTGTGGGAGCTCTTCATCCCCGGTCTTCATCTCGGCGAGATGTATAAGTACGAGCTCAAGGCAAAGAACGACGCTATCTTTCTCAAGACCGACCCCTATGGCAGCTATTTCGAGGCTCCGCCGAACAACGCGTCCATCATCTTCGATCACTCCGCCTACCAATGGAGCGATCAAGAGTGGATGGACTCGCGGGCGGAACGGCAGGCGCTGGACAAGCCCATGTCGGTTTACGAAGTGCACCTGGGATCTTGGAAACGGCGTTGGGAAGAAGACAATCGTCCCCTGACCTACGCCGAGCTCGCGAAAGAACTGACCGAATACGTTCTCGAGCATGGATTCACCCACGTCGAGCTCATGCCGGTGGCCGAGCATCCCTTCGATGGATCTTGGGGGTATCAGGTTACTGGGTACTTCGCTCCGACTCAACGTTTCGGTTCGCCTGACGACTTTAAGGCTTTCATTGACTACCTGCATCGCCACGGGGTTGGAGTGATTGTCGATTGGGTTCCCGCTCACTTTCCAAGGGATACCTTCGCTTTGCCGACCTTCGATGGAACGCACTTGTACGAACACGAAGATCCCAGACTGGGAGCTCATCAGGATTGGGGAACATTGATTTTCAACTACGGGCGTCACGAGGTGAAGTGTTTCTTGGTCGCTAACGCATTGGCTTGGCTGGACTACTTCCATATCGATGGACTGCGGGTCGATGCGGTCGCTTCCATGCTCTATCTGGATTACTCGAGAGAAGAGGGGGAGTGGATACCGAATCAATACGGCGGCAATGAAAATCTCGAGGCGATCGCCTTCCTCAAGGAAGTGAATACGCGCGTTCACGAATACTATCCGGGAACGCTGATGATCGCCGAGGAATCCACTTCGTTCGCGGGCGTTACGAAGTCGCCGGACGAGGGCGGTCTAGGCTTCGACTTGAAGTGGAATATGGGTTGGATGCACGACAACCTGAGCTACTTCGAAAAGGATCCCGTGCATCGCAGTCACCATCACGGTCAGCTTACCTTCGGCATGCTCTACCAATACGCGGAGAATTTCGTAACGGTTTTCTCGCACGATGAAGTGACGCATGGAAAGCAATCCATGCTCATGAAGATGGCGGCGGGATCGATCGCCGACAAGTCGCAAACCCTGCGGGCGCTCTATGGGCACATGTGGGCTTATCCCGGAAAGAAGCTGCTATTCATGGGTAGCGAGTTCGGCCAATCGGAAGAATGGAACTACGCCGCTCAATTGCAGTGGCACTTGAACGAATTTAAAGATCACTCGGGTATCGCCGCGCTGATCAAGGATCTGAATCGATTGTACAAGGAAGAACCGGCTCTGGCTCAAACGGATTTCATTCCCGAGAGTTTCCGCTGGGTCGCTTGTTGGGATGCGGGCGCAGGGGTGATCAGCTACTTGCGTACGGCTCCCGATGGCCACAACTGCGTTATGGTAATCGCCCACTTCACCCCTCTGGAAAGACGGAACTATCGAATCGGGTTGCCGCGAGCCGGCTATTGGCGGGAAATCATGAATACGAATTCCAGCTTCTATGGCGGTAACGATGCGGGCAATGGATCGGGTATCAACTCCGAGGCTGTCGAATTCGACGATTGCGAACAATCCGCCGAGTTCGTTATCGCGCCGAATACCACAATGATATTCAAGTGGGAAGCGCGGGGATAGAGGCGAACAGCTTTTGGACGCATCATTGTCTCATTATTCGTTTCGATCCTTTTGAGTTGGCATTCGTATGGATGCGCTTTTCGTCTATGGGGCAATGCGGCTTTTCGCGCTGCGTTGATCAATGAGAATAGGGGAGGCGAACTTTCGAATGCGCAAGGCGGGTCCCCGCAACTAATTCAGATTACTACAGTCGCGCCATGTTGAAAGGATTCTTGATTTCAATTGGGATAATCGTCGCCATTTCGATTGGTATCGTACTGGTGAAGGGACCTCAGTTCGCTTCTCCGCCGCCATTCCAAATGCCGCCGGAGACGGTTACCTCTTACCGAGCCGAGGCGATGACTTGGGAGCGAACCGTAGGAACGGTAGGTACCCTGAAAGCGTCGCAAGGCGTTATGGTTTCCGCGGAAGTGTCAGGCACGGTCTCGGCCATTCATTTCGAGTCCGGCCAGTCGGTCGAGGCGGGCGACTTGCTTTTCGAACTGGATACGTCAGCGGAAGGAGCTCAGTTGGAATCAGCCCAGGCGACCTACGAATTGGCTGAGGTTAATTTAAAGCGGGCCAAGGAATTGAGGGCCAGTCGCTCGATCGCTCAATCGGAACTGGATACCGCCCAGGCCCGTGCGAAGGAGTCGAAGGCGGTCGTGGAGCAGATTCAAGCGACGCTCGAAAAGAAGATCATTCGGGCCCCGTTTTCCGGCGTTTTGGGAATTCGCCAAGTCGACCTAGGCGAGTATCTGAATCCAGGAGCGACGGTGGTTTCACTTCAGTCGGTGGATCCCATGTATGTGGATTTTTCACTGCCGCAGCAGCAGCTCGGCAATGTCCAAAAAGGGCTTCCTTTGCGCGTGGCCATGGATACCTATCTGGGGCGGGAGTTCGCGGGCGAAGTGGAAGCCCTGGATCCCGATCTTGACTTGGCCAATCGAATGTTTCGCGCTCGAGGCGTTCTCCCTAATTCAGACGGAGCGCTTAAGCCTGGCATGTTCGCCAATGTGAGCGTGATTCAACCGGAGCCCCTGGAAGTTGTAGCCGTTCCTAAGACGTCAGTATTCTACCAGGCCTATGGAAATACGATTTTCGTGATAATGCCCGGCGAAACGGGACAAGTGGTCGAACAGCGCTTCGTCACGCTCGGCGAAACCAAGGGCGATTTTGTGGCAGTCGAATCGGGCGTGGAAGCAGGCGAGGAAGTCGTCAGTTCGGGCGCTTTCAAACTGTTCAACGGCCGCATCGTGGTGGTGGATAATTCGAAGGCCTTGGCAGTGTCGTTGGATCCGCAGCCGGAAGACGCCTAGAACGCGACAAGAGGTTTGGCCATGAGCGACCCTAAAAAAGCTTTCACCGACATCTTCGTTCGCCGGCCCGTATTGGCGATCGTCGTCAATCTGGTGATATTGATTGCCGGTGGCCAGGCGATTTACAACGCGATACAGGGATCAGGCGGATTCACCGTTCGCCAGTATCCTCAATCGGAAAACGCGTTGGTAACGGTGTCGACGCCTTACATCGGCGCGGATGCAGAGCTGGTGCGGGGATTCGTAACCACCCCGTTAGAACGAGCGATCGCGGCGGCGGACAACATCGACTACATGGAGTCGATGAGCGTTCAGAACATGTCGACGATCAATATCCGCTTGGAATTGAATGCCGACCCGACCAAAGCCCTGGCCGAAATATCTTCGAAGGTCGATCAAGTACGAGGCGATTTGCCTCCGGAAGCGGAGGTGCCGATCATCAATATCCAAACTGCGGATACGGAAATCGCTTCAATGTATCTGGGCTTCCAATCGACCGAACTGGAGCGAAATGAAGTAACCGATTATCTAACGAGAGTGGTCCAGCCTGCCTTATCCGCTGTTGAAGGCGTACAGCGAGCGGATATTCTGGGAGCGCGGACCTTTGCCATTCGCGTGTGGCTGAAGCCTGAGAAGCTCGCCGCGTTCAATATCAGCGCTACGGAAATCAGAGCGGCTCTGGCAGCGAACAATACGCTTTCGGCAATCGGTCGGACCAAGGGCAATTACGAGCAAGTGAACTTAAGCTCCAATACGAACCTCAGTTCAGTGGAAGAGTTCCAAGATCTCGTTTTGAGAAACGAAGGCGATCGAATCGTGCGCTTGCAGGATGTGGCCGAGGTCGTCTTGGGCGCGGAAAATTACGATGCGGATGTTCGTCTCAGTGGCGAACAGGCTGTTTTCATGGGGATTTGGGTAATGCCGTCCGCCAATTCGCTGAGCGTCGTGAAGGCGGTCCGGGAAAAGCTGGATTCCTTGCAGTCCGGGTTTCCGAAGGGCTTTACGGGTTCGATCGGTTATGATGCGACCGAATATATCAACACGGCCTTGAAGGAAGTTGTGACCACGCTGACCGAGACTCTGCTTATCGTGGTGGTAGTGATATTCCTTTTCCTCGGTTCCTTCCGTTCTGTTCTTGTACCCATTGTGGCGATACCGGTTTCACTGATCGGATCGATCTTCATTATGCAGCTGTTTGGGTTCAGCATTAATCTGCTGACTTTGCTGGCAATCGTATTAGCGGTGGGTTTGGTGGTGGACGACGCGATCGTAGTCGTCGAAAATGTGGAGCGTCTGCTGCGCAAGGGGCGTAACAAGTTCGATGCGGCATTGATGGGCGCTCGCGAGTTGGTGGGGCCCATAATCGCGACGACGATTACCCTGGCTGCTGTATATGCTCCGATCGCCTTTCAAGGCGGACTTACCGGTTCCCTCTTTCGGGAATTCACGGTTACCCTTGCGGGGGCGGTTATCGTATCGAGCGTAGTCGCCTTGACGTTGTCGCCAATGATGTCGTCGAAGCTGCTGCGAGCTCGCAACGTAAACAAGGGATTGACGGGAATTAACAACCGTTTCTTCGATCGACTGCGCGAACGCTACAAACGCATGGTCGAGGGCACGCTCAAGGCCCGCCCGGCAGTATACTTGTTGTGGGGATTTCTTACGCTCCTGATTTTTCCCTTCTACATCCTGTCGTCGATGTCTACCGAGCTGGCTCCGGTCGAGGATCAGGGAATCGTATTCGGGATAGCGAATATGCCCTCGAACGTGACGATCGAACAAGCGAGCTTCTATGCGAGTCAGATTCATGACGCTTTCGAGACGGCGCCGGAGTATGAGTTCATGTTTCAGATAACGACGCCTAGTTTGGCGATGGGCGGCATGCTGACGGTTCCCTGGGACGAGCGCGACCGACACATTCTCGATATACGTCAGAGCCTGCTGCCGTCCCTGGGATCGATACCTGGAGTGCAATTGTTTCCGGTCGTTCCGCCGGCTCTTCCTGGCGGCAGCAATTTTCCGGTGGAGTTTATCGTTTCGTCGACCTCGGACGTTTATCAGATCGAGTCTTTCGCCCGACAGATCGCCAACAACGCTACAGCGAGCGGATTGTTCGCTTTCCCGCCGAGCTTGGACGTCAAGATAGACGAACCCAAGTCCAAGGTCGTATTCGACCGCGATAAGGTGGCGGCTCTGGGATTGAACCTATCCGACGTCGGAAACGACTTGGCGGTTTTGTTGGGCGGCAATTACGTCAATCGCTTTTCCATCGATGGGCGTAGCTACAAGGTGATTCCTCAAGTGAAGCGGTCCGAACGATTGGCGCCCGAGGATTTGGTGAATCTCTTCGTCCGAGGTCCGGAAGGCAACCTAGTTCCATTATCCAGCTTCGCGACTATTGAAGACTCCGTGGCCCCGCGCAGCTTGAATCGCTTCAATCAGTTGAACTCGGTGAAGATCTCGGGAATTGCAATGGCTCCTTTGGATACGGCCTTGAAGGTGTTGGAAAGCGAAGCGGCAAAGATACTGCCCAAGGACTATTCGCTCGATTACGCGGGCGAATCGCGTCAGTTGCGCGAAGAGGGGAGCCGGTTTCTTCCAATGCTATTGCTAGCCCTGATCTTGGTCTTCCTCGTGTTGGCCGCCCAGTTCAATAGTTTTCGGGATCCACTGATTATTCTCCTCGGATCGGTGCCTTTGGGCATGTTCGGCGCCTTGGTCTTTACGGCCATGCGAGCGCCGGGCGATCCGATGACGCCTCACTGGACTTGGGGGTGGACGACATCATGGAACATTTACTCGCAGGTGGGCATGATCACGCTGCTGGGCTTGGTGACCAAGAATAGCATCCTCATCGTCGAATTCGCCAATGTATTGCAATTGCGGGGACTGAATAAGTTACGGGCGGCAGCGGAAGCGGCTGCGACCCGATTGCGTCCGATTTTAATGACTACTGCCGCTACCGTATTCGGTCACATGATGTTGGTGTTCGTTAGCGGGGCAGGCGCAGCAGCTCGAAATTCGATCGGTCTCGTACTTGTGGGAGGCATGGCCATCGGCACCCTGTTCACGCTGTTCATCGTGCCGTCGCTCTACATGTTGCTGGCTAAGAATCACCAAAACGATGAAACGGAGGTGAACGTATGAAGGGAACGCTTTGCATTCGTAGGGCTGTCGCTTGCGACATGCATCGATATTTGAGATCGCTAGGGCAACGCGGCGCTTCGCAGACGAAGGCCTTGCAGTTTGGGCTAAAAGGCGCCCTGGCTTTGCTGTTTGCGGGTGGTTCTTTTGCCGTTGCTCAAGATTCGGATCTACCGCCCGAGGTGCCGGATACCTTCGATCTCGCGACGGCCAAGGCCTATGCGTTGGAAAATAATTTCGAGATTCGTCGCGCGATCGAGCAGATCGAGGAACAGGAAGGGCTGATCGTAGAGGTTAAAGCCCAAACGCGGCCGAGTTTGACGCTTGATGCCGACTATCAGCGTTTGGACGAAGGTTTGAGCGAGGTCGTCGAAGGCTTCGGTACGGCTCAGGACAATACCTGGGGAATTAGCCTGAATCTGCGCCAAGCTCTCTACAAAGGCGGTGGAATATCGGCGGCCTTGAAAGCTCAAGATTTGACGCGGGAATCGGTGAGGCTGTTTCTGGAATCTACTATCATGGATGCGATGTTGGAGGTGACGACGCGCTATTACGCGACATTGCTTGCGCGGGACCAGATCGAGGTTGAAGAGCAGAACATAGCCTTGCTGGAGGAGGCCTTGGAAGATGCTCGCAATCGATTGAAGGCAGGTTCGGTCTCGGATTTCGAAGTGTTGCGGGCCGAAGTGCTTTTAGCGAATGCCAAGCCAGCTCTTATCCGTCGTCGCTCGGCGTTTCGTGTCGCCATCGATCAACTACGTCAGAGTATTGGCTACAGCAATTATCGCAGGGACTCGCAGAACTTGGAAAAGATACCCGAGTTTTTGGGCGAACTGGTTTATCGGCCGGTCGAATACGGCTTGAATGCGAGCTTGGACGCTGCCTTGGAAAATCGGGCGGAGCTGAAGCGCCTGCAGGTGATTCAGGAAGCCCGCGATGCGGGATTGGAGATCGCTCGTTCCGACTATCGACCGAGTTTCGATCTGATCGGCAGCTACGGGAAGCGGAAGAGTTCCTTTTCGGACTCGTTCGACGATGCCCCGGAGGGGTGGACCGTTGGCGTGGTGGCGAGTTGGGATATTTTCGATGGAGCCCGCCGCAAAGGCCGGGTTCGTCAGGCCCAATCGCAACTGGAACAGGCCCGAATCGATAGCGAGTCGCTGCGCTTGGCGATTGAAGTTCAGGTACGCCAAGCGATGTCGGAATTTCAAGAGGCTGAAGAACTGGTGAATGCCGCTGATAAGGCGGTAGAGCAAGCGGAAGAAGCGCTGCGTCTCGCAGACAGCCGATACGAAGCGGGATCTATCAATCAACTCGATGTATTGGAAGCGCGAGTTTCATTGACCGAGTCGCGAACCAATCGGCTGGAAGCCAACTACCGTCATATGATTGCGGTCGCCAATGTGCGTCGAGCGATGGGCTTGGGCAGGCCTGAGGAATAGTCCGATCAGTCTCCGCGTGGACGGGAGTTGGATCGAAACTTAAGTTGGGCTTGCGGAACGCATCAGGCAGTTCGTTCGTTCAACTTGCTATGAATGCCTCCGTCTCCCTGAATGCGCTGAGCAAGCAAGCGGCCATTGGTTGGTTCGCAAAGAGAATTGCTTTAGCATCGCGCGCTTCGCTCCTATTTCTGTGTTTTGCCAGTCTAACTGCGGATGTAATCGAAGGAAATAGCGAATGGTCGCAGTGGCGAGGTCCTGAACGAACCGGACAGTATCTTGGAGATCCGTGGATGGCTTCTTTGAGCGATTCGGCATTTAGAGAGCTTTGGTCAACCGATCTAGGCGAAGGCTATTCGGGGCCTGTGGCGACGGAGAAAATGGTCTTCACCGTCGAGACGCGCGGAAAGCGGGAAGAGGTGATTCGGGCATTCGATCGAGCTGATGGCGAACAAGTTTGGGAGTACGTCCAATCTGGTGCCATGAAAGTGCCCTTCTTCGCTGCCAAGAATGGCAGTTGGGCGCGTTCCACTCCAGCGACTGACGGAGAGCATCTGTATGTACTGAGCATGTTGGATACCTTGACCTGTTTGAAGGTCGATACGGGCGAAGTCGCCTGGCAGGTCGATTTCAAGCGTAGAGAAGAAACGCAGGCTCCGACTTTTGGAGGAGTGTCGTCGCCTTTGATTTTCGAAAACGCCCTGTATCTTCATGCGGGCGCCGCTGTCACTCGCCTCGAGCCCGATTCGTCGCTGACGAAGTGGCGAGCTTTGGAAGATCGACGAGGAATGTTCGGAGGAGCGTTTTCTTCGTTGATAGTGGCCACTCTCCATGGACGGGAGCAAATAGTGGCTCAAACTCGGAGCATGCTGGCTGGCTTGGACCCGGAATCGGGCAAGACGCTCTGGTCAACGCCGGTCGAGGCATTTCGAGGCATGAATATTCTTACGCCGACAATCGAAGGCGATTTGATCTTCACTGCTACTTATGGAGGAGGGGCGTTTTGCTATCGAATTGTGGAAGATGGCGGCGAGTTCGAAGTGGAGTCGGTCTGGCGAGACAAGGAACTCGAGGGGTACATGTCGTCCCCGTTGTTGATCGATGGGTACCTGTATCTCTTCGGCCGCGACCGGAAACTTCATTGCGTCGACATAAAGACGGGAGAGCGGATGTGGACGCATTCCGAGAAATTTGGCGAGTACTGGTCAATGGTGGCAAATGGAAGCCGGGCGCTCGCATTGGACGAGCGGGGCATTCTCTACTTGTTCGAGGCGTCTCCGATCGGATTTCGACTGCTCGATAAACGTAGAGTGAGCGAGGAATCGACCTGGGCTCACTTAGCGATTTCGGATGGTCAAGTATTCGTTCGCAGCTTGAGGGGACTCTCCGCATTCGTTTGGCAAACCGAGCCCCTTTGGACCAGCGCGAAATCGTCAGTCCAAGTCGATGTTCGCTAAACGTAAGCGTTGGTTTTACAAACGAATGGAGCGGATTATTCTCGGAAGGCATTGTCCTACGACGTGACTGCCCCTTCCATGCGCAAACGAGTTCCCCGCCCCAAGCGTTTCGTTTGATCTCGCATACGTAAATATCGTCAGCTATGGAAGTGTATCCATTAAATGGGTTTCATTTCCGGCTGATTGAATTACAGCAGCGATTGATCGCCCGAAGAGCGATAACGGACGTAGTCTAGAAATAGCTTTTTCGCCATTCCTATTTCGCTGTTATTGCCGGTAGTCATGAAGCCATTGGAGAGGTCGTCTTCGCTGATTCGGTTTCCAGAAAAGCCAGAACTGTGAGAATGTCTTCGACCGAATCGATAAGGCTTCGTGTTTGAAATCGATGCCATGAGTTTGAGCCTGGTTGCTTGAGCATTTAAGGAGCAGGGTGTTCGTCGGTCCCGTTGAATCGGGAATAATGTCGCTTTTCATGTAGTGTCGCGAAATACCGCGTGAGGAAACGGGGGCAGAGGCAATAATAGGACGCAGAAACGTGTGGTTTGCGTTTCTGTCTTTCCCCAGTAGTAGAATAACGAGCTAATGAAATTTCTTACCGCATCCTTGCTCCTAAGCCTAAGCGCCCTTTGCGCTGCCACAGATCGACCTAATATTCTCTTCATCGCTATCGACGATATGCGTCCCGAATTCGGGTGCTACGGATCTGAGTTAGCGGTCACGCCTAATCTGGACAAACTGGCCAGCGAGGGCGTTCTTTTCGAACGGGCCTATTGTCAGGAGGCGATTTGCAGTCCTTCGCGGGCGAGCCTGATGACAGGAGCTCGCCCCGACACGATCGGAGTGATCGAGAACTACACCTACTTTCGAGATGCCAATCCAGATATTGTTACGCTGCCTCAGTATCTCATCTCGCAAGGCTACGAGACGGTCCACGCGGGCAAGATTTATCACGGTCGCTTCGACGACCAGGAAAAGTCCTGGAGCCGTCAGCCAGTTTCCAAACTGCCGGGCATCAAGCGACCCATGCCTTACGCGAAGAAGGAGAACATGGAGATTCAAACCCGTAATCGGGCGGAGGCCGCGGCCAAGTACAGTCCCGAAGCGCGGGCGGGATTGGGAAATGGGCCGGCCTACGAGGCGGGCGATGTGCCGGATCACTTCTATTCGGATGGATACGATACGCAGCGGGCGATCGCGACCATGAAAGAAATGGTGTCGGACGATGTGGTTAAGCCGTTCTTTCTAGGGCTCGGCTTTAAGAAACCTCATTTGAATTGGATCGCTCCGAAGCGTTACTGGGATCTTTACGATCCGGAGGACATTACGCTGGCCGAGCATCAGGAAGCTCCAGCGGATGGGGCAGCCATGGGATTGCATGCGTCATTCGAGCTGCGCGTGCGCCATGGAATCCCAAAGGATGGTCCCATTGGACCGGGATTGGCTCGAACGCTGCGTCACGCCTACCTCGCTTGTACTAGCTATGTGGATGCGCAGATTGGCTACATGATCGAGGCTCTCGAGGAGGCCGGTCAGCGTGAGAACACCATCATAATAGTGTGGGCGGATCACGGCTGGCACCTGGGCGATATGGGTGTTTGGGGTAAGGCGACCAATTACGAAATCGCAACCCGCGTACCGCTTATCGTGTGGACTCCTGAATTGCCGCAATCCAGTCAAGGAGCGAAGTCCAGCGCGTTAGTCGAGTTAATCGATATGTATCCAACGCTTTGCGACTTGTCTGGACTGGAGTTGCCCAGTCATTTGGAGGGAACGAGTTTCGCTCCAGTGTTGGAGAAACCGAATCGCAAGTGGAAGACCGCGGCATTCAGTCAATATCCGAATCCCGCTCTGCGCGAGTGGGCGGCCAATCCATTGTCGCAGGGCGTGCGCGAGACCTTTTTCGGTCCGCTGATCGAGAAAGTGGAAGAACGCATTATCGATCAGCAGGGGGATAAGTGGGATCGCGATCTCTTCGAGAACGACCTCATGGGATATGCCATGCGCACGGATCGCTATCGTTTGGTGGTCTGGAAAGACTACACGAAGCCCGCCGCGGAACCCTTGTTCATCGAGCTCTTCGATCACAAGAAGGATCCGGACGAAACGGTGAATGTCGCGGGCAAACGACCCGAACTCGTAAAGCGCTTGTTGAAGCAATTCGAAGCCGGCTGGCAGGGAGCGAAGCCTAAGGCGAAAGGCTGAAGGTTGAAGGCTTAAGGATCTAGTAACGCAGCAAGGGAGGTAGTTGAGAACACTTACGTTGTTAAAAGCGCCAGGCGGTTTAAGGGACCTGTCTCAAGCGATACGGGCCAACGATTTTGACAGAGACCGGTAGGTTTTTCGCTTCCGGTTGCTTTTTTGCCTCAGACTGCCTAGCGGGTATTCGCTCAATGATCCGGATTTTCGAAAAACGTATGCGATCGTGTAGAAGCTCGAGGAGCTCCCTCAGGGCTTTTGCGTTTCTCCTGGCGTTGTTCCAGATTGGAGTAGCGCGCGCCACGGACTACTATCTCGATGCGGATGGGGGAGACGATTCCAATTCGGGGACGTCCCCGGATCAGGCCTGGGCGACCTTGTCTAAAGCGAGCTCAAACGATTATGCCCCAGGCGATTCCATCCTCCTGCAGAAGGGGGATCGCTTCGAAGGAAAGCTTTTCCTCAATGGCGAGAGCGGCGCGGAGGGCAATCCCATCCTCATTGCCTCTTACGGTGAAGGGGATAAGCCAGTGATTGACGCCGCGGGTTATTTGGCAGGGGTGCAGATCCAGAACTCCCATTACGTCGAGGCTCGCGATTTGGAGATCACTGCGGATGGCGGGATTACAGTAGATGGGTCGTCTCGCGATCTGCGATATGGGGTTCTGGTCCGGGCTCAGGATGACGGCGCGACGAGCCACGTGACGATCCGCAACATGACGATCTACGAAGTGTATCCGGAGATCGATAGGGAGCACGAAGGCAAGAATCCGACTACCTATTTAGGAACGGGAATTCGTTTGTCCGGTATTCAGAATACGACGTCATCGCATTTCGTGGTCGAAGGATGCGATATTCGTCGAGTGGGTTTCAAGGCCATCGAAATGCAGCGCATCAGCGATGTGGAAATACTCGACAACTTCATGCAGCATATCGGCGGTCCCGCTATCCAGCCGAGCCGAGTGGACGATTTGCTGGTGCGCGGCAACACCGTCGACGGGTCCGGCGATTATTCGGATACGCGCATGCATGGACGGGGAAGCGGTATTTGGCCATGGAGCAGCAATCGGGTCTTGATAGAAAAGAATCGATTCATGCATGCCCGGGGACGCTACGATTCCTGCGGGGCCCACATCGATTTCAACTGCAACGATGTCGTGGTGCAGTACAATCTAAGTTGGGATAACGAAGGCGGCTTCGTGGAAATCCTCGGCAATAACAATAATTGCGCCTATCGCTATAATATCAGTATCGATGACGGCGCTCGCATTGCGGGAGTGAATGGGGCGAGCGGAAATGGAGACCTGTTGTGGACCAGTGGATACGTGGGAAATGGCAACCCGCTCAATGGTCCCTTCAATAGCTACATCTACAATAACTCGATCTACGTTTCCAAGGGCCAACGCGTGGGATTTCGCTTCGAAGCGACGACGGGAGGGCTGTTAATCGCGAACAACATATTCTATATCGAAGGCGATACGGTTGACGATACCACAGGAACCTGGACTCAAGAGAGTATCGATCGCGTCGTCTGGGAGAATAACCTCTATCAGAAAACGGATCTGCTGCCAGAGACGCTTCAGATCAAAGATGCGGCTCCCATGATCGGCGATCCTGGATTCGCCAACGAAGGCGACGTAACGCCCGAAGACTACGTCGCTTACTTTTTCGAGAACATAAAGGATAAGGGCATTTCCATCGAAAAGATTCCGGGCGACTCCGTGGGCTTGCGTATTGGTCTGGAGGTTACGGAAGATTTCTTCGGCAACCCAATTGTGGGATTGCCGGATTTGGGCGCGGTGGAAGCGGGCGATACGCGACCGCCTTTGCCGGAGGTAGCGTCCTTCGATGAGCCCCCGCTTGAGGAGGCCTTGGGTCATGTTGCCATGAAGGCGATTCGAACCTTCGAGCCGGTCGAATATTTCTTCGAAGAAGTTTCGGGCAACGTGGGCGGCAGCGATTCCGGATGGCAGACGAGTCGTATATACGAAGACGATAGTCTCTTGCCGAATACCCGCTATCGCTATCGCGTTTCGATGCGGGCGGGAGAAGACCATTCGCTCGCTGACAGCTCGACAGAGGATGTATTGACGAATGCGGTGGATCCCTTTGAGGGCGTTTCGCTCTTTTCGGAGACGTTTGCGTCGAGCAGTTACGTGGGCAATCGGAACGCGCCATTTCCAGCCGACAGTTGGCACTGCGACGATGGAACTAGTTGGCAACGAGACAATTCGGGAACCTCCGTGGGCATCGAATCGTCAGGCGCCGGGCCGGCTTTGCGACTCGGTTGGGGATTCGACGAAGTGGAGATTCGGCGCTTTGCCTCGCAGCCGATCGGCTTGAATCGAGGCTATGGCTTTTCGGGAGATTGGCGAATCAAGAGCATCCTCGAAAACGCGAACGGATTCATCGCGGGGATAGGCGAATTCGATTCGGAGACGGGAACCCTCGTTCGCCGTCTTAAGGAAGCGGTGTTCGGCGAACTGGAAAATCCGCAAGTGGATCTCGAGGGGAATTTCGAGATTCGCATCGATGCCCAAGAGCTCGTGGACCTCGGAGCGGACCCGACGAACTTCATAGGCGTGTATTTCCATCACGACGACGATGGAAATCTATTTGCGGATACGGCTGATGGAAACGCTCGCGGCGATGTTTATTTGGCGAGCGGACTGGAATTTTGGCAGAGCTCGCGCGATGTCGACTTGGATGGCGATGGCATGGGCGATGCGTTTGAAGAGACTTATGGCTTGAATCCGAATGATCCCAGCGATGGGGAGCTAGACCTGGATGGCGACGGCTTGTCGAATCGCGAAGAGTACGTTTTCGGATCGGATCCCACGATCGCTTCAATCCGTTTTGTTCCACCATTCGAGACGGCAATTGATGGCGATCGCATTCTCGTCCCGTCTGCATCGGTTGAAGCGGGACGCGTCTACATCCTCGAGAGATCAACCGATTTGGGACAATCCGATCCGTGGACTGCGGTCGACTTTGTAGAACCGGCAGCCAATGAATTGAGCGAAGACATCGTTTTCGAAACGATTGAGGTCAGCGCTTCCGCCTTCTTTCGGACGCGTATCGAGTGGGCGCGCTGAGTAAGGCTAAAGGCTGAAGGCTTAAGGCGTAGGAATGAGGTTCGGCGTCTTATCCATGGAGGCGAGTTGGGCGAAATTAGTCGGAGGGGCGCTAGAAATGTGAGGTTTGCATTGGTTTGGGAATTATACTGTGTTGAGGAGCGTTTATTGCGATCTTGTCATGTCGAAGTCGGAGCCAAAGGACAATTACGAGCTGTACGTAGAGCTGTTCACGCAGAATGAACAGGCGCTGCGTACCTTTGTGCGTGGACTGGTCTATTCATGGCATGATACGGACGAAATCGTGCAGGAGGTGGCCTTGGTCGCCTGGCAAAAATTCGATCAGTTCGAAGTCGGCACCTCCTTTCTTAAGTGGGCTTGCGTCATCGCCCGTTTCAAGGCCCTCGCTTTCCGCCGCAAGTTCGCTCGGGAAAAGATATCCTTCAATAACGCGCTCCTGGAAGTGATGGCGGACGAGGCGATCGAAGAAACGGATCAGCGCCGCCATGAATACGAGGCGCTCGAGCATTGCTTGAACAAGCTTCCCGAGAAGCAGAAGCGGTGGGTGACACTGGCTCACACGCCGGGCGTTTCGTCTCTGGAAATGGCCAAGGAGCTGGGCATTAAGCCGGGCGCCTTCTATATGCGTCTGAATCGCATCCGCAATGCGCTGCTGGGCTGCATTAACAAGAGCTTGAGAGAGGAGGGACTCGCATGAATTGGGAGTCGCTGAACGACCAAGAACGGCAGTGGGTCGAGGGGTACTGCAACGAGACGCTTTCGTCGGAGGAGTTCGAGCGTTTCGAAGCTGCCTTGGAAAGATCCGCCGAGCTGCGCGCTGCTCTGCGTCAATACTTGGCGCTTGATGCGAATCTCAGGCAAGGCTCCGAAAGCCTCGCGGAGGTGGAGAGCGCTTGGAGCCCGAAAGGACCGACGAAAGTTTCGTATTTTCCGACTTGGATCGCTGTAGCTGCCGCTGCGGCAGTCGCGTTCTTCGTAGGGATCCAAGCGCCGCGACTTCTGCCAATCGGGCAGGGCGAATTGTTACTGTCGAACGCCGACGAGGTGCAGGCGAAAGGTTATGCCGTTGTGCACGGAGCCGTTGGAACGGCTGCTAATGGAATACGCAGGGGCGATGTTCTTGGAGCGGAAACGCTTGAGCTCGCCAGCGGCAGCGCTCGCATCGACTTTTTCTCGGGAGCTCAGATCTACTTAGAGGCGCCCGCTACCTTGGAAATTCGTTCGGCGTGGGAGGCGGCGATTCACTCCGGCCGCCTGCGAGCCAAAGTGCCTACCGCCGCTCGCGGGTTCGTGATCGAGTCGAATGGCAGACGTATCGTCGATCTGGGTACGGAATTTGGAGTCGACGCGAATGCGGAGGAAGTGAAGGTCGAAGTATTCACGGGCAAGATCGAGCTTGAGGATCGAGAGTTGACGCAAGGACAAGCGGTTTCTTTGACCCGAGATGGAGCGACGACTTCGATTGCGCCAGGTATCGAAGCCTTTTCGGGACTCTTTTCGATATCCGATGGCTTGAACCAGTCTCATCGCCTGTCATTCCAAGACTGGCTGCAGCACAGCGATGCCACCAGTCGCGACGATCGCCTGATAGCCTATTTCCCTTTCATCGCCAAACCGGACGAATCGAGCGATGTGGCGCCGAGCCGTTTGTATCCAGTCGACAAGGAACGCGATGGGGCGGTTGTTATGGCGGAATGGGTCGATGGACGCTGGGGTTCGCTTAAGGGAGCGCTGGAATTTCGTCGTCCTGGCTCGCGCGTGAGAATCAATATTCCGGGTGAATTTCAAGCCTACACGTTTTCCTGCTGGGCCCGTATCGATAGTTTGGATCGGCGCTATAATGCCTTATTTTTGGCGGATAGCTATCAGAGCGGGGAACCGCATTGGCAGATTCGCAATGATGGCGTGCTTATGATTGGCGTCATGGTCGACGATCAAGCGCCGGAGCCCGACGATTTTCATCAACAGCATCCTTGGGCGGGACTGTCGCGCAATTACTACTCGCCGCCATTTTGGGACATGACGATGAGCGGGCGGTGGCTGCATCTCGTCTCGGTTTACGATCCAGTGAATCGCAAGGCGACTCATTATGTTGACGGAGAGCTTTTGAGCGAGCATCCGATTGAAGAAGGTTACGTGCCTGCGTCCCTCAAGATCGGGAATAGCGAAATCGGAAATTGGGGCGATCCGAACCGGAGCGACCCCAACTACGCCATCCGCAATATAAATGGACGCATAGACGAGCTCGCGATTTACCAAGAGGCCCTCAGTTCGGAAGAGATCGCCGAACTCTACCGCAAAGGCTCGCGGCAATAAGCTGGAGACCGCGGGGAATTTTGGGGTCCGCTAAACACGTTATCCGCCTGCTTTTGAATACGGCGTGACAAGAGCGACGTGACGTAGCGTAGCGAAGTATTGGAGGTATTGTAGGAGCGGCTTAACGCCGCGATAAAGGTAAGGTGGATAATCGAAACAGAGGATAGCGCTATGAAACTGCTCCTACTGTGAATTGCTGCCTTTTTGCTGGTTTGGCGCGGCTTTTGCCGTTGTGATTTCAATGCCTCAAGAATCGATCCCAAATAACTCCCTTCTTGTGAATTTTTCAATTGCTGGACTCACGGATGTCGGCCTCAAGCGCGACCATAATGAAGACCATTTCTTTCTTTCGCAGCTACCTCTCGGATCGGAAGGTCCCGCCTTGGTCGATGCTTCTGCTTGCGATGTCGACTTGAGCGACAGCAACTCCAGCGCTCTCTGCATTGTGGCGGACGGCATGGGTGGAGCGAATTCGGGCGAAGTCGCCAGCGAGATGGCTACCGTTGGGGTCGCCAAAGCCTTAAACGGCGAACTGAATGGGATCCGGGATGGCTCTATGGACGAGGCTATTCAACGGCTATTGGATACAAGCGTTGCCGTGAACCAGTCGTTTTGGGATGCCAGCGCGTCATCGCTCGAACTGGACGGCATGGGAACCACGCTGACCGCGATGATGGTGGTGGGCATGCGGGCCTATTGGCTGCAGTCGGGCGACAGTCGCTTGTATCGCTTGCGGACGGGCGTTTTGGAAATACTGACCCCGGATCAGTCGCCGGTTGGCCTGATGTTCCAGCAGGGCGATATCACCGAGGAACAAGCGCGTCGCCATCCTTATAGGAATGTCATCGACCAATGCATGGGCGGCAATGCGGTTGATCCCTTCGAGCCCGCCTCCGGCAGTTTCGAATTGGAATTGGGCGATGCCTTGGTCCTGTGCTCCGACGGCCTAATGGATGGTTTGTGGGATGCCGAGATTCAAGATCGCCTGGAGATGCTGAGCAAAGGCAAGTCGCCCGCTAGCGTGGTTAAGCGACTGGTGCTCGATGCCAAGAATGCTAGCGGCAATGATAACATAACGGCGATCGTTGGCCATCTCGCTCCGGAACCGAGCCGTACATCGACCGCTGCTCGATCGGTGGGAAAGTGGATACGCGAACGGGCGCTAAATTCTTCCTGGGCGCGGGTTCTCTAACCCAAAGGGCGCAAATATCGTGGAGGGTTTCCAGAATGGGCTTTGGAGCGTGACGCCTCCAACTTTTTCGCGGCTCTGGCGGACCAATCCTCATCGCGACTGCCTGAGTTCAGTTCTCCCTGAAAAACCTTTGCGTCCTTTGCGGTTGGAAAACCCATCTGTTCTAGAAATCTGCTTCGCCATCTACGATCACGCCCCGTCGGGTCCTTCCGCGACTGAATCGATTACTTATTCCTGTAAATATTACCGTATTTTGAGGTTTTGCGGTTGTTTTTGGAAATTGGGCTCAGTTGACACTGAAAATTTTTCAATAAACTCATAACTATCAGATAATAAAGAGCTTGGGTTAAAATAAAAGAGGCACGTTCGGGTTCGCTAGCGGGATACCGGCCTCATATGGCGCGGAAATAGCAAAGGAGGAGCTTATGAACGCTAACACTTCTTTGTACTCACAGACTCTTTTAAGGACGGCGCGAATTCTAGCGCCGATCGCAATTGCTCTGTTCGCTCTTCCCCCGGTTAAGGCTACGCCGATTCAGTCGTCGGCCCGTCCCTTTGGCTTGGAGATCGCGGGCGTTGTCGAGGAAGCCGATTCGGACGCGTCCTCGAGCGTCTTTTTCGCGGATGTCCTTCCCGATTTCCAGCAGTGGGCCAATGAGAACCTGTCCGAAGCGAAACGGGTCGACGATAGTCGTTTCCCTCTGGATGCCTCGAAGCTCCTGATGAGCCAGCCGGTGGACAATTTGAGAATCTACTTCATTGGCGAAGGGGCAGGCTACCACAATTCGTTAGGGATCAATCTATCCGGCAAAGGACTTTCGACTGGCAATCCGCTACTCGTGTTCCCTGATGCATCTGTGTCGCCTTCAGGAAAGCGAAAGCAGAATTTTCCGCTTCAGCCCGGCGATTTCGTGGATGTTGGCGACGTCGAGAAGGGCGCGTTCCTGAACTTTTTCCTGATCGCGAACGGAGCCAATGGCGGCTCGCGCATCTGGTCGATGGACAATGATTCCAATTCGGACGGGATCAACCACGTAGTATCCTATTCCTTCGAAGAAAGTCCGTACTTGCTCATTGGATTCGAGGATCTTCCGGGAGGAGGCGACCGTGACTTCAATGACTTGGTCTTTGCGGTTGATGCAGGCGTTGAGAATACGAGTTCGATGCTCAAGGCTAACGTGGCGGATTTTGCCGTTCCTGATAAGGGTTCTACGCTTACCCTTCTGGGAATTGCCCTGTTTGCGGTTATCGGTATCGGTTACGCGCGTGTTTGGCATGAAACGGTAGAGCGCGCCTGAAGGAACAAGGGATGGAACTCCTCAAGGGGGAGCGGGCGGAGATGGCAGAGACTTTTGGCTGTTTGATCCGGTGGATGAGCGCAAAGACTGTCGATACTGCGCAAGCGACATTGCTCCTACGCCGAAGTCGTCGCGCCCGCATCTACGACGTCTGCCGAGTGGGGGACTTCCCGCGCTGTCCCGGTCAGGATTCGAAGGAGCGTTAAGCGATGGTCGATTTCATTCCAAAGCTGTTCGATGTTAGATATGCAACCGGTCCATCTCCAGACCTCAGGCGGCATGTTCTCCAGCTTTTCGAGGTCCGATTGGAGTCGTTTAGAGCATTCAGACAAGTAACGGATGGTTTCAATGACTTCGTTTCGAAAGTTGCCTTTCGATCGATGAGAGAGATCGGATAGGCGCTCGAGTCTATGGGTTAGCTCCTTAACTCTTCGATTGGATCTCATGATATAATGTTTTCTTAGCCGGAGATATGTAGAGGTTTTCATCTCGGTATGGGGTCGATGTTTTGACGCATGAGTGGGTAAGCTCCATTGGGGGCTTAAGCGCTGCACCAAAGGATGCCATGGGCCTATTATCTCAAATTCCCGTAAAAACTCTGATGGGATCTAGCCGGATCCTATGCATATCCGGCATGCGGCTGCTTTGAGCGCAGCCTATGAAGCCGGCCGGTGCCCTAGGGTCAGCGGTCCCTGTGTGGATGTTCGGAACCTGCTATCCACTATGCGGGAGTTGGAAGGGCTTCCTTTGCGGATAGCCCTTCCATCCGGAGGACAGAATGCGCGTTCTTTAGCGTTTTGGGCGGATCGATAACGCCCTTGTTTCGATCCCAGCCTACGGCCAGGCGGGACCGTTCCAATGGACGTTGGTTTAATCCGCCAATACAGCTTCGCGCGCTTCAGGCGCTTTGGCCGTTGCTCTTCGAGCAATTGGGGCCTGCTCCCTCATCTTGCCGCTACGTAGTAGTATAAATGTTCCTGCGATGGCGGATAAGAGGGAACCGGTTAGGATGCCAAGGCGGTCGTCGATGGCGTAGTCGGGTCCCCCTCCGCCTTCAAAGGCGAGCGAGCCGATGAAGAGACTCATTGTGAACCCGATGCCGCAGAGGGCGGAGATTCCGTGGATATGGCGCCAGTTGGCATTGTCTGGAAGACTGGCCAGTTTCGTTTTCACTGCGATATAGCAGGCCGTGAATACGCCCAGCTGCTTGCCCAGGAAGAGTCCGAGGGCGATGCCCAGAGGGACCGGTTCCAAGAGAGAGGACAATTGCAGGCCGGCAAGCGGTATGCCGGAGTTGGCGAAGGCGAAAAGCGGCAGAATTGCGAAGGCAACCCACGGATGGAGCGCATGTTCCAATTGGTGAGCTAGATTCGATGAATCTTTTTCCTCTCTTTTCGCTGGGATGAATATCGCCAAGGCGACACCTGCGAGCGTCGCGTGTACTCCTGATTTCAATACGGTTACCCAAAGGATCATGCCGACAATGATGTAGGGACCGAGAGACCGTATTTTCAGTCGGTTTAAGGCAAAGAGAGTGAGCAGGGCCACTCCGGCGAATCCGAGCGAAGCGAGCGAAAGTTGCTCTGTATAGAAAACGGCAATGATCACGATCGCAGCCAGGTCGTCGATGACGGCGATCGATGCCAATAGAATTTTCAGCGAGGCGGGTACGCGTTTTCCGATTACAGCGAGAACGCCCAGAGCGAAAGCGATATCCGTGGCGGCAGGGATAGCCCATCCGTTCATCGCTACCGAATCGCCCCAGTTAGCGATCGCATAGATGCCCGATGGGATAACGATTCCGCCAACGGCAGCGCACAAGGGTAGGGCCACCTTGCGGACATTCGATAGCTCTCCAAAGAGGACCTCCCGTTTGAGCTCGAGACCGACGAGCAGGAAGAAGATGGCCATCAAGCCATCGTTGATCCAAAGCAACAGCGGTTTCTCTATATTCAGAGTGCCGATACGTACGCTAGCGATCGTTTCCAGCATGGCGCCGTACCATTCCACGCCGCTGTTCGCCACGATCAAGGCGAAGACCATCGACAGGGTCAGCAAAATGCCTGGAGCCGCTTCGTGATGTATTAGAGTCTTTAGAGATTTGCTATTCGAATTCATGCTTGGATGCAGACGCAGCGCGCCTGAGGATTAAGAGGTTTCGGTCTCATTGAACGCGTAGAGACCCAGTTCGCTCGTTCTTCGCGAGCGACTCTGATTGAGAGAAAGCGTTCCGAATCGGCTACTTAATGAACTCGAGCAGATCGGCTACGCTGCGATGGGCTTCGATCGGATGTCGCAAGTGCACGTCCTTGCGGATCGTGTAGCGATTGCGACGTCCGACGCGGGTCCGTTCCACGACGCCGCCGCTCTCCAGTTCCGATACGATACGCTGAACCGCTCGTTCGGTGATTCCAACTTTAACGGCCACTTCGCGCAGCACGCTATCCGGATCCTTGCAAAGACAGAGCAAGACGTGCGTGTGATTAGAGAAAAAGGTCCAATTGTCGGATTTTCCTTTAGCGCTCGTACTAGTCATGCCTTGAGACCATCGATTAATAGGTATTCTGTGAAGTATAAAACGTGAATTTGTCATCGTATTAAAGTTGGCCGCCGCCCCTGAGGGGCGGCGGCTCCTCCTCTTTATGGTTCCTCAGAAAGTCGCCACGGGACTACGTCGACGGGTCTTTAATAGACGATTTCGTTTGCGAAGTTGACGTTCCCCAACGTCAAGCGCGTCGACGATTGCCCGCAGCAGGTTGCCCGATCGCTTGTTCACTATCCGATCGTATCCACGCAGTTCGAGGCGAGCGTGCACCGAGTAGCGAGTCCCCGTTCCCCTAGGAGTCTCGCGTCGGCATTTCAAATGCACGCCTTTGAGACCTCGATAGCGTTTCATGAGACGATCGACTCGTCGGGCAATCCGACGTTTTAGAGCTGGCCCTAGGCCGATTCGATCGAGCGATTTCGAAGATTCCACTAATTTTTCCTCCCTTGAAATTCAGTGGCTCGCTCTCAGTTGAGACGACCCAAGTTAAGACTGCTAGCCCATCTGACATTGCTCGAACCGCTCGTGAGTGGAGAGCGTCCTTTGCGCCGCCAAAGAGACTTCAGCTTGGTTGGCATTTTGGAACTGCGATCCTTTGAAGCGGAGCTGTCCGTCCGGACTTCGCTTTCAACTTTTCCCAATCCCCCTAGTTCCGTTTCGATGTGTTTCATTTTCTTAATAGAATTTGTATACGTGAAATAAGAAGCGCGAAAAATATGTCGTCAATAAAAATACGAAAATATTTTCGCGTTACATAGTTCAGGGATTGTCCACTATCTGGTCGAACCCGTTCGATGAATCGGCTGGGAGTGCCGCTGAGGGGCTGTTAGGAGTTATCGCAATATATTGTTTATGAGTATCTTGCGAAATCTAATCTAAGCCTTCAAAGGGTTTGCTAGTCTCAGGTCGTGAACTGGGAAACAAGCTTGCCCTTCGAGATGGGAATCGTTTTATTTGATATGTTTTTTATCTCTTTTCCCAAATCATCCCCCTAAATAACTACGAGGAGTTTCTCCGAGTACTGCTTTTCCAGGAGGTAGAAAGCGCTCCTTACAAACTACGATGACTCAGAGAGCTTAGCTCTGGGTTTTGTCAGGCAGCTATTAACACCCATCCCTAACTATGAACAAACTAATCGTTACCACGATTGTGGGCGCATTGTGCGTGCCCTTGTCCCTGAGTTTAGCTCAGGAAGAAGATGAAGACGTTTTCGAGTTGAGTCCCTTTACGGTGGACTCGTCTCAGGACCAAGGTTACCGAGCAGCCAATACGCTTTCGGGAACCCGCTTCAACTCAAGCTTGGAAGATGTCGCCGCGTCGGTATCGGTATGGACCCAGGAATTCTTGGATGACACGGGTCTCACTGAAATCGACGAGCTTATTGAATACTCGTTGAATACGGTTTTGGATACGAACGACCAAGACGGCGCCGGCGGTAACTTCAATGTCTATACTAATGCGACTGCGGTGACGCAGCGTATCCGCACGCGTGGCGTCGAGTCGACTCGCGGCATTGACTACTTCAAGTCCATCGTGCCGGACGACTCCTACAAGATCGGACGCTACGACGACTCTCGCGGTCCTAATGGCGTTCTCTTTGGAGTGAGCGCGGCAGGCGGTATTATCAATCAGACGTCTATTGTCGCCAATACCCAGAAGGACTCCGGCAAGTTCCAAGTGTCTTTCGGTACCAGCGAGCGCAAGCGGGCCACCCTTCGTTTGAACAAGGTACTCATCGAGGACAAGCTCGGTCTGACCATCGCCGGCGTGCACCAGGAAAATGGGCACTGGCGCGATTGGGTTAGCCAAGACAAGAATCGCATCTTCGGCTCTTTGACCTGGAAGGTGAACGATAAGATCACCCTGCGAGCGAACTACGAGGATGGCTGGGAGCACCGCACCTCCTTGCAGCAGAGCCCATTGGTCGACCGTGGCCTACCGTGGTGGGATCACTTGCAAGCGAATGGTCTGGAATCCGTGACCTTCAATCCGTTCGGCGCAGGTCGGAGAGACGACCAAGGCGCTCAAGTTACCAATGCGACTCGCGCGGTTGGCGTGACCGGTCGCGATGGCAATCCGCGTGGTTGGAATTCCAACGGCAACAACCGATTCACCTACATTTCGAATGACGGCACCTTCTTCAATGCTTCGGGCACGTTCGTTACGGGTGGTTACAATGACGAGCGCACGACTCACCCGGACGGTACTCCTGGCCTGGATGCGAATCGCGCGATTCGTATCAACGACCAGAGTATCATTCCTTACTACTTAAACGCGGGCGGTCCGGACTTCTTCCGTGAAACGGACCTAAGTCTGCACTCGGTATTCGCGGATATTCAAATTACGGATAACTGGTTTTTCAACATCCAGGCAGGTCACCAACGCGCGGACATCGACGTTCCGCAAATCAATGGTTCTCGCCCCGAGTTTCGCGGCGACCCGAATTTGACTCAGGGCGCGACCATCGACGAGGACGACCCTGCTCCACTGAATCCATGGGTTGGGCATTTGTACTTCGATGGAGACTACCGCCGCGACAAGAATCTCTCCCGCTACGACGAGATTCGCGCGTCGACTTCCTATAATTTGAATACGGAGCATATGGGTACCCATCGCATCGCGATTGCGGCCTCTCAAATTAAGGAAGAGCAGCTTCGCGGCAATACCTGGCTCGGACTCGCGGGCAATCCGGATGGCGCCGGCAACTTCACCGATGTCAATGGATTCATCCATAGAGGAGTTGGCTTCAACAACCAAGATAATCGCGTGACCATCCGTAACTACGTCGATCTCAACGATCGCTCGAGTTTGCGGGCGGGAAGCTGGAAGACGCTTCCAGAGACTATCTACACGGATCGATGGTCGCCAGGAACGCCTCAGCCCTACGATCTCGTTTGGCTGGAAAACAATCCCGGCAATATTAACTACCTGATCGATATGGTGACGGACTCGACTATGGCCGTTTCCCAAAGTCACTTGCTTAACAATAAACTGGTTGTGTCGTTGGGCTATCGCGAAGACACGGTCACCATCGACCGCGCAGGTCACCGACTCGACCCGCGCATCGGTTGGTTGCCGGATCTTTCGATTACCCCGGACACGCCGTCAGAGCAAGGCATCAGCCCAGCGGCCCCGCAAACGGAATTCGGAGCGGAAGTCACTACAACGGGCGCAGTTTACAAGCTGACTCCGAACTTTTCGCTGGTTGCGAATGCAGCATCGAACATCGGTATTCCCGATTTCCGCCGTACGGTATTCCCGACGGGAGCGACCTCGCCTCCGCCAGACGGCGATGGGCTGGACTACGGAATCGATTTCCGATTCTGGGACAATCGCATTAGCGGTCGCGTCGTTTACTACGAAACCGAATCGATTCAGGAAGTCGTAGGCGGCAGTCAGCTATCGAATCCGATGGAAGCGATGTACGCGGCCTTCGAGCGAGCTTTCGAACCTGCTTTCGATGACGACGGAGAGCCGATTCCCAATTCGGGTAACGAAGCGGCTTTGGAGGACCTTTTGAATCGGCGCGCCGAGTTGCGTCCCGAAGTCAACGGCTACTTCCGCGACAATGTTTCCAAGGGGGTTGAGCTGAAGATGACGGCCAACTTCACCAAGAACTGGCGTTTTACCTTCAATGCTGCCCACACCGACCGCATTGTATCCAATTCATACAGCCAAGGAGTCGCGTTCTTGGGTCTGCAAGAAGCGGGCGATGGTACGGTTGTTCAAGGCGCTATCGAAGCGGCCGAAGTACCCGATCCAGAGGACCCAGATACGCAAATCCAAGGTTACGACATCGACCCTTCGGCTTACACTGCCGATGGAACGATTGCTAAGTATCTCGCTTTGGAAAGCCAATTGCCTGACATCTATAGCTTGAACAATATCGGAGTCGCTCGCTCGCTCTTCGATATGGCGGACAACGTAAACGAACGCCGCGAGCAGTTGGAAAAACGCTGGGGTCTTCGCCCATATCGCTTCAATTTCTTCACGGCTTACGACTTTGACGAAGGCAGATTGAAGGGATGGACCGTTGGCGGTGGCTACCGTTGGACCGCTCCAAATATCATTGGCGAAGAAAATGGCGTCGAATTCGAGGGCAAGGCTCAGACGAATGCGGACTTCATGTTGCGCTACCGCACCAAGGCCAACTTCTTCGGAGAAGGCCGTTGGACCTTCCAGATGAATATCAACAATCTATTCGATAATCGCGACATTATCCCGAGTCGCTTGGCGATCGATGGCGACATCATTTCCCAAGTGCCTGGCGATCGCGGTATCCCGTACGCGCGCTTCGACTTGCCGACGCCGCGGGCCTACCGTTTCACGGTTACGAGAGACTTCTAAAGCGCGATCATCGCGTTTTGGCTGATCGACAAAACAGGCGGATCGCTGCTTTCGGGTAGCGGTCCGCTTCTTTTTTTATTTATAAGCGCGTCCTTAGCTATCAGCGTGCTTCTTGCGAAATATGAACAATCGACGAGACTTTATTAAAAAATCTGGGGCTGCCGTCGGGGCGGTGGCTTTGTCTTCGCTAACGAGTCGGGCGAACGCTGCGTCGAACTCGGGAAAGAAGAATATTCTCTACCTGTGCTCGGACCAGCAGCACTGGCAGGCCATGGGATCCGTGGATCCGTTTTTCGATACGCCTCATCAGGACGCGCTCGCTGCCGAGTCGACGGTGTTCGAGAACGCCTTCTGCACCACGCCGCAATGCTCTCCCAGTCGCTCGTCGATGCTTACCGGCTTCTATCCGCATAAGACGGAAATGATGAACAACAACAACGCTTCGGGAGGGACCGACCTGAAACTGCCGACTCTCGGCGGCCACCTTCAGGAGGCGGGTTATTCGACGGCCCTATTCGGCAAGTGGCATTTGGGCGATAACGTGATTGGCAATGCTGGATGGGACGAGGAAGCGAAGAGAGGGCCCGACCCGAAGACGACGGAGCGAGCGCTGGATTATCTAGAACGTCACGCTGAAGACGAAAAGCCGTTCGCTCTTTTCCTGATGTATCTGGATCCTCATGACATTTATAAGTACAAGCCGGGGACAAGCGAGGTTCATACGGATGATGTGACCTTGTCGGAGTCTTGGGCCAAACAGGATTTCGACTCAGTGCCCAAAGTGCATCGCGAGTTCATGGAGATCAACCAAGGCGAATTCATCGTCGACGCGGACGAGGAAACGTGGAAGGGCTACCGCGACTACTATCGCCAGAAAGTTAAACTGTACGACGATCACGTGGGCCGTGTATTGAACAAGCTAAAGGAGCTCGGCCTTTGGGAGAATACGATTGTCGTGAATACCTCCGATCATGGCGACATGGATACCTTTCACCGATTGGTCTTCAAGGGTCCCTTCATGTACGAACACATGATGCGTATCCCTATGACGGTTCGCTATCCTGGAGGAAAGCCTAGCCAGTCGGATTACAATTGGGTCAATGTGGATACCGTGCCCACCTTACTCGAACTCGCAGGGGCGGAGGCGCCTGATTGCGATGGCCAGTCTGCGGCGCCGATCGTTACCGGAAAGGGTCGCATTCCCAAGCGCGATGCCGTAATCGGTCAGTACTATGGCAAGCAGACCTGGGTGAATCCGATTCGTTCTATTCGCCTGGATGGTTGGAAGTACAATTTGTATACGGATTGGGGAGAGGAGCTCTACGACTTGAATTCCGATCCCGAGGAGATCGTTAACTTGGCGGACGATTCCAAGCATGCGAGCCGCAAGCGGAAACTGCGACGCCAGCTCGATCGGTGGATAGCGGAAAACGATGATCCGTTTTACTCGTTCGAGACGACTTCTCTCGATCCGGGAGAAGCGAAGACGATACAGGGAAGCCCTGGCTACAAGAGAGGGTAAAGTCGGATTTGTAGGAGTCTGCTTGCAGACGATTGCTTGCGAGCAAGCGCCTGTAGGAATCCGCTAGCTCTGATCAAGAAATTCCATGATGCCGAACACGCGATTCTCGTCATGGAAGGGAAAACGTTGCGTCCCGAAACCGCTTTCGGAAGCGATGCGTTGCCAGGTTGACCAGGGTTCGGGTTTGTCGTTTTGACTGACGTGATCGCTGACTCTTTGCAATTGCTCGGGAGAGAGTTCGGACCAACTGGAGTTGAACAGTCCAATCAGGCGTTCAATGAAGGCTTCGGGCTTTTCGTCTTCCTCGCTCACCAGGTCGTAGACGATGAGAAGTCCGCCGGGACGCAGTCGATCCTTGAGGGAACTCAAGAATTCGGTCTTCGCCTTCCGATCGAGGTGATGGATGGTGTAGCCGGCGATGACGAGATCGAATTGACTATCGATCTTGGACGTTTCTTCGACCATGTCGCCATTGACCAGGGTAATCTCGTCGATCTTGCCGTCGATCTTGCCATCGAGCTTGTCGGAGGCGAAGTCCATAGCCATGCGTGATAGCTCAATGCCAAAGTAGGACTCGATGTTCATCAATC
>Ga0066825_10000006_pt1 | contig 105045 bp, 103 predicted proteins | sample ETNtaG_6_FD_65608 | JGI IMG/M metagenome (GOLD analysis project Ga0066825, IMG submission 65608) | Marine microbial and viral communities from oxygen minimum zone, Eastern Pacific Ocean - ETNP201306SV45 | ecosystem: Environmental > Aquatic > Marine > Oceanic | place: Pacific Ocean: Eastern...
CCGGGCATGCAGGGAGCGAAGAGAGATTAGGTAGGGATTGCCCGCGTAGGAGGAGAAAGACTGGTAGGGCGAGTCGCCAAAGCCAGTGGGCCCGAGGGGACAAATCTGCCAGTACTTGAAGCCGGCGTCGGCCAGAAAATCGATAAATTCGATGCAATGGTCGTTGAGCGTGCCTATCCCGAAGTCGCCAGGAAGCGAGGTCGGGTGCATAAGGACTCCTGCGGCTCGGTGGTCCAGCCAGTTGAAGAGCGGCGCTTTCATAGTGCGTAAATTCGGAAATCGGAAATGAGAGCAGCTACCAAAGCGGTCTCGGCCGAAACGGCAAGGATTAGATGGCGCTTTTCGCAATTGTCGCAGTCAAGAAGTGACAGAATTTGTCAGTATTCTTGTAGACAAGCGAGGCTTCATTCCGCAGAAACAGGGGCGATGGACTTCGCTATAACCCTTTTCAGGTCGGCGATGGGATTGGGGCTGTTGTTGGCGTTTTGCTATTGGCTGAGCGAGGACCGGAAAAGGATTCGTTGGAGTTTGGTCGGTTATGGAATCGGACTTCAGTTGGTATTGGCGTTGCTGATACTGAAGGTTCCCATTTTCTACGAAGCCATGCGATCGGCGTCTGCCTTGTTCAATCGTTTGGTGAGTTTCAGCAATGAAGCGGCTGTGTTTCTCTTCGGTCGACTCGCCAGCGATGCGGAAGGCAGCTTCGGATTCGCCTTTACCGTTTTGCCGACCATTATCTTTTTCTCGGCGTTCTCGGCGATCCTTTACTACCTGCGCGTTTTGCCCTGCTTGGTCTATGCGTTCGCCTGGATGCTGAGCAAGACGCTTCGTCTGACGGGAGTGGAAAGCCTTGCGGCGGCGGCCAACGTTTTCGTCGGCCAGACGGAAGCCCCTCTCGTCATTCGGCCTTTTTTGAAGAATATGAATCGTTCGGAAATCATGTCGCTAATGACGGGCGGCATGGCGACGATCGCGGGTGGCGTGCTAGTGATTTATATGGGCGTTCTGGGGGGTGGTTCCGAAGAGCAAGCCATCGCGTTCGGGCAGCATCTTTTAACGGCTTCGATTCTCAGCGCTCCAGCGGCCATGGTTGTAGCTAAGATTCTAGCGCCGCAAACCAAGACTATCGATGCGACCTTGACTTTCCCTGAGGAGCGAATGGGCGACAGTCTGTTGGATGCGACGACGCGAGGAACTCGAGATGGGATTAAGCTGGCCTTGAATGTGGGCGGGATGCTGATCGCATTCACGGCTCTGTTGGCCTTAGCCAATTGGATCGTATCGGAATGGATCGGGTCTTGGACGGGCTTGAACCTTTGGGTGAGCGACATTACCGAGGGCAAATTCGATGCGTTCAATGTGTCCTTCGTCATCGGTGTGGCCAGCGCGCCCTTCGCCTGGATAATCGGCGTTCCGTGGGAGGATTGTCTGGTCGTTGGTCAGTTGCTGGGCGAGCGGTTGGTTTTGAATGAGTTCATCGCCTATCTCGATCTCGCCAAGTTTCGAGAAGCGAATGCGTTTGAAGACCCCAAGTCGATCGCGATCGCAACCTACGCCTTGTGTGGATTCGCGAATCTAACGTCTATAGGCATTCAGGTCGGAGGTATCGGCTCTTTGGAAGAATCGCAGCGGCCCGTTTTGCTGAGCTGCGGATTGAAGTCTTTGATCGGGGGAATGGTCGCTTGCTACATGACCGCAATCATAGCGGCGAATTTGATTTCTGGATAAAGTATGGAAGAATCGCGCGAAAACAAAGAGTACAGAGTATATATGGCGGGCGAATTGTTCGACTTGAAGCACTTGGCGGGCAACGCCCTGATTGCCGAAGCCTTGGCTGAAGTCTCGCAAGGGCGCTATTTGCCGGTGTTGCCACAGGATCTGGAGCTGCCTTCGCTCGACGCGAAATCGATACGCGACACGGATTACAAATCGCTTTTGGAATGCGATGCTGCCGTCTTTCAATTCGACGGTACGGACTTGGACTCAGGCACGGTGGCCGAGTTCATCGCGGCCAAGTTCGCGGATATCCCGTCCGTTCTGCTCAGAACGGATCTTAGGCGTTCCGGAGATCGCAACGAACGGCCCTGGAATCTGATGTGCGATTCCTTTCCACGCACGGAAGCGCTCGTCGTGGATGCGATGAAGCTATACTCCAAGCAGAGAGAGAAGGGATGGATGCTTGCCTCGGAATCGATCAAGGCGGTTTCCTATGAAGTCGCGACCTTGCTCGCCAAGAGCCTGGATGAGGCAGTCAGCGAGACATCGGTATTGGATGAAGCCGAAAGGGCTAGCGCTCTCGATTTGATCGCGAAGAGCTTCGACATGTGACTTGAAACGGTAGCGAATTCGAAGGCATTCCGAGGCTGAATTCGCTAAATCGCGTCGTTTTATTCGTTTTCTGCAACTTCCGTCCAACGGACCGTGTAGTGGCTTCGTTGGAAGATGAAAAACACTTACGGAAGGAAAAATATGAAACGACTGATTACTGCATTGTTCGCTACTATCGCCCTAACGGCGCTGAATATTAACGCCCAGGCTAATGCCGATTCTGAATTAGGGCGGATCGACTTCGTTGAATTCATAACTGCAAGCCCGAGCGATGCGAAGGTAGAAGTGAACATTTCGAAGCAACTGTTGAAACTCGCTACGACTCTAGTAAAGGAGGAATCGCCTGAAGTGGCAGCTCTGATACAGGGACTGGAGTCGATTCGCGTCCGGGTTTACGATATTACGGATGAAAATCGGGCGGGGTTCGAACGGAGCGTACAAGACATATCGAGCAAGCTAAGCGACGAGCAGTGGGAGCAACTGGCCCGCGTTCGCGATGGAGGCGCCAATGTTGGCATCTTCGCCCGAATCTTGGATGACGATTCGATTTCAGGCATTGTCGTGAGCGTTGCCGAAAAGAAGGAAGCCGTATTCGTTAACATCGTTGGAGATGTTGCGCTGGATGCGATAGCCGACCTGGGCAAGCAACTGGATATACCCGCCTTGGATATCTTGAAAGAGATCGAGAAGACGGAGAAAGGCGAGGCTCATGCAGGCTAACAAGGCAATCGTTCTATCGAGCCTAGCGGTTTTCGCTCTTTTGGGCTCGGGCTGCATACGCCCGAGTTCCCATTTCGATGAGATCGCAGCAGACGTTGTCTCAAGTAATGAAAATTACGATACGCAAATCGAATTGAGGGTTGGGGGATTTCCAATTTGGATTGCGGAAACGATAACGGGATTCGTCGATAGTCCAGAGGCGCGAGAAGCGTCCGAGTATCTCGACGGCGTGCGCGAGGTCGAATTCGGCGTTTACCAAACGAGCGAAAGAACCAATCGAGATTTGGATGCCATGGCTCGATCTATCGAAACGACCATGAAGAAATGGGACTACGAACGGGTTGTGAAAGCGAGGGATAAGGGGACGTTTGTGGCGGTCTATATGCCCTCGAATGCTGACGGCCAGGTGAAAGAAGGCTTTGTGGTAGTGGTCGATAAACAGGAAATCGTTCTGGTAAAAGCTGAAGCCGATTTCGAGAGGATAGCGCAAGAAGCCATTGCTCGCCATGGATTGCCTTTGAACGTGAGGGAGGAATTAGCTGCGAATTGGTAGGAGTGGATTCGGGAGGAAACGATATGCGATCGTAGGAGTGGGGAGGCTCGGTGATCGACATTGGGAGAGGAAGAACCTAGATAGGGGAGCATGATACGAATGCTCCCCTTCTTCGTGGCCACTATCGTTATCGGGTTTAGCCATGCCATGGCGACCGAGAAGCCGAATCTCGTTTTGATCCTAACGGATGATCAAGGCTATGCCGATGTCGGCTTCAATGGCTGCGAAGATATTCCAACCCCGAATATCGATCGTATTGCGCATGAAGGAGTGCGGTTTACAAGTGGGTACGTGACTTATCCAGTGTGCTCTCCGAGTCGGGCGGGAATGATAACGGGACGCTATCAAGGTCGATTCGGCTACCGTCGCAATCCAACATTGAATCCGTTCGATCCGAAAGCCGGTTTGCCGCTGGAAGAGGAGAACATGGCGGAGATTCTCGCCAAAGTCGGCTACCATTCGGGTATTATCGGCAAGTGGCACTTGGGAACCCATCCGCATTTTCGACCGAATGCGCGTGGGTTCGACGAGTTCTATGGGTTTGTAGCCGGCGGTCACCGATACTTCCCCGAAGACTTGGTCTACATGGATATCGAATCGGTCGATCGCAAAGGCGGCTGGTACAATACCAAGCTTTTGCGAAACGAAACCAGAATCGAAATCGACGAGTACCTGACCGACGAATTGTCTAACGAGGCGGTGGATTTCATCGTTCGAAACCAAGAGAAGCCGTTCTTTCTCTATTTGTCTTACAATGCTCCCCACACGCCCATGCAGGCGAGCCGGAAGTATCTCGATCGCTTTGCCCATATCGATAATAAGCTGCGACGAACCTATGCGGCCATGGTTAGCGCTGTGGACGATGGCGTGGGACGAGTGCTCGACATGCTCGACGAGCTGGATCTCGCTGAGGACACGCTGGTGTTCTTCTTGTCGGACAATGGCGGCGCTAGGAATAACGGCTCGGACAATGGACCGCTTCGGGAAAATAAGGGAACGATCTATGAGGGCGGCATGCGCGTGCCCTTCGCTTTCCGCTGGCCGGGTCGGGTTCCCGCAGGAATCGATTACGAAAATCCGATTAGCTCCATGGATATTCTTGGGACCATGGTGGGATTGACCGGTGTGAAAATCGCGACGGAGCGTCCCTTGGATGGGGTGAACCTAATGCCGTATTTGGAAGGAAAGAATAAAGACGCTCCGCACGACGTCCTTTTTTGGCGGATGTTCGATAAGGAGCATGCGGCGATTCGCAGCGGCTCGGACAAGCTCGTAACCATGGCGGAAGATCAAGGAGGCGATCAGTTGTACCGACTGGATCGCGACCTAGGGGAAGCGGATAATCGATTGAAGTCGGAGAAAGAGAGAGCTAACGAATTAAGGAAACGTTTGGAGGAATGGGAGGCTCAGTTGAAGCCAGCAACATTCGATCCGCTCGGCACCTGGGATCCGACGAAGGGGAGGTGAATTGCCGGAAGGTGGGGTGGCTAACGGGATTGGCTCGGCTTTTGCCTCGGGACTTTGTCCTCATCGCGTTGCGATGCCCGCTGCGCTTCGCTACGCAAACCCGCTTTCGCGGATGTTCCGGTTCTCTGCGAACCCGGTCTTGTCGCCTGCGTCTCGGAACTAATCCCGCGCGGTGACGTATGCTGTAGGGAGGATTTGTTTCGCGTAAGACCTGAGGTCTTAAGGGTGGGGTGGCTAACGGGATTCGAACCCGCGACCCTCGGTACCACAAACCGATGCTCTAACCAACTGAGCTATAGCCACCATCCTTGGAAAAAGGAGGCCCTTAAAATCTATTGGGGCTTGGATCTGTCAATAGCATTTTGGCGAGATTTATTGCCTGAAAGGCCGAATGAGATCGCCCTTGCCTTGGATTGAGCGGTTTTCGGGCCAATTTCTTGACCTTGCAGCGAGCGAGCTTAGTTCCTTGGGCGATGAATCGAATCGAGAACGCATTCGCCAAAGCGAAATCCGAAGGTCGGTCGGCTTTCGTTTCCTATGTTTGCGCGGGAGACCCGGACGCGGAAACGTCGTTGGATGTTTGCCGATCGTTGATCGCTTCAGGCGTTGATGTCCTTGAGATCGGCGTTCCTTTTTCGGATCCCTTGGCAGATGGGTTAACCAATCAGTTGGCGGCCCAGCGAGCGTTGGAGGCGGGAACGACGCGCGAAGACGTGTTCGACCTGGTTCGAGCGATTCGAAAGGAGAACGATTCGGTTCCTGTCGTTTTCTACACCTATTACAATCTCATGTTCAGTGGAGGCCTAGACGCGTACATTGCCGAAGCCAAGGAAGCGGGCGTGGATGGCCTGCTCGTGCTGGACCTGCCGCCAGAGGAGGCGACTGATCACTTGGCGGCTTGCGAGAAGCATGGCATGAAAACGGTTTTTCTGCTGGCGCCGACTACGCCTCCCGAGCGCGTAGGGCATATCGCCCGATTCGCTACGGGATTCATCTACTACGTTTCGCGAACGGGAGTGACGGGTGTGAGGGAGGACCTGGCGGACGACTTGAGCGAAATGGTTGCCATGATTCGCGAGCATTCCGAAATGCCGCTTGTGGTGGGTTTCGGGATACAGAATCAGGATCAGGTCCGAGCGGTTGCGGAATTGGCCGATGGCGTTGTGGTCGGTAGCGCGATCGTTAATACGATAAAGGACAATTTGGGAAATCGAGAGGCGATCTTGAGCAAGATGAGCTCACTCGTGACGGATCTCGTTGCGGGAACCAAAGTCGGTTGACGACCTAGTTCGGAAAACGAAAAAGCCGCGATGGAGATCGCGGCTTTTGGGGAGTTGGAAAGGTCGAAGACTTAGCCTTTCTGATCGGTGAGGATCAGCCAGAGTCCGTGGATGATCCCGGGCACGTATCCCAATATCGTTAGGATTACGTTGATCAGGAGGTGTTTCGTGGCGCCCACTTGGAGGAAGGCTCCAATTGGGGGCAATAGGATGGCGAGAATGATTTTGACTATCTTGTTATCCATAGGGTCGTGGGGTTATATGAGAAGAAAGGCTCCGCGCGTCTTTTCATTTCGACTTCTATTTTCATTCTCCCTTTCGGGGATCGAGAAATAGAAGAAGCAATAGAAAATGATGAAGAGAAGGGAAGTCGCTACTGCGACACTTGGTGCATATAGACGTCTTGCTGAGGGAAAGGAATGGATACGCCTTCCTGATCGAGTCGCTGCTTTATGGCTTTCTGAAAGTCGAAGAAGACGCCCCAGTAATCGCCAGTGGCGCACCATGGGCGGACATTGAAGTTGACGCTGCTGTCGGCGAGTTCAGCGACTACGACTTGAGGTTCGGGATCTTTTAAGACGCGCTCGTCGGCATTGAGGATCTCGAGAATGATGTTCTGCACCTTGTCCAGATCGTCGCTATAGCTGACGCCTACGACCATGTCTACACGGCGCGTGTCGTTGGCAGTGATGTTGGTGATGCTGCCCGCCATGATAGAGGAGTTGGGCATGATGATCTTCTTGTTGTCTGGAGTGGTCATGATCGTGACCAAGACGCCGATCTCATTGACCTTGCCGACTGCTCCTCCCGCATCGATGACGTCGCCGATACGGAAAGGACGAAACATGATGATTAGTACGCCGGCTGCGAAATTCGAAAGAGATCCTTGCAAGGCGAGACCAACTGCCAAGCCGGCGGCGCCGAGAATGGCTACCAGTGAGGTCGTTTGGAAGCCGATCTGCTGAATTGCCGCGAGAATGACCGCTATCATCAGAACATAGTAGATGATGCTCGTGCCAAAGGAAACGAGGGCCGGATCGACTTCGCGCTTCTGCATTGCCGAACGGCTCTTGTTTCTCAATGCGCCCGCGATCCATTTTCCGATTATGAAAATGGCGAGAGCGAGCAGGACTTTGAGTCCGTAATCGATTCCGTCGGTTTTGGCCCATTCGATGAGGCCGCTTACGAATTCCGTTGTGTCAGTGGAGGTACCTTCTTCGTTCATGGGCCGAAGAATGGACACTTTTAAAAAAAGTGTCAATAGGCAGTCGGTCAAAGCCTAAGAATGTGCTCTGCAGTAGGTTACGATTCTGCGCTTTTACCTAGCGCCAGGGCGCCGATTAACTCGAGGTCGAAGGCTGTTTCGTCCTCGCTGTCGTCTTCATCGCCGTTTTCATTCATGGGATATTCGGCTAGGAAGTCTTTGAAGTAGAGCAGCTTGAGGTCTCCTTGATTGTTTTCGACCACTGCCGAAAGGGATTCGACCCAATCGCCGGAATTCAAGTAATGGATGCTCCCCATCCTTTTATCGGCGGGAGTGTGTATATGGCCGCAAATAACGCCCGTACATTGCTTGGCTGCGGTCAGTTTCGCCAGTTTTTCCTCGAAACTGGAGACGAAATTGACTGCTTGCTTCACCTTGGCCTTGATCGCTTTGCTAAGCGAGTAGTACTCCTTGCCCCGCCAAGAACGGTATTTGTTGTACCAGCGATTCAAGGACATCAGGAGCTGATAGCCCCAGTCCCCTAGGTGGGCGAGGAAAACGAAGTTCTTGGTAATCGTGTCGAAAATATCGCCATGCAGGACAAGGTAGTCGCCTCGAGGCGTTTGGTGGACGAACTCCTCGACGATGGAAAGCGTGCCGAAGCGCATGGGGAGGAATCGGCTCAAAATGTCGTCGTGGTTGCCGCGCAAATAGACGACATCGAGCTTGTCTTTTTCGATGCGCTTAAGGATCAGGCGCATGAATTTAGTGTGGGTCTTGTTCCACGAACCGCCTCGGTTGAGCTGCCAGCCATCAATGATGTCGCCATTCAGAACGAGACGTTCGCAGCGGGTGTTCTTGAGGAAGTGCAGAACTTCCTTAGCCTTGCAATTCTCTGTTCCCAGGTGCACGTCTGAGATGAAAATGGTTTTATACTGGCGAGGCTTCTTCTTCACTTGGCTTGAGCGATACGTGGGTCTCTCGATATTTCGAAAACAGGCCTTTGGTGGGCGACTGGCGAGGAAAATGAGCGAATATTGCCTGAATGTAACGGAAGGGAGAGGCATTCGCGAGCATGGGTAGCGAAGCTTTTCCAGTTTACGCGCTCACCGGATGCACGGCCGTTGGCAAAACGGATTTGGCTTTGGACTGGGCCGAGGCGAATGACGCCGAAATCGTTTCTTGCGATTCGTTGCTGTTCTATCGAGGCATGGATATCGGTACGGCCAAGCCAACTCGGGAGGAGCAAGAACGCGTTCGGCACCACTTGATTGATCTTCGCGAACCGAATCGGCAGATGGACATTGGCGAATACCTGGAACGGGCGATCGAAACGCTGAGGGATATTCGCGATCGTGGGAAGAAGGCTTTGGTGACTGGGGGAAGCGGCTTTTACCTGAAGGCTTTTTTCGAGCCGGTTGTCGATACGGTTAATGTGAGCGAAGCGACCAAAGCGGAGGTCGCTCGAATAGAAGCGGCTGAGGGACTGCCGGGCTTATTGGAGGCTCTGCTAAAGTGGGATCCGGACTGTAGGACAGAGCTGGATCCCGATAATCCCCGCCGAGTCGCTCGAGCCTTGGAGCGTTGCCTGGAGACGGGTAAATCAATCCGTCAGCTCAGAAACGAATTCGCTTCGCAGAGCAATGAACTGATAGAAACGAAAAAGCGTCTCGTCGTTCTGGAGCGGGATCGGGATTCCTTGAATCGCCGTATTGGCGAACGCGTCAAACGCATGCTGTCTGCCGGTTTAATCGATGAAGTAGAGAGGTTGAAGGCCTGTGGGTTCGAAGCGAATGCAAGCGCAGCGGGTTCGATTGGCTATCGAGAGACGCTTTCGTATATAAATGGCGAATACGGAAAAGACGAACTTGCCGAACGAATCGAAACGAACACTCGAAGACTGGCCAAGAAGCAACGGACTTGGTTTCGCACGCAATTGCCGGAAGGCAAACGTATCGATTTGGGCGAAGCGAACGAAGGGTTGGTCGATTGTTTATTTCAATAGGAGCCCGGAAAAATGAGCGCAGCCGATAGCTCTCGACTCGTCGCGCGTTTTGGGGCGATTGGATTGCTGATCCTCCTAGTGGCGATTATGGCGGCCGCTGCTTTGGGGTGGGGATTCCTCGACCCCATCCTAGCGCCGCTTTGCCACCAGCAGAGCGATCGGTGTTTCTCGATAGAAGGCAATGCCATGATCGTCTGTTCTCGCTGCTTGGGAATCTACCTTGGCCTGATGATCGGTTGCCTCGCCCATTCGTTTAGGCCTGCCTTCATCGCTTGTATGGGCCGGTTGTTGGTCGTGGCCTTGGCGCTTAACGGAGGCGATGCTCTTGTGGAGTGGCTAGGCGTTTACGAAAACCTGAGGTGGCTGCGATTGGCGCTAGGAAGCGTACTGGGAGCAGCGATTGCCGCATTCGTTTTTTCCCGGACGGGCAAGTCGCCTGAAAAACGCTCTTTTCGAGGCGACTCTTCTCGGAGTTAGGTTCGAGCTTGATCGTTGGAGCGGACGCGCAAGGATGCGCTTATGTCCGAAGAGAGCGAAATCGTGGATTTGGATCAATGTCCGATAAAGCCGGCGATCGTGACGGGTGGAGGAATCGCGTTTCTCCTAACCCTGTTTCCAATGTCCGTTGTCCTGTGTTGCCTGCCGCTCGTGTTGGGCGGGTTCGCTGCGACGACGGCATTTATTTTCAAATACCGAGTTCGTCTTGAGCTGAAGTTCGGAATGAAGGTTGCGATCCTGGCATGCATGGCTGGATTCGGCGCGTCGACGCTGTTATACGATGCTCTATGGTTGGGGTTCGACTATCGGATTGGAATGGAGCTGCAAATCGATTTCTTGCGTCAAATGCAGGAAGCGTCGCCTGATGAAAGCACGCGAGAACAGTTCGAAAAGGGGATCGAGGAAATGCGAAATCAGACCTTTGGATTCGGAACGATCGTGTCTCAAACCGTAACGATCTTGATTTGTTCGGGTATTGGCGGAGCGATCGGCGGAGCCTTGGCTACCGCAATGTTCAAGAAGGGGCCTTTGGCTCAATAGACGAATCCGCCGGCGCGGCGCGAATGTCGCAGCGTTGTCTTCGAATGCAAAAAAAGCCGCTTATTACGAGCGGCCTTCTTTAAAGATTCGGAGGGACGACTACTTGGTCGCTGCCTGAGCAAGGATGTCGTACATTCGAGTGACCATATCCTTGGGGTCTTCCATCAACCCTGCCGCGACCATGGAATTATCGAATGCCTGCAGGGCGATCATCTTGGCCAGGTCCGCATTGCTCTCGCGCTGTTGGTTGAGATTTATCATGAGCGGATGACGCGGATTGACTTCGAAGAGAACTTCGGTCGGAACGCCGGCGTCTTGTCCCATCTGGCGCATCATGCGACGCATCTGGGCTGACATGGCGTCAGGATTCAAAGCGATGGCGGGACTGTCAACGAGACGATCGGATACTTTCACTTCCTTGACCTTGTCGCCGATGGTTTCCTTGAGCCACTTGCAAAGGCCTTGGGCATCCTCGTCGCTGAGAGCGTCTTCATTTTCAGGCTTGGCCACGTCGTCCAGCTTGATGTCTCCTTGATCTGCGGAAACAAGAGTCTTCTCCTTGTATTCACGTAGATTGGACATAACGTACTCGTCGACTGGCTCATAGAGAAAGAGCACTTCCAAGCCGCGGGCCTTGAAGCCTTCCAGGTAAGGACCGCTTTCGATGGATTCTCTGTTCTGTCCAAGGATATAGTAGATCTCCTTCTGGTCGTCCTTCATGCGGGAGAGGTAATCCTCGAGCGTGGTCTTTTGACCTTTTTCTAAGGTAGAAGACTCGAAGTAGAGCAGCTTGGAAAGCTCTTCTTGGTAGGTCGGATCGATGGCGACGCCTTCCTTGAGGAAGAACCCGAATTTGTCGAAGAATTCCTGATACTGATCCGGACGTTTTTTCGCTTCTTCGGCGAGGAACTTGAGGAAGCGTTTCGTTATGACGCGTCCCAGTTTCTGAATGAGAGAGCGGTCCTGCATCGTCTCGCGCGAAATGTTGAGCGGCAGGTCTTCGCTGTCGACGACACCCTTGGCGAAACGCATCCACTCGGGAAGCAATTCATCCGGCTTCGAGTCGATCAGAACCTTGCGGCAGTAGAGGGCGACGGCAGGATCGATGCGCCCGAATCCAGCGCGTTCCGGATTCTCATTAGGGACGAAGAGCAGGGCGTTGATGGCGAGCGGCGCATCGGCGCTGAAATGGAGGCGGTAGCGAGGTTCGTCCCAAGCGTTCGCTTGGAATTTGTAGAACTCGGTGTATTCCTCTTCGGTGATTTCGGATTTCGAACGCAGCCAGAGCGCATCGATGGTATTGACCTTCTCGCCATTGAGCTGAATCGGGAATTGAACGAAGCTGGAGTAGCGCTTGATGATCTCCTTAATGCCCGAATCGCTGGCGTAGGTCTTTTCGTCGTCCTTGAGAGTTATGACGATCTTGGTACCACGACGCTGGCCTTCGACCTCTTCCACTTCGAAGCTGCCGCCTCCATCGCTGGTCCAAACGTGACCGGGCTCGTCTTCTTTCCATGAACGGGAGTAGACCCTGACTTCCTGGGCGACCATGAAAGCCGAGTAGAAGCCGACGCCGAATTGACCGATCAAGTTATCGTTCTTTTCGCCGCCCTCCTTGAGGGCTTGGAGGAACTGCTTGGATCCCGAATGGGCGATGGTGCCCAGGTTTCCGATCAATTCCTCTTTGGTCATGCCAATACCGAAGTCCTGGATGGTTATCGTATTGGCGGTGTCGTCGGTGGAGATGCTGATTTCAAGCTCCAGAGAGTCGTCGAAGATGTTCTTCTCTGTGATCTTCAAGTGACGCAGCTTTTCCAAAGCGTCGGAAGCGTTGGAGATAAGCTCGCGAACGAAGATCTCCTTCTCGGTATAAAGAGAGTGGATGACGATATCCAGGAGCTGTTTGATTTCAGCTTGGAATTCTCGTTTCTCGGCATTTTGAGCGCTCATGGTGCGGTATCTAGATTAGGTTGATGAAATTTAGAGGATAGATGCGTTATACGCGCCTGCGGCGGCTTCAAGACCAATTTTAGGTGGAAATGAACGTCGCGAACGCATGCGAGGACCGATTCGAAGCGTTTGCGGACGTAGAGCCGCTGATCGAGTGGCTAAGCCAAACATGACGCGCAACTTTCTGAAGATATCTGGATTCTGCCTGTTTTTCGCGGGAACATTCGTGTGGCTTCTAGGGGGCGCTCGGGCGGGTTTCAGCAACGACAAGATTGCGACCGTTCGCGTCGACGAGATCACGGGTATCCAACAGACGATCTACGAGGATGGCTTCGAGCCGGGATTCGAATTCCTGGCGTTAGGGTTTTTGGGATTCGCTACGCTCTCCATAGCGGCTGCGTTTCTCGAGGGAAGGCAACGAACTTCAACAAACGAAAACGAATGAAAATAAGACGAATATTAAGCATAGCAGCCGGACTCGCGTTAGGGGTCCATCTTTGGGCAGGGGGCGCAAGCTACGATTTCAAGGATCCCAGCAAGGTGAGCAATTTAACCTTCGACATGACCGCTCCGGTCGAATCGATCAGCGGCACAGCCGATGGCATTTCAGGAGCGATTTCTTTCGATCCTGCTAATCCGAGCAAAGCCTATGGCTCGATCGTTGTGACGACTGAGTCCATCATGGTGCCCAAAAGCAAAATGCGGGACCATATAATGGCCAAAGGTTGGATGGACGCTAAGAAGCATCCCGATATGACTTTCGAGCTAATGGGAATTTCGGGAGTAACGGAAGCGGCCGAAGGCGCTTTCAAGGGCACTGCGAAAGGCGAAATGAATATCAAGGGAGTAACCCGACCTATCGAAGCCGAAGTGACATTGAAGCATCTAGCGGGCAAGCTTGGAGCGAAGCTGCCAGGCAAGGAGGGCGATCTGCTTGTGGTGACCGGGGAGTTCGTGGTTCAACGGGATGCTTTCAATATCAATCCGGGCCAAAAGCTCGACAAGGTAGCGAACGACATCCGCATCGGCTTGAATTTGATTGGCTACGCTGAGAAGTGACGGGACAGCCTGTGGCGAGCTCAGAAATATTTGGTGATTGTAGATGAAATTGCAAAAGCCCGCCGAAAAACGGCGGGCTTTTGTTTTGGTTGATAGGGTGTGGGTGGTTTGTGGGAAAGTATCTATTCGGCTTGGGGAGCGCGATTGACCACGAGTCGATCGATTAGATCGAAAATCAGTCCGATCTTCGGCTTGCTGCTCCAATCGTCGGCGCCGACCGATTTGCATTTCTCAATCATATGATCGTTGATCAGCGAAGAGAATACCACGACGGGCACGTCTAGATTGAGATCTTTTTTGATGGCTTTGCAGAACGTAAGACCGTCCAGCACGGGCATTTCAATGTCGGTGAGAACCAGATCGACATAGTCGCTTATAGGCTTCCCGCTTTCTTTCGATTGGGCGACGTAGCTATTGACCTTGTCTAATGCCTCCTGGCCATTGCTTGCGAGGTCGATGTTGGCGAAACCTACTTCGCAGAGCTGATCGGATACCATCTTGCGAATCATCGAAGAGTCCTCTGCGAAGAGAATCTTGATATGATCGCGCGGCTTGTACTTCGATTCGATTTCTTGGATGCGCTGCTCGTCGACCTTCATCCCAAGGTGAGGGTTCACCATGGCGAGAATGTACTCGAGATCGAGTACGAGAATGAGGCGTTCATCCAATCGAATGATACCATTGACATAGGGGTTCTCATGGCTGAGCGCGTTATTGATAGGCTCGAAATTCTTCCAGGAAACGCGGTGAATCCGCTCGGCGCCGTCTATCGTGAATGCGATCGTTTGCTCGTTGAATTGCGCCACGAGCATGAGGGCCCGGCTTGGATCGATGGGGTCGCCTTGGATTCCAAGAATATCCCGTAAATCCAAGGTCATGATGGGCTTGCCGCGATAAGTGATCGAACCGAGGACTCCTGGGGGAGACAGGTCCGTTCGAGTGATCTTTACCTGATCGCGTTGCACGATCTGGCTGACCTTAGCGACATTGACGCCGAAGTGCTGTCCTCCTAGATTGAACTCGAATATCTCGACCTCGTTGGTGCCCGCCTGAAGTAGGATTTCGGGTTGATTGGAGGTAGTTGCGTTGCTTGCCGATGCCATGCTTTCGTATCTGTCGCTCGTGTAGAAACTGGCGGCGGACTGCAAAATGCAGCCGCGCAAGCCTAACAACGGCGGGCGAAACGCGTGACTTGAGACGCGATTAGCGAGAATTCGCTAAAAACGAATAAGAAAAGGACTCTAAGGGCCCCCTAAGGGCTCCCTGCAATATCGAGAGTCGATCGGAAACGAAACTTTATTTATTCGGGATCGATATCGGGCGTGTCGATTTCGAAGCCGTGGATTTTTTCGCTTTCCTCTGGCGTGGTAAGCACTTTGTAGAGGCACCAGCTAAAGAGCGTAGCGACTGCTCCTACCGAGAGTATCATAATTATCCATCCGCCTGCGGTCATGGGGAGTCCTCCTGATTGTTTTCGGTCTTCGAAAAGCGACCGTTATACGTGACGATAGAAACGAAGGCAATCGTAAGCAGAACGACACCTACGCTCATGATGGCTACGGGGTTCGGCTCGATGAAAAGATCGATTATGTAGCTGCTGTACTGCTTGGGGCCTCCAGATAGATTGTAGCCAAGCACGCTTGTGAAGAACCACGCGAGAAAGATGGTGATCAAGAATACAGGGCTCAGATACTTCATGATGAATTTGAAGATCGCCGGAATTCGAATCGCCGCGCCCTTGTGGACTTCCTTGAAGCCTTTATCGACGCCGATAATCCAAGCGAAGGCGATTATCTGAACCGTGGCCAAAACGACCATCAGTAAGTTCGTTACCCAAAAATCGATCGTATCGAGCGCTTTGACGCCCTCGCTGAAGTATACTACGAAGCCGCAGCCGAGCGCGGTGAAGGCTCCCAGAATGGCGACGCTCTGCTTGCGATTGATCTTCAGCGCTTCCTCCAGAAAGGCTATGCCCGGTTGGAGCATGGACAGCGAGCTCGTGACTGCGGCGAGGAAAAGAAGGAAGAAGAACGCGAAGCCGAAGAAGTTGCCGGCTGGCATTTCCGAGAAAACCATAGGCAGCACGTTGAAGCCGAGCCCGAAGGTCCCCGCTCCGGCGACTCCTGCCACTCCCAGGTAAGCGTATCCCGCTGGCAGCGTGGTCAGTCCTCCCAGCCCGACCTCGCAAAATTCGTTCGTACTCGTGGCAGCGAGACCGCTGAGCACGACGTCGTCCTTGCGCCTGAGGTAGCTCGAGTAGGTGATGATGACGCCGAATCCGACTGAAAGCGAAAAGAAGATTTGTCCTGCGGCAGCGAGCCAAAGCTGGGGATTGGCCAATTGCGACCACATGGTAATCGTCCGCAGCTCCAGATTCGGATCGGCCGAGGCTTTCGCAGTCGCCGCCGCAATGGACGCTTCCCCTACGAATTCCTGGCCAGCAATCGCGTTCCACGCTTCTGCGCCATCGGTTACGCTTCGCTCGAACATGACCACTTTATTGGGATTCCACATGAATCCGAGTCCGTTGATGACGCTGTTTTCGGGATTATCGGCATCCGGGGCCCCGAGAGTGAGCACTCGAATGAGAATGATTACGGCCAATGCGATCAAGGTGGGCATGGCGTATTTGCAAAACCATTCGATGCCCTTGGAGAGCCCCCTGTAGATCAGATAGAAATTGAGAATGAAGACGACGAACAGGAATCCTCCCACTTCGGTTAGTCCGAATCCGAGCGCATCGCCGTTGGCTCCCATGCCAATGAAGCCGCCCCAGAAGTCGCCGGCTTCGCTGGCCGATTGGAACTCCATGTTGCCGGAAAGGAAGTTCACCGCGTAGCCCAGGCACCATGCCTCGATGTAGACGTAGTACATGTAGATGACTACGGGGATGGTCACTCCGATGACGCCCAGGTAGCGAAAGGATGCCTTTTGGGTGACGAATCCCAGGATGCCAGGGCTGGAGTTGAAGCCATTCTTGCCGCCGAGTCGGCCGAGCGACCACTCTGCCCAGCAAATGGGGAGGCCGATGACCAGCAGGGAAATGAAGTAGGCGATCATGAAGGCGCCGCCTCCGTATTGGGCGGCTTGCCCTGGAAAGCGGAGGAAGTTTCCGAGGCCAACCGCGCTGCCGGCCACGGCGAGGATCACCCCAATCCGCGAATTCCAAGATTCCTTAGGGGAGGAGGAAGTCATGGGGAGTGTTCTAGGGAAGGGGAGATTGAACGCCAGGAAAAAGAACATGACGCTGGACTTAGCTGTCAGGAGCTTGATTATTCCTGGCTTAGCGTTTCTTGCGCGTCTCCATGTTTTCAATAGCGGACAGGTACGTATTCTTCGAATGGATCAAGATCTTCGGGTTGGTCTTGGGCGCTATGTTTGGGCTGCAGATGATCGTTGAAGTGCAGGACAGCTTTACCGACCTGCTGAATTACGATGCGTCGGTATCTGAGATTCTGTTCTACTACATGGTGCTGGCGCCGAGTTTCCTTACGCTTTCGCTGCCGGCGGCGCTTTTGGTATCCATATTGTACGCGCTGGGGTTGCTGCACCGGAACAACGAGTTTCTCGCTTTTAGGACCGCGGGAATGAGCGTAGCCCGCATCACGCGAACCATCTGGTTCGCAGGATGGGCATTTTCGGTCGCCCTATGGTTCCTCAATGCCAGTCTGATACCCTGGTCCGTCGAGGCGTCGCGACGCCTTTGGGATAACTTGGAGTGGAAAAGCCAGGCGGTTTCGGTGGGCGCCGAAAAAGTGGGCTTGGTCTACAACCTGGCTTTTGACAATCAGAAGGAGAACCGAATGTGGTTCGTCAATCGCTACAGCGAATACAGCCATCTGGGTTATGGGATTATGGTTTCGCTTATGGATGAAGATCGCCATGAGTTGCGTCGCATAACGGCTCGAGAAGGCTGGTATGACGAAGTTGACGAGCACTGGCATTTCATCGAAGGCCGGGATAGTCGGTTTGCCCCCTTGGATGGGGAATTGCTGCGAACCCTGCCTTTCGAAAACCTGAAAGCTGAGGAATTGGATGACGATCCAAGCCTGATGCTCTTGTTCGGAGAGCGTCCCAAGGATCTTTCGTTCCGCGAGTTGAAATTGATCACGGAAAATTTCACTTTGGATGAAAATCCGAAGATATTGGACTACCAGGTTCGATTGCAGTCGTTGATGGCGGGGGCCGCTAGCTGCTTGATCGTTACTGGACTAGCGATTCCGTTTGCCGTTTCCGGCGTTCGGGTGAATCCGGCGGTTGGCGTTTCGAAGTCCATAGCTCTGTTTTTTGCCTACTATATTATAAATGGGCTGCTCAATTCGCTGGGCAAGCAGGAGGTGCTGTCGCCCGAGGTCGCGGCTTGGTCGCCGAACATATTCATGATTCTCTTAACCTATGTATTGATGCGTCGCGTACGCTAGCGGCGATTGGCGTTATTATGAAACGATTGGAGATTGTAAACGCGTTGGCCAGCGACTCGCCAGAGGAAGGGGCGTTGGTGCAAGGATGGGTGCGTACTCGACGGGATTCGAAGGATTTCTTTTTTCTGGAACTCAACGATGGATCTTGTCTTAAGAACTTGCAGGTCGTGGTGACGCGCGAGGTGTCGAATTTCGATGATCTCAAGGAAGCCCGAACGGGAGCTTCCGTATCGGTGGTGGGCGACTTGGTTGCGTCGAAGGGCAAGGGTCAGTCCTGGGAGGTGCAAGCGAAAGAGGTCTCCCTGATTGGCGCGGCCGATGAAAGCTTTCCTTTGCAAAAGAAGCGTCACTCCATGGAGTTCTTGCGCGACATCTCCCATTTGAGGCCGCGGGCCAATCTGTTTGGCGCTGTATTCAGATTGCGGAGTCGGCTCGCTTTTGCGGTTCACCGCTATTTCCAGGAGAGAGGTTTCTTTTACGTTAATACGCCTATCATAACTTCCAGCGATTGCGAGGGAGCGGGCGATCTCTTCAAGGTGACGACCTTCGATTTGGAAGAGCCGCCGCGTTCGGAGGATGGGTTTCTGGATTTCTCTCGCGACTTCTTTTCCCAGCCGACTTATTTGACGGTGAGCGGACAATTGGAAGGAGAGGCATTCGCTACCTCCCTAGGAAAGATATACACATTTGGTCCAACTTTCCGTGCGGAAAACTCGAATACGTCGCGCCATGCGAGCGAGTTTTGGATGGTCGAGCCGGAAATGGCCTTCTGCGATTTACAGCAGGATATGGATTGCGCCGAAGATTTCGTAAAGTGGATGGTTAAGGAAATTCTGGATACTTGCCAGGAGGACTTGGAGCTCTTTTTCAATTTCGTGGACAAAGGGCTTCGCGAGCGCTTGCAGTTCGTCGTCGAGCGGCCTTTCAATCGCGTCTCCTATACGGAGGCTGTCGACATCCTGGTTGGATCGGGAAAGAAATGGGACTATCCTGTAGAATGGGGCGCGAACTTGCAGTCCGAACACGAACGCTATTTAACCGAAGAGCATTTCAAGAGTCCGGTTACGGTCTACGATTATCCCAAGGATATAAAGCCGTTCTACATGCGCGTTAACGACGATGGCAAAACGGTAGCCGCGATGGATGTCCTCGTGCCGGGAATCGGAGAGATCGTTGGCGGGAGCCAGAGAGAGGAGCGCCTGGATGTTTTGCTGGAAAACATGAAGAAGCACGGTATCAGCGAAGTAGACTACGGCTGGTACGCCGACTTGCGCCGCTATGGCAGCGTGCCGCATGCAGGCTTTGGTCTGGGCTTCGAGCGCTTGTTGATGTTCGTGACAGGGGTGGCGAACATTCGCGACGTTATTCCCTTCGCCCGAACCCCTGGCAGCGCTTGATTGGTCTGAGCGGAAATCCATGAGTCAGCCTATACGCTTCTTCAATCGGTACACGCAGCAGCTGGAAACCGAATCGGTGTACGGCGAGTCGTATTTGCGATGGACCTATGAGAATCCGTTCGGGCGTCTCTCCTTGAACCTTCTAGTCAAACGGTCGCTTTTCAGCGCTTGGTACGGATGGCGTATGGATCGTCCCTCAAGCAAGGAGCGCATCGCGCCATTCATTGAACGCTACGGAATAAACATGGGAGAGTGTCGCAGCGAGGCGGATCGATTCGAGACCTTCAATGACTTTTTCTATCGGGAGCTCAACGACGAGGCCCGTCCTATCGTTTCCGATAGCGGGTCGATTTGCCTGCCTGCGGACGGGCGCCATTTGGCCATTCCCGATCTGTCGCGCGTCGAGCGGGTTTACGTCAAGGGGCAGGGTTTCGACTTGGGCTCGTTTTTGGGAGACGAATCTCTGGCCGAGCGTTTCGAAGGAGGATGCATGGTTATCTCCCGTCTGTGTCCTGTTGACTATCACCGCTTCCATTCGCCGGTTGAAGGACGATTGAGTGAACTTCGGTCGATAAACGGCCCCTTGTACAGCGTCAGTCCTATCGCGTTGAGACGCAACGTGGGTTTTCTCTGGGAGAACAAACGAGAGCTCGCCGTGATCGATACCGAAGATATCGGTCGGGTGGCGTTTGTGGCGATTGGAGCGACTTGCGTGGGACGCATCCGCATGACGCGTAGCCCGGGCGATTCGATTGTAAAGGGCGAGGAGCTGGGCTACTTCGCGTTCGGCGGCTCTTGCGTGGCCACGATTTTCGAAAGAAACGCCGTAAGTTTGGAAGGCGACTTGCTCGAGCATTCGGCCCGCGAACTCGAAGTTTATGCGAAGATGGGCGACCGATTGGGTTGCGTTCGCTAAGCCGCCCGAAGCGATTGGCTCGCGCCTTACTCGGAGATTTTCAGCAAGCGATAGCGCTTGATGAAGATGGTGCCCAGGGAGAGACTCGAACTCTCACACCTCTCGGCACTAGAGCCTAAATCTAGCGTGTCTACCAATTCCACCACCTGGGCCCGAGAAAGATGAGCGGACAAACAGATGGCATTTATCGGAGATGGCAACCTTTTTTATCGATGGATTCAGGATTTGAGGCGCTGGCGAATTTCGAGGATAATCGCTTCGGTTTCTTCCCAGCCAATACAGCTGTCCGTGACGGATTGCCCATAGGTTCTATCGTCGCTTGAATCGATGGGCTGATTGCCTTCGACGAGATTGCTTTCGAGCATTATGCCGGCAATGGAGCGCTGGCCTTCGGCGAAGAGTCGAACGGCTTCTAGGGCGTTGGGGCCCTGTTTTCGGAAATCCTTGCTCGAATTGGCGTGGGAGCAGTCGAGCATTATGGGACGATGGAGATTAGCGCTGGCGAGCTTGCTTGCCGCCGATTCGATCGATTCTCGGTCTAAATTGGGTCCGGTGTATCCGCCACGGAGGAAAACATGAGCATATGGATTGCCGGGCGAGGATAGAATGGCGGCCCGGCCGTCCTCATTCGAGCCGAAGAAGCTGTGCGGCTGATTGGAAGAGCGGATCGCGTTGAGGGCGGTGTCGATGTTGCCTTGCATGTCGTTCTTCATGCCGATGGGCATCGGAAGCCTGCTGGCCAATTCTCGATGGATCTGGCTTTCGGCGGTGCGGGCGCCGATGGCTCCGTAGGCGATGTGATCTTCGATGTAGGGAGCGATTACTGGATTGAGAAATTCGGTGGCGCAAGGGAGACCGAGCTCGTTAATGCGATTCAGGAGGCGCCTGGCGATTCCGAGGCCTAAGCTAGGGGCGGTCGCCCCGTCTAAATTCGGATCGTAAACGAGACCTTTCCAGCCGACGACGCTTCGAGGCTTTTCGAAGTAGGCGCGCATAACGATTGCAACCTTGTCCTGGACGCGTCGAGCGAGCTTCGAGAGCCGTTTCGCATAGTCGAGCGATGCATTGATGTCGTGAATCGAGCAGGGGCCGCACACGACGAGCAGTCGGTCGTCTGTTCCATTGAGGATGCATTCTACCGTCTGGCGACCTTGCTTGACGGTAGCGGTCGCGACCGGGCTTCTGGGAATTGCGGATTTCAGGTTTCTAGGCGACGGCAGCGAGGAGCTGTCGCCTTGGGAATCCATCGATTCGGCGAGCGTTTGAGGAAGGATGTCGGTTTTCATTTTCAATAGTCGTTAAGTTGCTGGAAATGCAAAAAGCCCTGGGTTCCTATGAAGGCGCCCAGGGCTTTTTGCTAACGTTGCGTTGTTCTATTTGCGTATGGCTAGCAGGCCTCTGGACGGTTCCAGAAGAAATAAAACCAAAAATAGAAGCTGTTTTGCATAAGCATTGTTGGTCTTATAAAACGCTATCGCAGCGAGTGGCGCAACCCAAAACTCGAAACCTGTCGCTTGAAGGTAATGGCTTGAGAGCCAGAGAGGCCTTTTCTTCCCGCATTCGGAACGAGGTCAAAATCGAGCGGTCATCGATTTTCGCCTCGCTATTAGAGGGAGGGCTCTTTCTCTCGAAGGTTTCCATATTCCACCATGCTTGGATTGTTTTCGTTTCGCAGAATCGGTTTTAGGACAGCGTCGCTGAGCGTTTTCATTAGCCTCTTATTGGCAAATGGCCTCAACGGTCAGGTGTCGGCCTTAGTGGAACGATTGCCTGAGCAGTCAATGCCTGGGCTCCAATCGCTCTTGAATACGGCGATGACCGAGTCGTCTAGCGTCCTTATACGGGAGCTGGTAGAGGAGAATTACGAGGGACGGCGCATGGTCTCGGACTCGGCGAAGCAATTCAACCTAAGCGGGCGAGCAAGCTACCGCAAGGAGCAGGATGTCGAGAAGGAGGATTCCGACATTCGCGATCGGATCTACTACTCGTTGACGCTATCCAAGGCGTTGTATCACTGGGGCGCTCTTGAGGCGAACAAGCGCAAGGGCGAATTGTCCCTTCGCATGGAAGAGCTGAACACGTTCGAGAGCTACCGACGTCTAGCGCTAGAGGTGCGTAAGCGTTACATGAATGCTCTCATTGCTCGCAAGGATATCGAATTGAGCCAGAAAAGCCTGGAGGTATATCGCAAGCGACTCGACGTGGAGCAGAAGCGATTCGAGTCGGGGTCGGCTTCTTCGGTTCAGGTCTACGAGCTTGAGTTGCGCGTCGACGGCGCCGAGCTGGACATCCTGCGAAAAGAGAATTCCCTGCGGAAAGAAATCGAAACCTTGGCTCGCGTTGTCGGAGTGGATGCAGCAATCGTCGAGCAGAGTTTGACGGTAGATATCCCCAAGCGGGGAAGTTTGGATGAGGACGCGATAGGGCAACTGGCTCAGCTATTCGGAGAGGGCATCGATCAAAGCGCCTCGATAGCGCGAAGCTCCAAAGCCATTGAATTGTACGAGAATGACCTTCATATTGCCAACCAGCGGCGCAAGCCGAAGATTGGGTTCTCAATGGGGCTTACTCAATACGATCTAGATGATCGCGGAGCGCGGCGGGCGGAAGAGATATTCTATGGTGGCGTATCGATAACTTGGAGCTTTTTCGATGGAGAGGCAACGCGGGGAGCGAAGCGTTCCGCCATCGCCAAGGTGGAGGAAATGAAAGCGCAATACGAGTTGGCGAAGGCGAACTATCGATTCAATCTCGAACAGGCGCAGAAAACGTTGGATTTGAATTCCCGTATCCTCGAACGGGACGAGGTCGCGCTGGAGAGAGCCGGGGAGCACGTTAGACAGATCACTGAGGATTTCGAATCGGGGCGGGTCTCGTTCAGCGATTTCGGCCGTGTCGAGCAGTCGCTCATTACCCAAGAGATCAGGACCTACAAATCACGCGCGAATTATTTGAATTCTCTATCGGAGATGGCCTCATTGCTGGGCTTCGATCCCTTCGCTCAAAAGTTTATCGATTCTCGTAGCGAATCGGTTCAATAGATCATTCCGATTAAATGAAACTAGGATTAGTATTTAAAATTTTGATTCCAGTTGGGCTCGCGGTCGTCGCAGCCACGTATATTCTATCCCAATCGACGCCATCCGCCGTAGTGGCGGAAACGGTCCGCCGAATAGCTGTAAACGCCGTGCCGGGTACGGTCCACGTGTTGGCGGAAAAGGAAATGTTCATCAAAGGCGAGTTTGGTGGGCGAATCACGACATCGAATCTGAGAATCGGAAAAGTCGTTTCTCAAGAAGAAGTGCTGTTCGATTTGGATACGGGAGACTTGGATTTGAAAATCGAAAAAGCGGAGAACGATCTTGCGAGCGCCAAGCGTAAATTGGAGATCGATTCGCCTCTTCAGATCGACTTGGAATCCAGGCGCGACACGTTGGCGGACCTGGAATTGCAGTACGAGCGCGGCGGGGTGAGGGAAATCGACGTGAAAAACGCCCAACGCGCGGTCAAGAAGCTCGAAGACGACATCGCTCGAAGCGACCTGCAAAACGAAACGCTGCTGAACGATTTGAATAACAGCCTCAAGGCTCTGCGCCGACAAAAGGAGAAGATGACGATCGTATCGCCCATCGATGGGATCGTGACCGAAGTCCACGCCCATGAAGGCGATCTCATCGGAGGCGGCCACACGTTAGCCAAGGTCGTTTCGCTCACTCGTATGGTAGAGGTGAAGATAAGCGAGGAGTATTTCGTGGGACTGGAAATCGGAATGCCTGCCCGGGTGGTTTTTCTAGGAATAGAAAACGAGCAGTTCGATGCGAAGATCGAGCGCATCATACCTGTTGCCGATGCCCAAACTCAGCGATTCACCGTTCTCTTGGATGTGGACATTGACGAGTCCCGCTTAGACTCGGGCCTGACGGGCGATGCGACTATCACGCTCGACGAGCGCGAGGATGCGCTTCAAGTGCCGCGCCAAGCGGTTGTGAACGACAGCGTGTTCCTGGTTGCCGACGATGGCGCAGTATCCAGAAGAGAGGTACGACTTGGCTACAAGAGCATTACGATGGTGGAGATCCTTGAAGGATTGGGGGATGGCGATCGGGTGATCGTGGAAGATCTCCACCTCTACGAGGATGGCGATGTCGTTCGCGTCGAGACGAGCGACTGATTCTCGCAAGACGAAGAATAGGGGAAACGCCCTTCTACCAAAGCGGGGCTTTGTAGTCGCCTCGTTCGAAAAGCGTGTCGATTTCGCTTTTTACGACGGGAAGATCTTCGCGATGGGTGACTCCTAGCCAACGACCCTGGCATTCTAGAATCCTCGATACGGCTTTGTTTTCGCGAATCAAGGTGTCGACTGCAAAAGGCAAATAGAATTCGGCCTTGGGGTGGCTGCCCTCCGATTTCAGGAAATGGGCGAGGAGCGATTCCAACTCGGAAAGAAACGCTGTCGGGAAACCCCAGCAATTCAAGGAAACGGGACAAGAGGGGTCGAGGGTGACCGCTTCGCCGCAGCCATTGATCGCTTCGATTTCGTCGTTCGATCGGGATCTCTGTATATCCGTATGTTCTTCGACCGTTTCCAAGAGACCGTCGTTTTTCTCATGGCAGATGCCGCGCGATACGGAACCATTCGCGGAGAGCGTATTTTCCAGACGGTAACCAACCAACGAGTATTCGTTATCTGGCAGTGAGGGACGGGAAAGAAATTCAAATAGAGCATCGAATGCTTCGCGGCCGTAAAAGTCGTCTGCATTGATCACGGCAAAGGGAGTATCGATCGCTCCACGGGCGGCGTAAACGGCGTGTCCGGTACCCCATGGCTTTTCGCGATTGTCAGCCAGCTCGGCCCTGGCAGGCAGGTCGTCTTTTTTCTGAAAGGCGAACGCTACTTCAATCCGGTTCGCGTACCGGTCGCGAACGACGCTGAAGGCTTGCTCCATTTCCTCGCGAATAACGAATACGACCTTCCCGAATCCCGCTTGGACAGCGTCGAAGACGGAAAAGTCGAGGATCCACTCGCCGTGGGGCCCGACCGGCTCGATTTGCTTGAGTCCGCCGAAGCGGCTGCCCATTCCGGCGGCGAGGACTAGCAAAGTCGGTTTCATGCTAGGCTTACTTGGAAGATTCCTCCTTGAATGCAATCGATAAAAACGAGGGGTCGCTCTTTTCCTTCGCTCAGGCTTGCGTCTAGCGGACGCGGCTAATAGCTCTTTGGGCTTTAGTGAATTATGGAAGCGAAGTATTTGGGAAAAACAGTCACCCATCCAGTCGAGGAACTGGATTCGTTTCCTGCTCCCGAAGGGGTAGGGACTGTGACGATGACCTCCGATGAGGTCGCGAGTTCTTGCCCTATTACCGGGCAGCCAGATTTCTACGAGGTCTCTATCGAGTACGAGCCCGAGGCCCTTTGCATAGAGTCTAAGAGCCTAAAGCTCTATCTCTGGGGATTCGCGAAACGGTCGGTATTCGCGGAGCAGATGGCGGCGGACATTTGCGATCGGGTGGCGACGGATATCAAACCGAAGCGCTGCAGCGTTACGACGACGCAAAAAGCCCGTGGCGGGATCAGTATCGAGACGGTCGCGAACTATCCAAAGCCGGTTTGAATCGAGTGGGTTGGAAGAAGGGAAGAAACAATAGGGAACTATGACTTTTTTGGATAAGTTGGAGAGTAGGTTTGGGTCCTTGGCGATCAGCAACATCGCCGCTTACTTGGTCTTGGGGCAGGTAGCGATTTTTATCCTGTCGCTGGGATATATCGATCACGACGGCAGCAATGCGTTGTTCGAGCGCATGTACTTCGATTCCACGCGAGTGCTGGAGGGCGAGATTTGGCGGATATTCGCATTTCCGCTCATCCCTCCCATGCAGCATCCTATCTTTCTCATATTCGCTTGGTATATATTCTATTTGATGGCAGGGGCTCTGGAGTCGCAGTGGGGCGCCTTTCGTTTGAATCTCTACTTGCTTGTAGGAGCGGTGATGGGGATGGCCTCTGGATTTCTTCTACCGGGAGAATCCATCGGCAATGGCGTCTGGGGAATGACCGTCTTCTTCGCATTCGCCTACCTGTTCCCCGATTTCGAGTTGCGCTTGTTTTTCGTGCTGCCTGTTAAGGTTCGCTGGCTGGGCTGGATATTCGGGGGGATGCTGGGCTTCCTTTTCATCGGGTCTCCTTGGCAGCTCAAAGTGTTCATCCTCGCCAGCGTCTCGAACTTCTTCCTCTTCTTCGGCAAAGACATGCTGGCGACAGCTCGCTCCAAAAAGCGCATCTCGAACCTGAAGGCGGAAAAGGCGAAAATGGAAGCGGAACCTTTCCATACCTGTTCGCAATGCGGCGCTACCGATAAGTCGCATCCCGAGCGAGACTTTCGCTATCGTTCAGATACCTGTATCTGCGACGATTGCCTGAATACGAAGAAACAGGAGCAATAGCAGAAAGACTGCCGCGAGATGGGGGCGTTGATGGAGTTCGCGCAAGGGAAGGGCTGTCGTGAATTGGAAACCGAAACCATTCGAAGCGCCGGAATTGGAGAATTGGCGATTTCAGCAATACGAGACCTGTCGCGGTTAATGGGAGATTTTTGCTAGGGATAGCGCTGGCAATCGCGTTTGCCGCAACGGGGCCTCGTCACCGGAATTGCTTCTAGAAGAAGTGGTTGCGGAAGCGCTCGAGATCGAACGACTGAAATAGATCTGGCGGAAGTCGGCTATTATCCGATTAATCAGAATCACTAATAGTTGGATGGAATCTAATTAGACCCGTTTAATCAGGCTTGTTGGTTTAACTCACAGATTAGCAAAAGGATACATGTCTTAGATGGGTTGTGGGGAGAGCGTTTGGGACTGCGCTGAATCAAATTTCGCATTGTAATAAAGAAAAAAAGGTATTTTTATGACGTTATATTTGAACAACGCATCTTTTATCACCGAGACATGAATGTAGTATTGCTCACGGCGTTTGTCGGGCTGGCTCTGGTCGCAATGGCGATCGCGTTTTTTTTCTACACGCGATCCTGTTCGGAGGGCAGTAGTCCGGAACGAGAAAGTCTTCTGCCACTAGAAGACGAGCAGTTCGTCGCTCGATGTTCGAAGAAGCGTTCGAGCGGATCCTAGGCAACCTTCTCTAGGCCGCTTGTTTCATGTGAGGATCAACGACGAAATGAGCGAAAATAAACGACTAATCGAATACGACGATCACACCGTCCGCATGTTCATGTTGGCGTCTATCGTCTGGGGCATCGTGGGAATGCTGGTGGGCGTCATTATAGCGGCCCAGCTGAATTTCCACTTTTTGAATTTCAACACGGAGTGGCTTACATTCGGGCGTCTCCGCCCTCTGCATACGAACGCGGCGATTTTCGCGTTCGTGGGCAATATGATGTTTGCGGGCGTCTATCATTCGACCCAGCGACTGGTAAAGGCGAGGCTGGCCTCAGACTTCCTCTCCAAGCTTCACTTCTGGGGGTGGCAGGCGATCATCGTTTCGGCGGCCATTACCCTGCCATTGGGCTTTAGTCGTGGCAAGGAATACGCCGAGTTAATCTGGCCCATCAATATTGCGGTTGCCTTGATTTGGGTCGTTTTCGCAATCAACTTCTTCTGGACGCTGGGACGCCGGCAAGAGAAGTCGCTCTATGTAGCCATTTGGTTCTACATCGCTACGATCGTTACGGTGGCGATGCTCTACATTGTCAATCACTTGTCGATTCCGACTGGATTGCTTCATTCGTATCCAATATTCGGGGGCGTTCAGGATGCGCTCGTGCAGTGGTGGTACGGCCACAATGCGGTCGCCTTCTTCCTTACCACTCCGATTCTCGGAATCATGTACTACTACCTGCCGAAGGCGGCGGACCGACCTGTATACTCCTATCGTCTTTCGGTGGTGCACTTCTGGTCGTTGGTATTCATCTACATCTGGGCGGGACCTCACCACTTGCTCTACACGGCATTGCCTAATTGGCTGCAGAGCCTGGGCATGATTTTCAGCTTGATGCTGTGGGCGCCTTCATGGGGCGGCATGCTCAATGGTTTGCTCACTCTTCGCGGAGCCTGGGACAAGCTGCGTACCGACCCCGTGCTCAAGTTCTTCGCTGCGGGCGTAACGTTTTACGGCATGGCTACTTTCGAAGGGCCGCTGCTATCCATTAAATCCGTCAATGGATTGGCTCACTATACGGATTGGGTCATCGGTCACGTTCACGCAGGCACCTTGGGCTGGAACGGCTTCATGGCTGCGGGAATGTTCTACTTCCTGGCGCCGCGCATGTGGAAGACCAAGCTCTACTCGGTCGCTATGGCCAATATGCACTTCTGGCTAGGAACGGTCGGCATCCTGCTCTACGTCGCGTCGATGTGGGTTTCCGGAATTACCCAAGGATTGATGCTCAACAACGTCGATGGCGAAGGCATCCTAGCGTATCCGAATTTCCTGGAAACCTTGCAGTCTATCCGTCCGCTCATGGCGACTCGTATCGTTGGTGGAGGGCTCTACCTGATCGGTTTCATCATGATGGGCTATAATATCTGGAAGACCATCCAGTCGGGCGAAGCGGTAAATGGAGCGTTCGAAGCTCCCGAGGAAGACGAGAAAGGCAAGGATCTCGGCTTGGGCGGCACTTTGGGTCGTCCCGCATTCCTTTACTCTGCTGCGATCGTCGCATTTTCCTGCCTATGGCTCTTCGACGACGGCATTGGAGGCATGATTGGAATGATTGCCCTAGTCGGCGTTTGTTTGTTGGCCATCGTGCACTTTCAGAAAAGCGGACAGGAATTCGCCGATTGGTATGATCGCCTTATCCAGAATTCAATGCCGTTCACCATCTTGGTGATTCTAGCGGCAGCGGTCGGCGGCATCGCTCAGATCGTACCCCTGGTGACTGTCGATAGAGATACGGTGGTCGAAGACAGGATGCAGCGTGTATACACGCCTCTAGAGCTGGCGGGGCGTGACCTGTACATCAAGGAAGGCTGCTACAACTGCCACTCTCAGATGATCCGTCCTTTCGTAGCGGAAGTGAAGCGCTACGGCGACTACAGTCGCTTGGGCGAATCGGTATACGATCACCCGTACCAATGGGGATCTCGCCGAACGGGTCCAGACTTGGCCAGACTAGGCGGCAAGTATCCGAATATTTGGCACTACAAGCATATGGAAGATCCGCGTTCGACTTCCGTAGACTCCAATATGCCGAATTATCCTTGGATGCTCGAAAACGAAACGGACTACGATTCGCTTCCAAGCAAGATCGCGGTACAAAAGACCTTGGGCGTTCCGTTCCCGGATGCGACCCCCGATGAGATCGTCGCTCAGGCCAAGGCTCAAGCCGAGACGATCGCGGCGGATTTGAGGCAGAATCAAGTGCAAGTGTCGGCGGACAAGGAGATTATCGCTATGATCGCCTATCTGCAACAGCTGGGCAAGTCAGACGACTTTCCGGCTCAACTGGCCAAAGGCGATAACTGAGAAAGGAGATCAATATGTACTCACGTGTCGAATACAGCGAGTGGCTGACTCTGTTTCCCAAAATCGGATTCGTCCTCTTCTTCGGGGCTTTCGCCATCATCGTGTGGAGAGCTTTGCGCACTCCGAAATCCAAGCTCTCCAAAGCGAGCCGCATGCCGCTGAGCGATGATTGAAAATTTTAATGACATATTGAACGAGAGGACTCAAAATGAGCGATATAGAAACGACGGAAGATCCGATCAGAGATCATAGCTTCGATGGGATACAAGAGTACGATAAGAAATTGCCTAACTGGTGGCTTTTCACGCTCTATGCGACGATCGCGTTTTCGGTGGGCTATTGGATCTACTTCCACAAGTCCGATCTAGGCCCGACTCCCAAGGAGGAGCTGAAGCTCGCTTTGGCGGCTTTGGAAGAGGCGGCCGCTAGCAGCATCGCCGAAGGGGGCGTCATCGACGACGCCAGGCTCTGGGCGATGAGTCAGGATCCGGCAGTGGTTGAGGCGGGTAAGTTGACCTATGCCACGACTTGTCTCGCTTGCCACGGCCCTGAGCTTCAGGGGGGCGAGATCGGACCGAGCCTGATCGACTCGGAATGGATACATGGACCAGAGCCGCTGACGATCAAGGGCACGATCGTCAATGGCATCCTCGAGAAGGGCATGCCCCCTTGGGGACCGATCTTGGGCGACAAGAAGGTGAACGAAGTGACTGCTTTCGTTCTTAGCCATCACACGCCGCCCTCCAGCTAGACCTGAGGTTGCTTTGAACAATGACGCGTCCAGCGACAACGCGCGCTCCACGGCGAGAGCAATTGAGCGCCGTAAACGATGACGGTTCCCGTTACATCATCCATCCGGCTGATGTAAGGGGCGCCTTCACGCGGGCCCGCAAGCTTGTCGCTGGATTGCTGATACTGCTATATGCAGCTCTGCCATGGATTCCGTTTAATGGATATCCAGCGGTATATTTAGACACCGATTTGATGCGGTTCCATTTCATGGGACTGACCTTCGCCTCTCAGGATCTGTGGCTGGCGTTCTTTCTCATCTCAGGGCTTGGCTTTGGGCTATTCTACGTTACGGCTTTGGCTGGGCGCGTCTGGTGCGGGTGGGCTTGTCCGCAGACGGTATTCCTCGAGCACGTCTATCGTCGGGTCGAGCGTTGGATCGAAGGAGATGCGAATGCCCGCCGTCAGCTGGATGGGTCGCCCTTCAATGGAACGCGTATTTTGAAGCGAGGGCTAAAGCATGGCGCTTTCGCGTTGATATCCATCATGTTGGCCCATGCGTTTATGGCGTATTTCCTGTCTGTGCCGAAGCTTTGGGATATGATGCGGCAAGCGCCCGCTGAAAACTGGGGCGTTTTTGTTTTCGTATTCGCGTATTCGGCGTTTCTCTACTTCAATTTCGGTTGGTTTCGCGAGCAACTCTGCATCATCGTCTGCCCGTACGGGCGCATGCAATCGGCATTGATCGACGACAACTCGATGGTCATTGGCTACGACGAGAAACGGGGAGAGCCGCGCGGCAAAGCGAATGCCGCCGATGTCGGCGATTGCGTCGATTGCCGCCGTTGCGTGCAGGTCTGTCCGACGGGAATCGATATCCGTCAGGGGCTGCAAATGGAGTGTATCGGCTGCGCTGCCTGCGTTGACGCTTGCGACTCCATTATGGATCGGCTCAAGCGCCCGCGGGGACTCATACGCTACGATTCCATGAATGGACTGGCTGGCTTGAAGACGAAAATCGTGAGACCTAGAATCTTGCTTTACAGCGTCTTGCTGCTCATCGGAGCCACTGTATTGGGATTCTCCTTGCAAGGAGTAAGCGAGACGTCGATTACCGCTTGGCGCGTAAAAGGTCAGCCCTACTACTTGGATGAGGAACACGTTCGGAATCAGTTTTTCGTTCGCATAACGAACAAGCTGAACGAAGAACGTTCCTATCAGCTCGTATTCGTCGGTTTGCCGACGGAAGCGCAAGCGACGGGCGCCGAAGAGGCGTTTTCCATCGAAGGCAATGGAGAGGCGCTGCGAGCGCTTGTATTGCGGGCTCCTCTGGAGAGTTTCGAAGGCGGGTTCGCAACGGAAATCCAAGTGCTCAACGAAGAGAATAAAGTCGTCGCCGCGCGAAGCGTGAACTTCGTGGGGCCGTCGCCGGAACTGATCAAGGACTCCAAATGAACGATAGCGAAAAACGGAAGCCGAATCCCTGGAAGCTGCTCTGGGTTTGGGTCATAGGAGCATTCGTCCTGCTCATCGGAGCGTGGACGTGGTTGATCGTCACCGCTTGGGACAACGCTCCGGAAGCGATTCCATTGCAGGGCAAAGTCGATTCGAAATGACGCCAACGGAGAGCATAGCCCTGATGAATCCAGTCGCGGCGTGGGTCGCGGGACTGGTCGCTAGCCTGCATTGCGTTGGCATGTGCGGCCCTTTGGGCTGCGCTGTTCTTCAAGATGGCAATGCGAACGGTCGCGCGAGGGGCATAGCATCCTACCAGCTAGGGAGAGTCGTCTCCTATGCTGCCCTAGGGCTGTTGTCGGGAGCCTTGGGTGGGCGCTTGATCGCTATGGTGGGTGGATTGCCCACCCAAGTTCTGCCATTGGCATTCGCTCTTGTAATCGTTTTCGCTCTGGCGGGTTTGGATAGGCGATTCGCTCGCTTTGCTTGGGTCGAGGAATTGAGTCGTCGAGCGATGCGCAGGGCTCTCAAGACGCCGCAGGCGATTCGCGGCTTGGCGCTCGGTTTGACGACGCCGCTGTTGCCCTGTGGCTTTCTCTATTCGATGATTTGGGTGGCCGCGTTGACGGGATCCGCTGGTCAAGGAGCATTGGTAATGGCTTGTTTCGCCTTGGGTTCCGCGCCGGCTCTTGCAGGGGCTCTCTTAGGGTGGGAGCGTCTCGCTGTTCGGTTATCGCCTCAATCGCTTGGTCGGGTTCAGAAGGGGATCGCTCTTCTGGCTGCAGGTGTGTTGGTGGCCCGCGGATTTTTCGAATTCGATGCGACTGCTTTCGCGAATGGCGAGGGATTCTGTTTTACGCTGCGATAGAGACTGCCAGAGGAATGTATCGAATCGGATCCAGTTCAGGAAGAGCTAAGTCGCATAAGGCGGAATGTCGACATTGTGGACTCGAGTTCCGCTCTGCCGGAAAGGAAGACGCCTTTTGCTGTACAGGGTGCGAGTATGTGTATCGATTGATCAAGGACGAGGACCTCGACCGATTCTATACGCTGCAAAAGGGTAAGGGCCAGCCGGTCGGCAGCAGCGTGTTCGCCCGACGCGATTTTGCTTGGCTTGGCGATGCGATGCGTGTCGCGGAAACTCAGGCCGATAGTCGTGTCGAGCTGGAACTGTCGCTTGGAGGAATGTCGTGCATCGGGTGCGTGTGGCTGGTAGAGGCTTTGTTCAAAAAGGAAAGTGGCGGACTGGAGTGTCGAATCGACTATCAGCGAGGTCTGATTCGACTTGTTTGGACTAAGGGAGACTTCGATTTGATTGGGTTCGCTCGAACTTTGCAGTCCTATGGGTATGACGTGGGACCGGCAATTCGTTCTGACCTTCGCAAGACGAATCCAGTGATTTGGCGTCTAGGCGTTTGCGCGGCATTCGCCCTGAATTCGATGCTGTATACGTTGCCTGGATACCTGGGGATGGAGAGTGGGTTCGCTTTTGCCCCGCACTTCGCTTGGCTTTCGTTTTTCTTCGCTACGGCAAGCATGGCCGTTGGGGGCAGCTATTTCATCTCGCGGGCTGCTCGGGCCGCTCGCAACCGTGTGGTCCACTTGGATTTGCCGATCTCGGTCGGATTGGTATTCGCTTACGCCATCTCTCTGTATGGCTGGACGGTCGGAGACGATAGCCTCCTCTATTTCGATTTCGTTTCTACCTTTGTTTTTCTCATGCTGGTCGGTCGCTGGGCGCAGCTGGCAGCGGTGGATCGGAATCGCAATCGATTGGCTCAACGCGCGGAGATCGCTCCGAGGATTGAGGTCCGACAAAGCGACGGGTCTTTCGTCGAACGAGCGGCTGAAACGTTGAAGGCAGGCGATGTCTACCGGGTCCAGTCAGGGGCTTGGGCGCCGGTGGAATCCACGCTTCGGTCAGAGCAGGCCCAAATGGGAATGGAGTGGATCAATGGAGAAAGCCGCCCCAGCTCGTTTATCTGTGGAAGCATCGTACCCTCGGGAGCGCGTCAACTAGGTACGCAGGCGTTGGAGCTGGAAGCTCGCGAGGGTTGGGGCGATTCCTTGCTCAAGCGCCTGACCGATCGAAAGGACGAGGGATCCGAACGGGATCGATTGGTCCATGTATGGATTACGCGCTATTTGATTGCGATCCTCGTCCTAGCGACTGCGGGACTAGTCGGCTGGGCGGCAATTGGGGAATTGCAAACCGGCATTCGAGCTTTTGTCGCCACGCTGGTTATTTCCTGTCCTTGCGCCTTGGGAGTGGCCTTGCCGCTTGCGGATGAGTTGGCATTGGCGCGCTTGAGATTGAAGAGCGTTTTTCTGCGATCCCACTCGTTTTGGAGCCGGTTCTCCAAAGTCGATGCAATTGCTTTCGATAAGACTGGGACGCTGACGCGATTGAACCTGACCTTGATGAACCCAGAGGCATTGACTCAACTCGATGAAGATGCTGTTCGCGCCTTGAGCTCATTGGTGGAGGAATCGCCTCATCCGGTGTGCTACACGCTGAGAGAACAGTTGATGGCTTCAGGCAAGTGGACTCCGGAGCCAGGCATGGAAACTCGGGAGTCGATTGGAATGGGCATGTCTGGCTCTTTGGGAAGCAAACAATGGGCGCTCGGAAAAGCCTCATGGGCGTTGGAGAGAGAAGGGGATGGCCGGACGTGCCTCGCGCTCGATGGAGATCCCGTTGCGTATTTCGATTTCGAGGACGCTCCTCGCAACGGAGTATCCGACGAAATCGCATTCCTAAGCTCCCTCGGCCTGGATCTGTGGATGTTGAGCGGGGACTCCAAGGCTCGCGTCGGTAAGCTTGCCCGCCTTCTTTCGTGGCCGCGCGGTCGAGCGATTGGGGAAATGACTCCCGACGCGAAGGCGAATTGGATCTCTTCGCATCGACCGGATCGTTTTCTCGTAATTGGAGACGGAGCGAATGACAGCTTGGCGTTCGAAGCGGCTGGCTGCTGCGGTTCTCCTGCAGTTGACCAGAGCCTACTGTCGTCTCGTGCCGATTTCTATTATTTAGGCGATGGCATCAGCAGCGCCCGCGAACTATTCAACGTTCGGGAAGCTCGAAGGTCTACTCTACGAGCATTGCTGTCGTTTGCGATTGGATACAACGCGTTTGCCGCTGTATTTGCGCTGATGGGCGTTATCACCCCGCTGTGGGCGGCGATTCTCATGCCCTCCAGTTCCGTAGTCAGCTTGGCCATCGTTTGGATCGGCCTGAGCCGCTCGAGAAAGGAACCTGGAAACGTTCGAGAGAAGCCGACGGAAGGTCGCGCGGAATCGCCGCTGCTTAGGACGCAAAATGAATTTTAACGAATCTTGGTGTAATGCGTTGTTCATCAAGCCTGCGGGCGGGACTTTCGAGTTTCGCTCGCAGGTCAACGCGCGTTAGGAGTCGCCTTCGGGCAAATCTCCTACAAAAATATCTTTAATTTAGCTAAAGAATCATTCAATAGTCCTTTTCCGAGATGTTTGGATACGGAAAAATGGCCAATTACGCGATCGCCAGCCTAAGCTACCTGGCGGCGAACTTCGACACCGATGGCTTCAAGGCGAACGCTGCGACGATCGCCAAGGCCCGCGCATTGTCCAAGCCGCTAGTCGGCAAGCTCATGTCTCAGATGTCGACTGCCGGACTGGTCAATGGCACGCCTGGACCGGGTGGCGGTTTTTTCCTTTCGCGCGAACCGAAGGATATCAAGTTGATCGAGATTGTGCGGCTTTTCGAAAAAGTCGAAGAGGGACTTACCTGTCCTTTTGGCCCTGGTTGGTGCGGAGTGGGCGACCCATGCCCCTTGCACTACGAGCTCGAGGAGAAGAACGAGGAAATGATCGATTGGCTGACGCGTACCTCGCTCGAGGTGTTTACCAATCACGACGTCAAACCCGATCGGGGGACGGAGCCGGAATTCTCTCCTAACTAGACCTTCGCCTGGTCGGTCTAAGCGCCTCGTCTCCATTTTATTCTTTTCAAAGGCCCTGAAGCGAGGCCTTGTAGGAGGCTCTCTTTTCTCATTCCCGATTCAAACTGGTTATGTCTACTTCCGAAACCCTTCTCCTCGGTCCTGGACCTTGCAACGTGTCGCCTTCCGTAAGGGAAGCCATTGGTCGTCCTCTGCTCGGACATTTGGATCCATCCTTTCTCGATGTTATGGAATCCGCGAAGGCCGGTTTGCGCCGAGTCTTCCAAACGGAAAATAAAGTGACCTTTCCCGTGTCGGCCACGGGAAGCGGCGGGATGGAATTCTTGCTGGTTAACTTTCTGGAGCCTGGCGACAAGATCGTTGTGGGCGTCAATGGGGTATTCGGAGGGCGTATCGCCGCCTTGTCGGAGAAGCTGGGCGCCGAAGTCGTGAAGGTCGAACAAGAGTGGGGACGCGCTGTCGATGCGGACATATTTGCGGAAACGATCCGTCGCGAGTCGCCGAAGATCGCGGCCTTGGTCAGTGGCGAGACGTCGACCGGCGTTTACCAGCCGATGGAAGGCGTGGGACAAGCCTGCCGCGATGCGGGAGCTCTGTTCTTCGTGGATTGCGTTACTTCTCTGGCGGGAATGCCAGTGTCGATCGATGCCTGGGGAGCGGATATCGTTTTTTCCGGAACGCAGAAGTGCTTGGGCGTTCCTCCGGGATTGGCTCCCGTAACCGTATCCGATCGCGCGGTCGAAGTCTATCGAGCGCGTTCCAAGCCGACGCCTAGTTTCTACTTCGATATGGATGCGATTCTGGCCTATGTGGATGGCGATGGCGGACGCAGCTATCATCACACGGCGCCGATCAGCATGGTCTTCGCCCTGGATGCCGGCTTGAAGGAAATATTGGACGAAGGCTTGGAAGCTCGATGGGAACGCCATGCTCATGCGGCTGACTATCTGCGTTCGGAAATGACTGAATTTGGATTCGAGTCTCTAGTGCCTGAGGGCGAGCGGTTGAATCCGCTAACGACTCTCCGTCTGCCGGAGGGATTCGACGAAGCGGGAAACCGTTCGCGCCTTTTGACTGAGCATGGCATTGAAGTCGGAGCTGGACTGGGACCGCTCGCCGGCAAAATCTGGCGTATCGGATTGATGGCCGGCAATGCCCGAGAAGCATCGGTAGACAGACTGGTTGAAGCGCTTAAAACGGTCCTGTCCCAATCCTAGAATTCGAGGTTCACCTCGAAGGTGAAGACTGTTTTGTCTTTTCCTTCATAGCGCACGCATTCGGCGCCATAGCCGTCCGCCCGATGAAGAGCTCGCTTCGTAGTGAAGGTCGCGTAGTCGTTTAGTTTATACGTGGCGACTGCGCCGAATCCATCTCCGAGATAGTCGTCGACATTTACGGTTCGCTTTCATCGGCCGGGGGCGACCACTGGAAGGCGCAGTCGCCTCGAACGTATCGATGGGCATTCGCTCTATCCTCTGGCGCCTGGCTTGCAGGAACGATTTCCAGATCGAGCATTTCGATATCGACGCCTGACTGGCTCAGCCATTCTTGGAATAAGCGCTCTTCCTCGCTCGGCAGGTTGTCTTGAGCGGCGGCTGTTCCGGTTGCGGGAACGAAGCGGCATGGAAAGTGAAGTTCGCTCGCGAAACTTCCCGAGCGTTTGCGCAAAACGGCAAGCAGGTCTTTTGCCTCGTCGAATTCGAATACGAAAAGGAGGAGTCCGTTCTCTTTTATGCAGTCGAAAAACAGAGCAGGCAAAGACCAGGCCGAAGCCGTGAATACGCCTCGGTCGAAAGGCGCGTGATCGGCTATGAGCTCGCTGGCATCCCCCGGGACCCAGGACACGTTGCTCAAATCGCAATGGGCGATTGCCTGCAGGGCGTTCGATTCTAGGGCAGCAAGCGCTTCTACGCTGATGACTCGTCCGCTCGGACCAACCATTCGACCCATCATTGCAGCGTTCCATCCGCTTCCGCCACCGAGTTCGAATACGCGCATGCCTGGTTCGAGTTCCAGCAGGTGGAGCATGAACAGTACAAGCGATGGCTGCGAAATCGTAGAAAGGGTCCGCCCTGAGTCGTCTTGATAGATGCAATAGGGCTGGTCCGCATAGAGTGTGGTCAAATTCGCTTCGAGCAGGGTTTCGGAAGCCTCGCTCCATAAACCGGGTTTCCCATTCGGAAAGCGAGGGGCGAACCAATGTCTTGGCGTTTCGTAGAATGCGGCGATTGCCGATTCGTCGAGCGTTTCGTTGGAAAGAAAGCGTCGGGCCCGTTCTACGAGCTTCTCTTGAAGGACGCGTATCTGCGATTCGAGCATAGGAATGTATCAGTCAATGCGCGAGCCTAGGGAAGATCAACTGCTATAAAGGATCCTAGGGGCTCGATGGCGACTTTTGTATTTGTGGAGCGGCTTCGATGGCTGCTAGTCTCGGTTCCATGTCGGAAATGAACGATTCGGAAGGGGAGTGGTCGGGATTCCGCGAAAAGTGCCGGCGTATTATATTCCTTCACAATAAGCCGGCCGAGAAGCTATTCGATATTCTGCTTATCGCTGCGATTGCGGTAAGTTTGGTGGTGGTAATGCTCGATAGCGTGGAGTCGATTCGAGCCCGTTACGGAGCTTGGCTTGTCGGTATCGAATGGGGGCTGACGATCCTGTTTACGATCGAGTACATCGTTCGTTTGTACGTCGCGAAAAACGCCCTTCGCTATGGACGCAGCTTCTTCGGAATCGTGGACTTGCTATCCATATTGCCTACTTATTTGGACCTGCTGGTGCCAGGCGCTCACTATCTCATGACCTTCAGGGTGCTTCGGATGCTCCGCATCTTTCGTGTTTTGAAAATGGTTCAGTACATAGGAGAGGCGAATATTCTGGCCCGCGCCGTTCGAGCTTCAGCCCGGAAAATATCCGTATTCGTTTTCGCAGTAGTGACGCTTGCCTGTATCCTTGGATCCATGATGTATTTGATCGAAGGCCCGGAAAATGGATACACTAGCATCCCGAGGAGCGTTTACTGGGCGATCGTAACGCTGACGACGGTGGGGTATGGCGACATTTCTCCGCAGACGACGATAGGCCAGTTCTTCGCGTCTGTTATTATGCTGACGGGTTACGGTATCATCGCTGTCCCTACGGGCATCGTGACGGCGGAAATTACACGCGTTTCGCGGGCGATCGATCGCGAATATCAATGCCATTCATGCGGCCAGGACACGCATCAGAGCGATGCCCGTTTCTGTCGCAGCTGCGGGCATGAGTTGAAATCGGGACCAAGCGAGTAGCGGCTAACTCGTTAGTTCAGGCGCCTTGTCCTGGAGGGAGCTTGGGAACTACGGTTAACCGGTCGTTCCTCGCGCTAGGCGCTCCAAATTCTCAGCGCTTTCAGGAGATAGGCTTCCAGCATGGCTTCGGCTTTCATATTGAGCCGAAGCAAACTGGTGGCTTGCTCGAGCGCTCGTACGGAGTCGACCAGCTTCTCGGAGGCATCTGGCCGCACGGCCAAGGTTTCCCGGGCGAAGGCCTCGGTTTCGTTTTCGATTGCAGCGAGGAAATCCTGGCGGAGGGAAATGCCGATTCGGGATTCCATGGCGATGCGCTCGTCGTCGTCCAAGTCTTCGGGCAGATCCTGGGAACGTTGTTTCCACGTTTCCTTTACGAGCGTCTGTATTAGGAATCGAAAGCGTTCAACGAGACCGTATAGTCCCATCACGTAGTGGGGGATGGACGCTTTGCCCCCCGGATGTTTGCTCAGCAGATCGGAAAGCCACGATCGATAGCTGGCGAGCCAAGCCAAAACGCGTTCGTCGTCGATCGTTTGGGCGTCCGTGGGCAAGCGAAAGAGCTGACACCGGCTTCGAATCGTGGCGAGCAGTGAGTGCGGCCGTGTCGTGAGCAGTAGGATTGTCGTATTGAGGGGCGGTTCTTCGAGCGTTTTGAGAAACGCGTTCGCGGCGCTGATATTCAGGCGGTCTACTTCGAAGATGAAGGCGATCTTGCGATCTCCTTGCTGGGGCGAGTGCTGGATCTTGCGTATGAGTTCGCGCGTGTCGTCGACAGAGATGATGCGCGACTTCTTGGAAGGGCGCAGATGAAAAATGTCGGGGTGTCGAGAGAGCTGCTCCTCGAGGGCCGATTCGAGGTCGAGCTCCATGAGTTTCCCGGCTAGCTCGTTGGCGAACCGCTCTACCTGCTGCAGATTTTGGCCATGGATGAGCAGGGCGTGGGCGAGCCGGTTCTCTAGGATCGCGCGATCGACTAGTTGCGCAGGCGAGTGTTCTGCCAGGGAAGCGGTCACTGCAAATCGCTTAAATATGCTCCAGCACTGTCTTGAGAATCTCTTCCTGATTCAGCTTGAGCTCGCGGGTGCCGTCTACGACATGAAACCGTTCCGGCAGGGAGTGAGCGAGCAACAGGTAGCCCTGGCGCACCTTCTTGTAGAAGTCGACGTTCTCCTGCTCCATGCGATCGGGCAGATCCGTGACGCGGCGTTTGACTCGAGCGATCGATTCCTCGGCCGGAACGTCCAGTATGAAGGTGAGATCAGGCGTGATCCCGGCGACAGCGAATTGATTGATGTAGCTGACGGGATCTGAAGAAATGCTGCGGGCCGCGCCTTGATAGACGGTAGTCGAATCGAGAAATCGGTCGCAAAGGATGATCTTTCCGGTCTCGAGCCCTGGCACGACGATTTGCCTGACGAGCTGGGCCCTTGCGGCGGCGAACAGGAGAAGCTCGGTCTCGGGAGCCATATTCTCGCCGGCCGAATTATGAATGAGAAGATGGCGGATTTCCTCGCCGATTTCCGTGCCGCCCGGTTCGCGAGTGACCACGACTTCGTGACCCATGCCCTCCAATTCGTGGGCAAGCAATTCGATCTGAGTGGATTTGCCGCTGCCTTCGGATCCTTCGAAGGTGAACAGCTTTCCGGTGAGTGTGTCGGCTTGGGTCATGCGAGAAGAGGATTTACCAGTTGCGCAAGAAGCTGTCGATGTCGTTGAGGCTGGGGCTCTTTGCCGTGCGCACGTAGAAGCCCGAAAAGGAAACGCCCACGGTGAGACAAGCCTCTGGCGAAAGTCCCAACTGCTGACCCGCCGAGAATCCCGCATTGAAGTGATCGCCGGCTCCTGTGGTGATTTTCGGATTTTCCACGTAGGGGCCTTCGACGCACCATTCGCCTTCCTTGGTGGCGCATGCGGCTCGTCGCGTCGGGTGAACGACAACGGTGCGAACGTTGAGCTCGCGGCGGATCTTCGCGGCCAGACGCTTGAGCGATTCCGGGTCGTCTTGGCCTTCGCCAAGGTCGAACGCGTCATTGACTTGCTGACCTTCCTTGAGATTGAGACCGAGGGTCACGTTGCCGAAATTCTGGAATTTGGCGATCGCCCGAAGCGCTTCCACCAATTCGGATTGAGAGCGTTTCTCTGGATCAGCGAGGTCGAAGAAGAACGTTCTGCCGTCATCCTTAGGCGGCAAGTTGGGCAAAACTTTGTCGGTGAGGGCGCCGAAGATGGCGGTCATGTTGGGGATCATCGTCCAATTGACCAATGCGACCAGGCTCGATCGCGATAGGGTGTCCAGGAAAGCGCCTTCGCCCATCGATTCGATGATCGCCTCGTAGGTGACGCTCTCCAGGGTGTTGGTGATGCCCATCATGATCTTTCCGTCATTGAATTCGAGGGCGCTGGTCAGTCCGGGATCGGATACGGTGACGGCATTCGTCTTGTCGGCGAACTCCTGGAAAACGGGATGAACGGTCCCTTTGCCCAAGGCTCCAATATATCTCAGAGGAAATCCGGCGGCGCATAGCGCATTGGCCATGATGGGCCCATTGCCGCCCAGTTTCTCCATCTTGGGAAACATCTCGATGTTGGCGCTCTTGCCGGCCGCGGCGAGAACGCGATTCCCGAAAGATTCGATTGTGTCGATACGGGTAAAGTCTTCGCCGTGCCCGTGGCGCGTAGCGACGAGATGGAGGATTGTATCCACGAAACCATCCAAGCCGACCAGGGCCTGCTTGTCGCTTTGCTTTCCAATATTCGTTTGGAGCTCTTTAAGGGCGTTCTGAATGTAGTCCATAGGGGAGAGTAGAGGTTGTGATAGTTTGGCACTAAGAGGAAGGTTGAGGGGCAGATCAACCGTAATTCTACTAGGTCGCCTGGCTGTCTTCGATTTTTCTGGCGAAAGAGCGAAAATAGATTGAACGAAGCAGCCTGCTTGGTTTCAAAGATCCCAAGGGATGTTCGCCCTAGTATTCTCGCTATTCGATGCCGTTTTCAATAGACTTTTTCTCAGTGTTCGCCGCTTCTGGAGGCCCTAGCGTCTTTACCTATTTCAGCCAGAGCAACCCGGCGGGCAAATTCATCATATTCGCCTTGGCGTTTTTCAGCGTTTGCGCCTGGGCCGTCATGCTTGGCAAGTACTGGGAGCTGAAGCGCCTGCGACTCTTCAACTTGGGATTCGAGCAGAGCCTGCATCGATTGGGCTCGATCCTCGAAGCGCCCGCGACCTTCAAGGCTCCCAAGCGCATTCCATACGCGGCCCTTTACTCGGACGCGATCGAGGCCTATCACCGAATCGAACCGAAGGCGGGCGAAAGCATGGAGCAATTGAGGTCTGCCCGCATCGAGCACGTCGAGAACGCTCTTCAAAGAGCCTTGGCCAACAAGACTCTCAATTACGAATCGAGCATGATCTTTCTCGCCACTATCGTTTCGGGAGCGCCGTTCTTCGGACTCTTGGGGACGGTTTGGGGGGTGATGGATGCCTTCGGGGCGGTTGGCTTGCAAGCCAGCGCGTCTTTGCAGAATCTGGCCCCGGGCGTTTCAGGAGCATTGCTCACTACAGTGGCGGGCCTTTGCGTGGCGATCCCTTCCGTGTTCGGCTATAATTACTTGCTTTCTCGTACTAAGATTTTGGTTACGGAATTGGAGAATTTCGCTAGCGCCCTGGCGGATATGATCGAATTGGAAAGCCGATAGTTCGCCGAAATGCCCAGATCATTCCATAGAAAGCGGGCTTTGGAGCCGAATTCGGAGCTGAACGTCACGGCGCTCATCGACTTGGGATTCGCATTGCTGATTATCTTCATGATCAGCACGCCCTTGATCGAGAAAGAGCAACTCATGGAGATTAGTCTGCCTATCGCGGATCCTGCGGATTCGACGCCCTCCCAGCCAAGGAAGGTGGACTTGCTGGTCACCTCGGATGGCTATATGATCGACAGCAATCCGGTGGGCATTGCGGACATGGAGCGCGAAATGCAGCTTTGGAGCGAAGCAAGCGATCCGCCGGTCATTTCGATCCGGGCGGATGGCGACTCGCCCTATCAGGGAGTCGTTACCATCTTGGACATGATGAAGCGCTACAAGCTGAGCAAATTCAATCTCGTTACTCGACCGGAGGAGCAGTGAGCGATACGATGGAAATGGGGGAATCGGCATCGATGCGAAAATTTGAAGAAAAACCGCCTGCATCGCTTGCGGCGAATTTCGTTTTGGGCGAGAGTGTCGGCCGCCTCAACGCGTAGCTGGGAATAGACTATGTATTTCGACCAGAAAGGACCGCTTATTTTCTCCGCGAGCATTCACTTCGCGTTGATGGTCTTTTTCTTGATCAAATCGATGATCGATCCGGAAAAGGAACCGGAAGAATTCGTATTCGAGATGATCCCTCCGCCTTCTGCCGCCGCCGCAGCGCCAGCTGAATCGGAACCGATCGACTACGAGCCGGAACCCTTCGAAATGCCGGAGATTCCCAAGCCGGATCCGCCGGTAAGACGCGAGCCGGAACCTGTGGTTGAGAGGAGACCTGAGCCCGCGCCGATTATACCTGCAGAGCCGGAGCCGCGCCCTCTGATGAATCGGGACGATTTCTTTAAGGATAATCCGATCAAGCCTCAACGCATCCCGAAGCAGACGACGCAACCGAGAAGAAACATCGATATCAGCAATACGGTCAATCAGTTGACTCGAAACCTGCAGAATTTCGAAATATCGTTTCCCTCTGCGACTCTCAGCAATCTGAGCCCGGTAGATCAGGACAAGCTCGCGACTTATTTCGCTAGGCTTAAGCAGGCGATCGTCGGTTCGATTGAAACGCATCCGTTGGCCGGAGCGCCCTTGCAGACCAAGGTGCGGTTCGACCTTTCGCCCAACGGTTCGATTTCGGGGTCTCGGATCCTCGCAGGTAGCGGAGACGCGGAATTCGACCGCAAGGTGTTGGCTGGCTTGGGCAAGCTCGGTCGCTTTAGCCCGCCACCGGGGCTGACGAAGGTGGAAACATTGGATCTGACGATCAGGCAGGGCGATTGAACTTGTAGTTGCCTTTCTGGATTGAAGGGCAAGACTGTTCGTTTTCCCATTTTCGCTCAACCTCGTTTCATATGAAAACGCTTTCGCGTCGATCCCTCATCAAGCAATCTCTCAAGGCCGCGGCCGCTGTATCCGCCCCTATGGTTCTGCCCGCGTCGGTTTTGGGCCTCGGTTCGAAAACCGGTCCCAACAGTCGAATCACCATGGGCCTGGTTGGCCATGGCAAGATCATGAATGGCCATCGCAAATACCACTTGGGTCGCGATTCCGTAGAGGTGCTCGCGATGTGCGATGTGGATAGTCGCAAGCTGAAGTCGGCCTTGGAAGAGGCGCAGGAGATGACTGGCAAGACGCCGGATGGATACGAATATTACGAGGAGCTGTGCGCCCGTTCGGATATCGATGCGGTCGTCGTCGGGACTCCCGACCACTGGCATGCCCAAATCTCCATCGAAGCGATGAAGAACGGCAAGGACGTCTATGTGGAAAAGCCGATGACGCTTACGATAGAAGAGGGCAAGGTCATGCGCGCCGTTCTCAATCGCTACGGCAATGTTTTGCAGGTCGGCTCTCAGCAGCGTTCGAATGGATCCTTCCGCAAAGCGGCCGAGCTAGTCCGCAATGGATACATCGGAGAGGTTCACACGATCGGGGCTCGCCTGGGCAATTTCCCCCCGCCCACGCAGTATCCAGAAGAGGCTATACCTCCTGAGCTCAACTATGACCGTTGGCTCGGGCCCGCCCCTTGGGAGCCCTATAACTTCGAGCGTATCAAGGGAGACTACGGGGGAGGCTGGCGCCGCTTCTGGGATTACGGTTCGCGCAAGAACGGGGACTGGGGAGCTCACCACTACGACATTATTCAGTGGGCATTGGGCAAGGACGATTCGGGACCCGTGGAATTCGTTCCCAAAGGTTACGAAGGCGTGGAGCATCAGTATTACGTATACGAAAATGGGACGAAAGTCCTGAGAGGATGGAGCGACTCGGGATTCATGATTCACTTCATCGGCACGGAGGGCGAAGTGATGGTCAGCCGTGGAGACAAATTCGAAACGAGATCGCGATCCTTGAAGAACGTCGTCCTTAAGTCCAGCGATACGCGACTGTACGAATCGACGGATCATCGCGCCGATTGGCTGGATGCGATCCGCACGCGCAAGCAGCCTATTTGCAATGTGAACGTGGGGCATCGTACGGCGACGATATGCCATTTGTCGGGCATAGCCGAACGTTTGGAGCGTCCGATTCGCTGGGATCCCGTAGAGGAGGAAATCGTGGGCGATGCTCAAGCGGCCCGGTGGATGAGTCGCCCGAGAAGAGCTCCTTATGGACAGCTGGGATAAACTGAGTCCAAGGGGTCCCGTATCTTAATTCTTCTTACGAAATCATTGATGAAATCCATTTTCAAAATCACTTTGACAGTCGCCTCGATGGCGTTTGGGGGTCTGGCGATCGCTGGCGAATATCGAGGGGAATTACTCTCTATTTCGGCTCGATTCGACGATCCGAATCCGGAAATTCAATACGAAGCGCGACGTTCGCTGGAATTGCTTGTGGCGGAAGCGACGGCTCCAGAGGTCGAACGTGGCCAAGCTAAGGTCAACGGAGATTTGCTCTATTGCCTTCGCAATAGGAAGGTCTCCCGCGAAGCTAAGAAATACCTGTTGAGACAACTCGCTTTAGTGGGTTCCTCGCAAGCGGTGGGTCCCTTGAATAAATTGTTCCTAAGCGACGATCCTTTGCTTTCGGAGAACGCCCGGAAGGCCTTGGAATCTATCGAGGGTTCGAAGGCGGGCGCGGCGTTACGGCGGGCTTTCGGAAAATTGGATGAGTCGGGCAAGAAGGACTTGTTGAGATCGATGGCCAAACGCTCGGACTCCTTGTCGGTGGCGTTCGTGGGCAAGCAGATGGAAGGCGACAATGCCAGCCTCGCTGTGGAAGCCGCAGTCGCTTTGGGGCGCGCGGGCGGCGATCAAGCTCTCCAACTCTTGACTGGAGCTTACCAGGATGGCGTGAGCGGAGAATTGGCATCGGCGGTCGAGCGCTCGCTATTGGAATGTGGAAATTTGGATACATCGCTTCTGCAATCGTTGTTTGAAGGCGGTTCGACGGTCTCGATACGCCGGGCAGCCTTGTCTCGATTGATTGGTCGCGGATCCGAAGCATCGGGACCGTCGCTCGAAGCGGCGCTCGCCGATGAGGATGCGAACGCGCGAGCTATTGGAATCAGGGCAGCGCTAACCTCTGGCGATGCCGAGGCGAGGGATCTCATCGTCGAGCGATCGACGGAGATGCCAGACGAAGACTTGGCGATTGTTTTGTCGGGCTTGGATAATATAGATCCTGCGGTAGCCGAGCGTATCGCGATTCGCGCATTCGATCGAGGCAATGAGATTTTGATGGGATTGGCCTTGGAGGAGTTGGGGCGCAGCGGTTCTGCCCTGTCGGTCGACTTGCTGTTGAGCGCTTACGGGAAAAAGGAGAAGGCATTGCGAACCAAAGCGGCCTCCTCGATTGCCCAATTGAATTCGGACGAAATGGATAGAAGGCTCGTTTCGATGCTTGAATCGGGCGATGCGGATAAAGCCGCGACCGCTCTTGAGCTGTTGGCCTACCGAGCAGTGCCTGGGGCAAAGGATCTGATTATCGGCTTAGTTGCGGGCGACGACCCCGATATGGCGAAAGCTGCCTTGAGAACGCTTACGAGTATCGGTTCGGAGTCGGATTTGGAGCGCTTGCTCGCATTGTCTGAACAGAAAGAAGGCGAACCGCGTCGCCTGATTTTGGCTGTGATTAAAAGGCTGGCTCCGATAGTCGGTTCCGATTCGCTACAGGCTCGAGTCGAGGCTCTCTAAGGGTGTCGATAAGCAGTCGATTCCCGTATGCTGTATGCGGAAGGCGCGCGCCCTGGTTGAGCCAGCAAATTTTCGCTTGCCAAGGTTGCTCATTGATGGCGTTTTGTTCGCCTCTCATGGGGCCGTAGCTCAGTTGGAAGAGCGCCTGCATGGCATGCAGGAGGTCGTCGGTTCGATCCCGATCGGCTCCACCATTTCGAATTTAGCGACTTTGCCTAAGTCGCTTTTTTTGCGCCATTTGCCCTGTAATTGGAGCTAAGCAATATTTGCTCGGTAGTTCGTCGATTTCAAGGGAGCGTTTGGGAGTGGCGATTCGTTTCCCGTAGGAGCGGGTTTACGCCGCGATGGGCAAGACGGTTGATCGCGGGGTAAACCCGCTCCTACGATTGGGTTGGTCTTCCCAAGCCAGAAGAGGCCCCTCCGAAGAGGGACCTCCATCTATGATGAAAAAGCGTGTATTGCTGGGCTTGACGGATGGTTTACTCAGGTAGCTGAGAGGAGTTTGAGGCGCATTCGAGCGAAGGCGGAGTCTCGGAATCCGTTGACCCTTGTATCCAGTATTGCAGCGATGGCTTCGTCTTGGCCTTCCGCGTTGCGAGCCGGTTTAAAACGCCAGCCCTTGACGACCTCGATCATCAGAGCGGCGAGGTCACGGTCGCGTTGATAGTACGTCTTTCGCGAGGACTTCTCGGCTTTGACTCCGGAGGGATGTCCCTTCACGTCGATAATGAACGAGAGGGTGGTATTCGAACCGACGTACTTAGGCGAGACAGGAGGCAGGCTGTATTGGGTTAAGCGGGGCATGGCCTCGATGCCTTCCACGACGTTGTCTGTAACTGTAAGGTCCACGAATTCGCTATTCGGATCATCGAACCTCGCGGATGAAGAGGTTGTGGCGATGATCGCAAGGGCTCTCGATAAACTGTTCAGCGTTCTTTGGGGTTAGGGATTAGGGGATTAAAAAAGTGTTCTTTTAACTCTTGCGTAATGCCTCGCTAAATCAGTTCACCAAAATCGCATTTTTTTCCGGGAGGTGGCTTTCGGGTCGCGATGGATCGAGCGGATGGTTGATCGGCGGGATAAACCCGCTCCTACGTGGAGCCGCTTCCGCCAACAAAAGGTGACCCTTCCGAAGAGGGCCCGGTTCGCTGATGCCCTTTCGAGTCGAACCGCCCGTAGAGGATTGCGCCTAGCTCGGCCCTAGCAAGGCGTGCAGGAAAGCCCGTTGCCTCGAAGACCTCTGCTAACGCGTTGACTTCGCGACTCATAGGTTGACATTTTTTTGACGTTTAGGGATCGTTTCGTGTCCCCAACCGCGTTCGTAGCGCATTCAAATTTCCAATGAGTATCTACTTTTATGGCTTCACGCTTGCTGACGCTCCTCATGATTTCGAGGACATGACGGGTGTGGACGATCGCAATCTGTTTATGGTGACCTCGGGCGAGGTATCGGCGATCGTCAGCAGCTATGGCTATGATACGCTGCGTATTCGGGGGAAGGATATCTTCGCCCACCAGCAAGCGATTCGAGCGTTAATGGAGCAGGCGAGCATTGCTCCCTTGGAATTTGGACTGACCCTTAAGAATCTGACGGCTGTAGAACGCGTGCTGAGCAAGAATCACGACCATCTTCTTGCGGAGTTGCATCGCGTTTATCGGAAAGTCGAGATGGAGGTCGCTCTTCGATTCGCGCCCAAAGACCTTTTCGAGTACATGGTGGGCAAGTACCCGAAACTGAGGGAGGAAAAGGCTAAGATCGTGAATGGCCGTTTGCTTTACTATTTGGGCGACCGCGCCCGAAAAGGAGAGAAATTCGAAAACGCTCTGAAGAAGGAAAAGGATATCTTCGCGAGTCAGGTCGAGGAAATCATCGGTCCCTGGTGCGCTGAGATCGCCCGCAGCCGATTGGTCCATCGGGATCACGACGTGGCTACGTTCAATTGCTTGGTCAATCGGGAGCGAATCAAGGTATTCGAGCGATCGATCTACGAAGCGGGAGAGCGTTTTGGCGGAGACTTGCTCTTCACCTTCAATGGTCCGTGGGCGCCGCAGCACTTCTGCAATGTGAGCAAGATCGCTTACGCTTGAGCAGTCGCGTCGAGCTTGAGAATCCCTGTATTGGAAGCTATGGGACAGCGCTCCACTACGGAGCGATGTATGCTGACAAGGCCTAGATCTTTTCGCCTCGAGCGCGAATGACCTGCATGTGCTTGGGCTGGACTTTGCCGCGTTGCAATTTGTTTTCGGCCAGACGGGTAAGCGTATCCCAGTCTTCCTCGTCGGGAACGAATTCTTCCCACTGATCGAAGCGGGCGGCTTGGCGGTAGAAAGTCAGCTCGGATCCGAAGAATCGCGCTTCGATCTTAAGCTTTCCCAATTCCGGGTCGCGTTTTATCCATCCGATGGGTCTTGCCATTGTTTAGGATATGTAGGGGATCGAGGGAGCTTGCAACTTTTGCTTTGCCGGGGTGTTCAAGTAGACGAAAGCGATATGGATTGGCTGTTAGCGAATAGCGTGTGGACGGATTGGTTTTTCGTTCTGGTGGATTGGCTCAAAGCGTTGGGGCCCTACGCCTGGGCGTCGATTGCCTGGTGCCTTTTGTTGGGGTCCGTTTTCCTGGGCATAGTCGGGGTCTTCGTGCCGGTAATACCGGGAGGTGTGGTGTTGTTCGGCGGCGGCTTGATTCACAAACTGATGTTGCCGGACACCTTTTCCTGGTGGGCGGTGGGGATATTGGGAGCGCTGATGATACTCGATCGAATCGTCGACCTTGCGGCGACCGCATTGGGGACCAAGTGGTTCGGAGGGACCAAGTGGGGGATTTTCGGCGCCCTCGTTGGCGCGATGCTCGGACTTTTTTTCGGCATCATCGGCATCTTGATTGGACCGATTGTCGGAGCGGTCGCCTTTGAAATGATCTGGGCGAAACGTCATCCGAAGGAAGCCGCTAGGTCGGGCATTGGCGCGGGCGTTGGCTTCGGCCTGTCTGCCGCTGGAAGAATGGCGGTATGCTTCATGATGATCGGGACGCTCGTTGTCGATTTCTCGATGGAGGATGAGGTGGAGGAAGAGCCGCCTGTAATCGAGGAAATATCCGTCTAAAACCGGCGCCCGAAATCCGGCAACTGGCTAGAAAGCAATCCTGCTTCTAAAAGCGATTTTGCCTGATGATATTCTTGAGCCGACCCTTAATGTTCTCGCCGGTCTCGTAGATCATCTGTTCGTTTGAAGGGAAGGGCATTGATTGGAGCTGTTATGCTATCGGGCGTTTTATGCCCTATTTCTTTGCCGGCCGACTTGAGAGCGGCAATGTTTGCGAGTACTTCGTAATGATGCGCTACTTTCACAGCCTCGGCATCCGAGATCACGATCGCGTCTTGTACGATATGGGGGTCAAGGAAAAGGAACACGAAGTCTATTTCCTAGAAGTCATCAAGGATGAGCCATGGCTGCCTTGGTTCGAAAGGATTTTCTCGTGGGGCGTTGAGAGGAGCGTGAACGATGTGGGTTTGAACGATCCGTATCCAGTCGATAATGGCGGCGATTATTGCCCTGGATACAAAGTTGAGGAGTCCCGCTCCGTTTCGGATAGATAGATTCAGGGGCGGTTTCCGAACTGCGTTTCGTATTGAGCGGACAGCTGATCGACTGATTGCGGATCCATCTTGGGCTGCTTGCGAAGACGCTCGAAGTAGCGGTCGGCCGCCTTTTGATCGCGCGTATTGATCGCATTGAGCGTGAGCGTACTGAGGGCCATGGAATTTCCAGGTTCGACGCGGAGCGCGTTTTCGAATGCCGAAATGGCAGCATCGACTCGATTGGTCATCAGGTGTAGGCGAGCAAGCGTTAGATAAGCTTGGGCTTCGTGAGGGCGGAGGTCGATCGCCTTTTGGGTAAATACGATAGCTTGATCGATGCGACTCTGCTGGCGCATGCGTTCCGACATTTCCAGCAAAAGAGCGGGAGAATCCGGGCAAGCGCGAAACCCGTCATCGAGGATGCGGTTCGCTTCGATCGCGTTGCCCGCGTCGCGATGAATCTGATACATGTAGTGCCAACCGTCGGAGAAGTCCGGCTTGAGTTGGACGCTCTTTCGGTAGTGGTCTAGCGCCGAGGCGATCTCGCCAGCGGATTGAGAGATGCCTCCGGACTGGAAATGGAGCATCGGATCGGCGGGATCCAGCTCGATGGCGCGGCCTATTAGCTCGTTGGCTTTGTCGAAATCCTCGCGGAATGATGCCATGCCGGCTGCGGTGGCGAGTCGAAAGGTGTCGTAGCAGTCGCCTAGCAACTCCTCTACCCAGGGATCGTGCAGATCGCGATAGGCGCCGAAGTCTCGATCCCTGCGCAAGCGAGTCGCTTCCTCGTTTTCGCCCAGCGTTTCATAAACCGTGGCCAGGAGGTCGGCTCCGATCCGATAGTTCGAAATTTGCGTTGCCGCTTCGAGAATCTTGCGAGCTTCTTTCCACTGATCGCGGTCGATTCGCAATCGGGCCAGGCCTAGCAGGGCATGAGCTGAACGAGAGTCGGTTTCGATGGCGGCTCGAAACTCAACTTCGGCTTCGCTGTTTCTCCTTGATTTGAGAAGCGCATTGCCGAGATGGATACGGGCTGGCGTGTATTGGGGACTGTCGGCAAGGACCTGCCGGTATGCCTGGATTGCCTGGTCCTGCATGCCATAAGTCGAAAGGATACGCGCGAGGCGATGCAGATCCTTAGGGGCGATTTCACTGCGTTCCAGGAGAATCTCATAAGATTGCTTGGCTTGAGCGAGATAGCCATTGGCATGATACAATTGGGCAAGCTCCGAAAGGGCATGGATTGAGGGGAAGCCTCGCGTCGCTCGCAGGTAGCGGTTTTGGATTCGTTCGCGAAGCGTATCATTGCGAATGTCGTTCCAAGGAGGAGTTTCCAGTTCGGTCGCGAGTTCATTGGCCCTGCCGTTGAAAACCAGATAGCTTGCCGAAGCGAGAACAGCGAGAACTCCAAGGGCGATGAGAACTGGGCGTTTTAATCGGGTCGCGCTCATCGGTCTGAGGTTCCGCGCGTCCACAGCAGAATGCGGCTCAAGCGTTCGTAAGGCGGGTAAGCGTGAAATCCTCCGCTGACGATTTCCATGCCTTCAGCGGGCGTGAAGTCCCCTGCATCGAGAGCCAGCAGCTGAATGGGCGTATTTGCTAAAGTGTGACGTCTGAATGCCCCCGAATCGAGGCGCTCGAACCAGACGAGGGACTCTGATTGAGGACGAGACCAATCGTTGAAGCTGCTGACTGCGGCAACATCGAGATCGCCGTCGCCATCCAAGTCGACGGCTCGGGGGCTGTAGGCTCCAGGAAGGTATCCAATTCTTCGATACGCGAATTGGCCCTCTCCGAGATTCTCGAGCCACTGGACCCCATGCCAGGGTCGCGGCCCGGGATTGGGGGTAGGACCGAATCCGTCCCCATTGCTGAAGAGAAGATCCGGTCGATTGTCCTGATTGAGATCGCAAGCAATCATGCTTGCCGACGCGTAGTCTTCGTTGGTCGAGCCCCAAAGGACGCGACTGGAGAATTTTCCTTTGCCGTCATTCTCGAAGAGGTGGATTTCTTCCCATTGTTGGGAAACGATGGCGGCTATGTCAGGCGTGTCGTCGCCGTTGAAATCCTCGATGCAGACATTGATGGCTCCCGAGAGGCTCAGGAGAATTTCGCTTTCGAATTGCCAGGGAGCGGTTTGTTTCATCCAGCGAATTTCGCCCTGATCGTAGCCGAATTGACCGACTGCCAGGTCCAGCAAGCCATCGCCATTCAGATCGGCGGCCCGAACGTCGGAGACGCGAGCGACTTGATCGAGCAGCACTCGTCTGCGAAAGCGTTCGTTGCCTTGATTTTCAAGGGCGATGATGGCTCCGATGGGGTCGTTGTTGGGGAAAATGAAGCTCATGCAAGCGACGAGCAGGTCCAGATCGCCATCCTGGTCGAAGTCAATGGGATCGATATGGACCGGAGCTCGCATGTCTTCGGCGATCAGCGTTTCTTCGAAGATTCCAGGAGCGGATTGACGGACCCAAAAAACCTGGCTCAGCTTCGAATCGCAGGCTACGAAGTCCATGGCGCCATCCTGGTCGAGATCGACTGCTTCAACCTGCGCGATCCAAGGCAAACCTTCCACAGGGCCGCCAATCGGTTGCGATTTGTAAGTTATGGGAGAGGCGGGGGATTCGGACGAAGGCTCGATTGGCGGAGCGGGGGAGCATGCGGCGATTATCGCGATCAGCGACAGAGAGCCAAGTGGCAGGGGCCTTAATCGCTGCTTAGCCGCATATCGAATCATGCTGTCGACATTGAGAGGCTCGATCTTGGCAGCAATCTGAAAATGGGTTTGAATCGGCTATTGGCTGCCCCGGCTGGATTGGCTTCGGACGTCGCTCTGGCTCGTCCTCGGGGCGTTGCCCTCCTGCTTCGCAGTCCCCATCTCCGCTGCGCTTCGTCAAACCAGCTTCGCGGTTCAAGTCCAGTTCGAGACTTTGTCTGGACACAAAAAAGCCGTCCTGGAGGGGACGGTTGAATCGTTGTTATGGCTGCCCCGGCTGGACTCGAACCAGCGACCAAGTGGTTAACAGCCACCTGCTCTACCACTGAGCTACAGGGCAACGATGGGGGAGGAAGAAGTCGCTTTGTTAGGACCTTGTCAACTCTTTGATGAAGGTTTTTTCAGAAAAATACGCTTGCGGAAAACTTTTGATTGATTTCCAAGTTCGGCCCCTTACTTTACACCGCTTCTCTCAATGGCGCGATGCCCCGAGAGGTAGGATTTCACTATAAATGAAACAGCTTACTATTAACGCTTCCACCCGTAACGAGAGCGGTTCCGCCGCTTCCGGACGCTTGCGCCAAGAAGGCAAGGTTCCGGCAATCGCGTATGGCAAATCCAAAGAGCCCGCGAATCTCGTCGTCGATGCCCGCGACCTTCGAATCGTTCTCAAGGAAATCGGCAACAATGCTCCCGTCGTTCAACTCGTAGAAGGCGACAACGCTCCGAGCACTTCTATTATACAAGAGGTGCAGCGTCATCCGATCACCGACAAGTACATTCACGTGGACTTCCGTCAGGTGGGCGATGACGAGGTGGTTACCTTGGATGTTCCCGTTCACTCGAAAGGCGAGGCCTGGGGCGTTCGCAATGAGAACGGGACCCTCGAAACGGTCGCTCACAGCGTCAAGATCCGCTGCTTGCCCAAGCATATTCCCGACTTCATCGAAGCGGACGTTACTGAACTGAAGGTCGGCGAGCTCATTCATATTTCCGAGCTGCCTGCATTGGAAGGCGTCGAATACCTGGATCATGCCGAGCAGCCGGTATTCACCGTCAATAAGTAGCGATTTCACTTTCCTGCGAGCCCCGGCAAGCGCTGGCGGCTCGCTTTTTTGTTCTTTTCAGCATTCCCAACCGCTTTCCCCATGAGCTATCGACTTATAGTCGGTTTAGGCAATCCGGGGGAGGAGTACGAGCGGACGCGCCACAACGTGGGCTTTCGTGTGATCGAATCCTATGCTGCCGCGCGCGGCGGCGCCGACTGGACTAAGCAGCGGAATCTCAAGGGAGATCTCAGCCAAGTCGTCTTCGAAGGGAGCAAGGTTTACTTGCTCAAGCCTCGTACCTACATGAACGAAAGCGGGGTCAGCATCCAGAAAGCGTGCAGCTATTATAAGATACCACCCGAAGAGCTGCTGGTGATATACGACGACATCACGCTCGACGTAGGCGCTGTCAAAGCGAGCGAGCGCGGTGGAACGGGAGGTCACAATGGCCTCGCCGACATCGTCTCTCGTATAAAGCCAAGCTTCACCCGCTTACGCATTGGCGTTGGCCAGAAGCCGCATAAGGAAATGGACTTGGCGGACTACGTGTTGGGAAGATTCAATCCGGAAGACGAAAATCTAATTTCCGCCTCGATGGAACGTTACTTCGACTGCCTTGATCGGCTGTTGCGGGATGGACCGGAAAAGGCGATGATCCACATAAACCGAAAAACTAAACAAAAAGACAGAGAAGATGGCCAACTATAAGGCAACATTCATCCTCGATACCCGCGGACGCGAAGAAAGCATCGACGAGCTCATTGGCAGCTTGAAGGGCGAGCTGGAGCGCGCGGGCGCGGAAGTGTCTCAATCGAACGAGATCGGTCGCCAGGACTTCGCTCGCGCAGCGGACCGTCGTTACGTCTCAGGCGTATACGCTCAGTACCAGATCAGCGGCGACGCGGACCTTCCCAGCAACATTCTCGAGACTCTTCGCTTGAACAAGTTGGTTTCGCACAAGATGATCCAACGGGTCTAACCCTTGTTCGAAACCCCAACCCCAAGCCGATACGATGCCGAATTTCAATAAAGTCTTACTCATGGGCAATTTGACCCGCGATCCCGAGTTGCGCCAAACGCCGTCCGGTACGGCGGTGTGCCAATTCGGTCTTGCCGTGAACCGCGTCTACAACAGCTCGAACGGCGAGCGCCAAGAGGAGACGACATTCGTGGACGTAGAAGCATGGGGGCGCCAAGCCGAGACCATTTCCAAGTACGTTTCCAAGGGAAACCCGCTCTTCGTCGAAGGACGCTTGAAGTTGGATTCCTGGGAAAACAAGGAAGGCGAAAAGCGCAGCAAAATGAAGGTCGTGCTCGAGAATATGCAGCTGATCAGCCAGCGAGGCGAAGGCGGCGGCGGGTTCAATCCTTCCCAGTCCGCTCCCCAGGCTCGGCCTGCAGCGTCTTCGGCTCCGGCTCAACAGAGCGAAGACATCGAAGAAGACGTCCCATTCTAATATTAGAAGAACCCTTTTTATTTCAAACTTTTCAAAATCACGAAAACGCCATGGCAACTAGCGAAGTTTTACTCATCCAGCCCGTCGATTCATTGGGCGCGGAAGGCGATCAAGTTAAGGTAAAGGCGGGCTTTGCGCGCAACTACCTCCTCCCTCAGAAGCTGGCGGTACCCGTTACCCGGGCCAATCGCAAGCAGATCGAAGCGCTGAAGGTGCGTCGCGCCGAGCGCGAGGCCAAGAACCTGGAAGACGCGAGGGCTCAGGCCGAGAAGATCGCGGCAACGCATTTCGCGATTGCGGTCAAGACGGGCGAGTCGGGCAAGATGTTCGGCGCCGTTACCGCTATCAATGTACACGAGAAGCTCGTCGAGGCGGGATTCGAGGCATTGACCCGCAAGCAAGTTCACCTCTCGGCTCCTATCAAGGAACTCGGTCAGCACACGGTTACCGTAAAGGTCTACCAGGACGTGACCGCTGAATTGAAGTTCGATGTCGTCTCCGAAAATCCGATCGTGGAAGAAGAGACCGAGGACGCCGAAGAAGAGGAAGCGCCCGCTTCCGAGTAGCGTTTTACTCGACCAGGCTTAGAGATAGCGCTCGAATACGGCCATGCCGACTAAGCCTGCGACTACGGACAATCTCAATGCTCCTGTAGATCTCGCGACTACAGGGCGCGTTCTGCCTCACAGTCTTGATGCGGAGAAAGGCCTGTTGGCAGCCTGCCTGATCGATCCGGCGGAGGTGATCTCTCGCTGTCTCGCTCAAAAGCTGCCTACGGAAGCCTTCTACAGTCTGGCTCACCAGACCATGTACGCGGTGTGTGTGGAAGTCTTCGAGGAGAAGTCCATTCTCGATGCGAAGATCCTGGCGGAGGAATTGAACAGCCGAGGCCAGTTGGCGGAAGTGGGCGGGCCTGTCTACGTTGCCGAGTTGGCAATGCAGATCGAGACGACGGCTCATGCGAATTACTTCCTGGATATCGTTCGCGAGAAATATCTCCTGCGTCGGCTCATCCATACGGCCACCAAAACGGTCAAGGCGTGTTTCGAGCCGCAAGTCGATGGCGGACTGGAGAATTTCATCGACGATATCGAAAAGGAGATTTTCGCGATCAGCGACGATCGCGTGGCTGATACTTCGCAACCGATCAAGAAGTCTGTCGACGATGCGGTGAAGCTCGTGCAGAAGCTGATCGCGGGACGCGGCGAATTGGCGGGATTGTCGTCAGGCTTCGTCGATCTGGACAAGATGACCTATGGACTGCACCCGCAGGAAATGGTCATCCTCGCGGCGCGACCTTCCATGGGTAAGACCAGTTTGGCGATGAATATTGCGGAAGCGGTCGCCTTGCCCGAAAAAACCGGCCAGCAAGGGGCGGGCGTCCTGATTTTCAGTCTCGAAATGAGCGCCGAGCAACTGGCGATGCGACTCTTGACCTGTCGGGCGAAGGTAAGCTCCCAGCGTCTGCGCGAAGGCTTCGTCAACAAAGAGGAGCAACAGGCGCTGGCCCAAGCTGCCAAGGAATTGAAGAACGCGCGTTTGTGGATCGACGATTCGGGTCAGGTCACGATTAATCAGCTGCGCGCCAAAGCCCGACGGATATGGGCCCGCAACGACAATATGGGCCTGATCGTCATCGACTATTTGCAGTTGATTGCCGGAACGGACCCTAAGATTCAGCGCGAGCAGCAGATTTCGGAAATTTCTCGCGGTCTAAAAACGCTGGCGAAGGAACTCAACGTGCCTGTGATTGTTCTAAGTCAGCTAAATCGTGATTCCGAAAAAGAAAAGCGACAACCGAAACTCTCCGACCTCCGCGAATCGGGCTCCATCGAACAGGACGCCGATGTCGTTATGCTGCTTGCTCGGCCAAAGGATGTCGGAGACGACTTTTCAGTTGCAGCCGACTCTGCGGACCTAATTATCGCCAAGCAACGTAACGGTCCGGTAGGGGATCTGAAATTAACCTTCCGAAAAGAATACACCCGCTTTGAAAATTATACGGAATAGCTTCGTCCGATTCCTCCTCCTCCCGCTTTTGGCTTTAGCGCTGGCTCCGGCCATGTTCGCTCAGGATGAAGAGACTCCGGATCAACCGAAACCGCCCACGATCAGGAAGCTCATCGTCAATTTCACTGGCCTGTCCAATGTCAATGAGGAGGTAGCCCGCGCGAACATGTCGCTGCGCGAGGGAGAGGAGTACGACCAGATCGCTATCGACCGCGATATTCGCACGCTCTACCGCACGCAGCTTTTCGAGCACGTTGAAGTGCGACTTCAGCCGGTTGAGGACAACCAAGTCGATTTGCTTTTCGATATTCGCCCGAAGTTCCGCATCGCCTCGATCAGTTTCGATGGGAACGAACGAATCCGCGACCTTCGCTTGGAGAAGGAAGTCGAGATCGAGGTGAATCATATTCTCAACGAACGTCGCGTAAAGGAAGGCGCCAAGGCGCTCAAGGAGTACTACTTGAAGCGCGGCTACTCCCAGGCCCGTATCGACTACGAAATCGACCGTAACCCGGCGACCGGTTTCGGCAATGTCGTCTACAAGGTCCGCGAAGGAGGGAAGTACAAGATTTCCAAGGTAAGGTTTACCGGTAACGAAAACATCAGAAGTCGAAAGCTGCGTCGTCAGATCAAGACCAAGAAGTGGAGCGTCTTTTCCGTTTTCACCGGTTCGGGCAAGTTCGACGCGGATCAGTTCGAAGACGATCTGGAGACTCTGAAGGACACCTATATGGCAGAAGGCCATTTGGATGTGGCTATCGATCAGTCGCAGGTGAAGTTCTCCTATCCGTCCAAGAAGCGCATGGTCATCGAGATCGCGGTCGACGAGGGCAAGGAATATGAGGTCGGCAGCATCGATTTCGAAGGCAACGATCTCTACAAAGCGGAGATTTTGAGACTGATGCTTGGCGTGAGATCCGGCGATGTCTATCGCCCGGAACGATTGGACGAGGACGTGGAGCGCTTGGAGGACTTCTATGGCCAGTTCGGCTACATGGAGACCCGCGTTCGCCTGACCCGCGTCCCGAACGTCACGACGGGCAACATCGATATCGTCTACCAGATTTACGAGAGCGAAAAGTTCCAGGTCGAGTCGGTGGAGATCGAAGGCAATACCAAGACGCGCAGCACGGTGGTGATTCGCGAGTTGGCTCTCGGTCCGGGCAGCACTTTCGACAGCGTGCGCATGGACGCTTCCAAGATGCGTTTGGAGAATACCCGCTATTTCGATGACGTGAGCGTCTCTCCTCAAACGACTCAGATCCCGGGCCGCCGCGACCTGCGCGTCACGTTCCGCGAAGGCAGGACGGGCAACTTCTCGTTCGGGGCGGGTTTCAGTTCGCTGGAAAAGGGCACGTTTTTCGTCGAACTGACTCAGTCGAATTTCGATATCTTCAATTGGCGTGGCGCTTTTCAGGGGGATGGACAGAAGTTCCGTTTGCGGGCTCAGATCGGTTCCTTGTCTAGCCAGATCATGCTAGCATTCGAAGAGCCTTGGCTGTTCGAAAAGCGATTGGCTCTCGGTTTTAACCTGTTTTCCACGGAAAGCAGTCTTTCTCGCCTGTACTCGGTCGAGCAAAAAGGGTTCGACGTCTATATTCGGAAACGCTTGATCGAGCTTATCGAAGCCCGCCTTTCCTACTCGCTTGTCGAGTATGGCTATGGCGACTTCGATTCGGAATTCATCCCGCCAGAGCAGCAAGAAGCGTTCGAGGCCAGCAATGGTCAGATCTCCAGTTTGAATTTGCTTCTCCTGCGGGACCGGAGAGACCGGATTATCAATACCTTCAGCGGCTCCCGCTACGAATTGGACCTGACCAAGGCGGGTGGACCGTTGGGCGGAAATTTCGATTACTATAAGGTGGAAAGCCGCAACGCTTTCTATTTGCCGCTTACGCGTTGGCATACGCAGACGATTGAGTTCCTTGTTCGCGCGGGCGTTGTGCAGGAAACAGGCAGCAGTACGTTCGTGCCGTATGAAGAGCGCTTTTACTTGGGTGGACCCAATACCTTGCGCGGCTTCGAGTTCCGCGATGTTTCGCCGAAATCAGGGCGTTTCTACCCGCACGTGGGAGTCGGTCAGCGTCCCTACGAAATCGGCGGCAAGACCTACGGACTCTTCAGCGCGGAGTATTCGATTGGATTTACGGAAGGCTTTCGTGGGGCGATTTTCTACGATGGCGGCTTTGTCAACAAGGCGGCGGGCGACTTCGGCCTGAAGCGAAAAGTGGAGCGTGGCTTGAGCTCGGAATTCCAGCAGGTTTTCGTCGGCTTCGAAGACGATGGAACGACTCCGATATTCGACCAAATTCCGATTTTCGAAAACCAAGAGGTCGTGCTCGGCTGGAACAATAGCGGCTGGAACGACAACTTCGGCATCGGTATTCGGATCTCCGTCATGGGCACGCCGTTGCGGCTCGATTACGCTATTCCGATCCGCACGTCAGGTTCGCCCGATTTCGGCGGAAATGACAATGGCGCGCAATTCAACTTTACTTTTGGCGGGAGATTGTAGTTCTTAGTCCCCCCTAAAATCGATTTTCCCTATGAAAACTATCAAGTCTTTCATTTCCATCCTAAGTATTTTCGCAGTTGCGGGCTTTGGCGCTGCCACGGCCCAAGCGGAAACGGTTATCCTAACCATCAGCGTGAATCGCGCTGCCGAACAGTTCTACAAGGTACAAGATTTCCTTAAGGAGCTCCAAACTTCGCAAGAGCAGGCGCAGGAACGCGTCCAGTCGATCACTGAAGAAGGTCGTTCGCTCGAGCAGGAATATCAGGAACTCGCCGAGCAGGCGAACAGCGATATCCTAACTGAACAAGCGCGCGACGAGGCGAAGAAGGACGCTCAGATCAAGATTCAAGAGATCCAACAGAAGCAGAACGAGCTTCGTCAGTTCGCTGAGAACGTGCAGCGTCAGATGGCGGCTCGCCAAAGCACTCAGATGAGTCTCTTCACCAAGGAGATCATGGAAGTCGTGAACGAAGTCTCCAAGGAAAAGGGAGCAGCTTTGGTTCTCGATACTTCGGGCGCTTCGGCCAATGGCATGCCGGTCGTTATCCCTTACGACGAGTCGATCGACATCACCGACGAAGTCGTCAGCCGCATTAATGCTTCCAAGCCAGCTGAAGAAGAGGCTTCGGAGTAAGGCGAATCGAACACTTTAATGAAGCCCTGCCTTGATCGGCAGGGCTTTTTCGTATGCAAATCAGGGGAGCCTAAGGGCGATTGGAAAATCCATGCGAATCGAGCTGAGTATAGACGAAATCAAGGATCGATCCGATGCGATCGAAGTTTCGGGGGAGTACTCCGAAAGTTTCGTGACAGGGATCGCGACCTTAAAGGAGTCTCGGACTGGAGATCTTTCATTTCTGAGCTCCTCCAAGTATGCGGACGAGCTTGAAGCCAGCGCCGCTTCGGTCGTACTGGTTCCCGAGGATTTCGATGCGCCTCTGAAGGAAAATCGACTTATCGTCAAAGTAGCTCATCCAAGTTTGGCATTGGCTCGATCTTGCGAGTCGATTGCCCAATCGCTTTGGCCGCTTAAGCCTGGAGGCGTTCACCCTTCGGCAGTGGTAGCCGACTCGGCTAAAATTCACGAGGATGCCTATATCGGTCCGCTATGCGTGATTGGCGAGGGCGTGTCCATTGGTTCCAAGACCCAGGTGCATTCGGGAACGGCGATCGATGATTCCTGTTCGATTGGAGAAGGCTGCTGGATAGCTTCTAATGTTAGCATAGCTCGGGACTCGCGCCTCGCGGACCGGGTCCGCCTGCATTCCGGTGTCGTCGTCGGGGCGGATGGATTCGGCTATGAATTCAACGGGAAGTATCACGAGAAGGTGCCTCAACTGGGATGGGTAGAGATCGAATCGGATGTAGAGATCGGCGCGAATACGGCCATTGATAGAGGGCGCTTGGGAGCGACCTTGATTGGTCATGGAACCAAAATAGATAATCACGTTCAGATCGGGCACAATGTGAAGATTGGTCAGCACTGCATTCTTTGCGCTCAGGTTGGGATTGCGGGCAGTACGATTATCGAAGACTTCGTCGTCTTCGGCGGGCGAGCAGGCGCTTCGGGGCACATCACTATCGGTAAAGGGTCGAAGCTCGCTGGTTGTTCGGCAGCGTTTACCGATTTGGATCCGGGAAGCGTTTCCGGCGGGACGCCGGCGATACCTCTCAATGCGTTTCAGCGAATCAATGTGCTGCAACGGAAATTGCCGGAACTGTTCAAACGCGTGCGCAATCTTGAATCGAACTTGGGCGTAACTGATAAGAAGAGCTAAGGCGTTTTTTCAAAGCGCTGGAAACTTAAGCGACCTGGCTGTGTCAATAAGCCAAAACATGGAAGTGAAAAACAGATTTATGAAAACTATTCGCAAGGCATTGATTTCAATTGTTTCGCTGGGATTCGGAACGCTCCTGATGGGACAGGACAAGATTGCGGATCTGGTGAAAATCGATTCGGAACCCCTCGATCGTACCCTCAATGGCGGCGTTGTTAGCTACTCGGAATCGCTTTCCTCGGTGACGCCAGCAGTCGTGAATATAGCGTCTACCCGCGTCATGGATACAAGCCGCGCCGTTCCCAACGATCCCTTCTGGCGGTTTTTCGGCGAAGGGCAGCCTCGCCAGCGCGAAGTGCAAGGGCAGGGGTCTGGAGTGATCGTATCGGATAATGGATACATCCTGACAAATCACCACGTCGTCGAGGGCGCCAGCGAAGTGACAGTAAGTTTGCAGGATGGTCGAGTTCTCGAGGCGGAAGTGATTGGAACGGATCGGCAGACGGACGTTGCGGTTTTGAAGATCGATGACGAAGAGGAACTGCCAGTCGCAAAACTGGCCGACAGCGAGCAGATCGAGGTGGGCGATGTCGTATTCGCGATCGGCAATCCCTTGGGCGTTGGACAAACCGTTACTATGGGTATCGTCTCGGCCAAGGGTCGCGATGACCTGAACATGATTCAGGACGGATTCGAAAATTTCATTCAGACGGATGCCTCGATCAATCAGGGCAATTCAGGCGGAGCTCTTGTAGATGCGCAGGGTCGGCTGATCGGTATCAATACCTTGATTTTGACCGATGGTCGCAGCTCCGGAAACATAGGAATCGGTTTCGCAATCCCAACGGCATTGGTTCATAGCGTCATGACCGATCTAGTCGAAAACGGATCGGTCGCGCGAGGATTCCTCGGAGTTGGTATTCAGCCTTTGGATCCGGACTTGGTCGAAGCGATGGGGCTTTCCGATGCGAAAGGCGCTCTCGTCACTAGCGTCGGCCCTAATTCCCCGGCCGACGAAGGCGGTATTCAGACAGGCGATATCATCATTAAGGTAAACGATTCGGAAGTGGAGGACGCTCAGGACTTGCGTTTGAAAATCGCCGCGAAAGCGCCAGGCACGGATGTCGAACTGACCGTCTATCGAGACGATCGCTACTTCAAGACGGACGTCACTTTAGCGGAACGTCGAACGGATGGACGATTCATTCTTGGCGATTCGAGCAACCGGGAGTTGTTGGAGGGGATCGAAGCTGAACCTTTGAGCGACAAGCTGCGAGAGCAGTATCGTTTGGCTGACGAGGTCGAAAGCGGTATCGTGATAACGAGCGTTGCTCCCGACAGCCCTTACGCCCGCCAGCTCGTACCGGGCATGGTCATCGAGAAGATCCAAGACGAAGAGGTCTATACGGTTCGCGATGCCAAAGACCTGCTAGAGCCAGGAAAGAAAATAGCCCTCTTCGTTTACGTGCAGGGCTATTATCGATACATGGCAATCGAGATCGACGAATAGGCCAGGCAATGGCCTCGGCAGGCTAGCCGGTCATCCGATTATTGCATGCCTGGCGATTTCGAAACGCGAATCGATACTTGTTCCTTTCGCGTTTACGGTGTTTAACGGTTTCGAATGAAATTCTTAAAGAGTCTGTTCGGAAGAAACGCAGGACTTAGCCGTGAGCAAAGAATGTTCTGGGAAGAGAAAGGCTATATCGTTTTGGAGTCAGTGTTTTCCGAGAATCGGATAGACGCTTTTTGGGCGGAAGTGGAAGAGCGATGGCAGAAAAGAAAGGACGGCTCTTCCCCTGTGTCCATTGACATTCTAGAGGGAGAGGAAAGCGGCAAGCGAATGATGTTTGCAGATGCGGACGAGAGCATTCGCGATTTGCCCTATAAGCTGAATGATCTGTTCATCGTTTACGAAGGTTGCCGTGATGTTTGTTTGGATACTCAGATGGTTGATCAGCTCAATGAATTGATCGACGGAGAGGTATCCGCCATAAATTCATTGCTTTTCGAGCGGGGCAGCCAGCAGCCAGGTCACGTCGATATTTACTATATGGCGCCGCCAGTGTAGGGGAAGATGGTGGTTTCGTCGATCTGTTTGGAAGATATTCACGCAGATGCAGGCCCCTTGCTAGTGTGCCCTGGCAGTCACAAGATTCCACCCTTTCGTTTCTCTGATGGCTCTATAAGCAATACAGACAATTCGGAGTTTCAAAGCGCGACTGATTATAACCGGGCGGAGTTTGAGAAGCGAGGGATTGCGGAAGTCCCAGTCTTAGCCAAGAAGGGCGATGTTATTGTATGGCACTCTCATCTATTCCATGGTGGGGCGAGAATTGACGATCCCAAGAGAACGCGGCGGAGCCTAGTGACTCACTACTGGAGGGCAGAGGATATGGACCCTGAGAAGTTCAACCTCGAAGCGCATGGTGAAAATGGATACTACTGGGCCCGCGATCCGATGAGACCGTAATTTTTCGGTCGCGCCCAGGCTGACCGGACTAGCCTCTCAATGAGTCCGTTGCCGACAAAATCGCCAGGCGATTCCATCATTTCCCTTCGCCACTCAGCTAGGATAAGCGGAGTGAGAAATGGAAAAGGAAGCGGTTGTCCGGAGCGGCGAAGGCTCCTCAAGCGGAATCGGTTTGCGGGTTTCGCTTTTTGACGAATTCAAGCACGCCTGCGTCATCGTCCAAGTTCGCCCAAACGACGCGGAGAAATTCGGAGGGGTGAATGTCGTTGGTTTTCAGGAAACGGCGGTCTCCCCCGCAACTGTACATCGTGTCGTCCGGCAATTCGCCCAAGAGCTTGGCTCGAGCCTTGGGAAGGATTCGGGGTAGCCAAACGTAGCCTTCGAGCGACTCGGTCTTGCCTGGCAAGGTCGAGGAATCGAGGGTGTTTCCGGTTGGCTGGCTGTTTTGCATGTGAAGAAAATACTCGCGCCGCACTTGTTCGATGGATTGAGCGACTTCATAGGAAGGCTCTCCGATTTCGACGGCGTCTTCCGCATAGTCGAAAAAGTCCTGAACGCGCCAGCCGTTCGCGGAAATCGCAGCCAGTTCGTCATCGTCGAAGTAGGTGGCTTTGTCGCGATTGCCCGACTCGAATTGAGCGACGGCTTTGTCGTATAGCTTCTTGAACGTATCCTGATAATCGTAGTGCGTCATATATTGGTATTAACTGACAAGACGGGTTTTGGATTGCGAGGATGAATGCCTATTGATCGATGGACCCGCTTCAATCGGAGATCTTGAAGTCGACCTGTCGCTTGAAGCGATCGACTCGATGAACGAGCACATTCACTTTCTGCCCGACCCGATACTTTTTGCGGGTTCGGCGGCCGATGATTCCGGTGCCGGAATCATTCAGTCGATAGAGATCGTCGCGCAGAGTGGAGATATGAACCATGCCGAACGCGTTGGACTCCACCAGTTCTACGAATAGGCCGTGGTTGCGCGCTTCGGTAATGACCGCGGTGAACTGAGTTTTCTTGGGTTTCTCTAGCTCGCGCTCGAAGAACTCTAGCAGCTTTACCTTGACCGACTCGCGTTCGGCTTCCGCGCTGTTCACTTCCGTATGGCTTACGTGTTCGGAGAGCGTATTGGCTCGCGAGATATTGTACCGAGGCATGGGGCCATCCAACGCTTCTTGTCCCTTGAATTTGACGAGAAAGAAATTGAAAACGCGGTGCGTTACTAAATCCGAGTAGCGGCGAATGGGAGATGTGAAATGGCAGTAGTCTCGTTTGTTAAGGCCGTAGTGGCCATCTGGAGTCGATCGATAGCACGCTTTTTTGAGGGAGCGCAATAGCTGCGACTTGAGGATATGGCCTTGGGGGTGCGTCTCCAAAATGTTGATCAATCGAATGACTTCCGGGCGCGTGTTCAAATCGGCTACGGTGACTCCGAAAGTGGCCAAGAACTCTCGAAGGTCATTCAAGCGTTCTTCGTCGGGCTTTTCGTGAACTCGATAGATGCAAGGCAAGTTGGCTTCGCGCATTGCTTTGGCGACCGCTTCGTTGGCTGCCAGCATGAACTCCTCAATGAGCTGATGGCTTTCGTCGTGCTCTACCTTTTCCAAGCGATCGGCGTAGCCGTCTTCGTCCACGTAGATCTTGGTTTCCTGCATATCCAGGTCCAAGCTGCCTTTGCGCATACGGTCGGAACGCAGTTTGGAGGCGATTTTCCAAAGGGAGCGAATACAACGTTGCAGCCTTTTGAGTTCCGCGTCTTTCAATTCGGACAGCGCTCGTCCAGTAGATCCCGTTTGGTGGGCCGGCGGCAATTGCAGCGTTCGGGCTGCCTCCAAGTCGTCTTGAAAGAGCAATGTGTAAGCTTGCTTGTAGGTCAGCCGCTTGGCGCTGCGAATTACGGTGTTGGCGAAATCGACGTTCTTCAATCGCCCGCCTTTCGAGAACGTAAGAAAGACCGTTTTGGTCAAGCGATCGACGCCTTCCTTCAAACTGCAAATGCCGTTCGATAGGGCGTGGGGAAGCATAGGAATGACCGTACCTACCAAATAGGTAGAGTTACCGCGTTTGTAGGCTTCGCGATCGAGAAGGGAATTAGGCTGTACGTAGGCAGCGACGTCCGCAATGTGGATGCCAACTCGTTGGTCGCCTCCGTCGAGGGTTTCGAATGAGAGAGCGTCGTCGAAGTCTTTAGCGTCGTCAGGGTCGATGGTGAAGGCGAATCGCTTCCGAAAATCGAGACGACCGATCAGTTGGCGTTTATTCGTTTGCTCCGGAATCGCTTTGGCTTCGACAATCACCTTTTCAGGAAACTCGGGATTGAGGTCGTACTTGTGCAGTATCGACATCAATTCCGCTTGAGGTTCGTGAGTCGCTCCGAGGTTGAGGATGATTTCGCCCTCGGGGTTCACATGCTTCTGTTTCCATTCGCGCAGCTTGACGACTACCTTGCTGCCAACCTTAGGTTTTGGCTTTACCTTGGATTGGGTCGGATCAGGTACGTAAATGTCGTGTATGATTCTTGGGTCGTCCGGAACGACATAATGGAAGAAACGCGTCTTCTGTAGATTGCCTACGATGGTGTCGCGAGCCCGCTTTTGAATTCGTATGATGCGACCGCGCGGTCGATCTGGATAGAGGAGCTTTTTCTCCTTTCCTCGCGTCCGCGGTCGATGGCGTGGCTGATAGCGCGTATCGTAAAGTCGAACGATAACCTGATCCCCATGCATCGACACCCCTGTATCGGAAGCGTCGATCTCTATGGGTTCGGATGAATCCTGCTCGCCGACTGATGCGGGCACGACGAATCCGGACCCTTTTTGGCGAAAGCGAATCGTTCCCGTGACCAAGTCGGCATCGCGTGGAATGCAGTATCGGTCGCCTTTGATCGTTACGAGTTCTCCTTTGCTGAGCAGGCTGCGCAATTCGAAGTCTAGCTTGCGTCGATCGCGCTTTTGCAGGTCGAGGGTTTTCGACAGTTCGCTCTTGTTTCGAGGAATGTAGTCCTTGGACTGCATCAACTCGATAATTCGTTCTCGGAGTTTCATTTAGGTGAATAAATAAAGCGGTTTTTAAGGTTGGATTTGAAGGGCGAAAGCGTAAGAGTTGCGGCAACGATGAAGATAGTTCACGCGGCAAGCGAGATGTTCCCGTATTTGAAAACGGGAGGCCTGGCGGATGTTACCGGAGCTTTGTGCAAGTCCCTGTCTAGTTTTGGTCACGACGTCTCGATTTTCATTCCTGGGTACCGCAAGCTTCTCGAGTCGAAGGAATTCGAAAAGGCGAAGCTCAAGGTGGTACTGCAGGTCGAGCTCGGCGACGATTTTCTGCAAGGCGAAGTGTATGCTTTGCCCATTGGCAAACGTAAGACGATGTATGTAATCCGTCGCGACGAGTTTTTCGATCGATCGGCTCCCTATGGATCCGGCAATCGCGATTACGACGACAACGATCGTCGATTTATTTGGTTTTGCAAGGCAATTGTCGAAGCGATGCATGTCTTGGATATCAAAGCCGACATTTTGCATTGCCACGACTGGCAGACGGGATTGACCCCGTTGTTCTTGCGAATGATCGAGCAGGAGCGTGGCGCATCTTTGGCGCTTAAGACGTTTTTTTCCATCCACAACCTCGCTTTTCAGGGACTGTTCCCTAGCTCCTCGTTCAAGTATACGAATCTTCCTGACGAATTCAACGCCCTCGACGGCCTCGAATTCTACGAGCAAATCAGCATGATCAAGGGCGGCATATTCTTCGCCGACAAGATTATGACGGTGAGCCCCAATTACGCGAAGGAAATTCTGAATCCAGATTTTGGATGCGGCATGGAAGGCGCTTTGACTGTGCGACAAGAAGATTTGGTTGGGATCGCGAACGGAATCGATACGGAAATCTGGAATCCGCGAACCGACCCACACTTGCCTGCAAATTACTCTTCGACACAACTTGCAGGAAAAACCGAGTGCAGGGCCGCTTTGCTGAAGGAATTAGGGCTGTCGGTTACGGATAAGCCGGTTTACGGAATGGTCTGTCGACTGACTCAGCAAAAGGGCGTGGACTTGCTGCTGAGGCATGCGGAATTTTTCAATAGCCACGATTGCCGTATCGTCGTTTTGGGTACAGGAGATCCCGTATACGAAAGAGCATTGAAGCGATGGGCCAAGGCTCATCCGGACAAAGTTGGATTGTGCATGCGACTCGACGAGCGGATGTCGCACTTAGTAGAAGCGGGATCGGATTATTTCCTTATGCCCTCGGTATTCGAGCCTTGCGGATTGAATCAGATGTATAGCCAGCGTTACGGAACCTTGCCTTTGGTCTCCAATGTGGGTGGTCTGCATGATACGGTCATCGATTTTCGCGAAGACGAGTCGGCAGGCACGGGACTGCGTTTCGAACCGAACGATAGCGACTTTTCCAAGGCCTTAGACGACAGTTTGGAGCTCTACGCCAACAAGACTGCCTATGCCCAAGCCCAAGGGAACGCGATGAAACGAGACTTCTCGTGGTCTAACGTGGTTCGCGAATACGAAGAGCTCTACGCGGATTCGATATAGCGAGTATTCAAAGGAATTCGATTCGTCCTCGATCCAATTGAAATAGACTCATGAGGGGAGTCGTTACTTTATTGCGGACCCTTGTTATAGCCTCGGCCGGTTACTAATGGAGATATTCGAGAAGAGATCCAAGATGCCTTGCGATGCCCAGTCGTTGTATGAGTGGCACGCTCGTCCAGGCGCCTTTTCAAGGCTGTCCCCACCATGGCGGCCGGTATGCTTGAAAAGAGGAGGGGAAACCATTGATACAGGAAGCGAACTGAGAATCGCTTCTCGTTTGGGAGTGTTTCCAATCGTCTGGGATGCCCGAATCGAGTCGAACGAACCTGGAGTCTCCTTTGTCGACGTACAGGTCAGAGGTCCTTTCGGGTCCTGGCGTCACAGTCATTGCTTTGAGGAATCAGGACCTGGCGACTCGCTGTTAATCGATCGGGTGGACTATCGGCTTAAGGGCGGTCGAATCGGATCGATGCTGGGGAGTCGCTTAGCTCGACGCGAATTGGGGCGCCTGTTTTCCTATCGGCATGCATTGACGCGAAGAGACGTAGGCCTTTGGAGTCGCTACCGCGATAGCGAACGCTGGCGTATCCTGATCGTGGGCGGCTCCGGTTTCCTGGGAGGCCGCTTGAAGTCGTTCTTAGAGACGCAAGGACACCGTGTATCCATTCTTTCACGCCGTCCTGGAGATGGTCGGATCGATTGGAATCCGCTGGAAGGGAAGATCGATCGAGCTTCTCTGGAGGGCTTCGATATTGTGGTCAATCTTGCGGGGAAGAACTTGGCGGATGGTCGATGGACCGAACGTCGAAAGCGAGAGATTTGGAGGAGTCGCGTCGAAAGCAGTCGTTTCCTGATAAACACGCTGTCATCGCTTGAACGTCCGCCGAAATGCTATGCGAGCGCATCGGGGGTAGGCGTGTATGGGAATAGCGGAGAAAAGGAAATGGGAGAGAGCGAATCTGTAGGAAGCGGTTTTCTAGCTGAGCTTTGCGAAGCTTGGGAGGCGGAGGCAGCTAAAGCGTCGAAGTTCTGCGAGCGCATCTTGATGCTAAGGACGGGAGTTGTGATCGATGGGTCGGGCGGAGCCCTAGCGAAAATGAGACCGCCTTTCGCCTGGGGGCTTGGCGGGCCGATTGGCAGTGGCCGTCAGTGGATGCCTTGGATCGGACTGGAAGATTGGATGGGAGGACTGTATTTCGCTCTGCAAGAAAATCTGGAGGGACCTATCAACCTTGTTGCTCCTAATCCGATTAGAAACGAAGATTTCGCTCGGATATTAGGGAGCGTCTTAGGGCGACCTTCCCGACTGCCAGTCCCCAAATGGGTCCTGACTTCGCTGTTGGGAGAATTCGCTGAAGAGGCGTTGCTTTCTAGCTGCCGAGCCATCCCCGAGCGTTTGCTAGCGAAAGGCTACGAATTCGATTTTTCCGATTTGGAAGATTGCTTGCGCTTCACGCTGGGCAAGACGCTTAAAAGAACGGCTGTGAGCGAGCATTGACTCGCATCCTTCGCCGAAGTTTAATGGTCGCCTATGTCGAGACTATACCCTAACATTACGGCTGCGATTGGAAATACGCCGCTTATCAAATTGAATGCCTTGGCCAAAGGCCTCGAAGCGGAGGTGTATGTTAAGTGCGAATTCTTCAATCCGTTGTCGAGCGTCAAGGATCGTATCGGCGTTGCGATGGTCGAAGCGGCGGAGAAAGACGGTCGCCTGCCGTCTGATGGCGTGATTATAGAGCCCACCTCAGGCAATACGGGCATTGCGCTCGCGTTCATAGCCGCGGCTAAAGGGCATCGTTTGATCCTGACCATGCCGGAGACGATGTCCATGGAGCGACGAGTGTTGTTGAATATGCTCGGAGCCGAGCTGGTATTGACTCCTGGCCCTAAAGGCATGCCAGGAGCCATTGCCAAGGCTAAAGAGCTGATGGAGGACCTAGGGGATCGAGCATTCATGCCGCAACAATTCGAAAACCCTGCAAATCCGGAAATACATCGCCGTACGACTGCGGAAGAGATTTGGGAAGCGACTGAAGGCAATATCGATGCTTTCGTGACGGGCGTTGGTACTGGCGGTACCATTACGGGCGTTTCCGAAGTAATCAAAAGCCGGCGCGAGCTCATGACCGTTGCGGTCGAACCTGCCGCGAGCCCCGTCATTTCAGGAGGCAATCCAGGGCCGCATAAAATTCAGGGCATTGGAGCGGGATTCGTTCCCAAGAACTGCAACACCGGCGTGATCGACGATGTTATCAAAGTCGAGAACGACGATGCATTCGCCACCGCTCAAAGAGCCGCTTTGGAAGATGGCCTAAGCGTCGGCATTTCCTCAGGCGCGACCATCTGGGCAGCTCTCGAGCTGGCCAAACGCCCGGAGATGGCTGGCAAGCGAATCGTTACCATCGCGGCAAGCAGCGGCGAACGTTACATCAGCACGCCGCTTGGCGAATCCGCCCGCGAAAAGGCGGCATCCGCAGTGGCCTCCTAGGGCATAGCCAACCCGATCGATCGCGATCCAAGCGAAGCTAGCGCGAGCAGCTTCGCTTTTTTGTTCCTTTTTGCTTTTGCGATTGGGCTAAAATGTATGAATATTGCCTAGAATTATTAAAAAGATGAAAAGGCAACAAAAATATCTAATATGAAGGAGCTGTATGCAACGCGTCCTGATTTGAGTGAAGACCTAGCTTCGATTAATCTTTATGCCGTTGATGGAAAGGAGCTTGCAGACTCTTTGCATCGTCACGAAGACGATGAAATCATCCTGATAACTCAAGGTCGTGGATCGTGGCGAATTGGCGAGTTGGAAGGAGAGTTTGGGCCCGGTTCGATTGGCTATGTTCGCGCGGGAACTTTGCATGCCTACGGATCGAATGTTCAGGGCGCAGGATATGGCAAAGTATCTGCCTACGCGCTTCACTTTCCGCGTTCGTTGCTCGGGCAATCTTTTCTGGATCTTAAGGAAGCTTCCGCTCTTCGGGCGTTTTTCAGTCGTATGAATTACGGAGGCTTCGTCCAGGCCGGCGCTTACGATCGGATCCTAACGCGACTGGATACGATCCAAGGGTCTCGAGGTACCTTGAGGATTGCGCGCGTTTATGCCCTATTCGATTTGCTTTCGCAATTAAGAGGTTGGCAAGTTGTTGGAAAACAAAAGGTTGGGAAGCGAAAAATTGCGGATGAGGCGCGTCTGAAGACGGTTTTCACTTTCGTCGAGTCGAACTTCTCGAAAACAATAAAGCGGGAGAAAATCTCTGCTTTGGTCGGTATGGAAGCGACTGCCTTTTCTCGTTTCTTTCGTCGAGTGACCGGTCAACCTTTCGTCGACTATGTGGCAGTCATCCGCATTCGTCATGCGGCGTTGCAATTGAGTCTGAGACGGGGCGTCTCGGTGGACCGCATCGCCAAAGAAAGCGGCTTTCGAAGGGTTGGCGCTTTCAACCGTCAGTTCAAGCGACGCCTAGGCGTGTCGCCTGCAGCCTATCGAAAACAGCAGGACGCCGAGCCGATTTCGCCCTGATTTCTGCGATTCGATTTTCGAGGATTCTCGTTGCCTGACCTGAATTCGATTCCGATCGTTGAGTTTCAATTGAAACGAACCCCTCAAAATCGATGAGCAAATCATTATTCGAAAAAGTTTGGGACGCCCATGCGGTAAGAACCTTATCCAATGGGCAGACGCAATTGCTGATCGGAACGCACCTCATTCATGAAGTGACGAGTCCGCAGGCCTTTGGCATGCTACGCGATCTCGGTCTCGAGGTTGCCTATCCGCATCGCACGTTCGCGACCGTGGATCACATCGTTCCTACCGATCAGCGACAAGAGCCCTTCGCCGATCCGCTCGCGGATGGCATGATTCGCGAACTGCGCAAGAATGCGGACGAGTTCGGCATTACCTTTTTCGATCTTCCATCGGGCAAGCAAGGGATCGTTCACGTTGTCGGGCCAGAGCAGGGTATCACTCAGCCGGGTACGACCATTGCCTGCGGGGATTCCCACACTTCGACTCACGGAGCTTTTGGGGCGATCGCTTTCGGCATCGGCACGACGATGATTCGCGATGTGTTGGCTACTCAGACGATTTCCTTGGCCAAACTCAAAGTTCGCCGCGTCAATGTGAACGGCGAACTTCGCCCGGGTACCTACGCCAAGGACGTTATCCTTCATATCATTCGCCAGCTTGGCGTGAATGGAGGAACGGGATACGCCTACGAATTTGGGGGAGACGTTTTCGAGCGCATGACCATGGAAGAACGCATGACGGTATGCAATATGGCTATCGAAGGCGGGGCCCGCGTTGGCTACATCAATCCAGATGAAACGACTTTCGAATACTTGAAGGGTCGTCCGTATTCGCCCAAAGGAGACGAATGGGATGCCGCTGTGGAACGTTGGAAATCCTATGCTTCGGATCCAGGGTGCGAATACGACGATGTGGTCGACTTCGCGGCTGAAGACATCGCTCCGACCGTTACTTGGGGAATCAACCCGGGCCAGGCGATTTCAATCGTGGAGAATGTGCCGACGGTGGACGAAACGGTTGAGTCCGAGAAGGCCAACGTTGCTGAGGCGCTTGAATACATGAAGCTGCCCGCGGGCGAGCCTATCGCTGGAACGAAAGTAGATGTGTGCTTCATCGGCTCTTGCACCAACGGCCGTTTGTCGGATTTCGAGGAAGCGGCCAAATTTCTTCCCGGCCACAAGGTAGCGGAAGGCGTTAAGGCCATTGCCGTTCCCGGTTCGCAAATTGTGGATGCCATTTGCAAGGAAAAGGGTATCGACAAGGTCTTTGAGGAAGCGGGATTCGAATGGCGCGAAGCGGGCTGTTCCATGTGCTTGGCCATGAACCCGGACAAGCTCATCGGCGATCAGCTTTCGGCAAGTTCGAGCAATCGAAACTTCAAGGGCCGACAGGGCAGCCCAACTGGCCGTACGGTTCTCATGAGCCCGGTGATGGTTGCGGCGGCTGCGGTGACCGGTAAGATTAGCGATGCTCGCGAGGTATTCGGCGTAGCGACCGCAGGAGCATAAGCAAAGGAGAAAAATAAAATGGCTTTAGATAAGATTCTTAAAGTATCGGGAAAAGCAGTACAAGTTCCCGGCGACGAAATCGATACGGACCGCATCATCCCGGCGCGCTTCATGAAGTGCGTTACCTTCGATGGCCTCGGCGAGTATCTCTTCTATGACGTTCGCAAGAACGAAGACGGTTCCGACAAGGAGCACCCGCTAAACGAAGAGCGATTCAAGGGAGCGTCGATTCTCTTGTCGGGAGCGAACTTCGGTTGCGGCAGCTCGCGCGAGCATGCTCCGCAAGCGCTTTATCGCTATGGCTTTCGCGGCGTCATCGCGGAGAGCTACGCGGAAATCTTCTTTGGCAATTGCGTGACCCTTGGCATTCCTCTTTTTACGGCAGCCAAGGAAGACATCGCCAAGATCGCCGCAGCGGTCGATGCGAATCCGGATCTTGAAGTCGAGATGGACGTCGAGAACGAACGCATTAATTTTGGTGGCGAGTCGGTGACGGCGGTATTGCGCGAAGGCGCCCGCAAAGCTCTATCGGAAGGACGTTGGGATCCGATCGGCGAACTCAAGGAAGCCGAAGGGCGGATTGCTGAGGTTGCCGGAGCCTTGCTTTATATGGCGAAGTAGGGTCGCAGCGAACTCATTGAATTCACGAAGGCGCTCTCGAATTGTCGGGAGCGCCTTATTCTTGAGGAGGGATCAGCTGGCTCGTCTTTCTCTGGAATCCAATCCGACTTGATTGGGCGAATACGGATGTGAACAAGTCTTGCCCCCGTGGGTCAGTTAGTTTTCCTGTTATCACCTCACCGCCTTTAGCAGCATGTTAGAGATTCTCAAAGGAGCCGGAATATTCGTTTATCCGCTTACGGTCTGTTCGATCGTCGGCGCTTTCATTATCTTCGAACGCCTCTTCGCGTTAAGGCGCTCGGCTATCTTGCCTACTCACATTGTGGAGGGCGTAGTCGAGGGCAGCCCATCGGATGGGGGAGGCAGGTCCGCGTTAGGCCGAATTATCGCGTACTGGAAGCGTCACTCGAAAGACGACGGCGCGGTGAAGGCCTACGCGCGTCTGGAAGTCAATCGAATGGAGCGAGGCTTCGTTTTCTTAGAGATCATAATCGGCGCCGCTCCACTCCTGGGGCTTTTGGGAACCGTAACGGGACTGGTCAAGGTTTTCGGAAACGTTTCCCTCGAGACAGGAATGCCGGATCCCTCCGCCTTTACTCAAGGCATCGCCCTCGCCTTGACCACGACGGTTATCGGGTTGGCTGTGGCTATTCCCTGTTTGGTTGCCAACAGTTACTTGCAACGTCGCGTTGAGACCTACGCAGTGCAGTTCGAATCGTTGCTCGAGCAGATGGGGCTCAAGGACGTATGAGCTTGCTGGCCCGCAGGCGAAGCAAGGCCACCATCAATATCATCCCCTTGATGGATGTATTGACCATCTTGATATTCTTTTTCCTGGTCAGCATGCAATTCAAGGAAATGACGACCTTGAATCTTACTCTGCCCAGAATCGAGTCTGCGGGGCGTAACGACTATCCGGAGCGGATTCTGATTGGGATCGACGATGCGGGGCAGATTTTCCTGGAAAGGCAGCCGGTGCCTTTGGGGGAGCTGGAAGCGGTACTCGAGCGCGTGTCCGACTTGTCGAATGAAGTGCCGGTTTTGATCAAGGCAGACGAGGAAACCCCCTTGCGCGTGCTCACTGAGGTCATGGATGCCTGTCGACTCAACGGCCTGAGCAAGATACGACTTCAGAGCCGTTGAACCTTTTAGCGATTGATAGGGAACGTCTTTCGAGATTCGCGGTCAGATGGCGAAAAGGTTAAAACTCCTCTCCTCGGACCCGATTCGAGCGATCCGCGTTGACAAATTGGGCGTAACCAAGAGTCCTATTTGCCGGTTATCACAGTAATCCTAACCAAAAATCGATTTATGAAAAGACGATCACTCATCCTCACTCTCGCTGCTTTCTTCCTAGCCCTGCCTCTCATCGAAGCGGATAGTCATGGTGGAGGCGATCACGATCACACGCCTCTGGAAGACCAGATGAGCGCAATGAACAAGGCCTGGCGCTCCATCCGTCGCCAGATAAAGGATCCAGCGAAGAACGAGTCGACCATCGCTCTCGTGCAGAAGGTCAAAGTTGCGGCCGAGAAGTCCGTGAAAATGACTCCGATTCTTGCGAAGGAAATGGAGGGCGCCGAAAAGAAGAAGTTCATGGAAGGCTACTCGAAGGCGATGAAGCGTACGGTTGGCCTGATTAGCGACCTGGAAGCTGCTCTCAAGGCAGGCGACAATGCCAAGGCCGAGGAAATCGTCGGCAAGCTCAATGACGCTCGCAAGAAGGGTCACGAGAAGTATAAGCCGGAAGACGATTAATCCAAAACGCCTCGTTTAATTTTCGAAGCCTGCCTCCTGAGGAGGCGGGCTTTTTCGTGTCCCGCAACAGGGATAGAGGCGCGATTGACTTGCTGAATTGGCCCAAATGCGGCGTATTTGTCTAATTGCCCTCGTGTTCTCGGAACTCACAACGAATTCGCAAAATTATCCCTATGAAAATCGATCGAATCTTTCTACTCGCGGGCCTTGCGGCCCTCTTATCGCTTCCGGCTATCGCCGATGATGGACGCGTCTACGAGATGCGCACTTACTATGCCAACGAGGGCAAGCTCGATGCCTTGCTGACGCGTTTTCGCGATCACACGGTGGACCTGTTCGAAAAGCACGGCATGACCAATGTGGGCTATTTCGTTCCAGCCGATAATCCGGACAACAAGCTCGTGTATTTTCTCTCATATCCCAGCCGCGATGCGCGGGACAAGTCTTGGAAGGCATTCTTGGCGGATCCGGTTTGGAAAGCGGCCTACGCGGCGTCGACGGAGAACGGCAAGCTCGTGGGCAAGATCGATAAGCTCTTCCTGCAGGCGACCGATTATTCGCCCAAGCTCAAGATCAAGAAATCCAAGAAGCCCCGTTTCTTCGAGCTCCGCGCCTACACGGCGGCTGAAGGCAAGATGGACTACTTGGACTACCGTTTCAAAGAAGACACCATTGGCATTTTCAAGAACAACGGCATGACGAATGTCATTTACTGGCATCCCATGGCTGATCAGGAAGGGCACGGCAACACCTTGATCTATCTCTTGGCTTACGATAGTGAAGAGGGTCACAAGAAAGCATGGGCAGGCTTTCGAGCTGATCCCGATTGGAAGGCTGCATTGGCCAGGTCCAATGAACGCGCAGGCGGCGGCTTGCTCGTGAAGAAGGGAGTGAAATCGACGCTTCTCAACTCTACCGACTTTTCCGACATGCGTTGAAGCTTTGAAGCGAGGCAAAGGTCTCGCGAAAGGCTAAAGTCGAAAGCGGGGGGATACGTTTGCGCTTCGCCTTGACTTGAGAGTGGAATTGCTTTGCGCGGTGGCGCGCTAGGCGATGGTCTTTCCAGTCTATGTCGCGTTCCAAGATCCTCGTCACTTGTCCGAAGGCTTGTTCCCCCTACTTGAAAGCGGAGTTGGAGGAGTTGGGGTACCCTGTCGATCGCGAAGCGCCGGCTGGCGTTTTCACTGAAGGGACTCTCGAGGACTGTATGCGTCTGAACCTACTGTTGAGAACCGGTTTGCGCGTGCTTTGGGAGGTAGGGGCTTTTCAGGCTAAAGACGGCGAGCGATTGTATCGCCAGGCGGTCGAAATGCCGTGGGAACAGTGGATTCCTGCCGATGGCTATGTTTCGATAGGGTCCTCGGTCCGCAATGATACGATTCGAAACACCAAGTTCGCCGGACTGAGACTGAAAGATGCTCTGGTTGACCGAATTCGCGAGCGCAAAGGTCGGCGTCCGGATACGGGAAACGATTCCGACAAAGCGATGATCTTTCTCTACTGGCGCGAAGAGGAAGTATGCCTGTACTTGGATACGTCGGGCGTTCCTATGAGCAACCGGGGCTATCGGGTTAGCCCTGCTAAGGCGCCCATGAGAGAAAACTTGGCCGCGTCGGTTCTCAGAGCGACTCGTTGGGATCGGAATTCGCCCCTCGTCAATCCCATGTGCGGGAGCGGGACGCTTGCTATCGAGGCGGCTTTGCTGGCTTCCGGAATGCCGGCAGGCATTCTGCGCGACAATTTCGCATTCATGCATTTGGAGGGTTATCGAGCGGAGGATTTCGAGAACCTGCGGAACGCAATCGTCGCCGAAATGAAGCCAAGAGACTTGGATTTCCCGATCATTGCGAGCGACTGGGATTCGGAGGCGATCGAAGCGGCTGAGCGAAATGCCGCTTTCGCCAAGGTGGATCGCTTGATCGAGTTTGACGTTTGCGAGTTTCAGGACACTCGGCTGCCGGAGGCTCCGGGAGCGATCGTGTTCAATCCGGAATACGGCGACCGGCTGGGAGACGAAAAAAGGCTGCTTTCCACCTATCAGGCCATTGGCGATTTCTTCAAACAAAGCTGCGCGGGGTATTGGGGCTACGTGTTTACGGGGAACCGCAATCTAGGGAAGCGGGTGGGGTTGAAGACCAAACGAAAAATCGAGTTCTACAATGGGCCGATCGAGTGCCGTCTCCTGGAGTACGAGCTTTACGCTGGCACGCGGAATCCAAAATACCAAAACTCGTAGCGAGTTCGAAAAGGAATCTGCGATCGCAAGGTTGCTTATTGCCTTATTATATAGAGAAGACCCTTGCGAAATAAGGTTGCTTAGTCCGGCGAGGAGACGAAAAAGCTCCCGCATCGCAGCGGGAGCTTTAAGTTACTATGATCTGAAATTCTGGAGACTAGAAACGGAATCCCATGCCTACGCTTGCCTGACGAGGCGCATTGGGTCGCGGACCATCGGTCAAGCGGCCGACGAGTTTTTGTTCATCGAACACATTGGTTATGTTGATAAAGGCTTCCGCGTTTTCGCTTATGAAGTAAGCAGCGGACAAATCGACGAGGAAGAGGGAGTCGATCATTCCGTAGCGCGCGTCGGGATTTCCAGAGGGGTCTAGTTCGACTGGAGAATTAGAACCGCTTCCGAATACGCTGTCGGCGTAGTTAAGATTCGCGGACAAACGGAAAGCATCGAACTCGAGATCGGCAGCCAAATTGAATTGCCATTCAGGGACGTATGGGAACGCGTTGCCTATCGACGCGCCTGAGAAGATCGATTCGGCGTCGGAGTCGGTGGAATTGGTCTTGAATTCCGCGTCTGTGTAGGTAGCGCTGAGCGAGATCGGAGCCTTGAAACCGGAATAGGCGTTAGCGGTCGGGTCCCAGCCCAGTATCATCTCTAAGCCGCGGCTGCGAGCTTCTCCCAGATTGGATGGGTTGTCGGTTCCGGTCACTCCGTTGTCGATCGTTATGAGATCGTCGAATTCGGTGTTGAAGGCGATGAATTCAGCGAAGAGGCCGTCTCGATTGTCGAAGCGGATGCCGCTTTCGAAACTCAAGCTGGTTTCTTCGTTCAGCTCGCGACCAGGGCGAGTGGCAGCTCGTGGACCGGGGACTGAAAATCCGCGGTAGACGCCTGCGAAAAGCGTCGTGTTCTCGTCGTTTTGATAGCTCACGCCTACGCCAGGAGCGAAAACGTCTAGGACGCGTGACGCGGTATCTGTAGGGATGTTGTCGCCATCGCTTTCGAAAGATGTATAGCTATAGTCGATACGCTCGTAGCGCAGGCCGGGAACGATGGAAAGCTGGCCTAGGCGAATGGAGTCTTCAATGAAAATGGCGGTCGCTTCGGATTCCTGAAGGCGATTGCCGCCACTGCCAGGACCGTCGGAGACGATTGAATCGATGACTCCATTGGAATCCTGAAAGTACTGAACATCTTCCTGGAACCGGCGAACGTTGTCTTTGTGCAAGCGGGCGCCTATGCGAAGCTCGTGGGTAACATCGGCCGCTTCGATGCTCCAATCGAGAGTAGCTTGCAGGCCCTTGGCGATGTAGTTGCGGTTGTTGTTGCGATACTCGTACTGACCGGCGCGAGTTCCCTGTAGCACTTCAAGCGATTTGCCTTCGTCGACGCCAGCGAGCGCTTGATAGAGTTTAATGGTTGGGGTGCTGTCGATAACGCCGTCGCCATCGGAGTCGATGTCCTTGATTTCCTTCAGCTTGTACCAGTTGCGATTGAAGGCGTTATAATAGGCGGTCGCCGAAAAAGTGGCGCGATCGTTCAGATCGAAGGAGTAGCGCAGGTAGTTGCGGAAATGTTGAGTATCGATGTTGTCGTCGCGCGATGCCGCGTAGCGGCGGTTAGGATTCGATGCGAAATCGTCGCTGGACAAGCCCAGATAGGTCTCATTCGCATCCTTATCCGTGTATCCAGTCTTCAACTCGAAGTACTGTCGTTTTTCCGTATTCGGAGACCAGCTGAGCTTTACCATGGAGTCATGGTTTTGGAAACCCGTGTCGCTTCCCGCGGCGTCGAAGCCTGCGGTAGAGTCGATCTGCTTGAAGCCATCCGTTTCGCGATAGTAGGTCTCGACGAGGTAGCCGAATTGACCCATCTCCGTGTCCACGCGATCGCCGTTCCAAAGATGAATGCGCGAATCGTTGTCAGAACCGTAAGAGAGACGGATGTAAGAGCTTTGCTCGTAGGGAATGGGCGTGGAAATATAGTTGATGACGCCTCCGGTGGTGTGCGGTCCGTGCTGGATCTGACTGGAACCCTTTAGGACTTCGAGCGAGCTCATGCGTCCCACGGTAGGCGTGTAATAGGCGGATGGCGCGGAATAGGATGCTGGGGCCGCCAAGATGCCGTCTTCCTTGTAAGTCAGTTTCGACATTCTTCCCGGGTCGACTCCGCGCAGGCTGATGTTCGGGAAAAGGCCATAGCCGTCTTCCGTTCGCAAGTAGACGCCGGGCACTTGCTTGAGGGCCTGATTGATGTCGGCATAGCCATGAGTCTCGATCAAGTCATGCTCGATCAGGTAGCCGGATCCCGTTTGCGTGAAAAGGTCTTCCTTCGTTCCGAAAATTGTGAGCGGCTCGAGAATGGCCGTTTCCAAGTCAGCGTCTTCTTGAGCGAAAGCGCTGGCGACGAGGGTTACCGCCGCCGCAAAAACGATTTGATTCGTGAAATTGAGATTCGGTTTCATCTATCTTCGCTATTGGTGAAACTGGATCTCAATAAGGCGGTCAAGCTTCTTTTTGAGAAAGTGTCTCATTATCAAGAATGAGACTAAATAAGCAATTAGATGATGGCTTGTGCGAATGTTGCGAAAGGAATGGCCTTATTGTTAAAATAGGACTCGGCGCTGACATAACTTATTTTCATAGTGCGGGTTCCATTAATCCCTAGGCCTTGGGCCTGTTGAGACACAAATATTGATTATACCCTAACCGACTATGAAATTAGAAACGCAATGCCTCCACGCGGGACAGGCGCCGGATCCAGCTACGAATGCCCGAGCGGTACCGGTCTATCGGACGTCCTCCTACGTATTCAACAGCACCGAGCACGCGGCGAATCTTTTTGCCCTCAAAGAGCTGGGCAACATCTACTCCCGCATCATGAATCCCACCCAGGACGTGCTCGAACAGCGCGTGGCCCAATTGGAAGGTGGGGCGGCTGCTTTGGCTGTGGGCTCGGGCACGACGGGAATCTTTTATTCCATTATCAATGTTGCCAAGGCGGGCGACAACATCGTATCCGCCAACAATCTGTACGGCGGTACGTATACGCAATTCAATGACATCCTGCCTGATCTCGGTATCACTACGAAATTCGTCGATCCAAATGATCCTCAGAACTTCGCGGCCGCCATCGATGAGAATACGAGGGCTCTGTTTTGCGAGACGGTCAGCAATCCGGGGTGCGATATCGCGGACTTGGAAGCGATCGCGAAGATTGCGCACGACAATGGCCTGCCGTTGATTGTGGATGCGACCTTCTCGACTCCGGCCCTTACACGCCCGATCGAGTACGGAGCGGACATTGTGGTGCACTCGCTCACTAAGTGGTTTGGCGGACACGGCACTGGCATCGGGGGTGTCGTCGTCGATTCAGGAAAATTCAATTGGGCCAATGGCAAATTCGCTCTCTACGATGATCCTGACTCGTCTTATCACGGTTTGCGTTGGGGGTATGATCTGCCTGAACCGTTGGCTCCTTTGGCGTTTATCCTGCGCATGCGCACGGTGCCGCTTCGCAATTTGGGCGCTTGTATTTCGCCGGATAACGCTTGGATTTTCTTGCAGGGAATCGAAACTTTGCCGCTTCGGATGGAACGGCATTGCTCCAATGCTCGATCGGTTGCCGAGCATCTGGACGGAAAAGAAGGCGTCGAATGGGTTCGGTATCCGGGACTCAATGACGAAAAAAGCGGTGCCTTGGCCGATAAGTATCTCGATGGCAAGGGTGGAGCGATGGTGATTTTCGGCATCAAAGGCGGGGCGGAGTCCGGATCGAAATTCATCGATTCGCTCGAGCTGTTCAGTCACTTGGCCAATGTCGGCGATGCCAAGAGCTTGGCGATTCATCCGGCCACCACAACGCACAGCCAGCTATCGGAAGAGGCTCAGCGGGCGGGAGGCATTACTCCGGAACTCGTGCGTCTCTCGGTTGGCATCGAGCACATTGACGACATCATCGCCGATATCGATCAGGCGCTGGCTAAAGCGCTGGCGTAGCCTATTGAACGTTTAACTTTAAAAGCCGCGATTCTATAGAAGGAGTCGCGGCTTTTCTGTATCGAGAGTATGTCGCCTATCCTGATGCTACTTGACTGTGCACGTGATTGACCACGGCGCAGTGCTCCGCTTGCGGGCTGAAGAGGATAATCTCGGCATCGACGCTCACTTTTACGGTGTGACCGGGAGGCCAATAGAAGAGATCGCCTCCGTTGACGGTCTCTTCGTCGCCGTTCGTGTAAGTGACAGTGACTTCGCCTTCAATCAAGTATCCCCAATGTGGGGACTGGCAAAGATCGTCTTCGAGGCCTTTGAGCAGCGGGGCGAGATCGACGCCGGCTGCGAGCGAAAAGTACTCGCCAGCGATCTTTCCGTATCCAGTTGCGTCGCCGAAGTCTAGCTCCTGGCGAGCGATCGCTCCGGGAATGTTGATCTTCTCGGGTACGTCGGTTTTTGCAATGCGCATATTGGAATCTGAGGTTGGGGTTAGGGGAGTTTTAACTGCGATCCCTTGTCCGGGGATACAGCTTTTTAGCGCGTGAGTCTAGCCACGATGGATTTCGCAGTAAAGCTATATATGGCATACGCTTCTTTAGCGCGCCCCGGCTGAGGCGAGAACCTGTCGAAGCTCGACCTCTGTAAACCGAATAGCCTACACGTACAACTTCGATAAATCCCCTGTGCTGTCGGAGAAGCCAGATTCGCTGATGCCCATGCGGTTGAGCATGGTGAAGAGCAGATTGGACATGGGGGCGTCTTCGCCATTGTCGTCGAATTGCAAGTACTGGTTGTGCTTGAAGCCCAGGTTGGCTCCGCCAGCGAAGACGAGTGGGTAGTTGTAATTCTTGTGGGTGCGGCTGTTTGAGGTGCCGCAGAGCACGAGCGTATTGTCGAGAATGCTGCCGTTACCTTCGGGCTCGTCGGCCAGCCTTTTCAGGAAGCGGGCTAGGTTTTGACCGAGGACTTGATTCCATTTGCCTTGGCGGATGAAACCGCCGGGCTTGCCGGCTCCGTGGGCGAGCTCGTGTTGGGTTCCAAGCCCGAGGGCTTGCGAAAATTGGTTGGAGGTCGAACCGTTCATCGCGCCGAGCATGTAGGTGGCGATGCGGGTGGAATCCGTTTGGAAGGCGAGGAACATCAGGTCGTACATGGTCTTCATGTACTCGAGCGGTTCGTCGGTGGTGGCCTCCAGATTGAGCGAGTTGGGATCGACTTTGGGCTTGGGGATATCGAGCCATTCCTGGCTGCGGATGACGCGTTGCTCGATGTCGCGGACGGAGGAGAGGTATTCGTCGTATTTCTCGCGATCTTGTTGGCCGAGCTTGGAGCGAAGCGATTTTGACTGGTCCATGACGCGGTCGAGCATGCTGGCCTCGGATCCAAGGCGTTGGCGCGTTTGCTCGATGGTGCCACCGCTGTCGCCGAAGAGGCGATCGAAGATCATCTTGGGCTTGTCGAGGCCAGGGATCGGCTGGCCGGAAGCGGTAAAGGAAAGGGTCTTGGACCGCGTGGGCATGCCAATGCCGCCATCGCTGGAAAGGACGAGCGAGGCGAAGCGGGTCTGGTCGCCGATCTCGGCGGCGGCCACTTGGTCGAAGGAAATCGTATTCTTGAAGTTGGCGCCGGCGAAGTCGGCTCCGGTCAGAAAAATGTCGCCCGTGTCGTGACCGCCGATTTTTCGTCCAGTCGGGTGTGATATGCCGCCGATGACGGTGACTTGGTCGCGTATTGGATTGAGCGACTCGAGAACCTGGGTGTAGCGGAAGCTGTTGCCTTCACGTACGGGAAACCAGCCCCATTCGCGGTCTTCGTGGTCTTCGGCGGGCACGCTAGCTCCGTAGGGGAAGTGGATGGCGCAGAGGCGCTTAGGGGAGGAAGAGGCGGATGCGGTGGCCCCTCGGACGCGCATGCAATCGAGAAAGGGGAGCGCTAAAGCGACTCCGCTGCCGCGGAGGAAGGTTCGTCTGTCCATATGCCAGGATTTGCGTGCCATGGGGGTCCTTTTTGTTATTGAGGCGTCGGTTGCGGATCGCGGTCCACGCTCAGCGGGACCGCGCCTTTTGTATATTACCGGGTTAGGAAGAGTTTAGACAATACGATCGATTCGATGAGGGAATCCAGGCGATAATCGTTCTTCTGGAAACGCTTGGTAAGCGCGTCGATGGCTTTTTCGTCTGAATATTCAATGGATCTGCCTAGGGCGTAGGCAGTTAGCTTTACTACGAGGGCTCGTGCGAACTCATCGCGCTTTTCCGTGAGCAGGTAGTCCTTGAGTTGTTGAACGCCGTCGACTGCGTGTCCATCGGGCATCGTTACTGTGGCGTCGACGGGCGCCCAACTCTTCTCGGTGCGGGTTTCGCCTTTGTTTTTAGCGCTCAAGCGAAGCGCTTCCTGGCGGTAGAGGCCTGTGGCATCGTAGCGTTCCAAGGGCAGACCCCAAGGGTCGATCTTTCGATGGCAATCGCGACAGGCATCATCTTCGCGGTGGATGGCGAGTTGCTCTTTGAGGGTCAATTCGGCGAAGCCGGGCGTTTCCGGATCCAGTTCGGGAACATTGGCGGGCGGAGGAGCGGGAGGATCGTCCAACAGGCGTTCCAGGATCCAAACGGCTCGATCGATGGGGTGGGAGTCTTCGCCAGTAGAGTTGCCGAGTAGCATGCTTCCCTGGGTTATCAATCCGCCGCGACGATGCTCGGGCATAAGCGCGATCCGACTCATGCTGGCTCCAGTCACTCCCTCGATCCCATAGTGCTTGGCCAGCCGTTCATTGAGCATGGCAAAGTCAGAGTCGATGAAGTTGAGAGCTGACAGGTCATGGCGAAGTATTTCCTCGAAGAAAGCTTTGGTTTCCTGACGCATGGCTGCTTTGGCCCGATCCTTGAAATCAGGATAGAATTGCGGATTGACGGCTACGCGATCCAAGGCGGGCAGGTCGAGCCATTGATCGGCGAATCGCTGGATGAACCGCTTGGAGCGCGGATCTTCGATCATCCTGCGTATTTGCGCTTTGATTACACGCGGCTTTAGAAGGCTTCCGCTGTCTGCGAGTTCGAACAGCTCTTCGTCCGGCATCGTGCTCCACAGAAAATAGGACAGGCGGGAGGCGACCTCGTATGAGGAGAGCGGGCGATTCGGCTTCGATTGGCCGGTGGGCTCCATGAGATAGAGAAATTGCGGCGAGACCAAGGGCATCGAAAGGGCCTGGCGCATGGCTTCGATGAAGCTCGAGTACTGGGGTCGGATTTCCTGGTAGAAGGCGAGAACTTCGTCGACTTCCTTATCGCTGGGCGGACGTCGGTAGGCTCGCTTCATGAAGCTTTGCAGGACCTTGCGAACGTATTGAAGATCCTCGGACGATTCTTCGGCGTTCTCGAATAGTATTCTCTGGTGGCGACGTGGCGGCCAACTCTGATAGTCGGGCGCGATGACCTCGACAGAGTGAACGACGAGCCAGGGTTGTTCGGGGTCGGGAGTATTGAGTTTCTTCTCTTGTTCGTTGAGTCGCTTGTCGAGCAGTTCGATAGCTTCGGAGCCGTCGTCGTACACGTTGTGCACGTTGATCAGCATCCCTGGGAAATTGGTGGGGGTGGTCAACACGATGTAGTTTTCGAGATGTCCCGTGAACTCGTAGATGCCGGGATTCTCTTCTGTGGCGGTGACATCGATCTCTTCGCCGATAGGACCGCCGGGCATATAGGTGTCGGCTCTAACGCCGAGCTTGACGCTCATTCGGGGAGGCCCTTTCCCTTCCGGGATAACGGCATGGGCTTTGACGCGCACGCGAATGGGGCCCTTGGTCGGATACTCCATCATGCGCGTCATGAAGCAATTGCCTGGCTGGATGTTGCGCGTATGCGGTTTCTCGGGTTCCCTGCCTTCGCGGCGAGCGACATTGACTGTATTGAAATGATGGAAACGCCGTGGTTCTGACTCCTCGGTGAGAACTTGGTTCAGGCCTTTCTGAGCTGCCTTGAGGTAGTACTCCAACTGCATGCCGGACATGCCCATAACGGAGCCATTGTTGAGAAAGCCGTCGTGACTGGCAGTCTCGGGCGGCAGGTCTTTGGCGTAGTCGAGCGGAAGACCCAGTAGGTCGGCCATGGTATTGTTGTATTCGTAACGAGTGAGTCGCCGAAGGGCACCCAGTCCGCCTGTGGAGCGTTTGATCTCCGCAGCGCGTTCCAGCTCAGAAGTAATCCAATCGACCAGGGTCCGTCGCTCGCGATTGGTCGGCTGGAGCTCGTCCTCGGGCGGCATGTCGCCGAGGTGCAGCAGATCCAGTATATCGTGCCAGGTTTCGACGTCGCGTCCGTTCACGAAGTCGCGATCGAGATTGTCGACGCGAATATCGTTCTTCTGTTTGTCCGGCCCATGGCAGTCTACGCACAGCTTATCGAGCAAAGGCGCAATATGCGATTCGAAATGACCTTCTGAGCCGTTAACAGTTAAAGCGGCGGCGCTCGCGAGAAGGAGGAGAATGGGCAGTTTGGGGTGTGGCAGTCGCATCTTTTGGGTGAGAGGGCTCTAATAATGGATATTGCAGATCTCGTCTTTAATTAAGCGTTCGGGGCGCTGCTTTGGACATGCGTTTTCTGTGTTTGAGCGAATTTGGAAAGCTTATGCTTGCTCGAAGGGAATCCCTCAGCTCCTCGCGAGGCTCGAATTGGAGAATCGAGATCGATAGCGACGCGGATTGACGCCTGATTGCTTGCGGAACGCTCGGCTGAACGATGCCGATGATTCGTACCCGCAGCGTATGGCGATTTCGCCGATGGGCAGCTGCGAGTCGCTGAGCAAGGAAGTCGCGTGCAGCAATTGCTGCTCTCTTAAGTAACGCCCCAGGGTCACTCCTGAAGTGCTCTTGAATCGCTTGCGCAGCGTAGAAGGGCAGATGCCGATCGCGTCGCTCAAAGCCTGTATGGTTCCCGATCCTGGTCCGCGATCGAAAATCCACGCGTTCACCTTGCTGATCAGATTGTCTGGCTCGGCGGGAGCGGGTTCGCGTTTGCGGGCATTGCGCGACCCAGCGAGGTGATAGAGCAGTTTGGAAAGTCCCAGCTGGATGTAGGCGGGGATGTCCGCCTTGTGGCGATCCTTCCAGAGCTTGACGATCTCAAGCAGCATTTCTTGAGACGCCGCGTCCAGGTGCAGGCGTCGGTCGCGCAGGATCTGAAGGTCGTTCGGCTTTACTCCATCGAATGTAATGAAGAGCCAATTCAACTGCTCGTCGTCAAGCTTGCCGTAGAAGTGGAATTGGAAAGGGAAGACCAGCAATGCTTGCGACGGAGACAGGTCGAATACGGCATTGTCCAAATTTACTTCGCCGGTCGTTTGAATCGGCACGACGAGTACGAAGCGGTGATGCGATTTGCTCTCTAAGGAGCGTTGGCGGAGAGTCGTCGTCGTTTGGCGGGAAAAGAGCAAAACACGCTTGGGAATGACGAGATCGGATTGATCGTAGCCTAGGAAATAGTCCTGTGGAATATCGATCGTAGAACTAAGCTGAGCGAGTTCGTCGAGCATGGTTTAGGTCAGAAATATCAAAAAATAAACTAATAATGTCAATAAAACGCAGGATTGATCCTTTATAATGGAAGTCCAATCGCAGGTATCCTGCGTTTTGTTTGGTTCAAGATGTTATCGTTAGACCCTCTTGGGACGGCTTTCTTGGTTCGTCGGCCGGTCCGAGAGGGTCGATGGTATCTGGACGAGCGATAGGGTAGACAGGATTAGCAAAACCTGCATCATCGCAGAGCGAATCGTTTCACCCAACCCTCTAGCAACTTCATGAATACCTCTATCCGTATACAGCTATCCGTAATGATGTTTCTCCAGTTCTTTATCTGGGGAGCTTGGTTCGTAACGATGGGTACCTATTTGAGCGGCATTGCCTTCGATGGAGCTCAGATCGGCGCCGCGTACAGCACGATGCCTTGGGGCGCCTTGATCGCGCCGTTTTTCGTCGGCATGGTCGCAGACCGTTTCTTCAATTCGGAGCGGGTGTTGGCGGTTTGCCACCTGATTGGCGGAGGATTGCTGTTCTATTGTTCCTCGGTGACGGATCCATCGACATTGTTCTGGGCATTGTTCGTCTACGCTTTGGCCTACAACCCGACATTGGCATTGGTGAATTCAATTTCCTTCGCTCAAATGGAGGACACTGCCAAGCAGTTCCCGTCGATTCGAGTGTTGGGCACGATTGGATGGATCGCGGCGGGACTGCTTGTGGGTAATCTCGGGATTGAGGCGACTGCGACTCCTATGAAGATTGCGGCCAGCGCATCTATTGTAATGGGAGTATTCGCGTTTTTCCTACCGAAAACGCCTCCCAAGTCTCAGGGACAGAAAGTGACGGTTCGAGAGGTGTTGAATCTGGATGCCTTGAGCCTGCTGAAGGATCGCTCGTTTGCGATATTCGCTATCGGCTCTATGCTGATCTGCATCCCTCTGGCATTCTATTACAATTTCACCAATCTTTTCCTTAACGAAGCGGGCATGGAGAATGCGGCCGGCAAGATGACCCTCGGCCAGATGTCCGAGATGCTCTTCATGGTCGTTATGCCGTTCTTTCTCGTTCGCTTGGGCGTTAAGAAAATGCTGCTTTTCGGTATGCTGGCATGGGCATTGCGATACGTGCTCTTCGCCTTTGGAAATTCGGATAGCATGATTTTCATGTTTTACATCGGAATTATCCTGCATGGCATTTGCTATGACTTCTTTTTCGTCACGGGACATATTCACGTCGACAATGTCGCTCCCAAGAGAATCCAGGCTAGCGCTCAAGGATTCATCGCCTTGATAACCTATGGACTGGGACTGTTGATCGGCACCAAGATATCCGGGATGGTGGTGAAAGCCTACGAAACGGAATTGGCTGGTGGCGCCTTCGTTCATGATTGGAAGACGATTTGGCTAATCCCCGCAGCAATGGCGGCAGTTATAATTGTCGTATTCGCTATTTTCTTCAAGGAGCCGGAAGCGAAGAAAAGCGAGGAATAGAGATTGTCCGGCGAATTTCATTTGTAGATATGAACTTAAAAACGAATCCGATAGCGTCGCGGCGTTCCTTTTTGAAGGGATTAGGTGGCGTCGCCGCATTTTCAATACTGCCGAGCCATCTTTGGTCGGCATCGGCCAATGGGAAACTGCAGATCGCTCAGATTGGCGTAGGCGGCCGAGGTAAAGGCAATATGGCTTCGCTCATGCGCTTGCCGAATATGGAGATCGTAGCCCTCTGCGATGTCGACAGCAATGCTCTCGATGAAATGTCGGCTCAGCATCCCAAGGCGGCTACGTTTAAGGATTATCGGGTCATGTTCGACAAGATGGCCGACAAAATCGACGCCGTTTTGGTATGTACGCCCGACCATATGCACTCTCCTATTTCCATGCTGTCGATGGAGCTAGGCAAGCATGTCTATTGCGAGAAGCCGCTCGCCCACAACGTAGTGGAGAATCGTCAGCTCAAGGAACTTGCGGAAGCGAAAGGGCTAGTGACTCAAATGGGTATTCAGGTCAGCGCTACAATTGGCCAGCGCATGACGGTTGAGTATGTCAAGAGCGGCTTGATCGGCAAAGTGAGCGAAGTTCACGTCTGGTCGAATAAGAAGTGGGGGCGCGATGAAACGGTATTGCCGACGGCAGCCAGCCGGGCTCCGGACAACTTGGATTGGAATCTCTGGTTGGGCGTCGCTGAAGAACGACTGTTTCGCGATCAGTACTATCACCCGGGTCAATGGCGTCGATTGCTCGATTTCGGTACGGGAACGCTTGGCGACATGGGTGTCCATATATTCGATACGCCATATCGAGCCCTAGAGCTGACTGCCCCCAAGTCGGTCCGCAGCGTTTGCCGCGATCCCAACGGACTTTCTCATCCCGTAAGCGTTAAAACGGAGTATCAATTCCCATCGACGGCCCACACGGCGAAAACACTGAAGTGGACCTGGTACGACGGCGATAATGCGCCTCCGGTCATTCCGGGATTCAATGACAATGGAGAGGTAGAGCTTTCCAGTCAGGGATGTGTATTGATTGGCGAAAAGGGCTCTTTGATGATGCCTCACATGAGTGGGCCGCAGACCTTTCCGCGGGAGTTGATTCGCAGCGTGCCGCGTCCGCAGCTCGAGCCGCGCGACCACCATGGCGAGTGGGTCGATGCCTGTTTGGGGACGGGCGCGCCGAATTCTCCTTTTTCATTCGGCGGTCCGCTTTGCGAAGCCTTGCAGTTGGGGGTTGTCGCCAGCCACTTCCCCAATCGAAAACTGAATTGGAACGCCAATGCCATGAAAGTGACTAACCTCAAGGAAGCGAACCAGTATATGAATCGCGAATACCGCGCATTCTAGGAGTTATGTCGTCTGAAGGAAATTATCGCGTACTGTGCGTAGGCGCCGGCAATACGGGCCGATCGCATATCTTGGCTTTTCACAGGTTGGACGGATTCGAAATCGCGGGCATTTGCACGCGCAGCGAAGCGTCACGAAAGCCCGTGATGGAGGAAATGGGAACGGAGTATCCCGGTTACGACGATTATGCTGCGGCTTTGGCTGAATCGAAGCCGGATGCCGTTTGTATTTCGACTTATCCGGACACACACTACAATTATGCCAAACAAGCTCTCGAAGCCGGGTGTCACGTGTTCTTGGAAAAACCGCTGGCGGAGACCGTGGAGCAAGCGGAGGAGCTGGTTGCTTTGGCGAAATCGGTTGGCCGAAAACTGGTAGTCGGCTACGTGCTGCGTCATCATCCCAGTTGGAAATGCTTTGTAGAAGAGGTTCAAAAGCTGGGCAAGCCGCTGGTCATGAGGATGAATCTGAATCAGCAATCGTCTGGCGAGCAGTGGCAGACCCACCGAAACCTTCTTTCGTCGATTTCCCCCGTCGTCGACTGCGGCGTGCACTATGTGGATGTGATGTGTCAGATGACGCGATCCAAGCCGATTCGGGTTTCGGGGCTGGGCGCTCGCCTGAGCGACGAACTTCCTGAGGGGAAAATCAACTATGCCCATCTGCAGGTGACCTTCGAAGATGGGTCGGTCGGCTGGTATGAAGCGGGTTGGGGTCCCATGATGAGCGAAACTGCGTTTTTCATTAAGGACGTAGTGGGGCCGAAGGGCAGCGTATCCATCGTAGCTGACAAAGCGGGCGCCCAAGGGCAGAGCGCCGATATCAATTCCCATACGGGGACTCAAAGTCTGCAGGTGCATCACGGAGCCTTGGATGCGGATGGGAATTTCGTGAAGAAGGACGAATTTCTTTCCATGGAAAGCGAGCCGGACCACGATGCGCTTTTCCAACGCGAACAGGAATTTTTTCTCAAAGCCTTGCGCGAGGATCTGGACGTATCGGAGCTGTTGGAGGCGGCCTGCAATGCCAGTCGCATCGTGCTGGCGGCCGATGAAAGCTATCGTAATGGAAAAACTATCGATTTGTAGACTTAGTAGCTCGGCGCTTCAGCCCGAGCCGAATAACGAATAACTGAAAACATGCTCGGGCCAAAGGCCTCGAGCTCCTAATTGTACCGATGAAATTGTTACCTGTTCTATCCGTTGCTATTCTTGCTTCCTGCGTCGCCTTCGCGGCGAACCCGCCAGAAGGCTTTCGCCCGCTATTCAATGGCGAAGATCTTTCAGGCTGGTATGGCGATAACCCTCATCAGTCTCGCAAGGCCGATGACCGAAAAGCGGCGATCAAGGACCAGCAGGCCGATTTCAAGAAACATTGGACGGTGGAAAACGGCGAGCTTGTGAACGATGGGCATGGCCCTTATGCAACCTCAGTCCGCGACTACGGAGACATCGAATTGATGCTCGAGTACAAGACGGTGGCCTTGGCGGATAGCGGCGTCTATTTACGCGGTTCGCCGCAGGTCCAGATCTGGGATACGACTGAAGCGGGCGGTAAATGGAATATCGGCGCGAATCGCGGTTCAGGCGGATTGTTCAATAATCCCAAGGAGAATGCCGACACGAACGGCAAGCATCCGTTGGTTCATGCGGATAAGCCATTTGGAGAATGGAACAGTCTGAAGGTTCGCCATGTTGGAGATCGCATTTGGGTATGGCTGAACCATCAATTGGTGGTGGACAATGCGGTTTTCCATCCCTTTTTCGACAAGACGAAGCCCATGCCGAAGGAGGGTCCCATTCATCTTCAAACCCATGGCGGGGAGATTCGCTGGCGCAATATTTACGTGCGCGAGATCGGGGACGAGGAGGCGAACAGCATCCTGAGAGGCGACGAATTCGGTACGGCGTTCAAGCCCATATTCAATGGACGCAACCTAAATGGCTGGACGGGCGACAAGAATGGAAAGATGGCAACGGGCGGCGTGTTGCAATGGACGGATGGAAGTCATTTGTATACAAAGAAGCAGTACGCCGATTTCGTTTTTCGTTTCGAATTCAAGATGACGCCAGGAGCCAATAACGGCGTAGCGGTCCGCTATCCAGGCGAGGGGAATCCTGCCTATGATGGCATGGCGGAAGTGCAGATCCTGGACGATGGCCATGAACGCTATGCGGGCGTAAAGCCTCGTCAGGTGCACGGCAGCGCGTATGGCATGGCGGGCGCTCATCGTGGTTATCTGCGTCCAGCGGGCCAATGGAACTACGAGGAAATGACCGTTCAGGGATCGACGATCAAAGTAGAATTGAACGGGGTTAAGATTCTGGATACGGACCTAAGCAAGATCACCGAGTACATGGCGGATACGCCGCACCCGGGCAAGTTGCTCAAGAAGGGGCACCTCGGTTTCGCAGGTCACGGTCCTGAGCACGTTTTCCAGTTCCGCAACTTGTCGGTTAAGGAATTGTAGGGGCAGGGCGGTTCGTCTCTAAACAGCCGTCCAGCTCAGCCCGCACTGTTTCGAAAGGCTGCTTGCGGACAAACAGTCGTATTGGGAGCGAAGGGCTTTTGCGCCTTGATTGGGCAAAAGCTCTTCGTAAGCTGCATTCATGAATTCCTTCGATCCTCCTGGCGACTGCCCCAATTGTGGCGAGTATGTAGAAGCGGGAGCGGTTTCCTGCAGAGAATGCGGCAGTTGTCCGGGATCGGGTTGGAGCGAAGACTCGGCGTACGATGGATTGGATTTACCCGGAGAAGACGAACCTATGGAGAAAGAAAAGAACCCAGTTAAGCGTTTAATTCTAGCGAGCCTATTGCTGGCAGCGGTGTTTGTTCTTTGGGTACTGACGAAACCGTAGTCGGTTGTTGGGACAACGAATCCATTGCTTCCTAGGTCCGTTCCCGTGTCGCGGCAATGATCCACGAATTGCGAGGAACTTTGCCCAGCTATACTAGCGCCTAGGGAGGGTAGGGTATCGCTTGCAAGCAAGCTCCTACAAGCTTTGGTTATCGTTCCGGGTCGTAACCCGAGTGCTCGATCCCGGCAAGTTTGGCTATGTTGCGTTTCCAGGCGGCGAGGTCGCGCTTTTCGAATTGGCTGAGGTGATCGTGACCGCAGGCGCGGGCCATCACCTTCATGAGTTCGACTGAGCTCTCCAGATAGGTTGCCAGTTTCTTGGCGGCGATGGCGACATCAAGTCTTTTGCGCAGCTCGGGTTTTTGGGTGGCGATTCCTGCGGGGCAGTTATTCGTATTGCAAATGCGAGCGCCCACGCAGCCGATAGCCTGCATCGCTGAATTCGCCAAGGCGATGCCATCGGCCCCCAGGGCCAGCGCTTTGATGAAGTCGGTGTGGGTGCGCAAACCTCCCGTGATGATCAACGTGATCTCTCCCGACTTGCCCAGCTGGTCTAGCTTGTGTCGGGCGCGGGCGAGGGCGGGAATGGTTGGAACGGAGATGTGGTCGCGGAAGAGCAAAGGCGCAGCTCCCGTTCCTCCTCCCCGTCCATCGAGAATGATGTAGTCAGCTCCGGCAGCGGCGGCAAACTCGATATCGTCTTCGATGTGGTTGGCGCTGAGCTTGAAGCCGACTGGAATGCCGTCAGTGACTTCGCGAACTCGATCCGAGAAGCGGGCAAAGTCTTTTACCGTTGCGAGATTGGCGAAGGTGGGCGGAGAGACTGCTGGTTGGCCTGCGGGAATGCCGCGAACTTCGGAAATGCGTCCGACGTTTTTGCTGGCCGGCAGGTGACCGCCGGTGCCGGTCTTAGCGCCTTGGCCTCCTTTAAAGTGGAAGGCTTGAACGTTCTTAAGCGCTTCTTCATTGTATCCGAACTGCGCAGACGCGAGTTCGTAGAAATAGCGATTGTTGGCAGCCTGCTCGTCCGGCAGCATGCCGCCTTCTCCCGAGCAGATGCCTGTACCTGCGAGTTCGGCCCCGCGAGCCATCGCGACTTTGGCCTCTTCGGAAAGCGCTCCGAAACTCATGTCTGACACGAAGAGAGGGATTTTTAGTTCGAGCGGTTTCTTGGCCTTGGGACCGATAACGAGATTTGTACCGACAGGCGCGTCTTCCATGAGCGGCTTGCGATTGAGCTGAGCCACCATGATCTGAATGTCGTTCCAATCGGGCAGATCCTTCCGAGGTACGCCCATAGCCGCCATTTCTCCATGGTGTCCCATCTGGCTGAGTCCTTCGTTGGCCAACTTGTGAATGAAGGCGACGGTTGGCTCTTCGGGCGTTGGCGAAGCCTTAGGCAGGGAGTTCGCATCTTCCGATGGCAAAGCGTATTCTTGTCCGACCTTGTCTTTAGGAACTTGAGCGTGCTTTCCGTCGCAAAAGGGGAAATTGCCGCTTTGCTTGCAGGCGCACAGGTAGGCGGTTCCTGACTCCTCGGCTGTGAAGGCTTGAGGGACAAAGTCAGTGCCTTTGTGAGACCCGTCGCAAAAGGGCTGATTGGAAGATTTGCCGCAGGCGCAGAAGTAATACTCCTGGCCTTTTTCAAGATCTACGGCGGCGGGCTTGTTGTCGGCTACAGTGGGCTTAGTCATGGGTGATTGGGGTGTGGTCTTGATATGCGGGGCTTCATTAGCGAAGGCCCTACAGATTAGACGGGACGAACTGGGTTAGAACTGGACCAATGGGTATCCGGGATCGAGTGGGGCGGTGATGATGGCGAAGCGAGCAGGACCATTGGTTGCCTTGATGGTGAGTGAGACTTTTTCGTCGGCCTTGGCTTGAGCGAAATCACGCCGATCGAGCGCCTTGGATTGCCCTTCAATATCGAGCTGAACGTTGCCTTCGGTAACAACCATGGCTGCGAGCGATTGAGCATCTAACGTAGCTCGGTAGCTGCCATTGGCTTCGAGGGATATTTCGTTCCATTCTATGGGAGCTTCGATACGAGCGGCTCCCTCCGGCCCGACGATTCGTTTGACTCTCGCTCCGCTTTCGAGCGTTTCCCGTGGAAATTGGCTGTCGTGAACATCGGAATAGGTGGGTGGCTGGCGCAGGGTCTTGCGCATGTTCGGTTCGAACCAGATCTGGAAGAACTCAGTTCGTTCGCCGTACATCTCTTCCTGATGAGAAATGCCCGATCCGGTTTGCATTACCTGTATACCGCCTGCGGATACGCGACGATTGTTCCCGGCCGTATCGGTATGTCCGACGGATCCCTCCATGACGTAGGAAATGATCTCGAACCCTTGATGCGGGTGCATTCCGATGACGCCGTCGCCTTTGGCGGATGCCCAGGCCCAATAGAGCAGGGGACCGGTTCGACTAGCCCCGCCGGATTCGTGCGGGAAGGGAATCGGTTTGATTTCGGTAATCTTGCCTCCATCGAATGCGCCGGAGCCTTGCTGTTCAGGCGTATAGGTTTCGAGTGTGTAGCGAGCGTTCGTTTGGGTATTCATGATGTGTTTGGTAGGGAGGATCGGCTCGATCCTCTTGTTGTAAGGTTGGCGGGTATCTGGAGGACCGGACTGGTCCTCCCGTTGGTTTGTTATTTTACTGGGACGAGTCGCCGATCGAGTGATAACGATCCGCCTCCCTTGATAGCGAGACTGATACTGGCTAGAGTCAGTATGAGGGTGTACTCCACGCCATTGGGGGCGAAGAAGCCGCCGGAATGAACGGTGATCAAGGCAACTAGCATCGTGAGACCGATGAGAGCGGCTGCAGGACGAGTGGCGAGTCCTATGATGAGCAGGAGTCCTCCGGAGAATTCCGTGCCGCTGGCGAGAGCGGCCCAAAGAATGCCAGGTTTCATCCCAAGCGAATTCTCGAAGAATCCGGCGGTGCCTTGAAGCCCGTAGCCGCCGAAGGCTCCAAAGAGCTTTTGAGCTCCATGAGCGACCATGACGATTCCGAGACCGAGACGAAGCGGCAAGCTCGAGAGCGAAGCGTTCGTAGACAGGATGGTTTTTAATGCGTTGTTCATCGTATTTTCAGTTAAAATCTTGATATCAAGATAAATTGTTATGCTTTGTTGAAGCGTGTTGGTTAGATGGAAGGATTACAGATTGAGGGCTTCAGCGGTCTTGCCGATTTTCTTGGCAAGGCGAGCGAACTCGGATTTTTCTTCCTTGGAGAAGACTGCGAAAAGTCGCTCTAGATTGGCGGCGTGTATTTCGAAGGCATCGTTGATGGCCTTGCTTCCCTGTTCGGTGAGGGCTACGTTAACGACCCGTCCATCGTTGTCATCCCGCTCTCTGACCACCCAGCCTTTCTTCTGCGCTCGGTCGACAGCTGTAGTCATGGACCCGCTGGTGAGGCCCATCGATTGGCCGATCGTGTTGACAGGTTGGGGGCCTTTAGTCCGGATGTACTCGAGAACAGCGAAGTCAGAGATATTGGAAAATCCCAATTCCCTTATGCTCCGATTGTCGTAGGCTTCGACCGCCTTGTTCGCCTTGTAGAGAACGAGGAAGAGGTGTTCGCCTTTGATGTTCTGAGTTATGGACATGGCGTTTAGGATTGAAATAAAAACCTTGATGTCAAGATAAAAAGCGGACTAAGTAAATCTCATATTTGGGAGTCGTCGCAAATAGGGAGCCTCCTCGTAGAGACAGTTAGATTCTGCGGAGACTGCGATCGATCGGGTTTGCGCCAAATGGCGTTACGGCCTTTTGACATAATTCGAGAGCGCCTTATTCCCATCGAATGAAGGTACGCCCTTCTTTTCAGGAATGGGCGGTTACCGCTTGAAGGGATCGACGCGTTCGAATCCGAAGGCGTAGTCCATTAGGTGGAAAATGACGTTCTGTTCGACCGTGCCATCGAGCAAGTGAGCGCGCGGACCGGTAGCCCAAATGCCTACGTCTTCGCCGCCATGCGTTTCCGAACCGGCGGGAATAGAGGTTTCTTGCAAGTGATTCTTGAAGCTCTCGTTGGTTTGCGATTGGGGAGTGACGTCGAAGCGAGCAGCGAGGTCGGGTCGGGCTTGAGTGATACTCTTGTATTGTCTCGGGGCGTGGGGATAAGTCTTCGCTCCTTCTGGCTGATCGGGACTGGCGCCAGTGTAGCCGGCTCCAATCGTGTATCCGAGCGTTGTATACGGCTTCCCCATGATGTCGGTCATGAACGTTCCGGTAGGCTCGCCGCGTTTGTCGTTTCCGGAAACGAGACCAACGATGGGGTTTCCGCGGGTGGGATATCCAGCCATGGTGAAGACGTGGCTGTGATCGGCGGTGACTACGATCAGCGTTTCTTGCGGGTCCGTATTCTCGTAAGCCGCTTTGACCGCTTTGGAGAATTCGGCAGCGTCTCGCAGCGCCCGATAGGCGTTTCCAGCGTGGTGGGCGTGATCGACCCGTCCGCCTTCGACGAGAAGGAAGAATCCCTTCGAATTGTTATCGAGAATGTCGATGGCGAGCTCAGTCATCTCGGAAAGAGTGGGTTCGGTACGCTGGCCGTTGTCGAGATCGGCAGTGTATTGCATGTGGGAATTCTCGAATAGACCAAAGAGGTGGTCGGTCTCGTTGGCATCGATGGCATCGAAGGTTTCCAGATCGTAGACGAAGGCGGAGTTCTCGCGGGTATCGAGCCATTCTTGAGCTAGATTTCGACCATCCAAGCGGGAACCGTTCCCGCCTTCGGAAGTGTAGCGATCGGAGATTTCTCCTTGCGGGAAGAAGGCGCCGCGCCCCCCGCCGATTGCAACTTCAGGACCGTCCATCTGAGGGTATCCGCGAGCGGCCCAGTTTTTAGGAAAATCGATCAGCTGAGCGGCGATGTCCTGAACTGGAGAGTTCTGGGGCAAGGCGCCGTCGCTTTCCCAACCTCTTTCGGGAGTATGGGCGTATGCGCAAGCGGGAGTGGCATGAGTGAGTCGAGCTGTGGACACGATGCCGGTTGCCTTGCGAGCCATCTCGGCTTTTTCGAGCAGCGTCACGAGTTCATTGCCGATGGTGGATTCGGAGTCGCCTCGGATGGCGTTCTGATTGACGGAGATGAATCCTGCCTTGGATTTCACTCCCGTGATCATGGCGGTCATCGTGCCTGCGGAATCCGGCGTTTGCTGATTCGTGTTGTATGTTTTCGAGAGGGCGGAGTGAGGGAAGGTCTCGAAGAACAGGAAATTCTCCTCGCCCGATTCGCCACGCATCTGTCCTTCGAAGATTCGGGCCGCAGTGATGGTTGAGATGCCCATGCCATCGGCTACGAATAGAATGACGTTTTTAGCCTGGCGGTTGTTCGGTTTACGCGCCTCTGCCTCGAGAATGGCTTGGCGGCCCTGCTGGTACCAAGATTCAGGCGTTTCCTCGTTCGGTTGGGTCAGGTCGGCAAGCGCTGCGGCAATAGGGAAAATCAGGACGATGAGACGTTTCGTAGGAGCAATGCAGTTATTTCTGCGTTATCCAGTGGCTTGCTTGAATTGGCAAACGGGATCTTCGAATCCGTTTTGCAACCGTTACGAGGAGGCATTCGCTCTTGGGAGTCCGCGAGCAATAAGAGCTAAGGATAAATGGGGACTGGTTAAGCAAGGGGGGACGAGTGGAAAAGGCGTTAGATTGGTTTCTGTTTGACTTCAATAAAGAATAGAATATCTTTATTTAAAAGAAAGGAGATTTTTGCGATGAAATCGAAAATAGTTGGAAACAGGTTCAAGATCGCGGGCGTTTTGGGCATAGCCCTCTTTTTCGTGGGTTGCGCCTTGAATGAAAAGTCGCCTCTCGGCTTTAGATTGCCGGAGGGCAGCATCTGGAAAGGCAAGACGGCTTTCGTCGAGCTCGGATGCATTCAGTGCCATTCCGTAAAGGGAGAAGACTTGATGCCGAATCCGGATATGAAGCGGGATATTCATATCGAGCTGGGTGGCGAGGTGACTCGGGTCAAGACCTATGGCCAGTTAGTGACCTCGATTATCAACCCGTCCCATGTTATCAAAGTGGCGCACCGTGAGAAGTATACGAACGTCGATGGAGATTCGCTTATGCCGGACTTTACCGACAAGATGACGGTTGGGCAAATGATCGATCTCGCCGAATTTCTGCAGGCTCGCTACGAAGTTGTGATTCCGAGCCATGCGTATGAGGAATATGGATATTTTCCGTAGTCCTCAACCGGAGGAAAGAAGGGACGAAAAAACGGCCAGGAACGATCCTGGCCGTTTTGGTTTCTAAAGTCGGGAAGAAGGCGATCAGCTCTCGATCAAGTTGATCCCGGTCATTTCCGCGGGTATCTCGACACCCATGAGCGCGAGTATCGTCGGGGCGATGTCGGCTAATCGACGATCGTTGTCGTTAACCAACGTCGCGTCCTGCAGTCCCTTGCCGTAGATGACGGCCTCGACGGGATTAAGAGTATGGGCAGTGTGAGGGCCGTCCACGCTGGGATCCCACATCTGATCGCTATTGCCATGGTCGGCGGTCACGAGGGCGGCTCCATCGACCTGATCGATCGCGTCGAGCAATTCGCCGATACAGGCGTCCACCTTGGCGCAGGCCGCTTTGACCGCTTCGATATTGCCGGTATGGCCGACCATATCCGGATTGGCGAAGTTAACGAGGAGGAAGTCGTACTTCTCCGATAGAATGGCGTTCTTGGTCAGCTCCTTGACTTCTTCGGCGGACATTTCGGGAGCGAGGTCGTAGGTCGCGACCTTGGGACTATTGGCCAGTCCCCAGTCTTCGCCCTCGAAAGGCTCTTCGGTGTAGTCGTTGAAAAAGAATGTGACGTGCGGGTACTTCTCGGTTTCGGCGCAGCGGAACTGCTTTAGGCCTTTGTTGGCCAGGTAGTTGCCGAGGATGTTCGGCATTTTCTCTGGCTTGTAGAAAACGACATTGTCGCAAAGCCCCTTCTTCCACTCGGTCATGGCCACGTAGAACAAGTCGAGCTTGGGACCGCGATCGAAGTCGGCGAAACCATCTTCGATGAAAGCTCGGGTAATTTCCCGCGGTCGGTCGCCGCGGTAGTTGTAGAAAACGACTGCATCGCCATCGCCAATCGTAGCGATAGGGGCTCCCGATTCGTCTGCGACCCAGGTAGGAGGAACGAATTCGTCGCCTACCGAAGAGCCGTCGGCTGGATTGTCGTAATAGTCGGCGATGGCTTGAGCGGCGCTGGATGCCGAACCCTCCGCCTTTTGGCCGGTTAGCATGTAGTAGGCTTTGGATACGCGCTCCCAGCGATTGTCGCGGTCCATGCACCAGAAGCGCCCGCACACGGAAGCAATCTTGCCAATGCCGATTTCGGCGCACTTGGCCTCCAGCTGTTCAATGTATCCCTTTCCGCTTTTCGGTGGCGTGTCGCGTCCATCGGTAAACGCGTGGATGTAGACCTCCTCGATGCCAGCGGCCTTGGCTTCGACGAGCAGACCGTACAAGTGGTCGAGCAATCCGTGCACGCCTGCGTCCGAGGCGAGTCCCATATAGTGCAGTTTTCCGCCGGCTTTCGCCTTGGCGAAGGCGCCCTCGAGAGCTTCATTGCCGCGAATGCTGCCGGTTTCGAAGGCCTTGTTGATACGGACGATCTCCTGGTCGACGATCCGGCCAGCGCCGATATTCTGGTGACCGACCTCGCTGTTGCCCATGACGCCCGCGGGCACGCCTACATCGGGGCCGCAGGCGGCAAGTTCAGTGCGTGGCCAATTGGCGCTCAGGTTATCGGAGACGGGAGTATCCGCCAGCTTGATGGCGTTGAACGCATCGTGCTCGGAATTGTGATTGGAACCCCAGCCATCGCGGATGACGAGGAGAACAGGTCGTTTGCCTTCGCTCATGGAATTATCGCATTCTCAGGTTGAAATCGCCGTCGCAAAGACCGCTGCGGGACGAAGGCGTGGGTTCTCCTAAATTGATTCGGCGAAGTCTAGCAGAATTCTCAGAGGGAGCGAGCCAGGGGAACGCGTAAAACGGGACAAAGCTCGCGATTGTTCCACCGCTTAGCCTGCTAGAGCTTTTTCTATGGCCGTTACGACCTTGCGGGATTCCGGATTGGTTAGGCTGCCCCAGCGTTCTAGGATATGACCCTCTCGAGATACGAGGAACTTGCCGAAGTTCCACTTGATTTTTCCTGGAAAAGGAGAGTCGGCTCCGGTGAGGCTCGCGTAGAGCGGATGTTGCTGGTCCCCGTTCACGTCGATTTTTTCATGCATGGGGAAAGAAACGCCGTATTCGAGCGAACAGAAGCTGGCGATGTCCTCATTGCTGCCCGGTTCCTGACTGCCGAATTGATTGCAAGGGAAACCCAGGATGACGAGTCCGCGCTCGCCGTATCGATCGTAGAGGTTCTCGAGATTCTTGTATTGGCCAGTGAATCCACATCGCGAGGCGACATTGACGATTAGCAGGACTTTGCCTCGGTAGACTTCCAGGGCGTATTCATCGCCGTCGATGCGGGAAACTTCGATGTCGTAGAAGGGCTCGTTCATAGTGTTTGGGGAAACGTTTCGATTAGCTGCTCAAATGCGCGGCTCGCGCATATGGAATAGTTGATAGCCAGAGATGGCCTGGAACCATTTCGAGATTGAAGGATCCAAGTCGGTACCCATTGTCGGGATTTCGACAACATCTTCAACAGGATCTTACTATGAAAATGAAGTTCGCCACCGTACTGATGACCCTTGCAGGTCTCTCGTTGTTCGCGTCTCTTGCCCAGGCTGAGACGGTTCTTGAACTGTCGGGTAACGACACCATGCAATTCGATAAGAAGTCGTTTGAAGTTCCTGCAGGTCAGGAAGTTAAGCTGGTTTTTACAAACAAGGGAAACCTCCCTAAGGCCGCCATGGGCCACAACGTGGTTATTCTTAAGCCGGGCTCTAACGTCATGGCATTTGGAGCGGGAGCAGCGACTGCAGCGGCTACTGACTATGTGCCGCAGAGCGGACCCATGGCTGAGCAAGTCGTTGCGGCAACCAAGCTGCTTGGGCCGGGAGAAAGCGATACGATCACGTTCACACTCGAAGCGGGAACGTACGAGTATATTTGTTCATTTCCTGGTCACTACGCGCTGATGAAGGGCGTGATAACGGCCAAGTAAGTTCGCTCGAGCTTAATTACTTTTCCAAAGCCGTTCCCGAAAGGGGGCGGCTTTTTCATGTTTTGGGTCGGTTAGGAGCCGACTTCGTCAGAAGTGCGTCCTCAGCAATTCTAGGCTCTTAGGAATGGCAGTGAGCGGATCTTCCTTGCCCTCGAATTCGAGAGAGACGTATCCGCGGAAGTTGGCGTCTTTCATGATCTTTCCAATGCGGGCGTAGTCGAGATCGAGCGTATACCAGGTGCCGCCGCCATAATAGGTCTTGTTTTGCATGAGTACCGTACGGGGCGCTAGTTGAGCGAGCTTTGGGTAGGGATCCTCTAAAAAATTGCCCGTATCGAGAGTGACTTGAAGCCAGGGCGAATCTATTGCCGAGACGATTCGTTCTACGCCCTCGGCGGTGCGACCGAGTCCCCAGTGATTTTCCAGTCCGAGAGTCACGCCGCATTTTGCGGCAGTCGGAATGATCTTCTCCATCGCATCGATGACCCAAGCGAATCCGTCTTCGTCTGTGTATCCAGGCAAGGTCGGTTCGATGCCTTTGTTGGCCATCAGATCGTCGAAGCTTTTCGAAGTGCCCCATCGGCCCGTGTTGATGCGCATGGTGGGAATGCCCATCCGATAGGCCTGCTCGATTTGGGAAATGGTCAGGTCTATGTTCTCTTGGCGCTTGGCTTTGTCGGGCGAGACGAAGCCCTGGTGAGTGGAAAAGCCCATCAGATCTAGGCCCAAGACGAAAGCTCGCTGTTTGATTCGTTGAAGGGCGCTGTTGGATTCGTCCTCCATTTGCCTTTGCAGGATCTCGACGCCGTCGAAACCCATCTCAGCCGCGATGTCGATGCACTTTTCGATGGAGCGAAAGGCGTCGCGTCTAAAGCCCCAGAAGGAGTAGGTGGAGACGCCGATGCGGTTGCGGTATGGCGCATGGGCTGATGTCGCCGCGGGGAGCGATTGAGCGAGAGCGAGACCGCCTGCGATGCCGGCCGCTCCTTTGATGAAGGATCTGCGGTTGTTCATAATTGGGGTGCAGGCGATTGGGAGGGGTCGCAATTGGGACGGCCCGAATTAGACCATGCGTTCGGGCGGGTCCTAAATCAAGCCCAGTTCGCGGCCCGCTTCGGAGAAAGCGGCAACGGCTTGATCGAGATCGGAACGGCTATGCGCGGCAGAGATTTGAGTTCGAATGCGAGCCTGCCCTTTGGGAACGACTGGATAGCTGAAGCCAATGACGTAGATGCCGCGTTCCAGCAGGGATGAAGCGAGTTCGTTGGCCTTGCGGGCATCGCCGATCATAATCGGAATGATAGGATGCTCGCCTTCGAGAAGATTGAATCCGGTTTCGGTCATCGCTTGGCGGAAGTAGGCGGCGTTCGATTCCAAACGGTCCCGCAGTTCGGTGGAGGCACCAATTAGCTCTAAGGCTTTGAGCGATCCGGCGGCGATCGCGGGAGCAAGCGTGTTGCTGAAGAGATACGGACGCGAACGCTGACGCAAGAGCTCCACGATTTCCTGTCGGCCGGAAGTATAGCCTCCGCTAGCTCCACCGAGAGCTTTGCCGAGCGTTCCCGTTAGGATGTCGATGCGCGATTGGACGCCGTGGTGTTCGGGCGTGCCGCGCCCATTTGGTCCCATGAAGCCGACAGCATGCGAATCGTCGACCATAACGAGGCAATCGTAGCGATCGGCGAGTTCGCAGATTGCCGGCAGGTTGGCGATATGCCCATCCATGGAAAATACGCCATCGGTGACGATCAGTCGAAAGCGGGCGTCTGCGGCCTGCTTCAGCTGCGTTTCCAGTTCTGCCATGTCATTGCTGGCGTAGCGGAATC